>Ga0154020_10000284_pt1 | contig 60850 bp, 51 predicted proteins | sample Klosneuvirus_201_FD_109709 | JGI IMG/M metagenome (GOLD analysis project Ga0154020, IMG submission 109709) | Active sludge microbial communities from wastewater, Klosterneuburg, Austria - Klosneuvirus_20160825_MG | ecosystem: Engineered > WWTP > Aerobic digester > Activated sludge | place...
GCGCGCGGCTCGGGGGTTGGTGCTGGCTCTGCGGGCGCGGGTGCGGGCGGCTGGGGGGCGGGGGTGCTGGAGCCTGAGCCGGCGCCCGGCGCGCCGGGCTGGGGAGTGAGGGCGGACTGATCGACGCCGGCCTGGCGGGCCTGGTGCTCTGTGGGCTCGGCAAAGCCCTTCCACGCGGGGTCGTCGGACGGAGACTCGTCGATGCCGGCGCGGAGGGGGAGCGGGTCTGCGATGGGCGGCGTGATGGGCGGAAGCCGCTCGGGTGGAGGGGAAGGAGGGGGCGTGTCGGGCGGGAGTGGCTCGGGGGGCTCGGGGGGCTCGGGGGGCGCGAGTGGCGGGGCCTGGGCGAAGCGGATGAGGGTGGAGTCGGTGGCGGAGAGGGCGTCGGCGTGCGTGCCGAAGGACCGCACGGTGAGGACGACGACGCCCGAGTGCAGGGCGATGCTGAGCCCGGCGGCGGCGAACAGGCGTTGGCCGTGGGTGGACAGCCTCATGGCTGGAAGGAGTTTAGGGGTGTTCGGGGGGTGGGGCGCGTGGGCGGGGCGAGCGGCCAAGGATGTGGCATGAAGCGAACAGCGATGGCGGCAGCGGTAATGAGCCTGGGAATGTGCGGGGGGCTGGCCCAGGGGCAGGAGCAGCCCGCGGCGGCGAGCGTCGAGCAGGCGAAGGACTACCTGGAGATCGGGGATCCGGCGCCGGCGTTCAAGGTGGCGAGCTGGGAGAAGGGTGGGCCGATCGAGAAGCTGGAGCCGGGCAAGGTGCACGTGCTGCTCTTCTTTGCGACGCACTCCAAGTGGTCGAAGGAGGCGCTGGACAAGCTGGCGGCGGTGCAGGACGAGCGGGCGGGTGTGTCGTGCGTGGCGATCAGCCTGTGGGAGCGCGCGGTGCCGGCGCCGAACGGCGACTTTGCGGCGCGGGTGCGCGAGTATGTGAAGGAGCACGGCGCGGGGTGGGGTTTTCCGGTGGCGTACGACGGCGACTTCGGGGAGATGAACAAGCACTGGATGCACGCGGCGGATCGGCGCTGGGTGCCGACGGTGTTTGTGGTGGATGCGAAGGGCGTGATCGCGTGGATCGGGCACCCGATGGACGAGCGGTCGGGCCTGGCGGAGGTGGTGGCGAAGGTGGAGGCGGGGACGTGGGATGCGAAGGCGGCGGCGGAGCAGGCGCGGAAGGAGGCGGAGCGGCGGACGCGGGTGAGGCAGGAGGTGGGGAAGTGGGATCTGGCGCGGCGTGCGGGCGACTGGGAGGAAGTGCTGAAGCGGTGGGACGCGCTGGCGGCGGAGAGCGTGGAGACGGCGTCGCAGCACCTGCCCGAGACGCTGGAGTGCGTCTTCATCGAGGAGAAGCAGTTTGACGCGGGGTATGCGTGGCTGGCGCGGGCGGCGGAGGGCCCGCTGCGGGACGACTCGGGGATGCTGAACAGTGCCGCGTGGTTCATCGCGGACCGGGAGAACCTGGAGAAGCGGGACCTGGCGCTGGCGCTGCGGATCGCGATGCGGGCGAGCGAGCTGACCGGGTCGAAGGACGCGGCGATCGAGGACACGGTGGCGCGGGTGTACTTCGAGCAGGGCGAGCTGGGAAAGGCGATCGAGCTGCAGAAGCGGGCGGTATCGCTGGTGAAAGACGACGGGGCGCGGCGGGCTCAGTTCGAGGCGACGCTGAAGAAGTATGAGGAGAAGAAGTCGGGGAAGTAGGGGCGGAAGCTGGGGAGGGGCGCGTCGTGGCACCGCACGAGCGGCGGAAGATCTGGGTGCACACGCCGGAAGCGGCGCGGGAGCTGGACCGGCTGGCGCTGGCCGAGTTCGGGCTGGCGTCGATCGTGCTGATGGAGCACGCGGCGCTGGCGGTCGCCCGTGCTTCGGGGGAGGCGGCGCGGCGGGCGCGGGTGCGCGGCGCGGTCGCGGTGTGCGGGACCGGGAACAACGGCGGGGACGGGCTGGCGGCGGCGAGGCTGCTGGCCAACGCGGGTCTGAGGTGTGCGGTGGCGCTTCCGGCGGGGGAGCCGGGCGCGGAGGACGCGAGGGCGAACATGATTGCGGTCGTTGCGATGGGGCTCGCGGTGTTCAGGGGAGAGGGAGCGGTCGGGGCGGCGTCGGCCGAGGTGGGGGGCGGGTGCGTGGTGATCGATGCGCTGCTGGGGACCGGGCTTTCGCGGGATGTGGGGGGCGTGCTGCTGGGGGCGATCCGCGAGATGGTGGCGCTGGGGGCGAAGGGCGCGCCGGTGGTGGCGGTGGATTGCCCTTCGGGGCTGGACGCGGGGACAGGAGAGGCGAGGCCCGAGGCGGTGGTGGCGGACATGACGGTGACGCTGGGGGCGGTGAAGGGCGGGTTTTTGCGGCCTCGCGCGTGGCCCTATGTGGGCGAGGTGGTGGTGGGGGATTTAGGCGTGCCCCGGGAGCTTGTGGAGCGGGTGGGGGCGCGGGCGGAGGTGCCTGCGGGGCTGGTGGTGGCGGAGTGGAGCGGGGAGTGAATCCGCGGCGCGGGGGGTCCGTATGATGAGCGTGGCGTGAAGGGAGATCGCCCACGGGAGGCCCCATGGCGGTGCGCATGGAACTCTCGCGGATCCTGATCCGCGAGCTGGCGGATTATCAGATCATCGAGTTGCGTGAGGTCGCGCCGGGGGGCGACGGCGAGGGTGGCGGCCAGATGGAGGGCGGGCGAGCCTTTCCGATCGTGATCGGTCTGCCCGAGGCGCAGGCGATTGAACGGCGGCTGAAGGGCGTGCAGATCAAGAGGCCGCAGACGCATGATCTGCTGGCGTCGGTCATCACGGCGATGGGTGGGAAGCTGGAGTCGATCACGATCAACGACCTTGCGGAGCAGACGTTTTTCGCGTCGCTGGACGTGAGGACGGGGGACGGGCAGGTGCTGCACGTGGACTGCCGCCCGAGCGACGCGATCGCGCTGGGGATCGCGGGGGGCGTGCCGATCTATGTGGCGGAGCACGTGCTGGAGGCGGCGACGCGTGATGAACCCTGAGGCGGGCGGTGAACTCGGAACGCACGTGGCCCCGCGGGCGTATCTGACGGCGGGGGTGGCGGCGCTGGGCGGGTCCATCAAGCAGCGCCCCGAGGACTTTCTGGTGGACGAGGTGCCTGCGTACCAGCCCTGCGGGGAGGGCGAGCACATCTACATGCTCGTGCAGAAGCGGGGGTTGTCGAGCCTGGAGATGATCGGGGTGATCGCGCGGCACTTCGGGGTGGCGCGGAACGCGGTGGGCTATGCGGGGCTGAAGGACAAGCACGCGGTGACGCGGCAGGTGGTCTCGGTGCACGTGCCGGGGAAGCGGACGGAGGACTTCCCCTCGCTGGAGCACGAGCAGATCGAGGTGTTGTGGGTGGATCGGCACACCAACAAGCTGAGGCCCGGGCACCTGAAGGGCAACAGGTTCTCGATCAGGGTGCGCGGCGTGAAGCCCGAGGGGGTGCTGACGGCGCGGAAGGTGCTGAGTTCGCTGAGGCAGACGGGCGTGCCGAACCGGTTTGGCGAGCAGCGGTTCGGCCTGCTGGAGAACAACCACCTGGTGGGCCGCGCGATCGTGAAGGGAGACTGGGAGGGCGCGGCGGCGGAGTTGCTGGGGCCCTCGGGGGGGTTTCCGAACGTGAACCCCGAGGCGCGGGCGCTGTTCGCGGCGGGGAAGTACCGCGAGGCGGGGGCGCACCTTCCACCCGGCGCAAAGTCCGAACTCATCGTCCTCAGGGGGCTGGCGGAGGGAAAGGACGCGCGGCGGGCGTTCATGAGGCTCGACGACACGGTGCTGGGGTATTACATCTCCGCGTTCCAGTCGGCGGTTTTCAACGCGGTGCTGGACGGGCGCGTGATGGAGGGCGAGCTGGGCGGGCTGCACGTCGGGGACCTGGCCTTCAAGCACGCGAACGGCGCGGTCTTCGACGTGACCGAGGGCGTGATGGCGGACACGGACACGGACAGGCGGCTGTCCACGTTTGAGATCAGCCCGAGCGGGCCGATGTGGGGCGCGCGGATGGCGCGGGCGGGCGGCAGGACGGACAGCGCGGAGGTGGCGGCGCTGGCGAACCTGGGGCTGACGCCGGAGGACCTGGCGGCGTTCGGGGCGAGGGCCCCGGGGAAGCTGGAGGGGAAGCGCCGGCCTTTGCGCGTGCCGCTGATCGATCCGGAGGTGGAGGGGGGCCTGGACGAGCACGGGCCGTACGTGCGGTGCGCGTTCGAGCTGCCCCGGGGCTCGTTCGCGACGGTGGTGCTGCGGGAGATCATGAAGCCCGCGCGGGAGGTGGGGCAGGACGTGGCGGAGGAGGACTGAATCGACGGAGTGCGGCCTGGTTGCTATGGTTGCGACGAATGGCAACCTCACGGGTACGGATGGTGTGCTTCGACATCGGGGGCGTGCTGGTGAAGCACTATCGCACGTGGCCGGAGGCGTGCGCGGGGCTCGGGATCGAGTATCGCGCGGGGATCGACAACCCGGACCTGCTGGCGATGAGGCGAGCGGCGGGAAAGCAGTTTGCGCTGGGGCGGATCGGGGAGGAGGAGTTCTACGCGGAGCTTGTGCGCGGCGTCGCGGGGCTGTACACACCCGAAGAAGTGCGGCACGTGCACACGCACTGGATTACCAGCGAGTACGAGGGCATCGGCGGGGTCGTGGACAGGCTGGTGGGGTTGGGGCGGGTGCGGACCGCGGTGCTGAGCAACACCAACGCGGCGCACTGGAGGCGCCTGGCGGGCGGGGATGGCGCGCGGGCGGACTTTCCGACGCCGGGGAAGGTGCAGAGACTGTTCGCGAGCCACCTGATGGGGCTGGCCAAGCCCGACCCGATGATCTATGCGGCGTTCGAGAAGGAGGCAGGGGTGGAGCCTTCGGAGGTCCTGTTCTTTGACGACCTGGCGGAGAACATCGAGGCGGCGGCGGGGCGGGGGTGGAATGCGAGCCGCGTGGACCACACGGGGGACACGGCGGCGCAGGTGAGCGCGGTGCTGGAGGGACACGGGCTTCTCTAGCGAAGGTGCGCGGTCCCGCGGCGCGAGCGACGGAGTGGAGAGTCAGCATGCCCAACGCACAGGTGCTTGAGACGTTCCCGACGCCGGCGCAGACGCCCTTTGTGATCGAGCACGTCGTGGACGAGTTCACGAGCGTGTGCCCGGTCACAGGGCACCCGGACTTCGGGACCATTACGATCCGGTTTGAGCCCCGCACGGCGGGCCAGGGCGGGGTGTGCGTGGAGCTCAAGAGCCTGAAGTTGTACGTGCAGTCGTTCCGGAACGAGGGGATCTACTACGAGGCGGTGACGAACCGGATTCGGGATGATCTGGCGGCGGCGATGAAGCCGGTGTGGATGCTGGTGCGGACCGACTGGCGCGGGCGGGGCGGGATCCGCAGCACGATCCGCGCGACCAGTGGCGATGTGCCCGCGGCGTGGTCGATGTAGGCCCCGTGCGGCGGCTGTGGATGGTGACGAGCGCGGCGGGTCTGGCGGCGGGGGCGTGGGCGCTCTCGGGGTGGTGGTGCGCTGGCGTGGGGTGGTCGGAGGGCACGGGGGGCGGGTCTGAGCATGTGTGGATGGGGCGGGGGCGGGTAGAGGTCTTTGGGGTGCCCTACGGCGCGTGCGGGTACTTGCCGCCCGTGGGCGTGGTGTCGATGCCGGTGGAGGACCTGCTGGAGTACTCGGGGCTGCTGGGGAACTTCGTGGAAGAGGAGGGGAGTGTGAGCGTGCCGCTGGCGGCGCGCTGGCGGTGGGGAGTACGGGGCGGGGTGCGGGGCGGGTGGGCGATTCCGGGATGGCCCGTGGTGATCGGGCTGGCGGGGTGGGGCGGGGCGTTGTGGCTTGGGAGGATGAAGCGTGGCGAGGGGGCGTGCGTGGCGTGCGGGTACTCGATGGCGGGGCTGGCGTGCGGGGCGAGGTGTCCTGAATGCGGCGTGGCCGGGGGCGGCCGCTATCATCGCGTGAACCCTCAGGAGAAGCCATGACGAGCGCCCCGACGAAGCCAGGCAAGGAGCCGATGCCCCGCGTGTATCTGAAGGAGCTGGGCGAGCCCCCGCAGATGCTGCGGGGGACGTACGCCATCATCAACAAGCAACTCGGGACCACGCGAGAGGGGAAGTACTACCTGAAGTGCCTGATCGGAGACCGGACCGGGCAACTCACGGCTCGGAAGTGGACGCTGGACGAGGCGACGTATACGAGCCTGCCGACGGACGGGTTTGTGTTTCTGGAGGGGCAGACGCAGGCGTACCAGGGCGAGGTGCAGCTCATCATCGGCGAGGTGAGGCCCGTGGAGCCCTCGGAGGAGGAGATCCGGGAGCTATTACCGAGCTCGGTGCGGTCGCCTTCGGAGATGTTCGAGGAGTTGTGCGCGATCCTTGGGACGCTGAAGCACCCTTCGATGCAGGCGCTGGCGGGGGCGTACCTGGGGGATGAGTTCCTGATGGCGCAGTTCAGGCAGGCGCCCGCGGCCAAGAGCATGCACCACGCGTTTCTGGGCGGGCTGCTGGAGCACACGCTGACGCTGGTGAAGCTGGCGGACGTGATGTTGCCGATCTATCCGAAGCTGAACCGCGACATCGTGCTGATGGGGCTGTTCCTGCACGACCTGGCGAAGACGCGGGAGCTGGTGTATGACCGGGCGTTCTCGTACTCCGAGCGGGGCGAGCTGATCGGGCACATCGTGGACGGCGCGATCATGCTGCACGACAAGGCGCAGCAGGTGATGAAGGAGCAGGGGATCCGGATGCCGACGAAGGCGGTGATGGTGCTGCAGCACATCATCATCTCGCACCACGGGGTGCCGGAGTTTGGGGCGGCGAAGGTGCCGGCGACGCCGGAGGCGATCTTCGTGAGCCAGTTGGACAATCTGGACGCGAAGACGGCGATGTCGCTGGCGGTGACGAGGCCCGACAACCCGGTGGGGTACGAGGCGTCGGGGAACTTCACCGAGAAGCAGTGGGCGCTGGATACGAAGCTGTATCGGCCCGACCCGCTGGCCTGAGCGCGGGAGGGGTGATCGGCGGGGTTGCCTTACGAACGCCGCACGGGTTGGGCGCGCGCGGGCTCAAATCGCGGATGGGCGCGGAGAGGGTGGGGGACTTGGGCCGATGGAAGCGGGTGAGGTCCCGGACGATTCCGCACACGCTGCGCCCACTGGAGGTTTGCATGGCCCGCGCTACCGCCGCCGTTCTTTCTGTCGCCTGTCTGATCGCGTTTGCCGGCGGGTGCTCGAGTGGCGGGTGGGTGCAGGGGAGCGCGGAGGCCCTCGCGCCGGTGGGGCCGGACCCGATGACGCTTGCGGCGGCAAGTGCGCCAGCGGAGCCGACGGAGGCGCTTTCGGCGGGGGCGGGGGCGGACGAGGCGTCGATGGAGACGCTGAATGTGAGCCGCGCGAGCTTTGCGGATGAGGGCGCGGACTTTGACCCGTGCGTGTCGCCGGACGGATCGCGGCTGTTCTTCGCGAGCACGCAGCACCGGCGGACGTCGGACCTGTATGTGAAGTTGACGGACAGCAGGGTGGTCACGCAGCTCACGACGGACCCGGCGGACGACGCGATGCCCGCGCTGAGCCCCGACGGGACGAAGCTGGCGTTTGCGAGCAATCGGAACGGGCAGTGGGACATCTTTGTGATGCCTGCGACGGGCGGGCGCGCGGTCCGGATCACGGACGACGGCGCGGATGAGATCAGCCCGTCGTGGTCGGCGGACGGGTCGAGCCTGGTGTACTCGCGGGTGGGGAGCGGATCGGGGCGGTGGGAGATGTGGGTGGCGGCGCTGGCGAACCCCGGGACGCCGACGTTCATCGGGCACGGGCTGTTTCCGAAGTGGTGCCCGGTGGCGGGAACGGGGCAGAACGGCGCGGATCAGATCGTGTTCCAGCAGCCCAGGGAGCGTGGCAGCCGGACCTTTGGGGTGTGGACGGTGGACGTGACCGAGGGGGGCGTTTCGAACGCGACGCAGATCGTCGCGAGCCCTGATTCGGCGTGCATCAACCCGTCGTGGAGCCCGGACGGCCGGTGGATCGTGTTCGCGGAGATTCCGGCGGACGGGCGGGCTGAAACGCGTCTGTTCAGGGACGTGCGGGCGGAGTCCGGATCGTTGTGGATGATCAGCACGGCGGGGGAGGGGCGCGTGCCCCTGACCAGCGGGCGGGGGCTGAATCTCAGCCCGGTCTGGGGGCCGGACCAGCGGCTGTTCTTCGTGTCGGACCGGACGGGCCGAGAGAGTATCTGGGCGATGGAGATGGGTCCGGCGGTGGCGTCGGCGTTGGCGGCGACGGGGCGCGGGGGCGACTTTGCAACCGGGGCGGGCGCAGGGACTTCGGAATCGGGACGGGCTCAAGCCGCAGGGGCTGGGCGGGCCGATAACAAGCCTGTCGCCACAGCGCGCGAGATTGAGCCGAACACGCCCCGGTAAACCGGGCACGGGCATCCTGTCGATGTCGCGGGATCGGGCCGAGCGCGTCGGGTGACGAAGGCGGATCGATGCCCAACCTGGTGTGGCTGGCCGTGGTGGGGGTGGCGGGGGTGCTGCTCGGGGCGGGGTTGGGTGGCTGCGCGAGCAAGCCCAAGGACGTGATCGTGGCGCCGACGAAGCTGCTCTCGCCCTACGACTCGGCGCGGGGCGATGTGCTGTGGGCGGTGGCGCCGGTGCGGAACGAGTCCGGGACGTCGGTATTCGACACGGCGGCGATCGGCGACAAGCTGGTGGCGGCGGCGGAGGAGATCGAGGGTGTGCGCTGCGTGCCGCTGAATCGCACGATGGACGCCATGCGGTCGCTCAACATGCCTGTGGTGCGGACGCCGGGAGACGCGAGGAACCTCGCGGCGGCGATGGGCGTGGACGGGATTCTGATCGGGACGGTGACGGCGTGGGAGCCCTACACGCCCAAGATCGGGATGTCCGTGGCGCTCTATGCCAGCCCATCCTGGATGCAGGCGGGGCGCACGACGCTGGACCCGAGGACGCTCTCTTCGAGCCCGACGGTCCGGACGCCGGATGGCGTGCGGTACGCGGACTCGCCGGCGGCGGTGGCCTCGGAGCACCTGGACGGCAAGAACAACCAGGTGCTCATGGACCTGCAGAACTTCGCGCAGGGGCGGCAGAAGCACGATTCCGCTCTGGGTTGGCGGCGGTATCTGGTGAGCATGGACCTGTACTCGGAGTTTGCGGCGTTTCGGATGATGGACGGGCTGCTCCGCGAGGAGTGGCTGCGGGCGAATCTGGCCGGGGCGAAGCAGGCCGGCGCGGACCGGGGTGGTGCGAACCGGGCCGGGGCGAACGCCGCACGCGCGACTGCGGCGGCGGGCGAGGGAGCGGCCTCCCGGGAGTAGGGGGCTGGGGGCTGGGTCGGGTGGCGCGAATCGGGGGTTATGGAGCACTTGTGCTGAAGGCGGGGTCCGAGTTGACCGACCAATCCGTTATCGCCCGCCCTCGTAGGGGTGAGGGTGCCCGCGCCTGACGCGGGGCTTTGTGCCAGGAGTCTCTGCCATGTCCACGCTTCCCATCACCGACGCGTTCACGTCGTACCTTGCCAACGAGCGCCACTTCAGCCCGTATACCGCGCGGTGCTACGGGGCCGACCTGAGGCAGTTCGTCGAGTTCCTGTCTACCGAGTACGGGATCGAGGTAGAGGCGGGCGCGGAGAAGACGGCGATGGACGCGGCGGGCGCTGCCCGCGAGTCGGGCGGGGGGTCGTATGCCCCCAATCAGCCCCTGGGTACGCAGAGCCCAAAGACCGTGACGGAGGTGATTGCGGCGGGGAGCGCGGAGACCATCCGCCTGTTCCTGGCGCACTTGGGCGAGCAGAGCTATTCATCCGCGACGCTGGCGAGGAAGATCGCCACGCTGCGGTCGTTCTACAAGTGGGCGGACAAGCGGGGTGTGGCCATGGGCAACCCGATGACCATCATCCGCACGCCCCGGCAGGCCAAGCGCCTGCCCAAGGCGATCACCATCGAGCAGATCGAGAGGCTGCTGGCGGCTCCGGGCGAGGCGGACGTGCTGGGGCGGCGTGACCGCGCCATGCTCGAGACGCTGTACAGCACGGGCATCCGCGTGAGCGAGTTGGTGGGCCTGCAGGTGCAGGACCTGGACCTGGCGGGCGAGGCGCTGCGGGTGCGGGGCAAGGGGAGCAAGGAGCGCATCGTGCCCCTGGGCTCGCACGCCATCGGCGCGATCCAGCGGTACATCGAGATGCTGAAGGCGGACCCGAAGTTTGCGGGGCGCGACGCGGGGCCGTTGTTCGTGAACAAGCACGGCGGGCGGCTGTCGAGCCGCAGCGTGCGGAGGAAGCTCGACAAGTACCTCAAGGCGGTTGGTCTGGACCCGACGATCAGCCCGCACACGCTGCGGCACAGCTTTGCGACGCACCTGTTGGACAACGGGGCGGACCTGCGCAGCGTGCAGGAACTGCTGGGGCACCAGAGCCTGTCGACGACGCAGGTGTACACGCACCTGTCGACGCAGCGGATCACGAGCGCGTATAACCAGGCGCACCCGAGGGCGCAGGCGAGCTGAAGCGAGCGACACACCGAATGAACAAGGGCTCGCCCGGAGGGGGCGGGCCCTTTTCTCATTGCTTGTCGGGATGGCGTCTTCGGCAGTGGATGGTGAAGGGCACAGCGAGCAGGAGTGAGATCGCCCCGGGCGATGGGAGCGGCCTGCGCCAGAGCACTGCTTCATTAAGGCCTGTCGCCGAGTTCCGAGCCAGGCCGCCGACGTACAGAGTCGACGGATCTTGCCAGACGGCGGTGGCCGTGGAACTTGTAAAACCCTCACCGAGCCAGGCACCAAGGTTCTCCCAAGTCGCGGCGGAGCCGGACCAGAGGCTGGCCGTCAGGCCGAGGCCTGGCACCGTGGCGTGTCCTGCTTGGAACGCAGCGTTGGTTGCGAGTGCCTCAGAGTACCCCCACTCGGGGCGATGGAGATTGACGCATGAGGAGGCGGAGCCCTGCCACAGGAGCGCGCTGTAGATGCCCTGCACGCTGCCGCCGCCGACCTGCTGGTTGCCCGAAACAGCCAAGGCGATGGACGAATACAGACCTGGTACACCGGCTTGGAGGTCGACCCAGGTGTCGCTGGACCCGCTCCATAGGCTGGCGTGTCGACGACCTGTAGCGGCGGACCCGACGGTGACAAACCCAACCTGATGCGAGCCTGTCGTCCCCATGGCGACGGCATCACCGGTGACAAAGTTTGGAGTGAGATCGACCCAGGAGTCTGAAGACCCGGACCAGAGGCCAGCACGCCGCACGCTATTGACGGCGGCGAATCCGACCTGCTGCACGCCCGAGATGTCGTATGCGGCAGAACTCGAGAACTGACCCTGCGGGTGCAGGTCGACCCAGGAACCCGCCGTGCCGCTCCAGAGGCTGGCATGACCGTCGGCGGTGCCAACCTGTAGAGAGCCCGATGTGGCATAGAGCGTGGACTGTGATGCGCCGACGGGGTGCAGGTCTTGCCAGTCAGTTGCGGACCCATTCCAGACCAGCGCATGAGAGCTTCCGTTCAAATCCGCTGAGCCAACTTGCTGAGAGCCCGCGCCGCCGTAGGCGGCCGAGGGGCCGATTGAGCCGGAGGGGTGCAGCCTTACAACCGACCACTGCGCGATGGCGGGGAACGTGAGGCACGCGACAACCGACACGGCCGCGAACCGCGATGGTAACAAGGTGGACAGGCTCAACCATCACCTCCCCGCCTGAACGGAACTTGCGGGCTGGCGGACGCGAGGCCGCGTGACGCGAGAAAACCCGCTCCGCGTCCTACTTCGGCGGCTGTGCGGGCTTGTCGGCTGGGGCGACGCTGCCGCCGGGCTGGGGGTTGCTGGGGACGAGGGTTCCATCGCCGGCGACGGCGGTGACGGGGACCTGCTCGAACCCGCGGAGTTTGGAGATCGCCGAGTCGACGCCGAGGGTGACGTATCGGCGGCCACCCTGGGAAGAGGTGCGAGTGGCGGTGGAGGGCCACCAAGGATAGCCGTTGACCTGGCGGTGGACGTAGTCTGGGGCGTTGACGAGGAGGTTTCCCTGGAAGGGGCGGATGGTGGCGGCGGTGCCGCCGTTGTCGACCCACTGATCCTGCTCGACGAGGGTTGTGATGATGCTGATGAGGTCGTTGGTCTTGCCCTCGACGTCCTTGGTGAAGGAGGTGCCACCCTGCTGGTTGTCGCGGAATGGGGACTGGCCGGACCCGCCGCCCTGCTGGCCGGTGCTCTGGAGGACGGCCTGGAGGTCGAACTCCGGGGCCTGGTTGTAATCAGGGACTTCGAGGAGGAGGTCTGCGATGGAGTAGATTTCGAGGCGGCGCCACTTGTTGAGGCGTTCTTTGGGGCCGAGCTGGAGGGTTCCGAACTGGGACATCTGCCAGGTGTTCCCGCCGCCGATGGAGGGGTCGGAGGCCTTCTCGAGGACCTTTTCGACGAGGTCGAGAACGGTCCCCTTCTGGAAGTTGACGGAGATGGGCGTTTCCTTGTCGAGGCCGACGGAGTCGCGGTCGTCGACCCACATGACGTCGATGTCGGCCTGGGTGACCTCGGTGACGAAGCGCATGACGTCTTCGAGGCGGGTCTCGCGGAACTCGATGGTGACGGGCCTCATGAGGCGGAGCATGGTGTCGCGGCGTGCGTCGCCGGTGGACCTTGCGGCGGGCGCGGCGCCCGCGGGCACCGTGGTCTGGGCAATGGCGGAGCCGGAGAGGAGCAGGAGACTGGCGACCGCGACCGTGGCCAACCGCATGGGACCGTCCTTTGCCCGGGAGGGGCGTTGGGGTCTGGGGGTGGGGGCGGCACCAACCGCCGACATCTGTATCGTACCCATTTGCCCGGGTTTGCGAACCAACGCCTCTGGAAAAGGGCGAGGATCGCAGGCCTGGGCATGGGGCCCACCCCTTGTACGCGGATAGGACGCGGGGGGCGGCGGTGGGTTCCCGAGATTGGCGCAAGAGGGGTGGGTTGGGGCTGCCGGGGCGGTGGAACGGCCCCAAGGATGGGGGATGACGTGCAGACTGACGGCGTATCGGGTGGCGGACGCGACGGGCTGGACGCTGACCCCGGCCCCGGGGAAGCGGGAGTGGATGGACGCCACGCCCGAGAAGTTCGCGTATCGATGCCTGCCGCTGGTGATGGCGAACCAGGTGGGGTGGAACGTCGGGTGCCCTGTGAACCTGAGCGTGAACTGGAACGGGAAGGCGGATATTCACTCGGTGGCGATCCGGTTTCCGGATGGGGAGCACCCGGGGAACCGGTTTGTGGCGTCGCACTTCGGGAGCGGGATCGTGACGTTCTCATTGCCCTGGCTGTTTCGGACGAGCCCGGGGTATGGGGTGTGGTGCCGGGGGCCGGTGAACAGCCCGAAGGAGAACATGGCGGCGCTGGAGGGGATCATCGAGACGGACTGGACGCCTTACACGTTCACGATGAACTGGAAAATCATGAAGCGGAACACGGAGGTGTTTTTTCGGAAGGGAGAGCCGGTGTGCACGCTGGTGCCCTACCCGCTGGCGCTGCCCGAGGCTGTGGAGCCGGTGCTGGCGGAGATCGACGAGAACGAGCGGTTGAAGTACGACTTTTTCCAGTTCACGGCGAGGCGGAGCGGGAACATCGACACGCTGAAGCGGACGGGGGAGTCGGTGTTCTCGATGGACTACATGAAGGGGCAGCAGCCGGACGGGAGCGCGGTGCCCGAGCATCGGAAGGCATTCAAGTTGCGGGAGTTTTCGCGGGGGCAACCCGGCGGGACGGACCCTGCGGGGCTGAGACTGCCGCCGGGCGCGGGGCCGGTGTGAGCGGGGTGTCGCGGGCGTGCGGCGGAGGGAAAGCCACTTTGGGGATTTGAACCCCAGACCTACGCTTTACGAAAGCGTCGCTCTACCGCTGAGCTAAAGTGGCGAACGGCGGACATGGTACGCCGCGTGAGGGCGGCTGACGAGGCGGGAGTGGGGGCGGGTGAGCGGGGAGATTGGCGACGCGGACGGCCCTGCTGTGGTGGGGTGCTTGGGCGTCCGCACCGGGCCAGGCTGAGCAGCGCAGAGAGCCGCGGAGAACGGCGAGCGGCGCTGGGCGGCGGCCTAGAACCGCAGGGCCATGCTGGGTGGCGGCCAGCCCAACGGCTGCCTTGCGAGCAACCCCACCGCGGCCCGGGACACTGAAGGCGAATGCCCGCGGCCCGACTCAATCGCGTGCCCCCGCCGTCGACGGCTCGGGGCGGGTGCCGGTTCCGAGGGGTGTGGGCGGCGAGGACCAGTGCGGCGAGGGGGGGCGGTGCGCATGGGAACCTCCCGTGCATGGAGACGCCAACAGCCTACCCGTGGGCGAAGAATGCACAAGAGTCAATGGACTGGTGGGTTGGGCGGGCCGGTTACGCGCGGGGCTGCCCGGACCACGGCTCAAATCGCTTTGAGAGGATGTGGTCCGCGAGGGAGGGCCAGGCGGTGCCGAGGGCGGCGAGGAGGCGTGCCGGGGTGCTGGTCCAGACCTCGCCCCGGGGCCTTCGCAGGCACGCGAGGATGCGGCGTGCGACGAACTCCGGGGTCTGGCGGAAGCCCTCGGGAGAGCGGGCCTTCCGCGGGCTCTTGCTGTGCTCGGTGACGACCCGCGAGAAGTCGGTGTCGGTGCCGATGGGGTGGATGGTGGAGACATGCACGCGGCCCCGGAGTTCGAGGCGCATGGCGCGGCCGATGTGGTCCTGGGCGGCCTTGGAAACGCTGTATGCGGAGAGGTAGGGGATGCCCATCTTGCTGACGACGGAAGAACAGATGAGCACGTGGCCCCGGCCCTGCTTCAGGAAGTGTGGGAGCGCGGGGCGGATGGTGTGCAAGGTGCCCCAGAAGTTGGTGTCCATGAGGGCGTGGAAGTCGGCGTCGGGTACGGTGTGGACGGGGCCCTCGATGCCGTAGCCTGCGTTGGCGAAGATGCTGTGGATGGAGCCGAACTCGGCGAGGGTGCGGTCGACGAGCGATTGGCAGTCGGCGGGGTTGGTGACATCGCAGCGGACGGCGATGGCCCGGCCGCCGAGCGCGGAGATGCGGCGAACAGCGTCGTCGAGGCGGTCGAGCCTTCGGGCGGCGAGGGCGACGGGCATTCCGGCGCCGGCGCAGGCGAGGGCGGTAGCGAGGCCGATGCCTGAGCTGGCGCCGGTGATGGCGATGGGCAGGCCGGCGAGGTCGGTGGGCACTTAGTCCGTGGCCTTGTCGATGGCCTTGGAGGTGGCCTCGGCACCTTTTTGGAGGTCGGTGCCGACGCCCTTGACTGTGTTGCAGGCGGCGAGGGCAAGGGCGAGGAGGGAGAGTGCGGAGGCGACGACGAGCGCGCGTGCGGGCTTCATGCGGGTCTCCTTGTTTGGTGCGTGCGATTACTTGGACTTGCGGATGGCGGCCTGAGCGGCGGCGAGGCGAGCGATGGGGACGCGGAATGGGGAGCAGGAGACGTAGTCGAGGCCGGCGTCGTGGCAGAACCAGACGGACTTGGGGTCGCCGCCGTGCTCGCCGCAGATGCCGACCTTGAGGTCGGGCTTGACGGAGCGTCCCTTGTCGGTGCCCATTTTGACGAGGAGCCCGACGCCGGTGGTGTCGAGGGTCTGGAAGGGGTCGGCGGGGAGGAGTTCGCGGGAGAGGTAGTCCGGGAGGAAGGTGCCGATGTCGTCGCGGGAGAAGCCGAAGGTCATCTGGGTGAGGTCGTTGGTGCCGAAGGAGAAGAAGTCGGCCTTGGCGGCGATCTCGTCGGCGGTGACGGCGGCGCGAGGGATCTCGATCATGGTTCCGATCTTGATGTCGAGGCGGGGCTTGTAGTCCTCTGCTTCCTTGACCTGCGCGATGGTCTGCTCGGTGAGGGTGCGGAGGTAGGCGAGCTCGGCCTGGGTGCCGATGAGGGGGAGCATGATCTCGGGGAAGCACTTGATGTTGGAGCGGAGGCAATCGATGGCGGCCTCGACGATGGCGCGGACCTGCATCGTGAGGATTTCGGGGTAGGTGACGCAGAGGCGGCAACCTCTGTGGCCGAGCATGGGGTTGGCCTCATGGAGGGAGGCGACGCGCTGCTTCACCTTGGCGAGGGGGATTCCCATGATCTTGGCGAGCTCGGCCTGCTGGGCGTCCTCGTGGGGGACGAACTCGTGGAGCGGGGGGTCGAGGAGGCGGATGGTGACGGGGAAGCCCTTCATGGCCTTGAAGATGCCGATGAAGTCGTCACGCTGGAAGGGGAGGAGCTTGTCGAGGGCCTTGACGCGCGCCTCGACGGTCTCGGCGAGGATCATCTCTCGCATGGCGCGGATGCGGTCGCCCTCGAAGAACATGTGCTCGGTGCGGGTGAGGCCGATGCCCTCGGCGCCGAAGTCGCGGGCGCGCTGCGCGTCGGCCGGGGTGTCGGCGTTGGTGCGGATGCCCAGGCGGCGGTGCTTGTCGGACCACTTCATGACCTGGAGGAAGTCGCCGGACATTCGGGGCTCGACGGTGGCGATCTGGCCGACCATGACCTCGCCGGTGGTGCCGTCGATGGAGATGACGTCGTCGCGGCCGAACTTCTTGCCCTTCACGGTCATGGTGCCCTTGGAGGCGTCGATGTGGAGCTCGGCGGCGCCGACGACGCAGCACTTGCCCCAGCCGCAGGCGACGACCGCGGCGTGGCTGGTTCGCCCGCCGGTGGAGGTGAGGATGCCGGCGGCGGAGTGCATGCCCTCGACGTCCTCGGGGCTGGTGAACTCGCGGACGAGGAGGACCTTCTCACCTTTCTGGGCGCGCTCGACGGCCTCGTGGGCTGTGAAGGCGAGCTTGCCGAAGGCGGCGCCGGGAGAGGCGGGGATGCCGCGGGTCAGGACCTCGACGGACTTTTTGCGGGAGGGGTCGAAGGAGGGGAGGAGGAGCTGGGTGAGGTCGGCGGCGGGGATGCGGAGGAGGGCGGTCTTTTCGTCGATGAGTTTCTCGCGGACCATGTCGCAGGCGATGCGGACGGCGGCGGCGCCGGTGCGTTTGCCGGTGCGGGTCTGGAGCATGTAGAGGCGGCCGCGCTCGATGGTGAACTCGATGTCCTGCATGTCCTTGTAGTGCTTTTCGAGCTTGGACTTGATGTCGAGGAGCTGCTTGTAGACGTCGCGGTTCCACTTGGGCATCTGGTCGACGCTCTGGGGCGTGCGGATGCCGGCGACGACGTCTTCGCCCTGCGCGTTGATGAGGAACTCGCCGAAGAAGATGTTCTCGCCCGTGGCGTTGTTGCGGGTGAAGGCGACGCCGGTGCCGGAGTCATCTCCCATGTTCCCGTAGACCATGGTCTGGACGTTGACGGCGGTGCCGTTGAGGCCGGCGATTCCGGCGATGCGGCGGTAGGAGACGGCGCGGTCGCCGTTCCAGGACTTGAAGACGGCCTCGATGGCGAGCTCGAGCTGCTTGAAGGGGTTCTGGGGGAAGTCCTCGCCCTTGTATCTGCGGTAGACGGCCTTGTAGGCATCGCAGAGGGCGATCATGCCGTCGGCGGGGACGTCGGTGTCGGTGCTCGCCTTGTACTTGGCCTTGACCTTGTTGAAGGCCTCTTCGAAGAGGTCGTGGTCAACGCCCATGACGACGTCGCCGAACATCTGGATGAGTCGGCGGTAGGAGTCGTAGGCGAAGCGTGGGTTGCCGGTGGAGTTGGCCAGGCCGACGACGGAGGCGTCGGTGAGGCCGAGGTTGAGGATGGTGTCCATCATGCCGGGCATGGAGACTGCGGCACCCGAGCGGACGGAGACGAGCAGGGGGTTGTTGTTGTCGCCGAACTTCTTGCCGGTGTCCTTCTCGATGATGGCGATGTTCTTGTGGACCTCGTTCATGAGGCCGTGGGGGAGGCGCTGCCCGTTGCGGTAGTAGAGAGAGCAGGTGTCGGTGGTGATGGTGAAGCCGGGGGGGACGGGCAGGCCGATGGAGGTCATGTCGGCGAGGTTGGCGCCCTTGCCTCCGAGGAGGGGCTTCATGTCGGCGGCGCCCTCGGTCTTGGACTTGCCGAAGAAGTAGACCATTTTGCCGGGCTTGTTGCGCATGGCGGGCGAGGGTGCGGCCATGACATCGATGATGCCGTTCTTGGCGGACTTTTTGCCTGAGGAGAGGGAGGGGCGGGACTTGGCGGTGGTCATCTCGGGCCTTTCGTAACAGTCGGTGGCGAGTCCGGCGTTGGTCGGGCGCGGCACAGAGGGCTGAGGCGTGCGTGGCCGGGCGGATGTTTGGATCGTGGTTGGTAGCCCGATCGCTCACCTCGCGCGGACGGGGGAAGTCTAGGAATGCTGGGGGAAGCGGGCCAGTTTTGCCCGTTGGGAACGGGGAGCAGCCCGAGGGGGGGTAGCATGCGGGCGTGCTGACGCATCGGGCGAGTTGGGCGGCTGAAGTGGCGGAACTGACGCCGGTGGGGGCGCTCGCGCGCTGGCCGGGGGACGTCGGGCTGGCGGCGTGGTGGAGCGGGGAGCCGAACGCCGAGCGGCGGTACACGGTGCTGGCGGTGCCCGGGGAGCGTGTGAGTTCGGTGGTGCCACTATGGCGCGGGCGTGGAGGGCCCGGGGTGCCACGGGGTGGGTGGATCGGGGTGCTTGGGTATGAGTTGGGAGGGGAGTTCGAGCCACGGGCGGCGGGGAAGCTGGGGGACTGGCCGCGCGCGATGTGGGCGAGGTGGGACGACGCGTGGGTGTTCGATCACGTGGAGCGTGCGTGGACGCGGGTGGGGAACCCGCCCCGACTGGGGGCGACGGGGCCGGGGGCGTTTCGAGCCACGCAGCGTCGGAGCGTGGAGGCGCGGGAGTACATGGCGCGGGTGGCGCGGGCGGTGGAGTACATCCGCGCGGGGGACGTGTATCAGGCGAACATCGCGCACGTGCTGGAGTGGGCATTTGAGGGGAACGTGCGCGGGCTGTTCGCGGCCCTCGCGGCGGCGGGCCCGAGGCACGGGGCGTACGTGGAGTGGGACGAGGATGGCGAGCGGCGGGTGGTGGCGTCGGCGAGCCCGGAGCTGTTTCTTTCGTTTGACGCGGCGACCCGGCGGTTGGTGACGCGGCCCATGAAGGGAACGAGGCGCGCCGGGCCCGGAGCCGCGGAGGCGCTGGGGGAGAGCGCCAAGGACCGCGCGGAGCTGGCGATGATCGTGGACCTCATGCGGAACGACCTCGGAAGAGTGTGCGAGATAGGGAGCGTTCGCGTGGAGCAGGAGCGGACGCTGGAGGTGCACGCGTCCGGCGAGTTGCTGCAGACGACCGCGACTGTGGCGGGCAGGCTGGCGGGCGGGCGCGGCCTGGAGGACGCGGTGCGGGCGATGTTCCCGTGCGGGTCGGTCACGGGCGCGCCGAAGATCCGCGCGATGCAGATCATCGGCGAACTGGAGCCGGTGGCGCGTGGGCCCTACTGCGGCTCGCTGGGGCTGATCACCGACTCCGGCGACGCGGTGCTGAGCGTGGCGATTCGCACGGCGCTGGTGCGGGGCGTGGCCGGACCGGATCGCGGGAGTGTGACCAGAGGGCTGCTGGAATACAGCGTGGGCGCGGGGATCGTCGCGGAGAGCGACCCGCGGAGCGAGTGGCTGGAGACGCTCGACAAGGCGGGGGTGATCGAGGCGGCCATCCGCGCGGGCGCCGGCTGGTAGGATGCGCTGGCCCCAGTGGAGACTCCCCATGCCCGGACCAGAGATCCGAACCGACGTCGTCGACGTGTACGTGTTCCGCAGGCGGGACCAGGGGCCGGGCGGCGCGAGCGGCGTCGAGTTCCTGCAACTGCGGCGAGCGGTGCAGCCGGCGGCGGGCACGTGGCAGCCCGTCATGGGGCACATCGAGGCCGGAGAGGCGCCCGCGCAGGCGGCGGTCCGTGAGGTGGGTGAGGAGGTTGGCCTGAAGCCCGGGATGCCCGGCTGGCTCGGGCTGTGGGTGCTTCAGGGCGTGAGGCCCTACTACCTTGCCTCCGCGGACGCGGTGGTGATGTCGGTGTGCTTTGCGCTCGAGGTGAACGAGGAGTTTGAGCCCCGCGCGGGCGCCGAGCACAGCGACCACCGCTGGGTGTGGTCCAGCGAGGCGGAGCGTGCGTTCCTGTGGCTGAGCCAGCGGGCGGCGTGCGGAGAGATCGTGCGTGAGATCGTGCCGCCGGCTTCGGCGGTGCGTGACCTGCTGCGGGTGATGTGAACGGCGCGGGCGATCAGGGCGCGGCGTGCACGACTTCCTCGATGCCCTGCATCCAGACCGATGCGCGCACCACGAGCGTGGAGGGGAAGCCGGTGCCGGAGGTGAAGTAGGGCATGCGGTCGAGGGTGTGCTGGCCCTGTGGACCGGTGCCCGCGACGATGCCGACGAGGCCCCCGCCGGTCTGGGGCAGGGCGAGGAGCGCGCCGAGGTCGGGGCCTGTCCACGACTGGTCGGCGATCGTGATGGTGGTGGAGGTGACGGAGACTTTGGAGGCGGGATCGACGAAGGACCAAGCGGCGTTGGTGTCCTGATTGCCGTAGATGATGCGGTTTCGGGGCTGGGTGTCGCGGACAGCGACGGAATCCGGGACGAGAGCGGCCCCGCCGTTGGCGCGGTAGGCCCACTGCTCTGCGTCGAAGCGGGCCTTGTTGAATGACGCGCGGTTCTGCTCGGGCGTGCCCTTGGTGCCGTAGACGAAGATGAAGCGGTTGGCGAAGGCACGCTTGAAGGAGCCCTTTGGGAGGGAGTTGTCGTCGAGGAGGTCGGTGGCGAGGCTCTTGGGTGCGGGGGCGTCGAGCCGGGAGCCAGCGAAGAGCTGGAAGATGGCGGGCCAGTCGACGCATGCGGCCCCGGGCTTGTCATCGTCCCACCAGTGGCCGGCGCCGGGCTGTTCGTGCCAGGCGTGCTCGATCTTGAGCGAGGTGAGGTGCTCGCGGGCCGTGCGGGCCTGCGCGACGGGGACATTGTCGTCGGCGTCGCCGTGGAGGATGTAGATGCCCTTGCCCTTGAGGCGTGGGAGAAGGGCGATGGTGTCGCTGGAGGCAGCGGCGCGGTCGAGGACCGAGGCGAGGGGGTGCTGGGGCTGCGCGGGGACCTGTGACTTTGACCCGCCGTAGGTCTCGAAGGAGAGCCAGCCTGCGCTGGGGGCGATGGCGGCGAAGTGATTTGGGTAGTGGGAGGCGAGTTGCCACGTGCCGTGGCCACCCATGCTGTGGCCGGTGAGGTAGGTGCGGAGCGGGTCTGCGCGCCACGCGCGGGAGGCGTGCGCGAGGGACTCCATGGCGTCGGCTCGGCCCCAGTCTTCCCAGTCGAAGCCGAAGGGGCGGCGGTTGGTGGGGCAGACGATGACGAGATCGGGCTTGGGTGCGTAGGACGCGGCCTGGTTGGAGGCCTCGACGGAGGCGCCGTGCAGAGAGAGGACGACGCCTGGGGCCTTGGGCGCGTTGGCGGGCGGAACCAGGGCGTAGTACTGCACGCTGGAGTCGATGGCGGAGAGGAACGTGACGCGGCGTGGGTCCGCGGCGCCGGTGGTGCGAAGGGTGAAGGTCTTGCGGTCGGCGTCTGCGCGGCCTTCGTCGGTGTAGCGTTCGAGCGTCAGATCGACGGGGATCTCCTGCGCGTCGTCCTGGGGCGCGAGGTTGAGCGGGAGAGCGACGGTGCGGACGGAGAGGGGCTCCACGGCGAATCGGGAGCCGACGGTGCCCATGCCGGGAACGCTGTCGGTGTAACGGATGGAGCAGACCTGGCGCGAGGTGCTTGCGTTCATCACGCGGGCGTTTATGAGGTATTCGTCCGGTTCGCCGCGGACGGGCGTGGGGAGCGTGAGGTCGGATTCGAGCATGGAGAGTGCCGCCTTGGGCGCCGCGAGCGAGGCCCGCATGGGCCCGCGGCCCGCGGAGGCGAAGAGGAAGCGGTTTTCGCCCTTGCGGAGGAGCACGGGGAGCTGCACCTGGCCGGTGGCGTAGGGGTCGCCCATGCGTGGCGCGCCGTTCTCGTAGAGCATGGCGTGGCCGCCGGCGCTGAGAACCATCACGCGCTCGTCGGCGGAGTCCACGGTGACGAGGAGGTACGAGCCCCGCGGCAGGTCGAAGGCGCCCTCGGCGTTGGCGGCGGCGTGGGCCCAGGCCTTCGGCGGGTTGCGCACGCCGGGCGGGGGGGCGAGTGTTTCGCCCTCCTTGGGCAAAGGCGTGTCGGGCTCGGCGATGCGGCCCGCGACGACCTCGGCGACGACGGAGTCGAGGTTGATGGCGCGACGGGCGGAGAGAGAGACGGAGTCGATGAACAGGCCCTGCGAGAGGGTGAGGGAGGCGGCTCCGGCGTCGAGCGTGTGCTGGGCGAGGGCGGAGGAGGAGAGGATGGCGATGAGTGCGAGCGCGCGCATGGGGCGTGTTCCGGGAGGGGGGCGAGTTCAGACGAGCGAACGGCGGCCGAAGTCGAGGGACATGGCCCGCTTTGCGAGGTACAGGGTTTCTTCCGCGGCGGCGTTGGCACGCTTCACGCCGTCCTTGATGATGGCCAGGGCGCGTTCGTCGCCCTGGGGGCCCTCGAGGGCGGCCCGCCTTTCTCGCATGGGGGCGAGGAGAGACTGGACGGCGGCGGCGACTTCCTGCTTGACATGGCCGTCCATGACGGCGCCACGCTGGTAGCGGTCGCGGAGGTCGGCGTTGTGGGCGGGGTCGGTGATGAAGGCGTCGACGAAGGTGAAGAGCGCGCCGGTGGCGAGGTCGGGCACGCCCTGCTCGTTTCTGGTTGGGTTCTGCACCCGGTTGAGTTTTTTCTGGACGTCTTTCTCGGAGTCGGAGAGGAAGATGGCGTTGCCCAGGCTCTTGGACATTTTCTGCTTGCCGTCGATCCCGGGGAGGCGGCCGACGCGGCCGATGAGGGCTCTGGGGATGGGGAAGACGCCGCCCCTGGCGGGGTAGTCGTCGTCCTCGGTGCGGTTGGGGACGTTGCAGTAGAGCTGGTTGAACTTACGGGCGGCCTTGCGGCACATCTCGATGTGGGGCGCCTGGTCCTCGCCGACAGGAACGAAGGTGGGGCGGAAGGCGAGGATGTCGGCGCACTGTCCGACGGTGTACATGGGGAAGCCGAAGGAGTAGGAGTCCTTGAGGCCCTTGGTCTCGAGTTCGTGGACGAGGGTGGGGTTGCCCATGACGTCGTTGAAGGAGAGGAGCATCGCGAAGAACCAGGTGAGCTCGGCGATGGCGGGAACTTCGGTCTGGAGGACGATGGTGGAGCGGTCGGGGTCGATGCCCGCGGCGAGCCAGTCCTTGACGATCTCGATGGTGTCGGCGCGGATGTCCTGGGGCTTGTCGAAGCGGGTGGTAAAGGCGTGCATGTTGGCGAGCAGGAAGTAGCAGTCGTACTGGTCCTGGAGGGCGACGCGGCGCTCGAGGGAGCCGACCCAGTGGCCGAGGTGGAGGCGGCCGGTGGGGGTATCGCCCGTGAGGATGCGTGCGCGGGGGTCTGTGGTCATGACGTGGAGGGTACGCGGGGCTGCGGGCGTCATGCGCCCAGCAGGGCGAGCGCGACGTTGGCGGCGTTGAAGACCACGTGCATGGCGATGGGGACGGCGAGCGAGCGGGTGCGTTCGAAGGCGAGCCCCAGGCCCAGCGAGAGAACGAAGATGGGGACGAGCCCGTACCACGGGCCGACGCCCACGTGGGCGAGCGTGAAGACGGCGCTGGAGAAGACGATGGAGGCGCGGGGTCGGCTGGTGAGGCGGAGGAATGCGGACTGGAGGCAGCCTCGGTAGAGCGTCTCTTCGACGATGGGGGCGATGACGACGGCGACCAAGCCCAGGACCCAGGTCCAGGGGTCGGTGCGATGGTCCAGGATGGTCTGGAGGGACTCGTGGGCGATGGGGTTGTAGGTCCCTCCGGCGAGGCGGTGGAGGGCGACGGCGACGAAGGAGGCGCACTGGGTGATGGGGAAGACGCACAGGCCAAGGAGCAGCGCGAGGGGAAGGTCGCGGGGCCTGAACGCGAGGCCGGCGGCCGGGGCGGAGGCGGCGAGGAGGCGGCACAGGACCAGCGCCGCGCCGAGGCCGGAGAGCCCCCCGGCGGCGCCGAGGATGGCCATGGAGCGCAGGTCGCCCGTGCTGGTGGAGACTCCAGCGGCGATGGTCATGGCGACGCTGATCTGCTGCACGAGGAAGATGAGCCCAGCGCACGCGAACCAGATGAAGGTGGGGTGGTCGGAGACGCGGCGTGCCGGGGGCGGGCCCAGGAGGCGATTTCCGAGGAGCACGAGCAGGATGAGCCCCGCCGCGACGAGGTTTCCCCAGAACCACGGGTCGGATGAGACGGTGTGCTGGGCCTCACGGAGGGCGTCGGCCCCGGCGGCCCTGGCGGAGTCGAGGGTGGGCTGTGCGGAATCTTGTGCGCTGCAGGGGGCGGCAAGGCCAACAATCGCGGCGATGGAGCAGAAGCCAAGCCAGCCGACGCCCGCGGTGCTCGCGGAGATTGTGGCGCACAAGCGCGAGGAGGTCGCGCGGGGGCGCCTGGCGACGCCGTTGGAGGAACTGCGGGCCCGAGCCGCGGGCATGGCCAGGCCCCGGAACTTCTTCACGGCGGTGACGAGGCAGCCCAGGCTTGGGACGCGGATCATCGCGGAGGTGAAGCGAAAAAGCCCCTCGGCGGGGTGGATGAGGCCCGAGTACGAGGGCGAGGGCTTCAGACCGGAGGACATCGCCTCACGGTATCACAGGGCGGGGGCCGCGGCGATCTCGTGCCTTACCGACGAGCGGTTTTTCGGCGGGCACCTGTCGTACATCGAGCGAATCCGGGCGGCGGTGCCCCTGCCCGTGCTGCGGAAGGACTTCATTGTTGATCCGTGGCAGGTGTGGGAGAGCCGAGTCGCGGGTGCGGACGCGGTGCTGCTGATCGCGGAGTGTCTGACGCTGTCGGAGTTGAGCGACCTGTTGATCCTGTCGCACGAACTGGGGCTGACGACGTTGCTGGAGGCGCACGGGAAGGAGCAGGTGGAGCGTGTGCTGGACCGGGTGGGGTTCCCGCTGCCCTCGTACGCGCTGCTGGGGATCAACAACCGTGACCTCTCGACGATGAGAGTGGACCTGGGCCACACGCTGCGGATGGCGGAGCTCGTGGAGGACACGACGATTCTTGTGAGCGAGTCGGGGATCAGGACGCCGGCGGACCTCACGAGGCTGCGCGAGGCGGGGGTGCGGATCGCGCTGGTGGGCGAGCACCTCATGAGGGCGGAGGACCCCGGCCGGGCTCTCTCGGCGCTGCTGGCGAGGGACGCGTCTAAGAATGAGAGCGGGTCGTAGAGCCGGGGGGCAGGCGCTGGGGCGGAAGCCCTTGGCGGGAGTGAGGCTGTGATGCGGATGCGAATGGCGGGCCTGTGGCTGCTGGTGTTGACCGCGGGGGTGCGCGCGCAGGACACGAGCACCATCGAGGAGCAGGGGCAGGAGGGTGGCCAGCCCGGGGCCGCCACGCCCGAGGTTCCCAAGATCGACAAGCAGCCCCCGGCGGCACCCGCGGCGCTCCCGGGGCGGGAGTTCTTCGAGCGTGCGGCGGCGGCGGTGCAGGCGGCGACTTCGATCTCCTATCGCGGGCGCTCGTTCGCGACCGGCGGGCTGATGGGCTCGATGACGCCCACGATCGAGTCGGAGGTGCAGCAGATCAGGGCGGCGGGCGGGGCGATGCCGGGCTGGCGGGTGCGCGTCACGGGGCGGAGCACGCCGACAAGGGGCGAGGCGACCGAGTTCGACGTCGCGTGGCTGGTGGGCACGATCGAGGCGGTGGATCACGCGGGCAAGGTGGTTGCGGAGCGGGGCATCAGCGAGGCGCGTCGGTTGAAGGGATACTCGATCGGCAACATAGGGCGGATGGACGACATGAGCGCGGTGCGGCCATTCGCAAGAGAGCTCGGCGCGACGTCGTACGAGATCGGGGCGACGGAAGAGGTGGGGGGGGTGCCTTGCGAGGTCGTCACCGCGGTGACCGGGACCAACGCGCGGACGACGTGGTGGTTCGGCGTCGAGGACCACCTGCCCCGGCGCTCCAGGCGGCTGATCCCCGGGGGCAAGGGCGAGGACTCGTTCATGGTGTTTGAGGTCTCTGACCTCAGGCAGAACCAGGCGAGCGCAGGGGCGGCGAAGAACCTGCGCGTGACGGTGCCGGAGGGGTACAGAGAGGAAAGGCCGGCGCGGCCCACCGCGCCACCGGTAGAGGCGACGGATCGGTCAGGGGAAGGTGGCGCGGTGACGCCCGTGGAGCCTGCGGCACCGGCCGGACCGACGCGGGCGCCGGAGTTTGAGCTGGAAGACGAGGCGGGGGCAAAGGTGAGCCTGGCGTCGCTGCAGGGGAGCGTGGTGGTGCTGGAGTTTGCGGGGAGCTGGGCGGTCGCCTGCCGCGAGTCAAAGCCGGAACTGGCGGCCCTTGCGACGGCGAAGGAGTCCCTGGGCGTGAAGTTCTACTCGATCGCGGTCCGGGAACGGACGAAGGAAGGGGCGATCGCGGAGCACCGCAGGGTTGGGGGCTCGGTGAGGCTGCTGTTGAACGGGGATCAGGTCGCACGGGAGTATGGCGTGCGGGCGTATCCGTCGTACGCGGTGGTGGACAAGGCGGGGCTGCTGGTGCTGGGGCCCAAGGCGTGGGAGGGTGCGGCGACGAAGGAGGCGTTGGAGCGAGCGGTGGAGGCGGCGCTGAGGGAGGGCTCGGCGCGCTAGCCGTGGGCGGGGCGACCGCTATACTTCCGACCCTTCCCGGGAGACCGGGCCGGAGAATAGGTTGGGCTAGTAGCTCAGTTGGTTAGAGCGCACCCCTGATAAGGGTGAGGTCGGCAGTTCGAATCTGCCCTGGCCCATTGCGAGGAGCGGGAGACCCGGGGGAGTCGGCGGGGGCCTCAGGACGCAACTATGATGGAGTTTGGTGGCCAGTCCGGGAGAAGCGCGGACGGGTCATGGTGTGGAAGGAGCGATCATGCGGGTCGAAGTGATCGGGAAGAACTTTGAGGTCTCGGAGCCGATCCGGGACTATGCGGTGAGCAAGGCGAGCAAGCTGACGAAGTACTTTGACGGGCTGCAGCTTGTGACCGTGCGGATCACGAAGGTGAACCACAAGGCGAACTCCGAGTACGAGGCGGAAGCAATCCTGGACGTGGAGAAGCACGACGATTTCGTGTCGCACGCGACGGGGCTGGACGCGTACGCGGCGGTCGACCTGGTGATGGAGAAGGGCGAGCGCCAACTGCGCGACTTCAAGGAGCAGTTGAAGAAGCAGTAGCGTCCCTCTTCCCCCCCCCTGGAGCCCCAGTGGTGAAACTCCTGGACATGATCGGGCCCGGTGCCATCGTGGCCCCGCTGACGGCGGGGGACCGCGACGGGGCGGTGCGCGAGCTCGTCGAATCGCTGACGGTGTCGGGCGCCTCGCCGGTGTCGCTCAGGGACGAGCTGATCACCAAGCTGCTCGCGCGGGAGAAGGTGCACTCCACCGGATTCGGGCGCGGGGTCGCGGTTCCCCACGCCAAGCACGCGGGGCTGAACAAGCTGGTCGCGGCGGTGGGGCTCTCGCCCCGGGGGATCGACTTCGCCTCGCTGGACAAGCAGCCGGTGTATTCCGTCTTCCTGCTCCTGAGCCCGGAGAGCAGGCCCGAGGAGCACCTGCAGGCGATGGAGGTGCTGTTCAAGAACCTTACGAAGGACTCGTTCCGGCGTGGCCTTCGGCAGGCGCGGGGCGAGGAGGAGGTGCGGACGATCCTCCGTGAGGCCGATTCGCACCAGTTGGCGGGATAAGCAAGGGTCGGGCACGGTCGAAGGTCACCGGGCCCGGAAAGGGAGCGTCGGTGGCGGACACGGTGTCCATCAGGGTGAAGGTCGTGAATCGGCTTGGGCTGCACGCGCGCCCGGCGATGGCCTTTGTCGACCTCGCCGCCACGTTCGCATCCGCCGTGTGGGTCGTGAAGGGTGACACCCGGGTCGACGGGAAGTCGATCATGCAGATGATGATGCTCGCCGCGAGCCAGGGGAGCGAGCTGGACGTGATCGCCGAGGGGGCGGACGCGGCGAGGGCGTGCGAGGCGCTCTCGAAGCTGGTGGCCAACGGCTTTGACGAGGAATAGCGCTACCCTCGCGCATGCCACGTCTGGACTATCTCACCGCGGGAGAATCACACGGCCCGGGAATGCTCTGCGTCGTCTCGGGGATTCCCTCCGGGGTCACGATCGACACAGCGCGGATCAACGCGTGCCTGGCCCGGAGGCAGGGGGGCTATGGGCGGGGCGGGCGGCAGAAGATCGAGCGCGACACGGTCGAGGTGCTCAGCGGCGTGCGCGCGGGCGTGTCGATGGGCTCGCCCATCACGCTGCGGGTCGCAAACCGTGACGCGAGGCTGGATGACGCGGACAAGACGCCCCCCGTGTTCAGGCCCAGGCCCGGGCACGCCGACCTCGCGGGTTCGATCAAGCACCTGACGACGGACTGCCGGGGCGTGCTGGAGCGGGCGAGCGCGCGGGAGACCGCCGCCCGCGTGGCGGCGGGTGCGCTCGCGGGAGAACTGCTGCGGGAGTTCGGCATCGAGGCCATGGCGCTTACGCGGAGCATCCTGGGGGAGTCGTGCGGCGTGGAGGTGCGCGAGGGGAACTGGCGCGAGGTCCGGGCCGCACGCGACGCGAGCGAGACGTACTGCCCGGACGCGGAGGCGACGGCGAGGCAGGTGCGCGCGATCCACGGCGCGAAGCTGGACAAGGACACCGCCGGCGGCGTAGTGGAGGCGCACGTGTTCGGCGTGCCCCCGGGGCTGGGCTCGTGCGCGGACTGGCGCGACCGGCTGGACGCGAGGCTGGCGTGGGCGGTGATGGGCGTGCAGGCGATCAAGGGGGTGGAGATCGGGATGGGGATGGGGTGCGCCGGGCTGCCCGGAAGCCATGTGCACGACCCGATCGGGTATGACGCGGGGTTGCGGGATGGTCACCACGCGCTGGGGTTTGTGAGGCCAACGAATAACGCGGGCGGGATCGAGGGTGGCATGAGCAACGGCCAGCCGCTGGTGGTGCGGGCGGCGATGAAGCCGATTTCAACGCTGGTGCGGGGGCTCCCGAGCGTGGACCTGAACAGCAAGGCGGCGGAGTCGAGCCAGTATGAGCGGAGCGACATCTGCGCGGTGCCGGCGGCGGGGGTGGTGGTGGAGGCGGTGGTGCTCTTCGAGGTCGCGCGGGCGTTCTGCGACAAGTTCGCGGGGGACTCGCTGACGGAGGTGCGGGGCCAGTGGGAGTCGTACATGAGGCTGGCGCGGAACCTGCCGCTGGACCCGCCCGCCATGACGCTCGCGTGACGGGTCAGTTGCTGGCGTGACGGGTCAGGCGCTGGCGGGGCGTCGCAGCGCGTTCCAGACGAAGTACGCCGGCACGCCCGCGAGCATGATGCCCACCCACACCGCAGTGCCCGTCCAGTCGCTGGCGATGGTGATGACGGTCATGCCCGCGGCGGCGAGGACGAAGACCGCCGGCACCACCGGGTAGCCCCAGCAGCGGTAGGGGCGCGGACGGTCCGCCTGCGTGCGGCGGAGCACGAAGATGGCGGCGGCGGCGAGCGCGTACCACACCCACATCGTGAAGACGAACCCACCCGCGAGCTTTTCGAAGGTCTTGACGAAGATCGTCGCGAGGCAGGAGAGGGCGAGCTGGACGGAGAGGGCGATCCAGGGCGTCTGCCAGCGAGGGTGGACGCCGGAGAGGAACGCGAAGAGCAGGCCGTCGCGGGACTGCTGGTAGGTCACGCGGGCCCCGGTCATGATCGAGCCGTGCGTGCTGCCGGAGGTGGAGATGATGACAAGTGCGGCGGCGGCGAGGCCCGCTGCGGGGCCGAGGAGGGCGGTGAAGACCGCGGGTGCCACCGTGTCGGAGCCCCGCATCTGCTCAAGAGGGATCAGGACGAAGAACGCGATGTTGGCGAGCACGTAGAGGAGCGTGGTGGCGAGCGTACCCAGCACAAAGACGCGGGGGAGGTTCTTCTGCGGGTCCTTGATCTCGCCGGCGATGGCGCCGACATCACTCCACCCGTCGTAGGTCCACATGATCCCGGCGAAGACCGGGACCAGGGCCTTGGCAAGGCTGCCGGGCTCGAGGGAGCCAGCGAGGTTGGCGGTGTGCGCCTTGCCCGTGACCCAGGGCAGGATGACGATGGCGGAGAGCGCGGCGAACTTGAGCCCGGTGAGAATCGTCGCGACCCCGGCAGAAAGCACCACGCCCCGGATGTTGATGGCGGTGAGGAGCGCGAGCATGGCGATGGTGGGCCAGCGCACGTCCCACGAGGTGCCCAGGAGCGTGTTGAGGTGCTCGGCGAAGACAACCGCGATGCCGGCGGCGGCGAGGGGCTTGGCGACGAGCATGTACGACCAGCCGAAGACGAACGCGACGCACCTGCCGTAGGCCTCGCGGAGGAAGACGTAGACGCCACCGGACTGAGGGTGGAGGGTGGCGAGCTCGGCGTACGTGAGCGCACCGAGGAGGGCGAGGATGCCTCCCGCGAGCCAGAGCGCGAGGATGACAACGGGGCTGGCGAGGTGGCCGGCGATCTGGGGCGGGGTGCGGAAGATGCCCGAGCCGATGATGATGCCGACCTGCACCGCCGCCGCCCCCCAGACGGTGATTCGGCGTGGGAGGTCTGAGCTTGGCATGGGCGGAGCGTACCCGAAACGCGGGGCGCTCGGCGGGGAGTGCGCCGGTGGCTCAGGGCACGGCGGCGAAGTACGCGGCGAGGACGTCGCGGGCGGCCTTCAGGTCCGAGAGGTCGATCATCTCGGTGACGGTGTGGATGTAGCGGGTGCCAACGGTGATTCCCACGGCGCGTGCGCCGGCGGCGGCCTGCTGAGCCGCGGCGCCGTCCTGACCGCCGGCGGCGAGGATGGAGCGCTGATAGGGGATCTTGTTCTTCTTGGCGACGGCCTCGACCTCTGCGACGAGGCGATGGTCGGAGATGAACGAGGAGTCCTTGATGTGCAGCGCGAAGCCCTTGCCGTGGGTCGAGACGGCCTCTTCACCGGGCACCCCGGGTGTGTCGCAGGCGAGGGTGACGTCGATGCCGAAGCCGATGTCGGGGAGGACGGCGTGGCTGGCGGTCTTGGCGCCGCGGAGGCCGACCTCTTCTTGCGTGGTGAAGGCGACGACGATCTCGCAGGCGTGTGCGGCGCCGCTCTCGACGAGTGCGCGGACGGCCTCGATGCCCAACCAGCAGGCGACGCGGTTGTCGAGCGCCTTGCTGACGAACTTGTTGCCCAGGTGGAGCGCGGGCTCGTTCATCACGATGTAGTCGCCGACGCGGACCTTCTTCTTGACCTGATCGGCGGGGAGGCCCAGGTCCACGAAGAACTCCTTGACCTCCGGGACCTTTTCGCGGTCCTTGGGGCTGGAGATGTGGACGGGGCGGCCACCGGGGTTCATCACGCCGGGGTAGTCGCCCTCGTCGGTGCAGACCAGCACGCGCCGGGAGAAGAGATTGCGGGTGTCAAAGCCGCCGGCGGCGTTGGGCCAGATCCAGCCCTTGTCGTCGACGAACGTGACATAGAACCCGATCTCGTCCATGTGGCACAGGAGCATGACGCGGGTCGGACGGCCCTCGGCGGCGGCCCGGGGCTCGGGGCTCGGGCGGGCCTTGCCCTTCACGCGCGGGTTGCGCCGGCAGATGAGGTTGCCCATCACGTCGGTCTCGACGTGATCGAAGAGGCCCGCGATCTCGGCCTGGATGACGGCGCGGACGCGCTCCTCTCGCCCCGGGACGCCGGGCGTCTCGCAGAGGCGCCTGAGCAGGTCGACGTTGACTGTGTCCTTGCGGGCTTCCTTCTTCGCCATGGGAGAGTGCCTTTCGGTGGTGTTAAGGAGCGATGATAGGGGCGGGGGGCGTGGCCGGGGCCCGCACGACCGAGCCCCCGCCCTGATGCGGCGGCCCGTACGATCCGTCATGACCAACCCCAGCCCGCTCCTGGACCTGCATGCCGACGCGGGGGCGATCGTCTCACCCTATGGAGAGGGGGAGGCGGCGGCGCTGGTGGTGCAGACGTTCGGGGACCTCGGGCGGGAGTACGCGGCGTTGCGCACCGGGTGTGCGCTGCTGGACCTGCCCCAGCGGGCGGTGCTCGAAGTGACCGGACCGGACCGGCTGGACTTTCTGGGGCGGATGCTCACGCAGGACCTCAGGGGGCTGTCGCCCTTCCGGGTGAGGCGGAGTCTTTGGCTGAGCCGCAAGGGCAGGGTCGACGCGGACCTGCGGGTGATCGACCTGCCAAGCCGAACGCTGCTGGAGGTTGACCTCCTGGCGGCGGAGCGGACGCTCTCGGGCCTGTCGGCGTACATCATCACGGAAGACTGCGCGGTCCGGGGGATGCAGGGCATGCTGCACCGGCTGGCGCTCCACGGACCGACGGGGATGGACCTGCTTTCGGCGGTCGCGCGGCCCGCGGGTGGCGCGGAGGCGAGCGGGCCGGGGCTGGAGCATCTGGAGGAGGGGGCGGCGTGCGTGGCGAGCATCGCGGGGCACGACGTCGTGGTGTATCGGGAGGACTCCGCGGGGACGACGGGGTTGGAACTGATCGTGCCAAGCACTGGGGCGGGGGACGTGTACCGGTTGCTGGTGGAGGCGGGGCAGGTGAAGGAGACGGCGGAGGGCGCGTCGCCGGCGCCCAGCCGCTGGCGGGTGGTGGCGTCTCGCGTGAGGCTGTGTGAGGCGGGATGGCACGCGTACAACGTGGCGCGGATCGAGGCGGGGACGCCGATCTATAACTTGGACTTCGGGGCGGAGTCGCTCCCCGCGGAGACCGGGGTGCTGCACGACCGGGTGAGCTTCACGAAGGGGTGCTACCTGGGGCAGGAGATCGTGGCTCGGATGCATGCGCGCGGGCAGAGCAAGCAGTCGCTGGTGCGTGTGCACTTTGAGAAGCGCGAGGGGCGCGTGGTGCTGCCGGAGTCCGGGGCGGCCCTGGAGGACGAGTCGGGGACGGGTGCGCTGGGACTGGTCACGAGTTCGACGGTCGCGCCCTCGCTTGGCTCGGTGGCGGTGGCGCTGGCGCAGGTGAAGTCGGCCTCGGCGGCGGCGGGCACGGTGCTGGTGGCGCAGACGCCGGAGGGCCCGGTGCGAGGAACGGTGCAGCCCTCGCTGAAGCCGGGGTTCTAGGGGCGAGCCGCTAGGCTTCCCGGCGGCGGTACGTGAGTTCTACATCGCCCGAGAGCGGGCGCACACGCCACAGGTCGAAGATGCGCCCGTGGGAGAGCGACGGCGCGACGCGGCCCGCGGCTGCGGCCTTGGCCAGGTCATCACCCAGCACCATCGGCGCGATATAGACCACCGCCTCGTCGATGAGGTCCTGCTCCAGCATCGCGCCCAGGATTCCGGGCCCGGCCTCGACGAGAGCGGTGGAGACGCGGTGCGCTGAGAAGAGGGTGCGAAGAAGCTCGTGCAGGTCGATGCCCCTGGCCCCGCCGGCGCTGGGGACGCCAAGCACCTGCACGCCCGAGTCCTGCAGTGCGCGGCGGCGGCCGCTAAAGACCTCGGCGGACGCCACGGCGGAGTCGCACGCCGCCAACGTGGGGAAGCTGCGCGCGGTGCGGGCGAGTTGCGAGGTGACGGGCAGGTCCAGGTCTGTGTCGGCGACGACGCGCAGGGCGATGCGACGCGGCCTGACGCCCCGCGCGGTCAGCAGCGGGTCGTCGGCGAGGACGGTGCCGATGCCGGTGATGATGGCGTCGACGCGGCCCCGGAGGCGGTGCACGCGGGCGCGGGCCAGCTCGCCGCTGATCCACCTTGATTCGCCGGTGCGGGTCGCCACCCGACCGTCGATGGTCTGGGCCCACTTGGCGATTGTCCATGGCAGGCCGGTTGTGACGCGCTTGGCGAAGGGGGCGCCCACGCCCCTCGCGAGCGGGCTCGCGTCGGAGTGTTCGCACGCGATGCCCGCGGCCCGGAGCACGGCGGCGCCGCCACCCTTCTGCGGGTGCGGGTCGGCCCGAGCGAAGACGACGCGCGCCACGCGGGCGGAGATCAGGGCGGCGGCGCACGAGGGCTGGCGCCCGTCGACGGCGCAGGGCTCCAGCGTGACATAGGCGGTGGCCCCGGCGGGCGAGTGGCCCCGGCGAGCCGCGTCGAGCAGGGCGTGGGCCTCGGCGTGGGGCCCGCCGTCTTGCTTGTGGTGGCCCATGCCCAGGATCGCCCCGTCGCGGACGAGCACGCAGCCCACGAGCGGGTTGGGCTCGGCCCGGCCCAAAGCCCGCAGTGCGAGGCGGGCGGCGAGGTCGAGCATTCGGCGGGGTTCGGCGGGGTCCGGGGCGGGCATGGCGCGTGGGCAGTCTACGCGATGCGGACCAGCGCGCTCCGGTCCGCGTCGGACATGGTGCCGCCCACGTCCTCCAGCCAGCGGCGGGCGTCGAGTGCGTATCCGGCGGTCGGCTTCAGGGGCTTTCCTTCAAGTTGGAGGTGGCAGGCGGACCAGAAGTCGTTGAAGCGGGCCATGAGGAGCTCCCGCGTGTATTTGGCGATCATGGAGGCGAGCGCGATGGGCAGGTGAGCGTCCTCGCCCTCGGTGAGGAACGCGATGCCCCCTCGGCGACCGTCGGAGCCTGTGAGGACGTACCTGCTGCGCGTGGCGGACTCTTCGAGCGTGGAAACCTCGACGCCGGGGAGGGCCTCGCGGAGGAGGTCGGAGTAATCCGCGCGGCCTCCGAGGCGGTCGCACGCGATGCCGACCCGGTCCTCGGGTGTGGAGAGGGACCAGGCGTGACGGAGGTGGCGCCCCATGGCGAGCGCGACGGTCCGGGCCTTGGAGCCGGACTCGCGGACGCACTCGTTGAAGAGCGGCTCGGGGGTGACGTCGCAGGCAAGTGCCGCGATGGCAACCTGAGTGCGGGAGAGGGCACGGGCAAGCAGGTTGGAGGCGATGGCGAGCTCGCCCGTGGTTCCCGCGACCGGGAGCGGGCGCGGGGCGCCCCGGTAGCAGGGGTGCCACGCGGAGGCAACGCCCAGCGCGTCGAAGAGGGCGCTGTCGTGCGGGGGGATAGCGTCGCTGAGCAGCTTGAGGAAGGACATCACGCCGCGTTCGAGGTGCACGAGCGGGTGGGTGGTCCGTACGGCGTTGGAGAGCTTGAGCTTCTTGGAGTCGGCGACCGCGATGCGGCCCATGGGGTCGTGCGAGCCGCCCCGGCCGGGCTCTTTGCAGACGCCGGCGGAGAGCAAGTCCCACAGGTTTGGGGCGGTGGCGGCGGGCTGGTCCGGGAGGCGGAAGACGGCGAGGCCGACGCAGAGTGGCCCGAGCGTGGGCCCGTATCCGGCTTCGTCGATGCCCGCCAGGAGGAGCGCCATGGGGCAGGATACGGGAGGCGGGGATCGGCCAATTGTCATGGAGGGGTTCGGAGGGTACATTGAACGGGCTCGGAAGGGGGTGCCGGTGACGCCGACCAGAGCGGATAGTGAGCACGACCTCCCGCTCCTGATCGGGGTGGTGGGTCATCGTGATCTGGCGAATGCGACGGCACTCGAAGAGCAGGTGACCTCGTTCCTCGGGATTGTGCGCAAGCGCGTGCCCCACACGCGCGTGGTCCTGCTCTCGTCGATGGCGGCGGGCGCGGACTTGCTGACGGCGCGGGTGGCGATCGCGCTCCAGATGGCGGTGGTCCCGGTGCTCGCGGTGCCGCAGGAGATGTTCGAGCGGACGTTCTCGCCGGGCTTTGAGGGAGAGTTGGCGGAGTTCCGGGAGCTCTTGGCCCGGTGCGAGGAGCCGATAGTGCTCCCGCCGCCCGAGGGCAAGACCTATGAGCAGGTGATGGCCGCCACGGGCCTGCTGGACCGGCAGTACGCCGCGGCGGGTGCGTACGTCGTGAGGCTGAGCCACACGGTGATCGCGCTGTGGGACGGCGTAGAGACTCTCGACATCGCGGGAACGGCGGCGGCGATCCGGTATGCCGAGTGCGGCGTGCCCGCGGACCTGTGGGAAGAGCGCGACCCATTGGACCTCGCGGACGGTGCCGCGGTCCGCTGGCTGAAGGCAGAGCGGGTGGCGCCGAAGCAGGGCCACGCGCGGGCCCACTGCGACTGGATCTACCCTCTGAGCTATCCGCGGGTGGGCAGGCCGGGCGCTCCGGCCCGGGCGGAGCCCGTGGCGGACCTGCGAGAACTCGCCTCTGGGCTGCGAGAGCGCGCCCTGGACCGGCTGGACGCGTTCAACCGCGAGGTGCGTGACCTGACGGTGGCGGCCCGCGCCTCTGAGCGAGTGCACGCGGCGCTCGCCGGGCACGTGCGGAGCCTGCTCCCCGAGGGGTCGGCATTCGTGCCCAGCGCGGCGCAGAGGCGGGTCGCGGAGGTTCGTGCGCGGGCGGACTATCTGTCCGGCGTCGCGAAGCGGGAGGGGGATTGGCATCTGCGGTGTGCGCTCGGGCTGGTGGTGGGTGCGGTTCTGGCGCTCGAGCTCTTCGCGCACGTGTGGCACGACCGGCTCTGGGTGCTGGGGCTCTACGCGGTGGCCCTGCTGGCGGCGATGCAGTTCCTCGGGAAGCGGGGGAAGTGCTTCACGAGGTTTGTGGACTATCGCGCGCTGGCCGAGGCCCTGCGGGTTCAGTTCTTCTGGAGTGCCGCCGGGCTCGCGGACTCCGTCTCGCGGCACTTCATGCGGACGCACCGGACGGAGGTGGAGTGGATCCGGCAGGCGGCGGCGGCGGTGGAGGTGGAGAACGGCCTGTCGTTCGCGGCGCCCGCGCAGGGCGGCGAGGGGTTGAGCCACGCCCGGCGGGTGTGGATCCAGGGACAGTTGGAGTTCTTCAGGGGCCGTTCCGAGCCGCTGGCCGCGAAGGGTCGTTCCTTCGCGACGATGTCCAGCGTGCTCGCGACGATCGGCGCCTGGCTTGTATTCGGCACGCTCATCGTGGGCTGGCTGGTCGGCTGGGGCACGGGCGACCCGACGCACGACCCGGCGCACGACACGGCACACGTAGGCGTCCATCCGGCGGCGTACATCACCGTCACGCTCGCGCTGCTCCTGGTGGGCGCGGAAGTCGTGCGGGTCTATGGCGACTCCGGGGAGTTTGGAACAAACGCCAGGCGGTATCTCTGGATGACCTCCGTCTATGAGCAGGCCGAGCGCGTGCTCGCCGAATGCGCCCCGGGGGGCACCTCGCCAAACCCGATCCGAGCCGCGGCGACGGTGCGGTCTCTGGGAAAGGCGGCCCTGGCGGAGAACTCGGAGTGGATCGTGCTGCACCGGCACCGCCCGGTGGAGTTGCCCCACTCCATCGTCAATCCGAATCATCACTAGGGGCGGGAAGGGTGGCCGCCGAGCCACATCGGGTACACTGGCGCCATGCGCACTTCCCTGCTCGCTCTGATCGTGGCGGCGACGCCCGCCCTGGCCGACGTTCGACTCCCCGCGGTGATCTCCTCGGGGATGGTGATCCAGCAGTCCTCCAAGGTTCCGCTGTGGGGCTGGGCGACGCCCGGCGAAGAGGTTCGCGTGACGGTGCCGTGGCTTGCGGCGCCCGCCGTGACCTCTGCGGGCAAGGACGGCCGCTGGACTGTCACCCTCGACACCCCCGGTGCGAAGGACTCCCCGGCTGCGTTCACGATCACCATCGAGGGCAAGAACACTCTCGCCCTGAACGACGTGCTGCTGGGCGAGGTCTGGCTCGCCTCGGGCCAGAGCAACATGGAGTGGCCGCTCTCGGCGTCGGACGGTGCGGCGGCGGCGGTTGCGGGCGCGAACCACCCCCGGGTGCGGCTCTTCAACGTGAGAAACGAGGTCGCCGCAAGGCCCAAGCGAGACTGCACCAGCGAGGCGGGGTGGGTGCCCTGCACGCCCGAGTCGGTCGCGGGCTTCTCCGCGGTGTCGTACTACTTCGCGCGGGATTTGCACGCGGCCCTGGGCGTGCCCGTCGGCGTGATCGAGGCGGACTGGGGGGGCACACCCGTGCAGGCGTGGACGAGCGCGGCGGGGCTTGCACCGTTCCCGGAGTTCACGGATGCGCTGGCGTACATGGATGCGCTAGACCCGGACCCGAACGTGCGGGCGGCAAAGGCCGCGGCGTTTGCCGGAAGGTGGTGGGACAACCTGGACACCCATCGCGACGGCGCGGGCAAGGGCTGGATGGCGCCGGGCTTCGACGACGCCTCGTGGAAGGTGATGACGCTCCCGGCGACGCTGGGGCCGGACGGGCTGGACCGGTTCGACGGCGTGGTGTACTACCGCCGTTCGGTGACGCTGACGGGCACCCCGGGCGCCGGCACGGTCGAGCTTGGGCCGATCGATGACCGCGACGACGTGTGGATCAACGGCACGCGCGTGGGCGGCATGCGCGACGACGGGCAGTGGAGCAAGCCCAGGACGTACGAGGTGCCCGCGGGTGTGCTGAAGGAAGGTGTGAACATCATCGCGGTGCGGATGGTGGACACCTCGGGCCCGGGCGGCATCAACGGCAAGCCCGAGCAGATGGTTCTCCGCGGCGGGGGGCAGACGGTCGCGCTCGCCGGCGAGTGGAAGCACCGCAGGGGTGCCGCGATGTCGGCCCTGCCCGCGATCGGACAGGCGATGAATGTCGGGCCCGGGAGCCCCTCGGCGCTCTACAACGCGATGATCCACCCGGTCGTGCCCTTTGGCATCCGCGGCGCCATCTGGTACCAGGGCGAGTCCAACAGGGGGCAGAACTACGCGGCGTACTTCCCCGCGATGATCCGTCAGTGGCGTGAGGACTGGGGCCGGGGCGACTTCCCATTCCTATTTGTGCAGATCTCGCCCTTCAGCTACGGCAACGACCGTGGCGAGACCGCGCTGCTCCGCGAGGCGCAGACGAGCACGTGGCGGACGGTCCCCAACACCGGCATGGTCGTCACCATGGACATCGGAAACCCCGCGGACATCCACCCCCGCAACAAGAAGGACGTGGGCGAGAGGCTCGCGCGGTTCGCGAAGGCCGGGACGTACGGCGTTCAGGACGTGGTCGCCTCCGGGCCGGTGTACGCCGGGATGCGTCTGCGAGATTCCGATCTGTTCGTCACGTTCGACCTGCGCGGGGCAAAGGAGCTGAAGGCCGGGGGGGACCTCTCGGGCTGGGCCGTCGCGGGGGCGGACATGAAGTTCTGCGAGGCGGTCGCGACGATCACAGGGCCCGACACGGTGCGCGTGACGTGCCCGCGCGTTGCGGAACCGGTCGCGGTGCGCTACGGCTGGTGCAACGCCTGCGAGCCGAATCTTGCCAGCGACGCGGGGCTGCCAGCGGTGCCATTCCGGTCTGACGCGTGGGACACGCCCAAGGGGGGCTGGCCCACGCCCGAAGACGGGGGCAAGACGGGGCACCTCACGAACGAGGCCGGGTTCGTGCCCATGTTTGACGGGAGGACGTTGGACGGCTGGGTAAACGTGAACACCGCGCCCTCGACTTTTCGGGCCGAGTCCGGCATGATCCGCTGCTCGGGCGAGCCCACCGGCGTCATCCGCACCGCGAAGCAGTACCAGAACTTCGTGCTCGAGATGGAGTGGAGGCACCTTTCCGAGCAGGGCAACGCGGGGCTGTTCGTGTGGTCCGACGGGCTGTGCGCCAAGGGAGTGCCCTTCACGCGCAGTGTCGAGGTGCAGGTCATGGTGGGCTCGGAGGCGGACTGGTACACCTCAGACGGCGACGTCTTCCCCATCCATGGCGCGACCATGACGCCCCTGAACCCAAGGCCCAAGGGCGGCCAGCGGTCCTATCCCACGGAGAAGCGCATGAAGCCCAGCCCGCAGTGGAATCACTACCGCGTGACGTGCGTGGACGGGGAGGTTTCCCTCGCCGTCAACGGCAAGGTCGTGACCCAGGGCAAGGACGTCTCGCTCCGCAAGGGGTACATCTGCCTGGAGTCCGAGGGAACACCCATCGACTTCCGGAACATCATCATCAAGGAGTTGCCCGGGAAGGCGCTGCCTCCGGAGCAGGTCGCCAGCGCCGAGGAGGGCTTCGTGCCGCTCTTCACGGGCGTGGACTTCGCCGGCTGGAAGTTTGAGAAGGCTCACGAGGGGCACTTCATCGCGGGCGGCAACGTCATCCGGCTGGACGGGCAGGGCCCCGAACTCTGGACAGAAAAGGCGTACAAGGACTTCGTGCTCGTCGCCGACTGGCGATGGACGCGCACGCCCACGCCCAGCCAGAGGCCGGTCATCCTGCCCAGCGGCGAGGAGAAGAAGGGCACGGACGGCAAATCGGTGATGGAAGAAATCCAGGACGCCGGCGATTCGGGCATCTACCTCCGCGGGTCGTCCAAGTCGCAGGTGAACGCCTGGTGCTGGGGGATCGGCTCGGGCGAGGTCTACGGCTATCGCACGGACGCGTCGATGCCCCCAGAGGTGCGGGCGGGCGTGACACCCAGGATGGTCGCGGATGCACCAATCGGCCAGTGGAACCGCTTTGTGATCACCATGCGTGGCGAGCGGCTGACCGTGGTGCTCAACGGGAAGACCGTGATCGAGAACGCGCAACTCCCAGGCGTGGCCGCGGAGGGGCCGATTGCCCTGCAGCAGCACGGGGACCCGATCGAGTTCACGAACCTGTTCATCAAGGAGCTGAGGTAGGCGGGGCTCTTACTTGCCCGGGGCCTCGGGCGAGACCTTGGAGGGCGACTCCTTGGCGGGAGCGGCGTCCTTGGCGGCGTTCTTGGCCCGCAGGATCTCCGCGCCGACGACCTTGTCGAGCTCCTTGCGTTCGTCCGCGCCGCCCACGGTGTTGATCCAGACGACCTTGCCCTCGCCGCTGACGACGAAGGCGGTAGGAATGTACTGCTGCTTGGCGGGCTCCATCCAGGCCTTGCTCATGGATCGGGAGGGGTCAAAGGCCACGCGGTAGTCCATCTTGGCGCCCTGCTTCTTCACGAAGTCGCGGAGGTTGTCGAGGCGCTTGTCGGGCTGGCCCTGTGCCGCGGCGCGCTCGCTGGACGCCATGCCGATGATGACCAGGTCGTTCTTGTGCTTGCGCTGGAGCTGTGTGAGGTGCGGGATGCTCTCCCGGCAGGGGGGGCACCAGGTCGCCCAGAACTCCACGATGTAGACCTTGCCCGGCTCAAAGCCGGCGACGGCGTCGCCCTTGACCCAGGTTTCGGCGGAGAGCGCGGGCGCGGCGTCGCCGACCTTCAGCTCGCCGGACTTCGCCGCGGGCTTGTCCGTCTTGGGCCCATCCTTGGGGGTGGTGCTCGGGGCCTTGGCAGGCTTGTCCTTGGGGGCCTCGGGCTGCGTGACCTTGAGCTGCGCAAAGCCGGCGGAGGCACAGAGGCCCAGGGCGCAGATGGCGGGGAGAACGTTGTGTGTCATCGAGCGGGTCATGGGGACTCCAACGGTTGAGGGGCTCTGGAGAGATGCCGACACGAGTGTACGGGATTGGACGCTCTCGGGATCGTGCGGTTCCGGATGCGATATGCTGGGCTGTGATGCCAGGCGAGCCAGTCACCATCGGCGTTCGGTTCCCGCACGGCCCAAGCCGCGCGTATGACGTGGTGGTGGGGGAAGGCGTTCTGGCGGAGTTGGGGCCGCGGGTGGCGGGTCTCCTGGGCGCGGGGCGGTGCTTTCTGGTCGCGGATTCCGGCGTGCCACAAGGGGTGGTCGGGAGTGCCGAGGCCTCGCTCCGTGGGGCGGGGTGTGAGCCGGTGACGCGGGTGGTGGAGGCGGGCGAGGCGCACAAGACCTGGCAGGCGGCGGGTGAGTTACTCCTGGCGATGGCCTCGGAGGGGATGGAACGCCGCCACCCGGTGGTCGCGCTGGGGGGCGGTGTCGTCGGAGACCTCGCGGGGTTCGCGGCGTCGGCGTATCGGCGGGGCGTGCCCATCGTGCAGTGTCCGACGACGCTGCTCGCGATGGTGGATGCGAGCGTGGGGGGCAAGGCGGGCGTCAACCTGCCGGGCCCGGCGGGGGCGGGGGCGCTCAAGAACATGGCCGGCGCGTTCCACCAGCCGGTGCTGGTGCTGGCGGACGTCGCGGTGCTGGAATCGCTGCCCGTGAGGCACCTCCGCGCGGGCCTTGCGGAGTGCATCAAGCACGCGATGCTCTGCGACGCTGTGCCCCAGAGAGACCCGGGGCTGCTGGAGGTCACGCGTGGCGCGCTGCGAGCGTGGAAGGGCCAGCGTCCGTCGGGCGGCTTGCTCGTGGAGCTGATCGCGCGGAATGTGGCCCTCAAGGCGGGCGTCGTGGCGGAGGACGAGCGAGAGGAACTCACCGGCGGGGGCAGGGCGCTCCTGAACCTGGGCCACACGTTCGGTCATGCGGTGGAGACCGCGCCGGGTTCGGCCCTGCTTCACGGCGAGGCTGTGGGCCTGGGCCTGATCGCCGCCGCGAACACCGCGATTGCCCTGCGGCTGGTGGGCTCCGAGTGCGAGCGGCTGACGCGCGAGTTGGTGGAGCACGCGGGGCTGCCCGTGGTGGTCGAAGGGCTCGCTCCGGCGCAGGTGCGGGCCCGCATGGCCCACGACAAGAAGGTCGAGGGCGGGAAGCTGAGGCTGGTGCTGCCTGTCGGCCCGGGCCGGGCCGGGGTGGTCGAGGGCCCCTCGGAAGACGCGGTGTTGGCGGGCGTCGTGGCGATGTTGGCCGGGCGCGCGACAACCCCCTAACAAGGGGAATGTCAAAGCCTGAGAGCGGAGTATTCAACGCAGGAACCGCGCGGGTCCGATATCGGGAGGTCGGCGGGGAACTGCAACGCCCTTGACCTGCGTTTTCGGTCCAGGCTCTCGAGTGAGGCACGCCATGCGGACCATCGCCATCATTAATCAGAAGGGTGGGTGTGGGAAGACCACGACCGCCATCAACCTCGCGTCGCAGTTGGCGGCGCAGGGGAGGCGGACGCTCCTCATCGACATGGACCCGCAAAGCCATTGCGCCGCGGGTCTAGGGGTGCCCGAGTCGCGGATCGAGATGGACATCGGTGATGCGATGCTGACGGTTGGGCCGGCGGGAGTGGACGCGCCGAGGCTTTTGTGGCGTGTGGCGCGGAATCTGGACCTCGCGCCCAGCCGCACGAAGCTGGCGGGGCTGGAGGCGAGTCGGGGCGGGCTGGCGGACCTCTTGGACCGTGAGAAGCGGCTGGCGGCGGTGATCTCGCACTTCAAGCACGAGTACGACGTGGTGTGCGTGGACTGTCCGCCGAGCATCGGGCTGCTCACGTACAACGCGCTGGCGTGCGCCGATCTGGTGCTGATCCCCGTTGAAACGAGCTTCTTCTCGCTGCAGGGCGCGACCAAGCAGGTGAGCACGGTGCGGACGCTCTCCAGGCGGCTTGGCGTGCAACTGCCCGTGTGGCTGCTGGCCACGATCCACGAAGCCGCGAGCCCGGTCGCGGAGGACCTGCTGGGCGAACTGCACCGGCGCTTCAAGGACCGCGTGGCCCCGGTGGTGATCCGGCGCGATCTGAAGCTGCGCGAGGCGGCGAGCTTTGGCCAGCCCGTCCGCGAGTATGCCCCTGACTGCCCCGGCACCGCGGACTACGCGACACTGGCGAAGTGGCTGGGCGAGCTCCTCGTGGGCCCGCTGGACGCGGGCGACGAGCCGGGCGAGGTGGACGTGACGGTGCCCCCGATTTCGGCGAGGTTTCTGGCGGAGAAGGGCGCGGACCGGGCCGCGGACAAGCAGGTTGCGGAGTGCGTGGAGGCCAAGGCCGGGCCGAACCGGGCCGAGGACGTGGCCAGGCGCGCGCAGGAGTTTCTGAGGCGGGTGGCGCTGGGCAAGGCGGGGACTGGCGTGCAGCCCTTTGCACCCGTGTCACCCGTGACACCCTCGGCCCACATCGCACCCGAGCCCCCGCTCCACGAGGTGCCCGTGCCGACGGTGATGCCCACGGGCACGCTGAGGCTGGTGGAGGCAGAGGCCAAGCCCGTGACGCCCGCGGGGACCGCGCGGCTGCTTGGCGCGCGAGAGACGAACCAGGGCATGCTATTCGTGCAGCCCCTGGTGTGCGGCCAGACGGTGGCGATCGCGGGATCATTCAACAACTGGTCGGCCACGTCGCACGTGATGAAGCGGAACGCGTCCCTGGGTGTGCACGAGCTGTGCCTGAGGCTGCCCGCGGGGCGGTTTGTGTATCGCCTGGTGATCGACGGGCAGTGGACGGCGGACCCATACAACAACGACTGCGAGCCCAACCCCTTCGGCGGGACCAACAGCGTCTGCCGGGTGGGCGAGGGATCGGTCGTGCAGTCCGCGTGAGGAGAGAGCGCATGTACACCAGGCCCACGGGCCCCTCGGGCCTTCATGACTGCGGCGCGTTGCCAGAGGCGGGCCAGAGCGAGCACGACGCGCTCGCGGACCTGTTCCTGTCCGAGACCAGGCCGGTGCTGAAGCTGGCGGGCGAACCCCCGCCCCCGCCCGCCCCACGCCCGGTGCAGGCGCGGATCGAGGGCCTGGTGCTCGGGCACCTGCCGGTGCTGGCGGCGGCGTGGGTGGTGCAATACGCGAAGCATGCGGCGGACGAGTCCAACCAGACCATCGGGCTGGTGCGGGTCCAGGGCGGGCAGGTGTGGGTGGACCTGGTGCAGCCCCGCGGGGCGACGCCCAGGAACTCCAGCCGCATCGGCGTTGCGGAGAGCGCGACGGACCTGCGGGGCGCGATCGCGGTGGCGGCTCGGGAGGCCGGGCGGTGGCTGGTGCGCGTCGACGAGATCAACGAACCGGAACTGCTGACGACCCCGGGCGTGGGGGCCGTCACGCTCCTCACCGGCGCGGACATGCCCGCGATCGTCGCGTCGTACCGCACGATCAAGAACCTCTGCGGCGAGGAGCCGGTGGCGATGGACGCGGTCTCTCGCGTGAGGCTCGCCATCATGGGCGCGGACGATGCGGCGGCGGCGGAGGCGGAGGCGAGGATTGCCAAGGCGTCGCGGACCTTTCTGGGTGGTGCCATCGCGTGCGCCGCACGGGTGGGGAAGATCGCTCCCTCCAGCACCCGGGTGGTCTATCGCGGGCAGGGGGCACCGACGCTCGCGGAACTTGTGTCGCTCATCGAGTGCGTGGGCGAGCCCGCGCAGCCCGAGAGGGCGGCCGCCGCGACCGCTGTGCAGGACGCTCCGTCGGGAGGCGCGGCCGAGCACGGCCCGGCGCGTGCGCAGGCCGTCGGTGCCGAAGGGGCGGAGATCGCGGTGTTGATCGGGCTGAAACCCCTGAGCGCCTCGTGCCCGGTGGCGCCGGGTGTGGTGCTGGCACGCGGGACTGAGGGCGAACTGCACCTGGTCACGCACGCGCCGGAACCGGAAGCGGGCCGGGCCGTGGGCGGGCTGCTGGCCGCGGCGGCGTGGGCGGAACAGAACCGCCCCCTGCTCGACGCCGCGTTCCCGGGCGGGACCGTCTCCGACACCGGCCCTGCGCTGCACGTGGTGGTCGACGACGCGCGGGGCGCCCGGGGGCTGCTGGATACGGGCGTTCGCGTGCACCTGGCGGTGGAGGCCTCGCTGGACGGGCGCGTGGTGCGGGTCGCGAAGGAACTCAACTAGCGGGCGCCGGGGCCTACCCTCCCGCCATGAACAGCATCGCGTCCCGGCGTCAGATTCTGAAGTCTGTGGCGTTGACCGCGGGGGCGATGGTCGTCGGGCCGCTGGCCCGGGGCGCGACGCAACCGGAGGCCGCGAAGGTGGCGCCCGGTGCCGGAGACAAGCCCTTGTTCGAGATATCGCTGGCGCAGTGGTCGCTGCACCGGGCGCTGCAAAGCAAGGCGCTTGACGCGATGGACTTCCCGGCGGTGTCCGCGCGGGAGTACGGCGTCTTCGCGGTGGAGTACGTCAACTCGTTCTACAAGGACAAGCTGCCGGACTCGAAGGCGGTGGCGACGCTCGGTGCGGACCTGAAGAAGCGCTGCGACGACGAGGGCGTGTCCTCCGTGCTCATCATGTGCGACGGCGAGGGGAACCTCGGCGATCCGGACGAGGCGGCGCGAGGGCAGGCGGTGGACCGGCACAAGAAGTGGGCGGAGCTCGCCAAGGCGCTCGGGTGCCACAGCATCCGCGTGAACGCCGCCAGCAAGGGCACGCGCGAGGAGCAGGCAAAGCTCGCGGCGGACGGGCTGCGCCGGCTGACGGAGTTCTGCGCACCACTGGGGCTCTGCTGCATCGTGGAGAACCACGGCGGGCTGTCGTCCCACGGGGACTGGCTGGCGGACGTCATGAAGCGCGTGGGGCACCCGATGGTCGGCACGCTCCCGGACTTCGGGAACTTCTACGAGTACGACCGCTACAAGGGCGTCGAGGAGATGATGCCCTTCGCCAGGGGCGTTTCGGCGAAGTCGCACGCCTTTGACGACAAGGGCAACGAGACGGGGACGGACTATGCCCGCATGCTGCGGATCGTGCTGAAGGCCGGGTACCGGGGGCGCATCGGCATCGAGTACGAGGGTGAGAAGACGCCAGAGCCCGATGGCATCCGCGCGACCAAGCGGCTGCTCGCGAGGCTGAGGACGGAACTGGCGCCGGAGTTTGCAGCGAAGAGCGGGAAGCCCTGAGGAACCCGGGCTACCTGACGGCAGGAGCCGCGTGCGCCGCCAGCCGCCGGATGATCGGCTCTCCGACGCTTTCTGTCACGACAAGTCGCACGCCCTCGCAGCGCGTGGGCGAGATGGGGTGGATGCGCTTGTGCCCGATGGCGGTGCCCGAGGCGCACGGAGTCCATGTTCCATCGCTCAGCGTTTCGAGGCGATAGGCACGGACGCGCTCGCCGAGGGCGATGTCTTCCATGATCGTGATGTCGCCGACGACGCGTGGCGAGGAGAACATGGCCTCGATGGTGGCGCCCTTGCCGCTGGTGTCGGTGATGCAGGTGCCGAATCGTGCGGCGATGGCCTTGCCGAACTCGCGGGCGCGGTCGTGGTCTCCCCGCGGGATGCGGCCCGTGGTGTCGGGCGTGTGGTTGAGCAGGAGCACGGCCCCGCGTCCCACGCTGTGCTCGTACATGCGGACCAGCTCGGGGAGGGTCTTCAGCGACTTCTCGTTGTGGGTGTTCCAGAACCAGGTGTTGCGGATGCGGGCGTCGCACTCGGAGGGGAGCCAGCGGTCGCCCCCCGGGGTGGCGTCGTCGGCGGTGAGCGTGCCCCAGGTCGTTGGGTCAAAGCGGGCTCCGTTCCAGCAGGGGTCGGGCGCGATGCCGTCCTCGTTGCCGACCCAGCGGATGTTCGCCTGCGGCCCCTGGAAGACGATGGCGTTTGGGGCGTGGGCGCTCAGGATGTCGCTCACGTCGAAGACCAGGCTGCCGTCGAACCACACCTCGAACATGGTGCCGTAGTTGGAGAGGAGTTCGGTGAGTTGTGTGCGGAAGAGGGCCTGATACGCGGTCTGGGCCTCGGGGGTGGCGCACTTGCCGCCCACGGCGGCACCGTGCTTGATGTCCTGGGGCGAGAGGTAGACGCCGAGTTTCAGCCCCTTGGCGGCGCAGGATCGCGCGAGGTCGGCCATGACATCGCCCTTGCCCTGCTTCCATGGCGTGTGCGCAAGGCTGTAGTCGGTGGTGGAGGTTGGCCACCAGCAGAAGCCGCCCGCGTGCTTGGCGACAAAGACGACGTAGGTGGCGCCCATGTCGTGGGCGACCTGTGCCCACTGGTCGGTGTCGAGCGAGGCGGGGTTGATCTGTCCGGTGGGCGTGGAGAGGTTGTCGTACTCGCGGTCCTGCCAGGTGTTGGGCGCGAAGTGGATGAACATGCCCACCTCGGCGTCGTGCCAGGCGAGCTGCGCGGGCGTGGGGCGTGGCAGGGCGTCCTCGGGGGCGGGCTGGCAGGAGAGGAGGGACGCGCAGAGAGTGAGAGCGAGCATGGGCGGAGGATATCGCCCGGGGGCGCGTTGAATGCCGGAGGAGGGACTTGAACCCACACACCTTTAGGGGGTACCGGATTTTGAATCCGGCGCGTCTGCCATTCCGCCACTCCGGCGAGAGGGGCAGGGTAGGCGATCAGGGGCATCCCCCGCCGCCGATGGCGTTGATGAGGGCGAGCACGTCGTCCTGATCGGCATTGCCGTCCTGGTTGAAGTCGGGGTCGATGCCGGAGGGGTTTTCCCCGCCGCCGATGACGTTGATGAGGTAGAGGACGTCGTCCTGATCGACGTTGCCGTCCTGGTTGAGGTCCGGATCGCAAGGCGGGGCAGGAGTCGCGGCGCCGATCCAGAAGCCGCCGGAGAGGGTGTAGGGACCGCCGAACATGGCACCGGCGTCGGGCTGTCCGATGGTGCCGGTGAGGGAGTAGGCACCGCCGGTGGAGGTGCCGCCGCCGCCGTCGATGGTGAACCAGTCGATGGTGGGCTGAGCCAGGGTGGGGGAGGTGGCGGCGGCAAGCGTGAGGAGCGCGAGGCGCTTCATGGTTTGGTCCTCCGGACCGCCGGAGTGTACAGGAGAGTGCGGGGAATGAGAATCGGAGAAGGTCGCAATTCTGAGAGTTGGCGGGAGAGTGCGGGCGGCGAAAGCAAAGCAGGGCGAGAACCGGATGGTCCTCGCCCTGCGGGGTTGCGGGAAACGATGGGTTACTGGCAGTCGGCGCCGGCGACGCGGTTGACGAGGTAGAGCACGTCGTCCTGATCGCGGTTGCCGTCGTTGTTGTAGTCGGGGTTCATGCCGTTGCTGGTGGTGCCGGCGGCGATGTCGGAGCGGAGGGCCTCGATGTCGTCCTGGTCGACGTTGCCGTCCTGGTTGTAGTCGGGGTCCTGGCAGTCGCAGCCGGAGGGGACGTCGATGGCGACGCTGACCGAGCCATCGGTCTTGAAGAGGTTGAGGGTGCCGGTGCCGGCGACGGGCGGACGGCTGGAATCAAAGCGGAAGGAGTAGGTGGTGCCCCAGCGGAGGGCGTTGGCGTTGGGGTTCTCCGAGAAGTCCTCTGTGCAGAGCCACTGCTGACCGGTGCTGGTCTTGGCGGCGGCCCAGTCGATGCCGTTGAAGAGCTCGCCGCTGTGGTAGGCCACGTCGTTGAAGCCGACGTTGGTCATGTTGATGCAGGAGGAGAAGGAATCTGCGGGGAAGTTGACGATGAAGCCGGCGATGGCGCGGTCGGAGTTGATGTTGTGGATGGCGTACTCGTAGTGGTACATGTCTCCGGCGATGGGCGTGACCTTGTACGCGAGCTCGACCTTGCCCTCGCCGGGGATGTCGATGACGCGGTAGGTGACGCCGGTCTCGACCGTTCCCCAGCCGCGGATCGCGCCCTGCATGCGCTGGGTGGTGGAGCCGGTGGCGTTGGTGAAGGTGTAGCTGGGGTTGGAGCCACCGAGGGTCAGGCGGCGGTAGGACATGTTGTTGTCGTGCTTGCCGGCTTCGGCGTCGTCGGCGGCCACATAGTGGCCCTCGCAGAAGTAGACGGCGCTGGGGTTGAGGGCGGGATCGAGGTCGGTCGTTCGGACCTGGATGCGGCGGGCGATGGAGCCCGTGTAGGACCGGCTGGTGAAGGGATAGGGGAAGAAGCCGGAGTAGGCGTTGACTTCGTCACGCGGTCCGAGGCCCGACTGCGACCCATTGAGGCTGGAGCCGTAGGGATCGGAGCAGTGGACGCCAAGGGCGGAGCCGTTGGGGTTGGCGACACAGTCGGAGTAGCAGACGGTTCCCTGGAGGGCGGTAAAGCCGTGCTTCAGGTGGCCACCACCGATCTGATCGAACTGGCGCGCGCCGTTGATGGTGCGGACGCGGAAGATGCTCTGCCCGATGACGGGGTGGCGGTTGGTGGAGGCGATCCACTGGAGGGGCGAGGTGCCGGCATTGCAGGAGGTGGTGCCGACGGCGAAGGCGCGGTAGGTCACGCCGTTGACGGTCTGCGCGGTGTAGGCCGATACGCCGGTGAGGTCACCGACGATGACATCGGGCTGCGCGAACGCGCTGCCGCAGGCGAGAACGAGACCGCACACCGAGATGAGCTTCGAGTGTTTCACGCTGAACCCTTCACTGTGGACCAAGTGAGAAAGCGAATCCGCCAGACCGTCCGGCGGGGACATGCTACCAAACCTTTCCCGTCTGCAAAAGAGAATCCAACTGAGTTTTACGCGCTGGGCTCGGATTCGGGTTACCGGCGATCACCGAAAAATCGTGGCGGCTCGTGGCGATCAGGGGCCGCCGTCGGGTTCGGGTTGTGATCGGTTTTCTAAACCTTCCGCCTCGCGGCGGGCACGTTCCGCGAGGTCCATTTGCTGGGCTGCGACCGCGAGTTCTTCCAAGGCCCGCCAATAGTGGATCGACCGGGGCTCGATTTCCGTCGCGCGTTGGAGGGAAGAAACAGCCTCCGGGAGATTCCCCGTGAAGTAGTACAGGCGGCCGAGAGAGGCGTGGATCAGCGCGTCCTGCTTGTGGAGGGCGCGGAGGGATTCGAGGGCGGTCCTAGCTTCTTCCATCCTGCCGCAGACCATCAGCACCTCCGCGGCGGCGACCCGGGAGAAGACGGTGGTGGTGCGGTCCGACGCCGAAAGGACCTCGTTGGCGATGAGAGCGGCGGCGGGGGCGTCGCCCCGGGCGAGCGCGATCTGGGCGAGTGCGACCTTGGACTCGGCGTAGCCGGGGTACAGCGCCAGAACCTCGCGGTGAGCCGCCTCGATGAGTTCGAGGGTTGGTTGTGGCGCTGCGGGGCTGGCGGGCGTCGCGTCCCGGAGCAGCCTCGCGTGGCGGAGGGCGACAAGGTCCGCGACGACGGACATGGCGGGCTGCTCGGTCTGGATGGCGCGGACCATGAACTCCTCGGAGGCCTTCAGGTCGCCGGCGACAGCGGAGAGCCAGGCGCGCCGGATGGAGGAGCTGGCGCCCTGTTCCCAGCCGATCCCGCCGTGGGCGGGCGCATCCGCGAGGGCGTAGGAGCGAAGGGCGCGCCGTGCCTGGTCGAGGTCGAAGGGAGAGGGTTGGTACTCGGGCGCGAAGACCACGGCCTGGGGCGTTTCGAGCGAGGAATCGATGAGGCCCGCGCGCCAGAACTGGAACCGGACGAGGCCAGACCAACTCGCCGCTCCGACGAGCACGAGGGTGAGGGCGGCGAAGACGAACCCGGACGGCTTCCAGACGCCCCGGAGCCTGAGCTGCGCGTTCTGGATGCGCACGTTGGGGTCGCGGACCATGCGCCACAGCGACCACACGAGGAAGGTGGTGATGATGGCAAGGCCCGCGGCCATGAGAAGCGGGATCATGTTGAGCATCTGCCTGAACCCCAGGAACAGGGCGATGCCGAGGACAAAGAGCACGATCTCCTCCCAGAGGAGCAGGTCGTACTTGGGGCGCGGGGCGGCGGGGAGCTCGTGTGCCGCCGGGCTCTTGCGACCCGTGAACACCGCGGGGGCCGCGAACCGGAACGAGAGCGCGTCGTTGGGGCACACGCTGACGCAGTCGAGGCACTTCATACAGCCCGGGTCGACGATCTTGCCGAACTCCTTGATCTCCTGGTGGACGCGGACGTTGCTGGAGCACGCAGCGGTGCAGTGCCCGCAGCTATTGCAGGCGTCGCTGACGACGATTCGTCCGACGGAGATGCGGTCGAGGGGCGCGAAGAACCCGCCGTAGGGGCAGGCATAGGTGCAGAAGGCCTTGCTCCCGAGGAAGTAGACAGTGGCAAAGCCGCAGACGATGAGGAATGCGATGGCGACGGGCCAGGGGGCGAAGGTGTCCCAGAAGTTGGTCACGACGAAGTGGCTGGAGAGGCCGGGGAACTCGGCGACGTCCTTGAGCCAGATGGGGCGGTGGAGCCCGAGGCCCTGGAGCGAGGGAAAGAGGAGGTGCCTCTTGAAGGCGGGCCAGAGGAACATGTAGAAGCCGATGAGCGCGGTCCACCAGGGGAGGAGGCGGGTGCGCCAGGGCTTGGGGCGGACGCCGAGTTTGGACATGACGTGGGCGCAGAGGTCCTGGAGCGCGACGACGTGGCACGCCCAGCCGCAGAAGAAGCGGCCGAAGAGCACGGTGGAGAGGAGCGCGATGACGAAGGTGACAAAGCCGGCGTTGAGCTTGCCGAGCTCGATGGTGTACATCGCCTCGCTGGGCTCGATGGGGGAGATGGTGGAGCCGGTCACGAGCCACTGGATGATGTGTGCGACGATGGCGACGTGGATGGCGATGAGGACAGCGGCCCGCCAGCGGCTCATTCGGGAGGCCCGGGCGGTGTTGGGCCGGGGAAGCACCGGGAGGGCGAGGTCCCCGGGGCGGGCGCCGGGCGTGCATGACTTTGCGGGCGTGCTCGGGGTGGACATCCGGACGAAAGCGTAGGGAGGGCCCGCGGAGGGGTGGGGCGTACACTGGGCCCATGGCGATCGCGCAGCCTTCGTATCCGGTGCATCGTTCCACGGGAGTGTGCGCCGCGACCGGGCGGGCGCTGGTGCCGGGTGAAGCGTGCATCGCGGTGCTGGTGGATCGGGACGGCGCGAAGGGGCTGCAGCGGATCGACTTTGCAACGGAGGCGTGGGACTCAGGCGCGAGGCCGGAGGTGGGCGCGAGAGTCTTCGGCTTCTGGCGAGCGAGAGTGGGCACCGAGGCCGAGCCCAGGGCGGCCATGATGTCCGACGCGGAACTGCTGGACCTGTTCGAGGAGCTCGCGGGCGCCGCCGAGCACAAGCAAGTGGTGTTCCGCTATGTGCTGGCGCTGCTGCTGGTGCGGCGGCGGTCGCTGCGGCTGATGGGTTCCCGGCCCGGAGTCCTGCTGGTGCTGCCCAAGGGCGCCGAGGGGCCACCCCTGGAGGTGACGGACCCGGGGATGGACGAGGCTGCGGCGGGAGAGGCGATCGAGCAGCTCACGCAGGTCGTCGCACCGGAGGCCGGTGGGGCATGAGCGCCGTCCGCCGCGTCATATGGGTAATGGTTGCGGGCACAGCGGGCCTTTGCTCGCTCCCGGGGTGCGAGTCCCCGCCGCTCGCGCCGGGTGTGGTTCCGGTCCCTGCGAAGCCGGTGGAGGGCTGGAGCAGGCCTCTGCCCGCGTGGGCGGAGATCACCAAGGCGTACAACGGGAGGCTGGAGGGGCTGGACCGTCTCCGGGCCCCGGTGACAGCGGTGGTCGAAGCGCCTGACGGCAAGGGGGGCAGGCGCAAGGACCAGTTGGAGGGAAACCTCCAGATCATCCTGCCCGACCGCGTGGCGCTCCGCCTGGACAAGGTCGGCCAGACGGTCTTTCAGGTCGGCTGCGACCAGACGAAGTACTGGTCGCTGGATTTCACCGGCGAGCCGGTGGCGCTCGTGGGGCTCCATGCGAAGCTCGGGCCGAGGTCCGCGTCAAGGCTGGGCGTGCCCGTGCACCCCTTTGACCTGATCGACCTGCTCGCGATCACGCCCCTGCCGGCGAGCGACAAGGGCGTACGGGTTGAGTGGTCTCGCGGGCGAGACATGTTGATCGTGAGGCTGCCCGCCCGGGCGGGCTCGGGCGCGTCGAGGCGGCTCACGCTCGAGGCCAGGTCGATGTATCCGACGAAGGTGGAACTGCTGGACGCCAAGGGCGGGGTGCTGGCGGCGGGGGATCTCAGCCGCTATGTGACAGTGGAGTTGCCCGGCGTGGCGATCAGCCGCACGAGGATCGCGGAGCGGTACGAGGTGGTGTTGCCGGGTGAAGACGCGCGGGTGACGCTGAGCGTGTACGACCCGAAGAACCCGGGAAGTTCGATGCGGGCGCAGGCGTTTGACCTGGAGGCGCTCTGTGCCGCGTACGGGGTGGAGAAGGTGTACGACCTTGACCGGCCCGTTTCGGGGAGCAAGCCGTGACGCGTGTGTGGGCGGTGATGGCGGCCCTGATCATGATGTGGCTGGGGGTGACTCCCGCGCGGTCGCAGCCGCTGGTGTCGGCATCGGGCGTGTCGCGCGGTTCCGAGGACGACATGGGTGGATGGGTGGTGGTGCCGGAGAAGCCGGCGCCGCAGTCGACGCTGATGTTCGTGCCGCCGCGAGGTGCGGGAGTGAAAGAGGGGTCGGTGATCCCGGCGCGGTCGCTGGTGAGTACGCCGCTGTCCGTGGCAGGGCAGCGAGGTCGGGTATTCATGGTGTTCGAGGCTGTGCAGGCGAAGGCGTTCCGGGGTGAGGGGCAGCCAAAGCCCCGCGGGGTGTACTCGATTTCCGCGGAGCGGGCGCCGAAGGGGGGCTGGGTGTTCCTGCCGACGGACCGGCTGGACGTGCACCCGTCGCTGGGAGGAGAGGGGACGGTGGTGGGGCTTGGGGCAACGCCGGAGGACCTGTTCGCGCTGCGGCGCATGCCGGACGGCGTGCCTGCGCTCGACGTCCTGACGCGCGAGGGGTGGAGCCCGGTGCTGCTGCCCGCCGCGTGGTCGAAGCGGCCGCCGGGGTCCGTGCTGATCGTGGGCTCGGGGGTCGGCATCGGGCTTGTGACCATGGGGTCTGCGTCCATCGAGTGGTGGGTCGGCAACAGGCCGGATGCGCCGCGGGAGTCTCAGCCCGAGGCACCGGCTGAGCCGGCGCTCGAGGCATCATCCGAAGGCAGGCCCGAGGGCGCGGTGGCTCTGGTGGCGATGAACTGGAAGCGGTCGGTGCTGACACTCCCGGAAGAGTTGCGGGAGGCATCGGACGTGCAGGTGATGGCGGCGGGGCGGTGGCTGGTGGCCGGAGGCCGCGCGGGAGAGAGCTGGAAGGGTTGGGGGTGGAGTCTGTCCGCGGCCGGGGAGGCTGGTTCACCGCCGATCAGGCTTGCGGACGTGCCGATCACGGGGACGCCCATAGGTCTGGTGGGGCTTTCGGGGGAGAGCGCTGGGGACAGGGTGGTGCTGGTCCTGCCCCCGGGGGCAGAGGACCGGGACCCGCGCCGGAGGATCGAGGTGGCAGAGCTATCCGCCGGGACGGGGCGGGAGCTCTACCGGGGCCCCGCGGAGTTTCAGGGCGTCGTGCGGGCGCGGGACGTTGCGGTGATCGCGGTGGCGCTGGTCATGGCGATCGCGATGGTGCTGGGGATCGTGATCAACCCGAACCGGGCGGCGATTTCGCTGCCGGAGCAGTGCAGCATCGCCGAGCCCGTCCGGCGGGTGGTGGCCTCGCTGATCGACCTGACGGTTGGGGTGTTCATCGTGGCGCGGGTGATGCGGGTGGAGCTTGGCGGCATCGGGGAACTGTCTTGGTGGATGTCCCTGGACGGGCAGTGGGCGATCGTGTCGCTGCTGGGGGTGATGATTTTGCAGGGCGCGGTCCTGGAGGGGATGCTGGGGCGCACGCTGGGCAAGTCGCTGACGGGGTGCCTGGTGGTCGACGTGATGCCGGGTGCGCAGGAGGAGCCAAGGCCCCCGGGGTTGCTCCGGGCGCTGGTTCGAAACGGGGTGAAGTGGGGAGTGCCCCCCCTTGGCCTGGCGGGGTTGCTCGACGCGGGGGGCCGGGGCCGGCCGGACCAGTTCGCGGGGTCTGCGGTGGTGAGCACGGACCCCGGCGAGGACGAGGGGGAAGAGTAAAGAGGTTTGCGCGAGGCGGGGTGAGTGGCTCAACCGGGCCCCCCTCTCGTGCCGATAACACGTCGGGACCCTCTGCGCGGGTCCTGCGCGATGGCCGCAGAAACGGACAACACCCAGGGCGGTTCGCCGGACTCGGGCCGGCCGAAGTCGCTGCGCGAGTTGTGGCAGGTGCCGGCGTTGGTCGTGGGAGTGCTCGTTCTGGGCAGCGCGGTGGTGACGGCGGTGATGACAGCGCCGACGCCGGACCTCACGAGCGACCTGGAGCGTGCGGCGAAGGCGGTGGAGCAAGCGGACTACGCGGGCGCGTTGGCGACCCTCAACAAGTCCGTACTTCCCCACGTGGCGCAGGGACATCTGGGGCGTGAGCAGCTCGCCGAGTTTCACCTGCTGAGGGCCCGGAGCCTGTTCCTGGGCCAGCAGGAGGCGGGCCTGGACCGGCGGGTGAACCACGAGAACATCGTGAAGGAATATGCGAGCGCGGAAGGGCTCAACGCGCCCCTGAATGCGGCCGACCAGTACTACCTGGCGCGTACGAGGCTGTCGCTGGGCGAACTCCCGGAGGCGGTCACGCGTGTCGAGAAGCTCCCCGCGGAGGCTGGGGCGAGGCGAGTGGAGGTCCTTCGGGCGGTGACGGAGGCGGCGCTGTCGAGCACGCCCCCGAACCACGCGATGGCGATGGACCTGATCAACCGGATCAATGCCGAGCCCGGGGTGGGCGTCGACGATCGGGTGTGGGCGCTGTCGAAGCAGGCGGACGTGCTGATCGCGGGGGGGTTCTCCGCGGATGCGGTCAGCCGCATCGTGCGGACGATCCCGAGGCTCGAGGGCGCGGGCCGGGAGCTCATGGGGGAGCTGCTGGTGATGCTGGGGCGCGCGTACCTGGCGGAGGCGTCGGCGACGCGAGATCCGTCGGTTGCGGCGGACAGCCTGCATGAGGCCGGGCGCCAGCTCGCGCGGGCGTCGGAGATGATCGGCACGGACCACGCGCAGTCGTGGCTCGTGACGCTGCTGCGAGCGGAGATCTCGCACCACCAAGGGGAACTGGAGCCGGCGCGACGCGGGTACAGGGCGGTGCTGGACGACTACGGGTTCTCCGATGGGCGGGCGGCGGCGCTGCTCGGGCTTGCGGAGGTTGAGGCGCAGCGGAGCCTCGAGGGCGGGGACGTGCCGGCGGAAGAGGCGCTGGGGCTGTACGAGCAGCTCGTCGACGCGGTGGCAGCCCGAGGGCCTTCGGCCCGGGAGGCGGCCCACCCGGAGAGCGAGTTTGCGGTCTCTTCGGGCGAGGTGACACCGGGGCGGGCGGGGTCGAGCCTTCTGTCGAGATTCAAGGAGCAGTACGAGCTCGGCAACCACGAACTGGCACAGCAATACGCGGCCCTCGCGGAGCGGGTGTGGGGGGAGGAAGAGGCCCCCGCGGACCTGATGCTCGGGCTGGCCGAGGTGCACAAGAGGCTCGCGGAGGAGGTGCTCGCGGGCGCGGGCGGCGATGGGCTCATGGGTCTGGCAGAGGCGGACGCGGGGACGCAGCGCGAGGCAAGGGCGCACCTGGTGGAAGCGGGAGAGTACTACAAGCGGCACGCGGCGAAGGTGGTGCTGACGGACGCGGAGGGGTACTCCCGGAGCGTGTGGGACAGCGCGGACGCATTTGATCGCGCTGGCGACCTGCGGGCATCCACCGCCGCGTTCCAGCAGTTCGTCGGGGACTTCCCCAGCGACCCCCGGCACGCGGAGGCGGTGTTCAGGCTCGCGCAGGCGTCGATGGCGGTGGGGGACGTGGAGCGAGCGGCGGGGTTGTTCCAGGAGCTGATCGATTCGCGGGGGGCCGCGACGGGGGCGGGCGAGTTTGCCGACCTGAGCTTTGTGCCTCTGGCGCGGGCGCTGCTGCTTGATGCGGACCCGGCGAACGACACGCGGGCGGAGTCGCTGCTGGTGCGGGTGGTGGATGGCGAGGTGGCGGGCCCCTCGAGCGCCGTCTTCCGCGCGGGGCTGCGGGAGCTCGGGGAGCACATGCACCGGACGGGGCGATTCGCGGGGGCGATCCAGCGGTATACGCAGTATCTGGAGCTGGTTGGGGACCGCGACACGGTGGTTGAGTACAAGCTGGCCGAGTCCTGCCGCGGACTGGCGGCGGAGATCGAGCGGGCGCTGCGGACCGGGATGCCCGAGGGGACCAAGCGTGACCTGAGCGTGCAGCGGGACGGGCACCTGGAGCGAGCGCAGTCGCTGTACGCCGGGGCGAGGGCGGCGCTCCTGGCGAAGCAGCCTCGGAGCGCTCTGGAGAGCCTGTACCTGCGGAACGCGACGTTCTACGAGGCGGACTGCGCGTTTGATCTTGGTGACTTCGCGGGGGCGGCGAGGCTCTACGACGGCGCGCGGGAGCGGTATTCGAAGGAGCCGGCGGCGCTGGTCGCCATGACGCAGATCGTCTCGTGCCTGCTGGCGCAGGGTGAGACGGCCAAGGCGCAGATCGCGCAGCAGCGGGCCAGGCGGTTCTACGAGTCGCTGCCCGAGTCTGTGTGGGACGACCCGACGCTGCCCATGGGGCGCGAGGGGTGGCAGCGGTGGTTGGATGCGCAGGCGGCGCTCACCAGCGCCGGGGGTGACGGGCGGGAATAGTCATGAGTTCGTGGGCGGCCCGGAGGGCTGTTGCGGAGGTCAGGATGACACAGGCGGGCGCGGGATTGGTGGGTGAGACGTGGCGGCGCGAGGTTGAGGACGCGCTGGCGGTGCTGCCAGGGCTGCTGGCAAAGCTGGACGCGCTGAGCCTCGGCCAGAGGCAGGTCATCGACGCGGACGACGCGGAGGCGCTCTCGGCGCTGGTGGAGGACCGCGCCCGGGTGCTGGACGCGCTGACGTCGTGCCTGGCGGGGCTCGAGCGACGCCGTCCGGAGTGGTCCGGGCGCGGAGCGGACCGCGAGCGCGTGCAGGCGGCGATCGACGAGACGGCGGCGGTCGCCAACGGGGTCGCTGCGCGGGACCGAGAGGACACGGCGCGGATGCGGATCCGGCGCGACGACCTGGCCCGGAGGCTCTCGGGGCTCGGGGCGGCGCGGCAGGCTGCGGGTGCGTACGCGGGTGCCGCGGCGGGCGGGCCCCGCTTCCAGGACCGGGAGGGCTAGCGATGGAGGCACGCACCGATGCCGGGTCGATGTCTCCCGCCGAACTGGGCGAACTGATCGGCGCCTTCAACGAGGTGACGTCCAGGCTGCAGGGTTCTCACGAGGCGCTGCGGGCGGAAGTGTCGCGGCTGCGTGGGGAGCTGTCGGAGGCCAATGCGCAGGTGGCCCGATCGCAGCGGCTTGCGGCGCTGGGGGAGATGGCCGCGGGCATCGCCCACGAGGTGCGCAATCCGCTTGGTTCGATCAGGCTGTACGCGCGGATGCTGGTGCAGGACCTGGGCGACCGTCCGGCGGAGCGTGCACTCGCGGAGCGCATCGACGCCGCCACGCGGACCGTGGACGCCATCGTGCAGGACGTGCTGACGTTCTCGAAGGAGTTTCGCGTGAGGCGGGAGCAGACAGAGGTATCTCCGCTGCTGAGCCGGGTGCTCGAGTCGTGCCAGCACGACGGGGTGCCGGGATGGAAGCAGGTGCAAGTGGTCCGCGACATGGACGGGGGGCTGTTGATAGACTGCGACGAGGGTCTGTTGCATCAGGCGCTGGTGAACGTGGTCCGGAACGCGTACGAGGCGATGGCGGAGTGCCCGGGCCGGAGTCATGAGCTGCGGGTGTCGGCGGGAGTCGGGGGCGGGCGGGTCGTGCTGGCGGTGGAGGACACCGGACCCGGGGTGAGCCCGGAGGTGGAGGCGCGGATGTTCAACCCGTTCTTCACCACCCGGCACACGGGGACCGGGCTGGGGCTTGCGATCGTGCACCGGATCGTGGACGCGCACGGGGGGCGGATCAGCGTCAGGAACAACCAGCCCGGGCACGGAGCCAGGGTTGAGATCGAGATTCCCGCGACGGGAGCGGGGGCGGCGGGCGGGCAGCCCGCAAGGCAGGAGGCCTTGGCATGAAGACCGTGCTGGTGGTGGACGACAAGGACATGATGCGCGACAGCGTGGTGCAGACGCTCACGCGCGCGGGGTTCGAGGTGGTGAGCGCGTCGGGCGGGCAGGCGGCGGTGGACCTCTGCCGCCAGAAGAGGCCCGACGCCATCGTGACCGACATGCGGATGCCCGGCATGACCGGCATCGAGCTGCTCGAGCAGGTCCGGCGGATCGACGACGACCTGCCCGTGATCGTGATGACCGCGTTCGGCACGATCGAGACCGCTGTGCGCGCCATGAAGCAGGGCGCCTTTGACTACCTGACCAAGCCCTTCGAGGGGGACGAACTGGTCATCACTGTCAAGCGGGCGGTGGAGCACGCCGGGCTGGTTCGGGAGAACGCGCTGCTGAAGGCGGCGGCGTGTGCGGGAGGGCCCTCCGCCGGGGCGCAGGCATCCCGGCTCGGTGCGGATCGCCTGATCGGGGGCTCCGAGGTCATGGCGGGCGTGCGGGCCCAGCTCCCCGCGATCGCCGCCTCGACCGGCACGGTGCTCGTCACGGGCGAGTCCGGCGTGGGCAAGGAAGTGGTCGCCCGGGCCATCCACGAGTGCGGCCCCCGCGCCAGCGGGCCCTACCTGGCGGTGAACTGTGCCGCACTCTCCGAGTCGCTCCTGGAGAGCGAGCTCTTCGGCCACGAGCGCGGGGCCTTCACCGGCGCCGAGCGGACCCGCAAGGGCCGCTTCGAGCTCGCCGAGGGCGGCACGCTCCTCCTGGACGAGGTGAGCGAGGTCTCGCCCAAGATCCAGGCCAAGCTCCTCCGCGTGCTGCAGGAGCGGACCTTCGAGCGTGTGGGCAGCAGCACCGCCATCGGCGTGGACGTCCGGGTCATCGCGACGAGCAACCGCGACCTGCCCGCGGCGTGCGCCAAGGGCGAGTTCAGGCAGGACCTCTATTACCGCCTCCACGTGCTGCCGATCCGCGTCCCCGCGCTGCGGGAGCGGGCCTCGGATGTTCCCGAACTCGCGGCGCATTTCGTATCGCTGGTCTGCCGACGTGAGGGCAGGCAGGCGCCCGCATGGGACCCCGCGGCCCAAACCCTGCTGCGCGAGTACCCGTGGCCCGGCAACGTGCGCGAGCTCCAGAACATCTGTGAGCGGGCGGTGGTGCTCTCCGGCGGCGGGGGCGTGCTGACTCCGGAGCTGATCGCCCCTTGGCTCGGGCACATGCCCGTGAGAATGCCCGTCGGGCAGCAGATCGAGGCCAAGCCCGCGGCGGAGCCCCAGGCCCCTCAGGGCCCAAGGGTGCTGGAGGACATCGAGCGAGAGGCCATCGTGAAGACGCTCCAGATGTTCAGCGGGCACCGGCAGAAGACGGCGGGGGCGCTGGGCATCGGCGTGCGGACGCTGGGGCTCAAACTCAAGAAATGGAAGGGCTTGGGCCTCGTGGACGCGAACCTGTAGGGGAGACCCCGGTTCGGGCACGGGCTTTGCGAGTAGACGCCGGATGATCTCCGACCTGGCCAACTCGGGTGCGATGCCGGTACTCCAGCAGGTCTACTCCTTCGCGGGAGCCCGCCAGAGGCTCCTCGCCCACAACATCTCCAACCTCCAGACGCCAGGGTTCAGGTCGCTGGATGTCTCGGTCCGGGAGTTCCGAGAGGACCTGGCCAGGGCCGTCGCGGAGCGGCGGGGCTCCACCGGGGGCCAGCATGGAGAGTTGGACCTTCGCA
>Ga0154020_10000287_pt1 | contig 60772 bp, 50 predicted proteins | sample Klosneuvirus_201_FD_109709 | JGI IMG/M metagenome (GOLD analysis project Ga0154020, IMG submission 109709) | Active sludge microbial communities from wastewater, Klosterneuburg, Austria - Klosneuvirus_20160825_MG | ecosystem: Engineered > WWTP > Aerobic digester > Activated sludge | place...
ACGGTGCCGGGCGCTGGCCCTGGGGCAACCCGCTGGAGCGTTGCCAAGGTCGCCGTCAACAAGGTGCTCGACAAGTGGGATGGTCAGTTCCCGATTGGCATGTCGATCTTCCCACCAATCGGCGGGAGCGGCTGTGGCTCGCAGCTCGTGACGCCGCCGGCCTACACGACCAAAGCCCAGATCAAGATGGCGATCGATGCCAATGGTCCGAGCGGCGGCACTCCCTCGGGCAGTGCGATGCAAGATGCCCGCAACATCAAGGAGCTGCGTGACCCAGACCGCAAGCAGTACGTGGTCCTCATCACGGACGGCGGTCCGGGCTGTAGCGGTGGCGTCGATACCTGCGATGGCACGGTCCAGCAGATCGCGGCTGCTGCGACGGCGAGCCCGGCGATCGCCACCTTCGTGGTTGGCTTCGGCGGAGGACTAAGCGCCAGCGAGTCGCAGTGCATGACGCGGATGGCCACCGCGGGTGGCAAGGCGGCGATGACGCCCGAGAAGTATTACAAGGCGGACAATGACGTTGACTTGAACAATGCGCTGTCGAACATCCTCGAGATCATCACCGGTGGCGGTGACGTCGGGATGGGCAGCGTCTGTGACGATACCTGCTACTCCAATGGCTGCCCGACGCCGGGTGACTTGTGCGTCAAGGGCGTGTGCAAGGCGAATCCCTGCGCGGGCGTCAGCTGTGGCGCCAAGAACTCCTACTGCTCCAGCGACGGTGCCAATCCGGGCATCTGCGTCAGCGCCTGCACCAAGGCTTGTGCCAAGGGCACCCGCTGCACCATGGGAACCTGCGCGCCCGATCCGTGCCCGTACTTCTGCGGTGCCGGCTTGGTCTGCGACGCTGGCCAGAAGCGCTGCATACCTGACCCGCTCTGTCAGGGCCTGCCGCCAGAGAAGCAGTGCAAAGGCACCAGTCGTTGCCGTGGTGGCGAGTGTGTGGACGATCCCTGCAAGTGGACTCGCTGCCCGACCGGCACTCGTTGCATCGCTTGGGAAGGCAGCTGCGAGCTGATCCCGACGGAGAATCCGCCAGACGATATCAAGGACCCAGACAGCTTTGATGCGGACAACCGTGCGGCGGGCTGTAGCACGGTGCCTGGTGGTGCGCGGGTGGTCTCGCTGTCGGCGGCGGCGCTGCTGTTTGGCGCACTTTTGGCCACTCGGCGACGACGTCGCTTGAGCTAAGCCATCGTCTCTCCCACCCATCTAGGCGAGCCCCGCTGCGTGCAGGGTGCTCGCCTTTTTTGTTCTAGAGCCCTCAAAACCCCGGCAAGATAATGTGGCTTTAGGCCTGGCGACTTGGCTCGTCCGGGCCCGGAAAGGGCCACGCGTTATGGAGCGACTGCACGGCGGAAACCCTCTCGCCGAGGGGCTGGTCGGAGACAGACAGCCCGAGCCCTGTGCGATGGTGATCTTTGGCGCCTCGGGAGACCTGACGCGCCGCAAGCTGGTACCGGCGCTCTATTCGCTCGCTCGGGAGCGGCTCTTGCCGTCAGGCTTTGCCATCGTGGGGATGGCGCGCCGTCCGCTTTCGTTTGCCAGTGACATGAAGACGTCTGTCGGGCAGTTTGCGCGCCGTCGGCCCATGGATGAGACGCTGTGGGAGAGCTTCGGCGGGGCCATCAGCTATGTCAGCGGTGACTTCGACGATCCAGCGGCCTACGAGCGGCTGCGTACCCACCTTGACGAGATCGACCTGGCGCGGGGCACGCGGGGCAATCGGATCTTCTACATCTCGACGCCGCCCGAGTCGTTCGAGACGATCTTGCGCAACCTCGGCAAGGCACAGCTCATCTCGCGCGGCGAGCGGCCATTTACGCGCGTGATCATCGAGAAGCCCTTTGGCCACGACCTCGCCTCCGCAGAGCACCTCAACCGCGTCTGCTTGGAAGTGCTGCGCGAGGAACAGATCTATCGCATCGACCACTACCTGGGCAAAGAGACCGTCCAGAACATCCTGATGTTCCGTTTTGCCAACAGCATCTTCGAGCCGCTGTGGAACGGAAAGTACGTCGACCATGTCCAGCTCACCGTCGCGGAAGCCATCGGCATCGAGGGTCGGGGCAACTACTATGACCAGGCCGGCACGCTGCGTGACATGGTGCAAAACCACATCTTCCAGTTCATGACGCTGATGGCGATGGAGCCGCCGGTGGCGTTCGAGGCCGCCGCTGTTCACGACGAGAAGGTCAAGGTGCTGCGGGCGCTTCGTGAGCTGCCGCTGTCGGAAGTGGAGCGCTTCGCGGTACGCGGTCAGTACGCCGCCGGCTATCACCAAGGGCAGCCGGTGCCTGGCTATCTGGCCGAGAGCGGGGTCTCGCCGCACTCGCGAACCGAGACCTACGTGGCGCTTAAGCTGTTCATCGACAACTTCCGCTGGGGCGGGGTGCCGTTCTACGTCCGCGCCGGCAAGCGGATGGCGCGTCGGGTGAGCGAGATTGCGATCACCTTCAAGCAGCTTCCCCACGCGCTGTTCTCGGGGCCGCAGGGCAAGCTGTCGCACGAGCCAAACGTCCTGACGCTGCGCATCCAGCCCGACGAGGGCATTACGCTCAAGTTTTTGTCGAAGGTCCCGGGGCCGACCATCGAGCCGCGTCCGGTGACGATGGACTTCCGCTACGGGACGAGCTTTGGCGTGGAGCCCCCCGAGGCCTACGAGCGCTTGCTGCTCGACTGCATGCTGGGGGACGGCACCTTGTTTGCTCGCGGCGACGAAGTCATGGCCTCGTGGCGGTACTGTGATCGCATCTTGCGAGGCTGGGCGGACGCGGATGCCCAGAGCCAAGCGCCGCTGCCTTCGTACGAGCCGGCCACCTGGGGTCCCGAAGCGGCGGCCAACCTGCTGGCCCGTGACGGTCGGGTGTGGCGACGACCATGAGCGACAACGGCGACTTCAGAAAGAGTGAGCGCAAAGAAGGCTGGGCCGTGCCGCTCGATGCCGTGGCTGCGTTCACGCAAGGCGCGTCCGTCAGCGTGGCTCCAGAGCGAATCGAGCAAGAGCTGTTGTCCCTGTGGCGCCGGGCGAGCGAGCGCGCTCAAGCAGTCGGGGCTGACTTTGCGGTGACGCGGGCCTGTCAGTGGAACCTGATCGTTCATACCCATGGAGAGGGGGAGCTGCTGGCCGTAAAGCAGGTCCTGGACGCCGTGTCGGAGAGCGTGCCGAGCCGCATCCTGGTCCTTCACGAGACGGAGGAGCTGGGCGAGTCGAGCTTGATCGGCGATGACGGCATTGCGCTACACGCCTCGGTGGAAGCAAACTTTCGTGAGAGTCAGAGCGGTCGTCGCGAAATCGTCGCCGAAGAGATCACGATCGAGACGCCTCAGCTCCACAGCCAGCGGCTGCCCAGCTTGGTTCGCTCGCTGCTCTTGTCGGACGTACCGACGGCACTGCTGGTTCTCAACCCGGCGCTCGATGCCGACTGGCTGCGGCCCTTGTGTGCCGAAGCCGATCGCTTCCTGTTCGATACGGGTCGCCTCCGCTCTCGGGATGAGCTGGCAAAGGTCGCGCAAGTGCTCGAAGAACTCTATGACTCGGGTGTCGACCGGGTCGAGCTGATGGATCTGGGCTGGCTGCGGCTGTGGCCATGGCGGCTGCTGGTCTCGTCCCTCTATGAGACGCCCGAGTCGCGGGTCGGACTCGCCATGCTCAGTGAGATTGAGGTCGGCTATTCGTCAGGTGGGGAAGCCGCGGCCCTGCTGATCGCTGGCTGGCTGCTCGGCAGGCTCCGGCTTTCACCGACTGCGCCCCTCCAAGGTGATGACACGGTAGCTCTTGTGCCGGCGGCGGGAAGCGCAGTCCACAGCCCGGTGCGACTATTGCTCAAGAAGACCGTGGGGCAGACGAGCGCGGCTTGCGTCACTGAGGTCGTGCTCACGCAAGCTGGCTGTACGCTCCGTGCTTCGGTTGGCTGCGACGGAGCGGGCATCGTGCTGCACAGTCCGTTTCAGCCGCCACGAACCCAGCCCATGCGAGGACGACCAGACGAGGAGCTGCTGGTGGCTGCATTAGGGGTTGGCGGGCGCGATCCGTTGATGTATGAAGCGCTGCGGCTCGGCGCTGCCCTGCTCATGGGCGATGCTATGTTTCGAGCGGCACAACAGCCTGAGGTGCGATGGTGAGTGGACGAGCGCCCGAGATATGGATCGGCGAAGATGGCGAGGCGCTGGCCCGAGAAGGTGCACGGCGGGTTGCCGAATCCGCTCGGCGTGCCATGGCGGCGCGTGGTCGCTTTGTCATCGCCCTAGCGGGTGGCAATACGCCGCGGCGACTGTTCCAGCTGCTTTCTCACGTCGAGAGCATCGACTGGACCCGCGTGCATGTCTGCTTTTCCGACGAGCGGATGGTTGCTCACGACAGCCCGGACAGCAACTACAAGATGGCGTCCGAGACGCTGCTGTCTCTTGTGCCGGTGCCCGCTTCGCAGGTGCATCCGGTGCCGACCGATGGGACCGTCGAAGAAGCTGCGCAGCGCTACGACCAGATCTTGCGAACGGTGCTTCCCCAAGCGGAGCCGCGGCTCGACTTGGCGCTGCTCGGCATGGGAGCGGACGGACACACGGCATCGATCTTTCCGGGCTCGCGGCTTTTGGCCGGCGTCGATGACGACTTCTTGCTCGATGACCCGGAGACTGGGCCGCTGCGCAGCGATCTGCCGACGCCTTCGCTCGACAGCTTTGGCAGCGAGCGGCTGTGCGCCCCGGTCTATGACGCCCCAAAGCCGCCGGCGCAGCGCATTACCATGACCCCGTATGTCCTCAACTTGGCGCGGCAGGTGATTGTGCTGGTCGCTGGGGATGACAAGGTGGCCGCGGTATCGGCTGCGCTGGAGAGCGACGCGCGGGTGGCGGAGATTCCGATTCGGGCGATCGCGCCGGTGACCGGTGAGCTGGTCTGGCTGCTGGATCGCAAAGCGGGGCGTGCGCTCGGCAACCCGATGCGATAAGACCGTGGCTCCTGCACTGCTTGGAGGAGCCTGCTTATGACTTGTCTGCGTCCTGTGATGCTCGGTTCACTGCTGCTTGTGGCTTGTACGGAGAAGCTGCCGTCTCTCAAGCCGCCGCTGTTTAGCGACTCGTTCGAGAGAGGCGAGCTGGGACCAAGCTGGAAGTCGACGGCGCCGCCGGGCACCTATCGCATCGAGGCCGGTGAGCTGGTGGTGTCGGGGGCCAAGAACCATCCGCTGTGGCTTATGCAGGCGCTGCCGCGCGACGCGGTCATTGAGCTGGATGCCTACAGCAAGAGTCCCGACGGCGACATCAAGGTGGAAGCCTTCGGCGACGGCCAGAGCTTCGCGAAGTCCGTCTCCTATACCTCGACGGGGTACGTGTTCATTTTGGGCGGCTGGCACAACCGGCTGGCGGCGCTGTGCCGAATGGACGAGCACGCCGACGATCGCAAGACGCGCGGTGACCTGAAGGTGGTGCCGGGTCAGCGCTATCACTGGCTTGTCGCCCGCAAGGACAACCTGGTCCGCTTCTACGTCGACGGCAAGCTGGCGCTGGAGATGGATGACTTGAGCCCGCTCGAAGGTCCAGGGCACAGCTTCTTTGCGATCAACAACTGGGAAGCCGAGGTTCACTTCGACAACGTCGTGGTGCGACCGTATTAAGACGAGCTGAGGGCGCGGGCTACGAGAGCGTGAGCAGCGTTGGACGGGCCGTGCGAGCCGTGAGGACCAGGGCCTTGCCGGTGGGCACTTCACTTGGCTCGGCGGCAGGCGGCGCCTGGCCCAGCTCGGCCACTGCCAGCGTCAGCTGCTGACTTGCGGCTGGACCCTGGCCCTCGGCGAGGCTTTGGTAGCGCAGCGAGCCGCTGCCGCGACGGGCAATCACCAGCAGCTCGCCATGGCTGAGTGCGGCGACAACGCCTGGGCCTTGCTCGTCGGGCACCACCTGGCGCAGCACTTTGGCCAGCACCGCCGTGGCGACTTCGGCGGTCAGCTCTGCGGCGGTCAGATAGGCAGGGTCGGCGTCGTGCAGGTTGCTGAGGATCTGGTGAAAGAACAGCTCGGACTCGCTGCGTCCGCGCAGGTTGTCGCGTAGCTGCATCGGGAGATCCGCCGTGTGCTGCGCTCGCGACTCACTGCGGCTGAGTCGACCCGTCACCGCACACAGGAAGTCGCGGTAGCGAAACACGCCCTGGCTGTGCGACGGCTCGGCAATCGCTGCGAGCAGCTGATCGGTCTTGAGATTTGCGAGCGCGCGGTAGCCGGCCTGCTCGTCGTGCGTGCCTCGCTGAATCAGGGGCTCGCCGCCGATGAAGAAGCCCTGATCGATCTGGACGGTGTGGCCAGGGACTAAAGGGGCGTCGTCTGCGGCGGCGACGGCATCGGCGAGGGCGGCGGGCGGCACCACGCCGGGGATGCGCGCCAGGACACCGCGCAGCTTCACGGGCTCACTGCTACGAAGGACTATCAGTCGGGACATGATCTTCTCGTTTTAGCCTTCCACGATACGGCAGCGGCGCGGCTTCCGACAAGCCCGCTGTCGAGGAATGGCAATGTGCGCCTTGACAGTCGAATGCCAGCGGGACAATGATTCAAAACGGATGTTGAAAACCATTTTCAATTTGCGGTGGCTGTTTCTGTTCAGCTTGTTGTTGCCGCTTGCGGCGCAGGCGAGTGATGACGAGCTGGCGCGCCAGACTCAGCAGCTGGCGGCACTCGTTGACTATGTCGCTGCCGATTATCCGGCGGCGGTGAAGGATGGGCGGGTGCTCGACGACAGCGAGTATGCGGAGCAGCGCAACCTTCTGGAGGAAGCGAGCAAGCTGCTTCCCAAGCTTGGCGGAACGGCTGCCGACCAGCAGCGGCTCGCCGAGAAGCTGACAGCGGTTCGGGCTGCCGTCGATGCCAAGGAATCGGGGGAGCGCGTCGCGGAGCACAGCCGAGCGCTGCGGCAGATCCTCAAGGAATCGTATCAGCTGAAGATGGTGCCGGCTGCGAAGGTGTCAGCGACGCAGGCGCAGGAACAGTTTCAGAAGCTGTGCGCGTCTTGCCATGGCACCACGGGTCGCGCCGATACCGAGGCGGCGCGCAAGCTGACTCCACCGCCGGTGTCGTTTTTCGACGGAGAGAAGATGCCTCACGTCGCGCCACAGCTGGCGTTTCAGGCCTTGACGTTCGGTCTGTCGGGAACGGGGATGCCTAGCTTCGATTCTCTGCCGGCGCAGCAGCGCTGGAACCTGGCTTTCTACGTCGTCGGGCTGCGTCACGGCACGCCGGGGCATGGCAAGCCGTCGGCGCTTCAGACGCATCCGGCGCTGCTCCAGCAAGGGCTGGCCGAGCTGGCCGAGCTGTCGGACGAGGAGCTATGCAACAAGCTCAAGCAGGGCGGACTCGATGAGGCGCGCTGCCCGCAGGCGCTGGCGGTGCTGCGGACGCAGGCGCCGTTTGTGACGGAGCTGGACGGTGCGATGCGCTTTGATCGGGCGCGGGCCCTGCTGGCCGAGCTGCGCGGGGCCATCGAGCGAGGCGATCAGGCGGCGGCACAGCGGCTGGCGATTGCGGCCTACCTCGACGGCGTGGAGCCCAATGAGGCGGCGCTGCGGATTGAGCAGCCCGAGCTTCTTCGTCGCATCGAGAGCAGCTTCTTGGGACTGCGGCAGGCTGTCGATCCAAGCAGTGGACTTGCGCCCGCAGTGGTGATTCTCAAGATCAGCGAGGCGCAGGCACTCCTGGGTGAGGCTGAGCGAGGTGGCGGCGGGACGGTGGCGGCGTTTGTGGCGTCGCTGACGATTGCGCTGCGCGAAGGGCTCGAGGTGGCGCTGCTGATTGCTGCGCTGCTGGCGTTCCTACGCAAGAGCGGCCAAGCACATCTGACGAAGCTGGTCCACCTGGGCTGGGTGCTCGCGGTGCCGGCGGGCCTGCTGACCTTCGTGGCTGTGGGCGCGCTGGTCTCGGGGGCGCAGCGCGAGCTGGCCGAGGGCATCATGACGCTGCTGGCGGCTGCCATTCTGATCACCATGACGCACTGGATCATCGGCGCCAAGGAAGCGCGGCACTGGCTCGGCTTTCTGCGGCGGCGGGTCGAGGGGGCAGGGGAGCAAGCTGAGCTTGGCCAGAAGCTGGCGCTCGTGGGCTTGTCGTTCTTTGCCGTCTACCGCGAGGCCGTGGAGGTCGTGCTGTTCTATCGGACGCTGCTGGTCAGCGCCGGCCCGAAAGGCCGATCCGATGTGATCTGGGGCGCGGTGCTCGGGGTGGTGGTGATGATTGCGGTGGTGCTCGTCGTCGGTCGGATTGGTCGCAAGCTCAACCCGCGGCCCGTGATGCTGGTGAGCAGTGCGCTGCTGGCGCTGCTGGCGCTGGTCATGACCGGCAACGGCATCCATGCGCTGCAAGAGGGCGGCTACGTCGGCGTTACGGTGATTCACCTGTTCGACCAGGAGTGGGCTGGGCTGCCGGTGCTGGGGCTGCATCCGAGCTGGCAGGTCGTGCTGGCGCAGTGTGTGGTGGCCCTGCTCCTCGTGGTGCCCTCGCTGATTGAGCGCTCGCGGCGTCGGCGAAGTGACTCGGCGCTGCCGTCTTCTGGGCAGCTTGTGGCGTAGCCGGCGCGCCGCTCGGCCTTGGCAAAAGATGTCGGCGCGCATCCTGACCAGCATTCCCGGCCCGCAGTCGCTGGCTTTGCGGGCCGTCGAGTCTTCCTACCTGGCGCCGGGGATTCAGCAGATCTCGACGCTGGCGGGCCTGGCGATGGCGGGCGGCGAGGGGGCGCTGCTCGAAGATGTCGATGGCAACCGCTTCATTGACTGGGTCGCGGGGATTGGCGTTGCCAGCATCGGCCACGGTCATCCCCAGTTTGCAGCGGCGCTGGCCGAGCAGGCGGGCCGGCTGTCGTCGACTAGCTTTACGTCGCCGCCACGGGTGGAGCTGCTTCGCCGGATTGTCGAGCACTCGCCCGACCCGAGCTTGGATCGGGTGCAGCTCTACTCATCAGGGGCCGAGGCGGTCGAGAGTGCGCTGCGGCTGGCGCGAGCCCATACCGGTCACAGCGAGGTGATTGCCTTCTGGGGCGGCTTTCACGGCAAGACCCACGGCGTGCTTGGTCTGTGTGGCAGCGAGTTTAAGCAAGGACAGCTGCCCCTTTTGCCGGGACAGCACCTCGCTCCCTACGCCGACTGTCAGCGGTGCCCGCTGCGCCAGCAGAAGGAGACCTGCCAGCTGGCCTGCGTCGATTTTCTGCGCGACTTTATCAGGCTGTCGACAGCGGGGCGGCTGGCGGCGATTCTCGTCGAGCCGATTCAGGGCACCGCTGGCAATGTGCTGCCGCATCCCGACTTCCTGCCCGCGCTGCGGCAGGTGGCCGATGAGAACCGGGCGCTGCTGATCGTCGATGAGATGATCACGGGCTTCGGTCGCACCGGGTCGCTGTGGGCCAGTGTGGCGGCCTCGGTGGTTCCGGACATTGTGATCTTTGGCAAGGGCGTGGCCGCGGGCTTTCCGCTGAGTGGGCTGGTGACGCGCGCGGAGCTGGCGGCGGCGCGGCCCTGGTCTGAGCCGTCGCATTCGTCGTCGTCGTTCGGCGGCAATCCCCTGGCCTGCGCAGCGGCCAACGTCACCACGCGGATCATCATCGACGACCAGTTGGCTGCCCACGCTGCACGGGTGGGGACGCGGCTGCGGAACGGACTCGAGGCGCTCGCCGAGCAGTTTCCCTGCATACGGGCCGTGCGTGGCCGCGGGCTGCTGCTCGGCTTCGATTTGTTCGACGGGGAGACTGCCTGGTCGAAGGAGCGCTGCGTGGCGCTGTTTCAGGGGTGCCTTTCGCGCGGACTGCTGACGATGGCGTACACGCCACGGGTGCGAATCAACCCGCCGCTGGTGGTAAGCGAGGCGCAGGTCGACGAGTCCCTTGCGATCTTGGCTGACGCGCTGCGCTCGCTCGGTTAGCTACGGCGAGCCGGGTCCGACGCGGGAGATCACCCGCACTACGAGCTGGGGCGGCAGCTCCGAAAACGCGAGCACCGGCAGCGCCTGCGGTGTGGCAGCCAGCAGGACCTCCAGGGGCCTGCGGACATCGCGCTGGCACAGCAGCACGGCCTCGGGCGAGCGCGACTTGGCGAGCAGCACCGCGTCGATGATCTCCTGCCGTAGCTCGGGCTCTAAGGCGAGGCGCGTGCCACCGCTCATGCGACGGGCCTCGCGCAGCACTTCCTCGACATCGCTCGACACGACCAGCGCCGGCAGGCCATCGCCCGTTTCCACTGACGTTGCGACGGGCAGATAGCCCGACAGCAGGTGGCGACCGAGGCCGCTGCGCACCTGATCGACGAGCGCATCGGGGTCGGTGTCCAGCTCAGGCAGCGTGGCCAGCGTCTCAAGCACCGCGGCCATCGGCAACGGCCAGACCCGCTCGGCGAGCAGTCGTCGCAGCACGAGCAGCAGTCGCCCGAGCGGCAGGCGCTTGGGCACCACCTCTGAGATCAGGGCCGGTCGCGACTGGGACAGCTCGCCCAGCTCTGCGCGCAGACCATCGAGCGTCAAAAGCTCCGGGGCCAGCTCCGTTAGCAGTGCGACGAGTCCTTGCTCTGGGCTCTCGTCATCGAGGGTCCGCTGGGCGAGCACGGCGCCGTGGAAGCTGACGCGCAGCAGCCGGTCGCTCTGCGGCTCAGTGCGGACCTCGCAGGCGGTGGGGAGCAGGCCCAGGCTTGTCAGCACGCGGGTGGCGATGGTCTGGGCTTGGTTCGGTGAGAGCGGTAGGGCCGGCGAGACCAAGACGCGTAGCGGCACCACCGTCGGATGGTCGGCTTGGTCGGCGTCGGCTTTGGTGCTGCGCAGGAGCAGAAGCACCGCCGCGATGGTCACCAGCATCACCGGCAGCTGGGTACACAGACCCACCGCGATCACTTGGGCGGTGGCTCGCTGCGCGGCTTCGGCCAGCGACAGCTCGTCGCCGACGGACTGCTTGACGACCAGCGCGAGCGAAAGACCGAGCCACAGCAGCACCGACAGCACCACGTCCCCGCGCAGCAGCCGCAGCACACCATCGAGAGAGCCGTACAGCTCGGCTTCGCGGTGGAGGGCGGTTCGTGCGGTCTGGGCCTCGATGATTCCGAGAGAACCGGCGCGGAGGTCGGCATCAATGGCGGTCTGACGGCCCGGCATCGCATCGAGCACAAAGCGCGCCGCCACCTCTGCCACACGCTCGCCACCGCGGGCGATGAGGACGTACTCGGCGAGGAGCAGCGAGCCCAGCAGCAGCATCCCTACCGTGGTATCGGCGCCAGCCAAAAGCGACAGCACAAGCTGCGGCACCATCCCCAGCTGGTCGCTGCTCAGGCTCAGCCGGGACAGCGCCAGCGTTAGGCAGAGCCGACCGAGCAGCGACAGCAGCAAAAGGGTCGGAAGCTGCGGCAGCTTGCGCGGCTCACCCGCCAAGACGGCGGCGACCAGCCCGAGCACAGAGAGCAGCCAGCTTGCCGTGACTAGCACATCCAGGACCAGCGCGGGCAGCGGCAAGAGCAGCGCCAGCAGCAGCAGCCCGACCACGAGCAGCAGCCCGCCCGGCGACAGCAGCCGTCCCCGGTGCAGCCAGCGCGCTGCCGAGGCCAGGAATTGGTAAAGCTTCTGCCGCATTACGCCCATCTTGAGGTGGTGGACGGTGGACTGTCAACGACGGCCACGGGCTGGTCGATGCGGCACAAGCGGCGGCGTAGCCAGCACGGGTCAAAGTGCGATAAGATGTCAGTCCGACCATCGAGTGAGCGACTGATGGGCAGCTTCTCGCTAAGCTACAACACCGTCAAAGCCTGGGCCGAGCGACTGCGGCTGCCGTTTCGTGCCAACGACGAAGCAGGGCAGATCGCGGTGCGCTGTCGGCTGCTCGATAGCGACGTGCCCCTGCTCTTCATCCCGCGGCCCGAGCGCGACATGCTGACGGTGGCGATTACCTTGCCTTTTGTGGCGCCGACGGAGCGCTTTGCCCCCCTTTCGACGGCCCTGGCAACGCTGAACGTGCGCTCGTACATGGGGGCGTGGATTCTCAACCCCGAGCGCGGCGAGGTCTACTTTCGGGTGACGCTGCCGACCTTGGAGACGGGCTTTTCCGACGATGCGCTGCGCTTTGTGGCGCGCGTGGTCTTAAGCTCGGCGGAGGCGATGGCGCAGCCGCTGTTTGCGATCTCCCACGAAGGCGCCTCGCCCGAGATCGTTGCCAAGAGCCGTCAGCCCGGCTAACTGCCGCCGTCGTGTCGCTAGGCGTTGCCGATGCGGACCGGGAGCCGTCGGCGACCGAACGTGCCGGCCTTGTCGGCAAAGTGCCCGGCCAGCGTTTCGCCGCAGCGCGGGCAGGCACCGTGCGTGTCGAGCTTGTACGAGAGGATCTGGTAGTAGTCGCGGACAATCAGCGTCTCGCCGCAGCCGGCGCAGTAGGTGGTGTCCCCTTCGACATCGTGGACGTTGCCGGTGTAGACGTGCTGAAGTCCGGCGCTCTTGGCGATGACGCGGGCGCGGCGCAGGGACTCAGGCGTCGTCGGTGGAACGTTCATCATCTTGTAGTCGGGATGAAAGGCCGAAAAGTGCAGTGGCACCGACGGACGAAGCTTGGTCATCATCCACGCACTGAGCCGGCGGATCTCGTCGTCGGAGTCGTTGAAGCCGGGAATGAGCAGCGTCGTCAGCTCGGTCCAGACGCTGGTGTGGTTGACGAGGTACTCGATCGTATCGAGCACCGGCTGCAAGTGCGACCCAGTGAGCTTGTGATAGAACTGCTCGGTGAAGCCCTTGAGGTCGACGTTGGCCGCGTCCATCTTGGCGTAGAAGTCGGCGCGCGGCTGGGCATGGATGTAGCCGGCGGTAACCGCGACGGTCTTGACCCCAAGCTGGTGGCAGGCGTCGGCGGTATCCATCGCGTACTCGGCGAAGATCACTGGATCGTTGTAGGTGAAAGCGACGCTCCTTGCTCCGGCACGGACGGCGGCGCGGGCAATCTGCTCGGGGCTGGCCTGGTCGGCGAGGCGGTCCATCTCCTTGGACTTCGAGATGTCCCAGTTTTGGCAGAACTTGCACGACAGGTTGCAGCCCGCGGTCCCAAACGACAGCACGCTAGAGCCGGGATAGAAGTGGGCGAGCGGCTTCTTCTCAATTGGATCGATGCAAAAGCCCGATGAGCGCCCGTAGGTGGTCAGGATCATCTGGCCGCCTTGGTTCTGGCGAACGAAGCACAAGCCGCGCTGACCGTCGGCGAGCTTGCAGTCGCGCGGGCAGAGGTCGCACTGGATGCGACCGTCGGGAAGGGAGTGGAAGTAGCGAGCGGGATGGCTTGATTCGACGGGGTTGCTCATTGGCTTTGCGGCTCCTCGATCCACTTGTCGACGGTGTAGCGATAGACCTCCAGCTCCGGGCTGTCGAAGTCGGTGGGCAGCCCGGCTTTGCGCAGCAGGTGGCGCCAGAACTCAGGCGGCTCGGGCAGCTCCTCCCACACCTGTGGCAGAAACGTGCCTCGCCGACCATGGTAGCGTAGCACCACACCATCTTGGCCGGGACGCAGCGCGGCGATGGCCTCAGCGCGGCTGCGCACGGGCAGGCGGGTCAGCGGTGACAAGAGCGACACCTCTACCCGTAGCTTCTGCTCGTCCCCGAGGTCGAGCGGGGTGTTGCGCGGGTCACGGAGCGCGGCGGAGACGGAGTTGTCGGCGACATCGCTGAGCAGCGGCTGGTGCGCTTCGAGGCTCCCGATACAGCCGTGCAGCTCGTCGCCGCGATACAGCGTCACGAAGCAGGCGCCGTCGAAGTGAAACTGCGAGCCTTCCGGGGGCTTGGCCGGAAGTCCCCCGAGAGCGGTGCGAATGCAGGCGCGGGCGTAGCGACACAAGGTCAGTCCATCAGCTTGGTTCAACATGGCCATCCTCATAGAGTGCAAAGGCTCCATAGCCAACGACGTGGGCTTTGTCGCCAGCGGTATCGCCAGAGCTGCGCAGATCCAGCAGGCGAATCCGGAGCTGACGAAGGCGAGCGACTCGCAGCAGCCCATTTATGCCAACGCAGCCGCAGGCTTGCTCAGGCGACAGCACCTCGCCTGTGTCGGGCGGGGCAAGGATAAGGTCCGCAGTGCGGCGATCCTCGAGCTGTCCCTGGCGGTACGGCAGGTAGTGCGAGAGGTCCGAGCTGATCACAATGACCGTCTCACGTCCGCCCCACAGCGTCTCCAGCACCGCCGCAACCTCGGCAGCATCGGCCCAGCCGGCGACGAGCGGCACCACCTTCGCATGCGGCACGACCTTTTGCAGAAACGGCAGCTGGACTTCCAGCGAGTGCTCGTGGGCGTGGGCGCGTGGGTTTTCCTGAACCTGCGGAAGCAGCTGAAGCGCCTCGGTATCGACCTGGCTATCCCCAAGCGGCGTTCGCAGGGCCGTTGCACCGGGCGAGACCAGCCCTCGAACGGGCACACGGTGGGCTGGTCCAATCAGCACCACCCGACGGACATGACTGGCGCCTTGCAGCTGAGCATAGGCACTCGCCGCGATGGGCCCCGAGTACACGTAGCCAGCGTGCGGAACGATCAGCGCTTTCGGAAAGGGAGGTCGTGGCTCCGCTTCGCAGAGGAAGCGTGAGACGGTCTCGGCCAGCACCTCAGGATCACGCGGATAGAACATACCCGCTACGGCAGGCAGTCGAGTCAAGCTCTGCATCCTTCTAACCTTGCCACCCGTGCTTCCACAGGCAACCGCGATGTGCCGAGGCAGGCCGCACTGACCCCAACTTGCTCAACGTACGTGCCGCTGCAAACGCTAGATTCTCGTCGGAAAAGCGGTTCGGAAAGCGGTGCTTCGCACTGATTGACACTCGGTCCAAACTCCAGTACCGTTGCCGCGCTTGCCGAGATAACTGCTTATGGCAATCCCCGGAAGGTGATATGGCTCTGCAATTCTCCCCTCAGGCCGACGCCAAAATCAGCGACATCACTCGTCGCTACCCCAATACCCAGGCCGCATGCCTGCCCGTCCTTCACATGGCGCAGGACGAGTTTGGTTACTTGTCCGAGGAAGTTCTCGAGCTGGTGGCCAGCCGCTTGGCCGTCCCTAGCTCTCACGTCTTCGGCGTCGCGACCTTCTACACGATGTTCCACCGCGAGCCGGTCGGGAAGAAGGTGCTGATGATGTGCACCAACGTCTCGTGCATGCTCACGGGCGCCTACGAGACGCTGCGCAAGCTTGAGCAGCGTCTCGGCATCACGGCGGGACAAACCAGCGCCGACGGCGAGTTCACCCTGATTGAGGAAGAGTGCCTCGCGGCGTGCGCGGACGGGCCCGCGATGATCTGCGGAGACCGCTACTTCCTCCGTCTGACCGCCGACAAGGTTGACACGACGCTCGACGAGTGTCGCAAGCTGCCAGCGCAGCATGGTCACCACCCCCACAGCGACAAAAAGCACTAAATCATGCCGGCTGATCGCAACTTCAAGATCGTTACCCGTCTGTTTGGGGTCCAGCACTCCAACCGCATTGATGTCGCGATGGCAAATGGCGCCTACAAGAGGCTCCAGCCCGCTTTCGCGATGCAGCCGCAGGCCTTGGTCGACGAGGTCAAGAAGAGCAACCTGCGGGGTCGGGGCGGTGCAGGCTTTCCGACGGGCATGAAGTGGGGCTTCATTCCCAAGGGCGCCGACACGGTCTATCTCGTCTGCAACGCCGACGAGTCGGAGCCGGGCACCTGCAAGGACCGCGAGCTTCTGTTCTGGGACCCGCACCTGCTCATCGAGGGCATGATCATTGCGTCGTACGCCCTCGGCTGCAAGCACGCGTACATCTACATCCGCGGCGAGATGATCCGCGAGGCGGCGGTGCTTCAAAAGGCCGTCGACGAGGCGTATACGCGGGGCTTCCTCGGGCGTGACCAGCAGACGGCGCTTGGTCCGTACAAGGTAGACCTGACGGTGCATCGCGGCGCGGGCGCCTATATCTGTGGCGAAGAGACCGCGCTGCTCAACTCGCTGGAAGGCAAGCGCGGCTGGCCACGGCTCAAGCCCCCGTTCCCGGCGGTCAAGGGTCTGTTTGGCAAGCCGACCATTGTGAACAACGTCGAGACGCTGATGAACATCCCGTTCATCGTCGAGCACGGCGGCCAGAAGTTTGCCGAAGTCGGCACCGGCAAGTCGGGCGGCACGCGCATTCTGTGCATGAGCGGTCACCTCCAGCGCCCCGGCGTCTTCGAGCTGCCGATTGGCATCACCTTTCGTCAGGTCATCGACGAGGTCTGTGGCGGCACTCATAGCGGCAAGCGTGTCAAGGCGGTGATTCCCGGCGGCTCGTCGATGCCACCGCTCGACGCGAGTGAGCTGGATGTGCCGATCGAGTTCGACGCGCTGATGAACGACCAGCGGATTAAACCCGTGCAGTACAAGCCCGGTCATAACTTCGAGCTGGCGCCGGGCAAGCCGCTGCGCGCGATGGCAGGCTCGGGCGGCATCGTGGTGATGGACGAGGACACTGACATCGTCTCGGTGTGCGCGCGCATCATGCGCTTCTACGCCCACGAGTCCTGCGGTCAGTGTACGCCGTGTCGCGAAGGCACCGGCTGGATGTCCAAGATCTGTACTCGCCTGGCGGACGGTTACGGGCAGCCGGGTGACATCGACTTGCTCAGCTCGATTGCGTACGGCATCGCCGGCAACACCATCTGTCCGCTCGGTGAGGCGGCGGCGTGGCCGATGATGGGCTTTGTCACCAAATTCCGTCCCGACTTCGAGGCCCGCTTGGCCCAGAGCCGTGGGCTTCCCCCTGCTGGCTATCACGGAGCGCATCCATGATTGCAGTCGCAACTTCGGACTTTGCTTCGCTCGACCTGGCCTCGCTGCTCATGCAGGCGGCTCAGGTCCAGCCGGTCGCGGCTTCTTCGCTGCAACCGGATGGCTGGACGCCGGCGTGGGCGTTCTGGATTCTGTCGGCGCTGGTGGTGGTGGGAGCGATCTCGACCATCGCGCAGCGCAACCTGATCTCGGCAGTGATGTCGCTGGTCGCTACGTTCTTCGGTCTTGCCGGTCTGTACGCCACGCTGTCGGCGCACTTTCTCGCCGCGATTCAGGTGCTGGTCTACGCCGGCGCCATCATGGTGCTGTTCGTCTTCGTCATCATGGTGCTAAACCGCGACGAAGTAGAGCGCGTCTCGGACCGGGGGCTACTCGACAAAGCGATTGGCGCCGGCGCCCTGGTCTATCTGGCGGTGCGGCTCGGTGAGGTGATTGCCTCGCCGGTGGGTCCGATGTCGCGGATGAGCAAGCCGCCTGCGGAGTTTGGCACCGTCGCGAGCATCGGCGAGTACTTCTTCAAAGAGTTCCTGTTCCCCTTCGAAGCCATCTCGATCCTGCTCATCATTGCGGTGATTGGCGCGGTGGTGCTCGCCCGTACCGTGGTGTCGCGTCCGACCAGCGGCTACGAGCTACCGAACGTCGCACAGCACGCAGGCGAGGGCGGAAGTGATGACGCAGCCGGCGGCGATGCAGCCCACGGCGCCCACGGAGGCCACTAAAGCCATGCAGCAGCTTCTGCAGAACTTACTTGCGGTGAGTCTGCACCACTACCTGATCTTGGCGGTGGTGCTGTTCGGGATCGGCACCTTTGGCGTGTTCATGCGGCGCAACGCGCTGACCACGCTGATGTCGATTGAGCTCATCTTGAACGGGGGGAACCTGACGCTGCTGGCGTTTGCGCGGTCTCATCAAGACATGCGCGGCCAGGCGCTGGCGCTGCTGGTCATTGCAGTGGCAGCGGCGGAAGCAGCGATTGGGCTCGCCATCGTGGTCGGCGTGTTCCGAAACCGCCACAACACCAACATCGACGAGCTGAACTTGCTCCGGTACTAGTCCCAGGGATTACAGACTATGACCGAGAACTTTCCTCTCTCTCTCATCATCGTGCTGCCGCTCCTCGGGGCGGTGCTGAATCTTCTGCTTGGGCGACGGCTCGGCAATACCTTCGTCAGCTTGGTGGCGACCTCGGCAGTGGCTGGGGCGGCGCTGGTGGCGACCAAGGCGGTCTTGCTGGTGGCGTCGGAGCTGCCGGCGCGCGGAGCCCTGGTGGACCAGCTGGTCTCGGGCGACTGGATTGTCGCGGGCGATATGAAGCTCCAAGCGGGGCTGATGCTCGACCGGCTGTCGTCCGTGATGGTGATGGTCGTCACCTGGATTGCGCTTTTGATTCACATCTACGCGACGGGCTATATGGAGCACGAGCCCGACTACGCGCGCTTCTTTGGCTACCTGAACCTGTTTACTGGCGCGATGCTGATCCTGGTGCTCGGCGACTCGCTGCCGGTGACGTTCATTGGCTGGGAGGGCGTGGGCCTCGCGAGCTACCTGCTGATTGGCTTTTGGTATCACGAGGACAAGAACGCGACCGCCGGACGCAAGGCCTTCATCGTCAACCGCATCGGCGACTTCGGCTTTCTGCTCGGCATCTGCCTGCTGTTCACGGTGGTGGGAACGCTGAAATACGCGGACTTCAGCAGCATCGCCGGCAAGCTGATGACGCCGTGGTGGATGGGCTGGCCGGTCGGCTACTGGGTCGCGATCCTGCTGTTCATCGGCTGCGCGGGCAAGTCGGCGCAGATTCCGCTGTACGTGTGGCTTCCCGACGCGATGGCGGGTCCGACGCCGGTCTCGGCGCTCATCCACGCCGCGACGATGGTCACTGCCGGTGTCTACGTGGTGGCGCGCTGCCACACCATCTTCGATACCTTCCCGGAGGCGGCGAAGATGACGGTGGCGGGCGTGGGCGCGCTGACGGCGCTGATGGCGGCGACGATTGGCATCGTGCAGCGCGACTTCAAGAAGGTGCTGGCCTACTCGACGGTGAGCCAGCTGGGCTTCATGTTTGTTGGCGTTGGCACGGGCGCCTACACCGCTGGCGTCTTCCACCTGATGACCCACGCCTTCTTCAAGGCCGGTCTGTTCCTCGGCGCGGGCTCGGTCATGCACGCCATGGGCGGCGAGGGGGACATCGTCAAGATGGGCGGCCTCGGCAAGCACATGCCAATTACGCGCTGGACCTTCTTTATCTACTGCTTGGCGATTGCCGGCATCGTGCCCTTTGCGGGCTTCTTCTCGAAGGACGCGATCCTGGCGGGCACCTTTGCCGCCGAGTTCCGGATGGCCGGGACGATGGCGCCGTGGCAGTCGAACCTGGTGGCGCTCTATCCCAAGCTGCTGTGGGGCATGCTGGCAACGGCAGCCCTGTGCACGGCGTTCTACATGTGGCGGCTGTACTTCGTGGTGTTCACCGGCGAGTTCCGCGGCACCAAGGAGCAAGCGGACCACCTGCACGAGTCGCCGTCGTCGATGACCCTGCCGCTGGTGGTGCTGGCGATTGGCTCGGTGCTGGCGGGTCTGATTGGCGTGCCGGCAGTGATGACGCACGGTCTGCCCGAGTCGGCGGAGCACCTGCTGACCTTCTTCACCGGCTGGCTGAGCCCGGCGATGGTTCCGGCCTCGCCGAGCCGCATGAGCACTGGCTGGAGTGGGCCCTGATGGGCGGCGCGCTGACCATCTCGGCGGCGGGCATCGGGCTGGCGACAGTGCTGTACCGTGGCGGCATCTCGCCGACCGCGGAGTCGATGAAGAACTCGCTCGGCCTTTTGCACAAGCTGCTGTGGAACAAGTATTACGTCGACGAGATCTATGACTTTCTGCTGGTGAGGCCGCTGCGGCGGGTGTCCGGGGTGCTGTGGAAGGGCGTCGACAACATCATCATCGACGGCGGTCTCACCAAAGTCGGTCCGTTCTTCATCGACATCTTCGGGGCGATGGCCCAGCGCTTCCAGAACGGCGACGTGCAGCGCTACATCATCGCGGTGATGGTCGGCACCGCTGGCATCCTGTTCGGCTCGACCTACTGGCTGGCGTATCGCGGCATCCAGGGCGAGGTCAAAGTCGACAAGCGACAAGTGACGCTGCGGCTCGGCGACGTGCGGATGCGGCCCGGCCAGCTGATCTACGCCATCGACTGGGACGGCGACGGCAAGTTCGATGACACCAACGTTCGATTCAACAACGAGCTCAAGCACGAGTATGGCGGCGCCGGTCAGTACAAGATCGTCGTCGAGGCTCGTGACCCCGTGTGGAATATGGTCAAGCGTTCCGACGACTGGTTCTTCGGCGCCAGCACCCCGCTTTCCGCCAAGGTTGAGTAGGAGAACATTATGGGCATGATCCTACCCATCGTGACGTTCCTGCCTCTCGTCGGTGCGCTGCTCTGTCTGGCGCTCCCGCGGGAGGAGGAACAGCTGCATCGCAGCGTCGGCTTCGGCACGGCGCTTGTGACCTTTCTCGCTTCGCTGCTGCTTCTGTCCGGTCTTGAGCCGGCCAAGATGAACCATGTGGTCGACTGGGCGTGGGTCGAGTCGCTCGGCATCCGCTTCCAGCTCGGTATCGACGGCATCTCGGTGTGGCTGGTGCTGCTCACCACCTTCCTGATGCCGATTGTCTTTCTGTCGACGTGGTCGGCGATTGGCGACAAGGTCCGCGAGTTCGTGGTGGCGACGCTCATCCTGGAGACCGGCATGCTCGGCGCGTTTCTGGCGCTCGACCTGTTCGTCTTCTACGTGTTCTGGGAAGTGATGCTGATTCCGATGTACTTCATCATCGGCATCTGGGGCGGTGATCAGCGACTCAAGGCGGCCATCAAGTTCGTCATCTATACAATGGTGGGCTCGCTGCTGATGCTCATCGCAATCCTGTACGTGGTGGTGAAGACGCATCAGGTGACGGGGCAGTGGTCGTTCGCACTGGCGACGGTACAGAAGCTGGTGCTGAGCAAGCCGGAGCAGATTTATCTGTTCCTGGCCTTTGCGCTGGCGTTCTGCATCAAGGTGCCGCTGTTCCCGCTGCACACCTGGTTGCCGCTCGCTCACGTCGAGGCACCGACCGCCGGCTCGGTGATTCTGGCCAGCGTGCTTCTGAAGTTCGGTCCGTACGGCCTGATTCGCTTTGCGATCCCGATGTTCCCGCACGCCGTCGAGACGGTGGCCCCGTGGCTCGCGATTCTGGCCGTGATTGGAGTGGTCTACGGCTCGTGCGTTGCGTACGCCCAAGACGATATCAAGAAGCTGATCGCCTACTCGTCGGTGGCGCACATGGGCTTTGTGGTCCTGGGCCTGGCGATGATGAACAGTCGGTCGGTGAACGGCGCGCTGTATCAGTGCCTGGCGCACGGCATCTCGACCGGCGGCTTGTTCCTGTGCGTCGGCGTCATCTACGAGCGACGCCACACCCGCAAGATGGCGGAGTTTGGCGGTCTGTGGCAGCGCATGCCGGTGTTTGCGGCGACGCTGCTCATCTTCACGATGGCCTCGATTGGTCTGCCGGGTCTGTCAGGCTTCGTCGGTGAGTTCCTGGTCATCCTCGGTACGTTTAGCGCCAAAGAGCGGGCCTTTGCGGGCATGCCGGCGATGTTCGAGAATGCGCGGCTTTTGTCGACCTTCGCGGCGACGGGCGTGGTGCTGGGCGCGGTCTACATGCTGTGGTTGTTCCAGCGCGTGATGCTGGGACCGCTGACCAATCCGCTCAACCGCAAGCTGCCGGACATGACGGCTCGCGAGACGGCGGTGATGCTGCCGATGCTGGCGATGGCGTTCTGGCTGGGCATCTGTCCCAACACCTTCCTTCAGCACATTGATCCGGCGGTTACGCAGACGCTCACCACCTTCCAAGAGAAGTACGGCGCCGGGGCCGCAGACGGCGACGCGCGCATGATGAGCGACGCCCCCAAGACCAAGGTCGAGGAGCCGGCGGCCCCCGGAGGAAATCCATGACCTTCGATACAAATGACCTCGTTGCCAGTCTGCCGCTGCTGTTTTTGACGGTGGCCGGCATTGTCCTGCTTCTGCTCGATGCGTTCTCGCGGGTGGTGCTGGTCGGTCGAGATCATCACCTGCGGATGCCCGCCGAGACGAGCGAGGCCGTTGCGGTGCCGCCGCCCGGTTCGCGCAACTTCCTGATGCCGGTGACGGTGCTGTTCCTGCTGGCGACGCTGGCGATGATTGTCTGGCAGGCCTGTACGATGCCCGAGGGCAATCTGATGATCTATCGCGGCATGCTCCAGGTGGACCGCTTCGGTCTGTTTGTCAGCGGCGTCTGTGTGGTGGCTGCGACGCTGGGCGTGATCTCGGCGCCGTCGTTTCTGCGGGCGCACCGGATGGAGTTTGGCGAGTTCTACGCCCTGGTGGTCTTCTCGCTGTGCGGAATGATCATCCTGGTGCAGGCCGCTGACTTGGTGACAGTGTTCCTCGGCATCGAGACCATGTCGCTGGGTGCGTACGTGCTGACTGGGTCGTGGCGACGCTCGCCGCGCTCGTCGGAAGCGGCCATGAAGTACTTCCTGGTCGGTGCCTTCGTGTCGGGTCTCTTGGTCTACGGCATCGCCCTGGTCTACGGCGTGACCGAGACCACCTCGCTGGTCGACATCAAGCGGGCGGCGATGTCGCGGGGAGCGGCGCCGCTGTTTTACATCGGCTGGATGCTGCTGCTGGTGAGCTTCGCGTTCAAGCTGGGCGTGGTGCCCTTCCACATGTGGGCGCCGGATACCTACGAGGGTGCGCCGACGCCGGTCACTGGCTTCATGATGTCGTGCATCAAGGCGGCGGGCTTTGCGGGATTGATTCGGCTGCTGCAAGGAACGCTGCCCATGCTGGCGCGCGACCCGTTCACGGGCTGGACCTTCGTGCTGTCGTGGCTGGCGGTGCTGTCGATGTCGCTCGGCAACTTGGCGGCGCTCAAGCAAGACAACGTCAAGCGCATGCTCGCGTACTCCTCGATCTCGCACGCTGGCTACCTGCTGGTCGGAGTGGTCGCACTCGGTACGGTGGGCGATGCGGCGCGCGGTCCGCTGCTGTTCTACCTGGCGTCGTATGCGCTGACGGTGGTGGCTGCGATGGGCGTGGTGTCGTGGGTCGGCTGCGATGAGCGCGGGGAGGAGCGGGTTCGCCTGTCGGACTGGGCGGGTCTTGCCAAGCGTGAGCCGATGGCCGCGCTGCTGATGACGGTGTCGCTGCTCTCGCTCGGCGGCTTCCCTCCGACCGCTGGCTTCTTTGGCAAGTTCTACCTGTTCCAGGCGGCGCTCGGTGAGGACAAGCTGCTGTGGCTGATCCTGGTCGCGATCGCCAACAGCCTGGTCTCGGTCTACTACTACCTGCGGGTCATCACCGCGATGTACTTCCGTGAGCCGTCGCCGCATCCCTCGACCGTGCCGCTCCAGTCCAGCGCGATGCGCATGGGCGTGCTGATCTCGACGCTGCTGGTGCTGGGAATCGGTATGTTCCCCGGCTGGCTGTCGGCTCTGTGCGCCGCCGCCAAGTTCTAGCTCCAGCCCATGCGGAGCAATCGCTTGGCAACATCCATCGGCGCGGACAAGTCCCCGGAAGTGCCATCTGACCTGGCTGCGGCGCCGATTCACTCGGAGGAGACGCAGACTCTGCCGCGTGTGCGAGTGGAGGATGGCGTGGCGCTGCATGAGCGTCCGACCATGCTGCTGGCAACCATTGCTCCGCCGGCTGAGGGCGTCACGGTGGTCGAGGTCGAGCCCGAAGTGCTGGATCTCGAGCCGCTCGAGCGACAGACCGGCGAAGTGGCGGTGCTGGGTCGCGAGCGGGAAGCGCTGCGCGAGCAGGTGACGAGTCTACAGGCTGCGCTACTGACGGCGCAGAAGCAGCTGGCCGATCAGCAGCACGAGCTGGAGCTACTCCTCCCCTGGCTGCCGAGCGAGACCGAGTCCAATGCCAAGACCGTGCAGAGCGGGGAAGTGCTCAGGCGAATCGAACCGCTGCGCGAGCTGCTGCTGCGCCTCGGTCGCAGTGACGGACGGATGAGTGCCGACGACAAGCTGCGCTGGCTACTGCTCGATGCGGAGAAGGCGGTCGCGGAGCTGCGCAAGCTGTGCGGGGCCAAGTAGCGGCTACGGCGAGAGGTCGTGACACAAGACGTGCGAGCCGCTCATGAAGCTGGGATCGACCACCCAGCCGACCGGCTTGCGAGTCGCCGTGAAGTAGGCGGTGAGCGCGACCGACGTGCCGACCACATGGCTCACCAGGAACCACTCCTTGTCGAGCGACTGGCAGACGCCGCGCGGTCCTTGCAGCTCCAGCTTGCCGACAAACGTCGCGTCGGTGAGGTGCCAGATCGAGACCAAGTTGCCAAACGGATTGGTCGCAATCACCAGCTTGTGACTCTCAAGGATGGTGAGTGAGAGCGTCTCGCCGCGCATCCGCTGCACCACGGAAGCGGGGCGCTTGACGGTCGTAATCTCGCCGCCGCGCGGACGCAGCGACAGTGCCCCAAGCTGCTCATTGGGCGAAGGCAGTCCGTCTCGTGGCGCCGAGATCACTGCGAGGTCTCCGCTTGTCGACAGCGCAATGTGACCGGTGTTGTGAAGTGGCGAGTCGAGCACGACCTTCTCGAGCAGCTTGCCCGAGGTGAGCTCGACGTAACAGACACAGGGCGCACTGCCGCCATCGAGCGGTCCGCCGCCGTTTGAGACCACCAGGGTCTTGCCGTCATCGATGAGCAGACAGTCGTGTGGCGACGCCCCATGGGTCGGAACCGTGCCCATCTCCTTCAGCGACTCCGCATCGCGCACGGTCAGCACGCCCTCGAAGTCGCGCTCGACCAGGGACTCGGTGGCGTAGAGCAGCTTGCCATCGGCAGAGTAGGCGCCGTGTCCGTAGAAGCGACGACTCGGCGGACTTGCGATCGGGCGCAGCATCCGACGCTCCCGCAGATCGACCAGGCACGCTCCCGGCCCCTTCTTTTCAAATACGGCGGCGCGGAATCGATCGTGGGGATGAATCGAGACGCCGTGACCCAGAAAGGAGAGCGGAATCGTCTCGACCTGGGGCGACTGTGCATCGAGGTTGATAAGGCTGAGCACCCACTGCTGCCCGCCGTCGCTGACAAAGCCGCCACCGCCCAGGACGTAGCCCTTCTTCACCATGGGCGGGAGCTTACTCTTTTCCGCTTCGCTTGCGTCTATTGCTAGCGCGGACTCGGGCCGCTGTCTTTTTGCAGGATCGTATCGGTCTGGTAGATGGGATCTTTGTGCGGATGGTCGGTGTTGTAGTGCAGTCCGCGGCTCTCTTGGCGACGGGCAGCAGAGTCGATAATAAGATGCGCTGCCAGTGCCAAATTTCGCAGCTCGAGCAGGTCGGGCGTGACCTTGAAGTTCCAGTAGTAGTCGCGGATCTCGTCGCGGATCAGCTCAATCCGACGGCGTGCGCGCTCCAGCCGGCGATCGGTGCGGACAATGCCAACGTAGTTCCACATCACGCGGCGGACTTCGTCCCAGTTCTGGCTGACCACCACCGCTTCGTCGGGATCTTGGGCGTTGCCGCTCTGCCAGGGAATCACTTGGCGAGGGAACAGCGCTTCGGCACTCTGCACCGCGGCTGCGGCACGCCGACCAAAGACCACTCCTTCGAGCAGCGAGTTCGAGGCGAGCCGACACGCACCATGCAGTCCGGTCATCGCCGTCTCGCCAATTGCGTAGAGGTTGCGGACCTGCGTGCGGCCCACCGAATCGGTCAGGACTCCGCCGCAGGAGTAGTGCGCCGCCGGCACCACCGGAATCGGGCGCTGCCGCATGTCGATTCCGAACTGCATGCACTGCGCGTGAATCGCCGGGAAGCGCTCGACCAAAAACGCGGGCGGCAGGTGCGTCATATCGAGCGTCACGTAGTCCGCCCCGGAGCGCTTCAGCTCCGCATCGATCGCGCGCGCCACCACATCACGCGGCGCCAGCGACTTCATCGGATGGTAGCGCTCCATGAAGGACTCACCATTGTGGAGCCGCAGCACTCCGCCTTCGCCGCGCAGCGCTTCCGAGACCAGAAACGACTTGGCTTCCGGATGAAACAGGCAGGTTGGATGGAACTGAATAAACTCCATGTTCGCAAGGCTCGCCCCGGCGCGATACGCCATCGCCACGCCATCGGCGGTCGCGACATCGGGATTGGACGTGTACAGGTAGACCTTGCCAGCGCCGCCGGTCGACAGGATGGTGGCGCGGGCCAAGATGGCGAGGACCTCGTGGCTCTGGCGCGATAGCACGTAGGCGCCAAAGCAGGCATCGGGACCGCCGTACTTGGCCAGCGTCAGAAGATCGACCGCCATGTGATCGGACAGGATGCGAATCCGCGGACTGCGACTGGCCGCCGTGAGCAGCGCCCGTTCAATCTCTCGTCCGGTGGTGTCCTTGGCGTGGGCCACCCGTCGCGCCGAGTGTCCGCCTTCCCGCGCCAGGTCCAGGTCTCCGGACGCCGACCGATCGAACTGCACCCCCCAGGCATCGCACAGCTCGCGGACCGCTTGCGGCCCTTCCGACACCACCAGCTCGACGATGTCTTTGTGACACAGACCATCGCCCACGGTCAGCGTGTCTTGGATGTGCGCCAGAAGCGAGTCCTGCGGATCGAGCACTGCCGCAATGCCACCCTGTGCCCACGCCGTGCTGCCATCGTCGGGCTGTCGCTTGGTGACAATCAGCACCTCTCCGTGCTCGGCGGCATGCAGTGCGAAGCTGAGCCCGGCAATTCCTGAGCCGATGACCAGATAGTCGGTCTGAAGTAGCTGCGGCATGGCCCGCATCTTCGCAAATTGCCGACCCGCCACACACAAAAACGCCGCCCACGCGCGGTCCGTCGACGCGGCAAATCCGATATACTGACCTCGGAAGAGCGCGCATGACCACTCTGGCTACACCTCTTGAGGACTTCATGGTTGGGCCCGTCCGGGTGGTGGTCCGCTATGGCTGCGTGCGGCGGGATCAGTACGAGATCCTGACCCCTGCGCCGTTTCCAAGCTCGCTCAAGAATCGGCTGGCGGAGCTGGGAGTGGTGCGCGGCTCGCCGGTGTTGTTTACAGTCGACGTGCCAGCAACCCATCAGCTTACGGTAGCGCCCGAGCGCGGTCGGATGGTGATCATGCCGCGCCTCACCGTCGAGCGAGAACAGCAGCGCCACAGTGTACTCGCCGTGGTTCAGATTCTCGTCGATCTCATCGCGGCTGAGCAGTCGCGCTAGCTGCCACGCTCGGAGTTGCCGCTGGGCGCTCCGCGATCGCCACCACCACCACCTTCGGAAGGTGGATTGCGGCGGCCCCGATCACGATCTGGCGGCGGGTTTGGACGACGGCCTCGGTCGGGACCGCCACCACCACGGCGATCATCGCGCGGGCCAGGTCCGGGTCCACGTCGGGCATCGCCTTCCAGGTTGCGCACGTACTCAATGAAGTGAGCGCGGTCGTCGAGCAGTGCCGGGAAGCGGCCTCCTTGCTGACCACCACCTCGTCGCCGGTCACCGCCTTCATAGGGGCGCCGATTGTCCTGCGAGCCACCGCGATTGTCCTGCGGCTGGCCTTCGTACTGCGGACGGCGTGGCCGGGCGTTGCGACGGCTGTCGAGCGCCGACGACAGCATCTCTCCCGCGAGCTGAGCGAGGTCGACGCCTTCGCTTGCGGCCTGCCAGAGCAGCTCTCGGTGCAGACCGCGGCTCACCTTGACCGAAAACTCACCGCTCAGCGGGCTGTCATCGATGGCGTGCGGCGGGGACTTGCCCTGGCCCGCCATGTTGGCCAGGATCGCGTCCAGTTCTTGTTCGACTTGGGCAATCGCTTCGGCGCGCGTGGCTCCTTCGGCGGTGCAGTGCTGTAGCTCGGGAACACGAGCCGTGTAGGTCTTGCGGTCGGCGTCGAAAGAGATGACCACCCGATAGTTCGGTCTCGACATCTAAATTTTCCTTTTGTGCAAGGTGCGCGAGCCGCCTGAGGCAGGGCGCGGGGAGACGCTCAGTGTGTATTTTCCGTCGAGCCGCTGTCAAGCCCTTCGGCAAACCCGCCCTCAGCCAGCCATCCCGACTCACGATCCGTTCATCGCTACTGGCACGAGCAACTCCGTCAAAAACAGGAGAAGCGGCGCCAGCGCTGGTCGCTCGAGCCATCACTCAATGGTTGCAACAAGGTCACGGATGTTTGGCTGTTGTTTATCCAATTGCGATTGATTCACGATCGCTGCTCTTCCCACCAACATTTTGCTTCCAGCTGTAAGGGTCACGATGGGAATTCCTAAGGCTTGTGATACAACAGATGCGGTATTGGCATCCGCAACTTCGTATTGGAACATTTTCTTGAACGATGTGCGACTCGTGGGTGGTGGTCCACCAGTTGGGTGTACATAGAAATGATTGGGACTGCTTCGCCAGATACTCCAAATCTCATTGCCTATCGCATCCACTACTGTCTTGAAAGCGCTCGCCGATGAATAGTTGGCCTGCGTCAGGCGATTCCCAACGTAACAATAGATCTTTGGCAGCGAGAGTCGAAATCGGTCAGATTTTTGATAATATTCTGACTGCTGTCCACCTTGTCGTGTGACACCATATAGAAGTGACAATACGCTTCTCACGGCACGGCGTGATGAGCCGTCTGCTGAGAACGGGATGATCAAGCGATCCGAGGCTGACATGGCAAGTTCGGTATAAATTCCGAAGCTGGGATTGCAGTCAATGAACACCGTAAGCGAAAAAACATTCCAACGAATTTTTACATCTTGAATCAAATCGCTTAGCCATAGATGAACCTTCGACCATGCGTCATCAGGGCCCGGTGTCGTGGCATTGGTTACGCGAGATGCCAAAATTTCGAGTTCTTCATCGCCTGGAATTAAGTAGAGGTTATCTGGGACATGGGGATTCACTGTTTGCACTTGGAGCAAATAGTCAGCTCCTTTTGATGGATTATGATAGGGACTCGAAATTCGGTCACGAATGTATCCCGCGATGGTCCGGCGAGGATTTTCGCTTCCGAGCTTATCAAGCTCGCCTTCTCCACCCTGCATCCCGCCCAGAAACATACTTGATGCGTTGGCCTGTGGGCACACATCAATGACTAATATTCTCTGGTTGGGATGAGTTCGTGCATATTCGCAGGCAATTTGAAAGGTAAGATAACTTTTGCCAACTCCACCCTTATTATTCCACACAGCATAAGTCGCCATTGATGATCTCCTTCGAATCGAGCCAAGCGGGAAAGATAGCGAACCTGACCCCAAGCTGTTACTTTTTTTTTCGCGGATCAGCCGTCTGCCGAGCAGATCCTTTAGGACGCCAGAGCGACTGATGGAAGCGAAAAGGCGGCAAGTCCGTGGCGCCGGAACGCCCCTCGGCGGTTGAAACAGGCAAGCCCGTGGCGGCGGAACGCCCTTCGGCGGTTGAAAAGGGCGTGGGATGGGCGCGGGAACCCAAGTTTGCAGGTTGCGGGGGCAAGCCAGCGGTGCTGGAGCGACTCTTTCAACTTGAAACAGGCGGCCTGGTGGTGATCGAGCGGGTGTTGCAGGTGTGGACAGTCGAGTCGGTAGCGTGGGCACGGCTGTTTCAGGTGCAGACAAGCGAGCTGGCAGCGTGGGCACGGGTATTTCAGGTGCAGACAAGCGAGTTGGCAGCGCCCGCATGGCTGTTTTGGGTGCGGACAGGCGTTGTGGGGGCGTCTGCGCGGGGGTTTTGGTCGGGGGCTGGAATAGATCCGCGTCTTGCTTGTTACAAACCAACACCTACTCACGGGTGTACAAGGAGGATTCTGTATGGCCAAAGCTACGAAGTTGTCCAAGATGGCAGCCAGTCGGCTTGCCGTCACCGCGACCGTGACCAGCTCGGCGTCGGTCCACGGCTCTCAGATTGCCGAGACACTCCATGCGGCGCTGTTTCCCGATGGGCCGCACAAGCCCGAGCTGACCCAGAAGTTCGTCGAGGCGCTGGGGCTGTATCTCGACCGGGCGGCGCTCGAGGTGCAGGAAGCGGATCTGCGGCATGCGGCAGAGCTGCTCGATGATGAGGAGCCACGGCAGCGTCGCGACGCACTGGCTGCCCAATTGACGGCGTCGCTGCTCGGTCAGCGCGATACCGTGGCGGCGCTCTATGGTACGGAAACCGTGCGCAGCTATGGCCTTACGGATGCGCTGCCGACCCAGCCGGCACAGCTCTGTCAGAGGGCACGGGTGGTGCTTGCACTGCTGCGCAAGCAGCCGATCACGGCCAAGCCGCTGCGGACGGGCGTCACGGTGAAGGCGACGGCGCTGGCGGACGAGCTGGAGCCGCTCATCGAGCAGCTCGGCGCGGCGCTCGACGACGTGCAGCGCGAGTCACGGGAGGCACAGCTAACCCAGGAGCGCAAGACGCATGCGGCAGAGGCCTGGCAGACGGCATACCAGGGCGTGACCTACGCGTTCTATGGGCTCTATCTGCTCGCCGGTCGCAAGGACCTGGCCGATCGCATCGAGCCCACCGCCCGCCGTCGCGCCGGACTTCCCGAAGACGGCGACAAGCCGGAGCCGACCCCGAGCCCCGTCGCGCCCCCAAGTCCTCCGGGGCCACCAGACTCGGGCGGCTAAGGAATTCCTTCGGGCGGGGCGAGGAGGGCTCGATAGGGGAGGGCGGCGGGGGATAGCTCGGGGGAGCTGACCATGCCGCTCTGGACTTGGGTGTTGAGGCGCGAGGGCTCGGCGAGGACCAGGCTGCGCTCGGGGCGACCGCGGAGCTTGCTGCGGACGGTGCGGACGGCTTCGCCTGCTGCTGCGGTGGTGCGAAAGCCGTCGAGGATGCCGGTGGCGTTGAAGCCTGAGGCCGCCTTGCGGACGGTGGCCGCGATGGCATCGGTGACGCGGCTCGACACCTGGACGAGGACGGGGTTGGGAAGCCGACCGCCTTCGCCTGCCTCGTAGACCTTGCGCAGCGACTTGCCGCTGACGGCCTGCTCGGGGGCAAACACGCAGTCGGCGCGGCGCAAGACTACTTCACTGACGGCGGCGGTTATGTCGGGGGCGGCGGGTCGTAGCTGAAAGAACGAGGTCTTTAGCTCGCCGTAGAGCAGCACGTTGCCGATGTAGCCCGAGTCCTTGCCGCCTGGTGCGACCCAAGCCAGGCGCTTGCCCGCCATGTCAAGGAGGCTGCCGCTGGCTTCGTGAGTGTAGAGCCCCCAGCGGAGGTAGGCCTCGCCCGAGGCTGTGGCAATCGCCAGGACTTGGTAGCTGGCGCCGCGCTCGGCTGCGTACACCGAGTCGAGGATCGCCAGATCGATGCCGCCCTTCTTGAGTGCCGCCTCGAAGTCTTGCGGACGCGCGAAGATCTTGCTCTGGACCTGAAGTCCCGCCGACTGAAGCGTCTGCGTGAGCTTTTCCGTGAAGGCGTAGCGTGCCTCGGCAGAAGGCAGTGGCGCCGTCGGTGCGTAGAATGCGAGCTGGAGCGGTCCGTCCGCCGCCTGGGCCGGTGCCGCACTGGCAAACAGACCGCAAAGACCGGCGAGGAGCGAAATCCCAGCGGTTCGCCGCGACACAAGGCGCGGGTGGTGCTTGTCGTGGCTCATGGCGTCTGCCCCGATCCGATCATGCGGTCTTTGGTGTCGATCCACTCGCGCAGCTTGGCGGTGCGGGCGCCCTTGTCGGCGGCGCGCTTGTAGAAGTCGAGCGCCTTGCGGGCCTCACCGCGTCGGTCATGCAGGATGCCGAGGTTGACCAGCGACTCGGGCGGATTGGGAGCCAGCCGCTCCAGCACCTTTTCACCCCCCGGCTTGCCTTCGAGGATGTCGGCCACCGCCAGGTTGTGCGAGAGCAGCGCTTCGTCGTCGGCATCGATCCGCTGCGGCTGCGCCTTCTGGGCGTTGCGCAGCGTCGGGCCGACCAGCTTGCTGCGACCGAGCAGGTGATAGTCATATGCGAGCGCCAAGTTGGTTGAGTAGAGCAGCGTGCGCAGGACCTTTTGCAGCGTCGCGCTGTCGTTGCCGGTCGCCTTGGCTTGCAGACGGGGCAGGGTGCGCAAGAGCGCCTCCCGCTGGAGCGGCGCCGTCGACGCTCGATACTGCACGAACACCGAGAGCAGCTCCGTGCCGAGTCGATTGTATGGCGCGACCAGATCACAGCCGTTGTCCTTGGCCTTGGCGATGAGATCGCGGGCGACCTTGAACTGGTTCGACTGCGCGCCGGCCAGCGCCGCCAGACACTGCGCGTAACCCAGCTCTGGCTTGTGCTCAAAAGCAGCCAGCTCGATGGCTTTCAAAATGTCGGTGAGCGCGTCTTCGGCTTCCTTGGTCGTCGCGGCGGTCACTCCGCTGCGGCTGATGTGGGACTCGGCTTCGGCGAGACGCAGTCGGCCTCGTCGTAGATGCAGAAGCTGGAGGTTGCGATGGGCGGCCTTCTGCAGCTCTTTGCCCTCGCTGCCGCTGAGGCTCCCGAGGTCACGGCTCGCGTGCTGCATGCCCTCAATGCCGGTGTCGAGTCGCTCGCGATCTTTGGCGGTCACGGCGGTGGTACGGGCGGCATCGAGCGCCAGATAGCGCGCGGCCTGCTCAATGCGCGTCGACGCCAACTGCTTGAGCAGCAGCGGACGGCGACCCCCTTCCGCGCCGGGCAGGTTGTCGAGCTGCTTGCGGGCTTCACTGACCGCCCGATCGGCGGCCTCGACCGCCTGCAGAAACTGCTTCTGCTGACCAAGAATTCGCGCCTGCACCACCCACAGCAGTGGATCGCTCTTGCCGCTGCCGGTGAGCGCGCTCGCGACCAGTCGCTCGGCTTCGGCGCCGTTGCCTTGGATGATCAGCGCCGTTGCCAGGTTGCGGACAATCGACGGTGAGTCATCGAGCTTCTGCGCCTGCCGGAGCAGCGACACCGCATTGCCAATCGCGGTCTGCCGGTCGGCGATCTTGGCGGGGTCCTTGACTTCCTTGCCAGCGTCACCGAGGTCTCCCACCGTCAAAAGCGAGAGCAGCGCCAGCTGTTCGAGGGTCCGGGCCAGCCCAAGGCGCGAGCGCGGCACTCGGTCGTCGAGCTGCTGTGACTCGCTGTAGTAGCGGCGCGCCTTCTCGAAGTTGCCTGAGGCATAGGCACCACTGCCGGACAGCGCCAGCACCTTGGCATCCGACGGAGCGAGCTGCGCCAGCTTGTCGGCGTGATTGATGAGTCCCGGCGGACCTCCGCCAGGCCCGACCTTGCCGTGGTTCATTTGCAGCAGCTTGGCTTCGAGCGCCAGCGCGAGTAGCTGGACCTCATCAATGCTGGCCCCTTCGGCGGCGGGACGATTCGACAGCTCGGCGAGCGCAGCTTCAGCCGCTTGACTGGCCCGCGCTGGATCGTTTAGCCGCAGATAAGCCCGGCCAATCGCTGCCGGGACGTTGACCTTGGTGGTCTGGACGGATGACTTCTTGATCAGCTCCTGCGCCTCTTGGTAGCGACGGATCGCTTCCTTGAGGTCGCTCTCTTTTTCACCGGCCTGTTCGATCTGCGCCAGCAGAATGGGACCGCGCGGATCGTCGGGGCGAAGTCCTTGGTAGGTCTGCGCCAGCTTGCGGGCCTCGTCGCGGCGTCCGAGCTTTAGGTAACAGGTCGCGAGGTTGAACGCGACCGCTGGTCGGCGCTGCACGTCGGAAAGGAGCGGCTCGTACTGCGCGGCGCCCTCGGCCCACTGTTGCTGCGCGATGAGCAGCGTCCCCAACATCTGCCGAACCTGGTTGTCTTTCGATCGCGACTGCTGGGCTTTCTCGAGGAGCTTGCGCGCTTCGGGTAGGTTGCCGCTCAAATAGTAGGCCGTCCCGAGCAAAAGCTGCGCTTCGCCGTCGTTGCGCTTGTCCTCTTCGGGCCGGTAGCGAAAGTACTGCTCCAGCGCCTGGGTGGCGCGCTGCGGATTGAGGCGGGCGTAGTGCTTGCCGATCTGGAACTGCGCACCGTGGGTCTCCGGCCTCTGCCTCGCCACCTCTTCGAGGTATCCGAGGCCGTGCTCGCGCTGACCGCTCTCGTACAGCGTCAGCCCCAGCGCGGTCTTGACCGACAGGTCGCTCACCGACAGCTTCTCGGCGCGGGTCAAAAGCTCGATCGCTTGGTCGTATTTGCGCTGACGGAAGTACAGCGAGGCTCGCTTGACGAAGGCCTCGACGCGGTTGGGATCGAGCTTGATGGCCTGGTCGTACAGGTCAGCGGCGGAGTCGTAGTCGCCGCTTTGGAACGCTTCTTCGGCCTTCTTGAGGATGGCTTCTTCTTCGGTCTCGCTGCCGGCGCGGCCCTGAGCGAGCGCGCTGGGAGACGAAATACCGAACCCGACCGCCAGGGCGAGCACTCCGACTGGCGACCACAAGCGACGGAGCGTGAAAAGCCGACTGAGCGTGCACCGCATGAGGCCCATGGGACAGATGATACTCGGCAAAGGAGGTGCCAATCTACTTCGCAAATTTTTTGGTGACCCCTGGAGCGTGCTGCTAACTTCTCAAATGATGAAGCGCGTGTCCCGCAGGCTTGGAAAGCTCGGAACGCTGGCGAGGCCGCTACTGGGTAGTGGGCTGCTGATGATGTCATCAGCGAGTCTGGCGCAGGCAGCGGGTCCGAGCGAGATTCACACCACCGCGAGCGATGGGGGCCGCACCGTCATTGATCCCAAAGACGACCGGGTGCAGCGGCGGGCGATTCGTGGTGGCGCCCTCGACTCGTCGCGAGAATCGGCGGAGCTGCGCGAGCTGCGCTCATTCGAGTCAGAGACCTTTCCTCGTGCCGGTCTGCGCGACAGCATGACGGCGCCGCCCGCTGGAAGTGGTCTGTACGGCACAGGTAGCCCGGAGTCGCTCCACGACGGACTGGCCGACGGACTGCATACGCCGCTGCCGGCTCGACCGGAGACCCCGCCGCCTAGCTCCTCGGTGCCGTGGCTGCAAGCGCTCAAACTTCTCGACAACCTGGGGCTCGCGCCGACCTTTGTGCGCTTCGAGGCCCACGTCATCAAGTACCTCGAGTTTTATAAGGATGAGCGGCGCGGGCGTTCGATCATGGCGTCGTGGCTGCGGCGGCAAGGTCGCTACAAGTCGCTCATCGAACAGGCGCTCGACAAGTATCAGCTGCCGCGCTTTCTGCTCTACGTGTCGATGATCGAGAGCGGTTACGACCCGCACGATCGCTCGCACAAGGGCGCGGTCGGCCTGTGGCAGTTTCTGCCCGAGGGGGCGCGTATCTACGGACTGCGGGTCGACTACTGGGTCGACGAGCGCCAAGATCCGATTCGCTCGACGGAAGCGGCGGCGCGCTACCTGGGGGACTTGAAGGCGCGCTTTGGCTCGTGGCACCTGTCGCTGGCGGCGTTTAACGCGGGCTACGGCGCGGTGCTGCGAGCGATGCAGAAGTACAACACCAACGACTACTGGGAGCTGTGTCGGCACGAGGACGGACTGCCGTGGGAGACGCTGCTCTATGTGCCCAAAGCGATTGCGACGGCGCTGGTCGGTGAGAACAAGAGCTTCTTTGGTTACGACGACACGCTGCCCGATCCGCCGCTGGCCTATGACTCGGTGACGGTGCATGCCTCGGTGAGCCTGGCCGGGGCGGCACGGGCGATTGGCAGCAGCAGCGACGATGTTCAGCGACTGAATCCCCACCTGCGACGTGGTCGGACGCCGCCCCTGGGACCCGGCGAGACCTGGGAGCTACGGCTGCCGGCGGGCACTGCGGCGCAGTTTGTGGCGGCCTACGATTATCGCGGCGAAAAGCTCGAGCCCTATATCGTCCGCTTCGGTGAGCGACTCGAGGACATCGGTCGGGTGCGTGGGGTGGCGGTCAGTCGGCTGCGCAGCCTCAACGGCATTGATGATGTCGCGGAGGTGCGGGCGGGACTGACGCTGCTTGTGCCACCGACCAGGGGCAGCAGCGAGCCGCTGACCAGCCAAGCGCTTGGCTCACTCGCCGGTGATGAGATTGTGATCGTCGCGGTCCCCGACAAGAGCTTCACGGTGCCCGGCAGAAAGCAGATCTTCTACCGCACCATCTCGGGCGACAGCATCTGGTCGATTGCGCGCTTCTTTAAGGTGAAGGACGCCGATCTACTGCGCTGGAACAACCTTGATCCCGAGGCGACGCTGGCCACCAAGATGGTGCTGTCTTTGTGGGTCGAGCCGCAGCTCGATACCTCGCAGGTGGTGCTGGTCGATCCGGCGAGGGTGCGCGTGGTCACGACCGGCAGCGACGAGTTCTTCGAGCTGGTCGAGACGCTGCGTGGCCGAAAGCGGCTGCTCATCAAGGTGCAGAGCGGAGACACGCTCGAAAAGATCGGCAAGCGCTATGGTCTGTCCGTCGCCGATATGGAGCGCATCAACCGAATGGCGCGGCAGAGCGATCTCAAGCCCGGACAGACGGTGATTGCCTACCAGAACATGTCGTCAACGGAGCGCAGCAGTGCGATTCGCAAGCTCTTGGCCGGTGAACCACTAGACGTCGAGCCAAAAACCGAAAGCCCCGAAAAGACCGAGCCGTTCGGCCCCCCCAGTCCCGCCACGCTGTCCAAGCCTACCAAACCCAGCACGCCAGAACAGTTATCAGAGGGGGCCGCCCCATCCCCAACCGGAACACCCGCAGCGCCGACTCCTTCCGCCCCCGCCCCCGCCCCCGCCCCCGCCCCTGCCCCCGATCCCCTTCCCGCCGAAGAAGATCTCCCCTAAATAGGTGCGATCGCGAACGTAGACAACGGAGTGTCTGTTTGGCAGAGTCTGGTCGCCGAAATCGGCTGGCCAACCTACAAGGACAGACACCACCATGGGCTACATCTTTGATCCAGACAAGCTGCACACCTTAGCGAAGCGAGTGATCGGTATGCCGCGTGACCAGATGATCACGCAGCTCATTGCCGACGTGGCGGAGGCCTATCCAGGCTATATCTCCACTGAGCAGAAGTGGATCTTCAACATCGCCGGTGGTGCCACCGGCAGCATGATCGTGCTGCACGGCTCACTCACGGAATACCTGATCGTCTACGGAACGCCGATTGGTACCGAGGGCTTTTCGGGCCGCTATCGCCTCGACATCCATGACTTCATGATCGATGGCGAGATGTGGGTCTACCTCGACGAGAAACCAACGCAACGCATCACCTATCTGGCCGGCGATCACGCCATCTTGACCCGTGGTCAGGGCAAGGCTTGGAAGACTCCCGAGAACGCCTGGATGCTCGAGTACGCTCGCGGCAATGTCCCAAGCTGTCTGCCGGTCGGACTTGGGGGCGCGGTGTTCAGTGCGATCGATCCGAAAATGGTCTGGGAAACGGTTTCGACGTACGGCGGGCAGACGATTCGCAACCTCCTCAAAGGGAAGCTCTAGCGAAGGCGCGCGCGAAAGGAAGGATGCCCCATGTCCCAAAAAGCTGTCACTTCCGATTCCCAGCCGCTCGAGCCGGATGCCGCCAAGGAGAAGTACGGATTCGGTGCCTCTTGGCTGCCGCTGATGCTCGCGCTGCCGCCGCTTGTTTACTACATGTGGATCTGCATGGCGTATCACGGCGGCGCGTTCTATGTGCCAACCTCTCTCGATGAGCTGCTGGCGCTGGTGAAGCGAGTTCCTGCTCCCACCACCAGCTCGATTCTGTTTGTGGCGCTGTGGTTTGGCGGACAAGCGCTGCTCCAGATCTTCGCGCCGGGAGAGTGGGTCGAGGGGACTCCGCTCGCCGACGGACAGCGGCTCAAGTACAAGATGAACGGCTGGTTCTCGTTCTGGCTGACCCTGTTGGGACTGTTCTTCTTCTGCTGGATGGGATGGATTCCGGCCACGTTCCTGTGGGACGAGTTTGGCCCGATCATGAGCACCATCAACCTGCTCACCTACGTGTTCTGTCTGTATCTGTACTTCAAAGGAAAAGCGTCTTCCGAGAAGGCCTATACCGGACGAGTCATGTACGACTACTTCATGGGCACGCAGCTCAATCCGCGCGTCGGCAACTTCGACTTCAAGCTGTTCTGTGAAGCGCGACCCGGACTGACTCTGTGGGTGCTCATCAACTTCTCGATCGCGGCCAAGCAGTGGCAGCTGCATCACACGGTCTCGACGCCAATGATGCTGGTCTCGCTGTTCCAGTTCTTCTACATCATGGACTACTACTTCCATGAGGAAGCCATCCTCACCACCTGGGATATCAAGCACGAGAAGTTCGGCTGGATGCTGTGCTGGGGAGACTTGGTGTGGGTGCCGTTTACGTACACGCTGCAAGCGCAGTACCTGCTGGCGCATCCGGGCGAGCTGCCGATCTGGGCGACGCTCGGAATCATTGCGCTCAACCTCGCGGGCTATGCGGTGTTCCGGGGGACCAACATCCAGAAGCACCACTTCAGTCGCAATCCAGAGCGTCCGATCTGGGGTCGTCCGGCCACGTTCATCCAGACGGTGCGCGGGACCAAGCTGCTGACCTCGGGATTCTGGGGAATTGCGCGACACTTAAACTACTGCGGCGACCTGATGATGGCGCTGGCGTGGTGTCTGACCTGCGGCGTTTCCAACCTGCTGCCGTACTTCTACATCATCTACTTTACGTGGCTGCTGGTACACAGAGAGCGTCGCGACGATGCCTTCTGTGACGCCAAGTACGGCAAGGACTGGGAAGAGTATCGGCGGCAAGTGCCCTGGCGGATCTTCCCCGGCATCTACTAGCTTAGAAGAAGCGGTAGGCGGCCTGGAGTCCGAAGGCGAAGCGCGGATCGAAGACGGGGCTGCTGAGGTTTAGCTCGACCGCGGCCAGCTGCGCGCGGATCTCGAACGCCGGCACAAAGCGGTAGGCCACGGTCAGCGCCGGCACCGCCCGAAACGCATAGATCGAACAGCTCGACAGCGCCGATGGATTGGCACACGGCCACAGGGTCGAAAACGGCGCACTCGGACGATAGTCGAGCACGGCGAAGCCTAGATCCAGCGACAGCACCAGCTCGAGCGGCAGGCGCGGCACCGGCGTTAGCACGCCCCGCATTCCCAAAAGCAGGCCAGCATTTTGCCAGCTCTGTAGCAGCTCGATCGGGATCTTGACGCCGAGGTCGAGGGCGCCCAGCCGTCCTTCTTTGACGCGGTACTCCACGCCCATCCCCAGCGCCGCTTGGTGAGGTGGGAAGTTGTTGCCACGGATGTCGACGCTGCCGCCCAACCCGAGCACGATCGCGACCTGGCGGGTGCGCGGCTTGGCGCGAATCTCATCGACCTGCGCCGAGGTGATCAGCCCTTGGCCACCGCCGCGATCCTCTTCGAGCACAGCTTCAAAGTCATAGCGATCCCCGGCGACAAGCTGTAGCTCTTTGGCCCAGAAGCGGTTGCCGGCGCGGACCTCGATTCGGTGGTAGCCGCTGTCGACGGCCACCGGGCCCGCCATCGGGGTCTGGTAATACTCATGTCCGTCGACGAAGACATAGGCCTTCTCACCGGTCGAGATGTGAACCTGACACAGCAGCTTGCGCAGGGCGGCGAGGCGCTGGTTGATCTGCGCGAGGTCGGGAGGCGTGCCGGCCTTGACATAGGCCTCGTAGGTCTCGATGGCTCGGACGTAGTACTCACCGCGATCGTAGGCGCGGGCGGCGTTATAGAGGAGGTCGCCTTTGCGAGAGAGGTCGAAGGCCTCCTCGAACGCCTTGGCGGACTGCCAGTAGCGACCGCTGGCGTACTCGCGCTCTCCTGCGGCGTAGCGCTTGCGCGCTTGGTCCATTGCGTCTTCGGCGCGACTCTCGGCGGCTCCTAGCCACAGCGTCGCTGCAACCAGAGCAGACAGGGCATGACGGACTTTCACCCGATCAATATACAGGGAATATTACGAAAAAATAACGATTAGTTCGTCGCGGAGCCTGCACCAAGAGGAGCGGGGCGCGGTCAGCCAGCGAGCAAAATTCCGACTGCAAGATGCCATTTATAGCGCCGGTTTTTTGGTTGACCGCGTAGTGGCTGCCGCGTAATGTTGGCACATAGACTGTACTAGTAGTCTAATCGGTTGGTCCCGGTAACGCGCAGTCGCCAGGGAATCGTTCTCGACGAAGGAGCAGGGCCGCATGTCCGTTTTTGTCTCGCCGCAGAGTTCGCAGCGCACCGCGCCGGTGATGGTTGGCATCGATGTCGGCTCCACCACGGTGAAGGCTGTGGTGGTCGATCCGCAAAGCCGAGAGATCCTGTGGAGCGACTACCTGCGCCACCAGACCAAGCAAGCCGAGTTCGTCCTCGACTTCCTAAACCGGATAAACGAAGCCTTCCCGAACGTTCCCCGCGAGTCGGTGCGGATGTTCATGACGGGCTCCGGTGCCTCGCCGATCGCTCCGCAGATCAATGCGAAGTTCGTGCAAGAGGTCAACGCGGTCAGCCTCGCCGTCGAGACGCTGCATCCCGACGTGGGCTCGGTGGTGGAGCTAGGTGGTCAGGACGCCAAGATCATCATCATCAAGAAGAACGAGAAGACCGGCGACAAGCAGGCCTCGACTTCGATGAATGACAAGTGCGCCAGCGGCACCGGCGCCACCATCGACAAGTGCATCCTCAAGGTCGGTCTCCCCAACGAGGATGTGGTCAAGATTGAGTTCGACGACACCCGACTCCACCACGTCGCGGCCAAGTGTGGCGTGTTCGCGGAAACGGACATCGTCAACCTGGTCAAAAGTGGCATTCCCGCCGTCGAGATCATGAACTCGTTGGCCGATGCGATCGTGATGCAGAACCTGTCGGTGCTGACCCGTGGCAACACGCTCCGTCCGAAGGTGCTGCTGCTCGGGGGACCGAATACCTATCTGCCGTTTTTGCGCGACTGCTGGCGCAAGCGCATTCCCGAGACCTGGAATGATCGCGGCTATCCGTATCCCAAAGATGTGCCGATCGAAGAATTGATCATGGTTCCGCAGAACGCGCAGTACTACGCGGCGTTCGGCTCGGTGATGTACGGTCTGCATGAGGCTCCGGAAGTCGGTCGCTTTGGCGGTGCGGAGCGGCTCACCGAGTGGATTGCCACGGGTCGCAAGTCGCGCCTGGGAGACACTGCCGGTACGCCACTTTTGCGGGCGCCGTCGCTCGATGAGAAGCATGAGGAGCTGGATGCGTTCCGCGAGCAGTATCGGATTCCCAAGTTCACCAAAAAGACGCTGGAGCCGGGCCAGGTGGTGCGCGGCGTGATTGGGATGGACGGCGGCTCGACGTCGTCGAAAGCCGTGCTGATCGACTACGACACCGCGGAAATCCTGACCAAGGAATACCAGCTGTCGAAGGGCAATCCGATCCAGGACACCAAAGAGATCCTGGCGCGGATTCGTCAGTATATTCAGGACCAAGGCGCTGTGCTCGAAGTGAAGGGCTTTGGCGCCACGGGTTACGCTGCCGATGTGCTGCAGAAGGCGGTCAAGAGTGACTGCAACATCGTTGAGACCGTCGCCCACATGATGTCGGCGGTCCACTTCTTCGGCGATGTCGATGTCATCTGTGACATCGGTGGACAGGACATCAAGGTTCTGTTCATGGAGAACGGCGACATCAAGAACTTCCGTCTCTCCAACCAGTGCTCGGCGGGGAACGGAATGCTGCTCCAGGCGATGGCCGATCAGTTCGGAGTGCCGATTACGCAGTATGCCGATGTTGCGTTCCAGGCGGATCTGGCTCCGAAGTTTAGCTACGGCTGCGCGGTGTTTCTCGATTCCGATCGCGTCAACTTCCAGAAGGAAGGCTATGCGAAGGAAGAGCTTCTGGCGGGTCTGGCGCAGGTACTGCCGAAGAATGTGTGGCAGTACGTGGTGCAGATTCCGCGCATGGCCAGCCTCGGTAAGCGCTTTGTGCTGCAAGGCGGAACGCAGCACAACTTGGCCGCGGTAAAAGCCCAGGTCGATTACATCAAGGATCGCGTTCCCGGCGCCGAGGTCTACGTTCACCCGCACACCGGAGAAGCCGGCGCAATCGGCGCGGCGATGGAGACTCTGCGTGTCGTCAAGCGGCGCGGCAGAAGTACCTTCATCGGCATTGATGCGGCGGTCGAGCTTACGTACACCTCAACCACCGACGAGTCGACGCGCTGCCACTTCTGTCCGAACCTCTGTCAGCGGACCTTCATCGACACCCAGACTCCAGATGGCGACACCAGTCGGTACATTGCCGGCTTCTCTTGCGAAAAGGGAACGGTCGAATCGGAAGAGGCGATGCTTGCGATCACCAAAGAGCGCAAGCGGCTGATGAAGGAATACCCGAACCTCGTCGACTTCGAAGCGAAGAAGCTGTTCTCGCACTTCTATGACGCGGCGCCGATGCCGAGCGCCGACACGATCATCGATGATGTCGAGGTGAGGATGGGTCTGTTTAGCATCAAGCGAGTGCCGATCCGCAGACCGTTCCAGCGCAGCTCGGAAGAGGCGTGGAAGAAGCGCGCCGCGATGCGCATTGGCATTCCGCGTGTGCTCAACATCTGGACGATCGGACCGTTTATCCGCACCTATCTGGAGTCGGTCGGAATCCAGAAGCACCACGTCGTGTTCTCTGATGAAACGACGGAAGAGATCTGGCAGGAAGGCGGCAAGTACGGATCGATCGATCCCTGTTATCCCTCCAAGGTTGCGCAGGCGCACATTCACAACCTGCTGTTCCATCAGCACAGTGATAAGAAGCCTCTGCACTACATCTTTTTCCCGTGCATCACCCACGTTCCGCCGGGACTGCACAAGGTCATGGACAGCGCGTCTTGTCCGATCGTGGCCGGTGCTCCCGAGGTTCTGAAGGCCGCCTTCACCAAGGAAGTCGACTTCTTTGCGACGCGCGGAATCAAGTACGTAGACCCGGCGCTCACCTTCACGGAGCCGGCGTTTCTGCGCAAGCAGATGTTCGAGTGCTTTGGTCCGCTCATCGGAATTACCGAAGATGAGAGTGACTACGCGGTCGAGCAAGCCCACAAGGCGATGGACAAGTTCGATGAGGAAATCCAGAAGCGCGGCAGAGCGATTCTGGAACAAGTCGAGGAAGACAATCGCGTTGCGGTGCTGATGATCGGTCGTCCGTATCACAGCGATCCCGGACTCAATCACAGCGTGCTGGAGGAATTCCAGGTTCTCGGCTATCCGATCCTCTCGGTGCGATCACTTCCCAAAGATCCGCGCTGGCTGCATCGCTTCTTCAAGGAAGACATGGAGGCCGGACGGATCGACAGTCCGCTCGAAGTCAGTGATGTGTGGCCGGAGAACTACTCTGCAAACTCGGTTCAGAAAGTGTGGGCCGCCAAGTTTGCCGCGCGTCATCCCAACGTCGTGGTGCTCGATCTGTCGTCGTTCAAGTGCGGACACGATGCGCCGACGTACGGACTTGTTGATTCGATCATCGGTGCCAGCGCGACTCCGTATTCCGCGCTGCATGACATCGATGCCAACAAGCCGGGTGGCTCGATCAAGATTCGCGTGAAGACCTATGCCCACAGTCTGAAGCTGCATGAAGAGCGGCTCGAAGATGTGGCGAAGCGGAGTGCAGAGCTTCACCTCAAAATTGAGGAAAAGCGACTCGCTCTGCTTGAGCTTAAGCAGCAGCAGCTGGCCGAGCGTCGGCAACAAGATCCGAGCCTGCAAGCAGAGATCGAACAGCTTCGCGCCAAGGTCGCAGAATACGCGGCTCGCTTTACGCCCCAGAGCACTGCGGAGCGTGACAAGAGCCTGGTTCGCATCGGTGTCAAAAAGAAGGGCGAGGAACAGGTCGTCCGCCTGTAAGCGCATTCCCGATTCACCTTTTAGGGAGAACGTAAGAGCATGGAAACCATCCAGGTCGAAGAGAAGCGTCGCGTTCGGTTGCCTGTCATCGGTAAGCCGGAGGAGTCGGGGGTGGATGTGGATGCCATCCTCCGCGAGTTTGAAGCGGAGCAGCGGGCCAGGCTCGGACTGGACAAGCAGCACGTGCAGTGGCGAGACGAGGTCCATCAGCGCTGGACTGCCTCGCAGCGGCCCCACACCACGATGCTCTGCGGTGGCTTGACGATGGCGCAGGACTTCCTGATCTCGGGCGCGCTCGAGGGAATCGGCTATCGCGTGGTGCCGCTCGATGTGCCCGATACCGATGCACTCCAGGTCGGCAAGGAGTTCGGGAATCGTGGTCAGTGCAACCCAACGTACTTTACGGTTGGGAATCTGATCAAGCACCTGCTCTACCTGCGCGACGTGAAGAAGATTCCGACGCAGGAGATCGTCGAGCGCTATCTGTTCGTCACCGCTGGCGCCTGTGGTCCGTGCCGCTTTGGGACCTACGTAACGGAGTATCGCAAGGCGCTCCGTGATGCCGGCTTCGATGGCTTCCGCGTGCTTCTGTTCCAACAGCAGGGCGGACTCAAGCAGGCGACGGGCGAGGATGCCGGACTCGATCTGAATCCGAAGTTCTTCGTGCGCCTCGTGCTCGGCATCATGATCGGCGATGCCATCAACGCAATCGGCTACCGCATTCGTCCCTACGAGGTGGTGGCAGGCGAGACCGACAAGGTGCTCGAGGACGTCAAGAAGATGATCTTCGAGACGCTGCGCAGCAACGGCAACATTGTTACGGCTCTGTTCAAGACGCGGAGCATGCTGCGGCAGATTGCCGTCGACCGCACCATTGTCAAGCCCAAGGTCTCTGTCATCGGCGAGTTCTGGGCGATGACCACCGAGGGTGACGGCAACTACGGACTCCAGCGATTCCTAGAGCAGGAAGGCGCCGAGGTCGACATCCAGATCGTGACAAACTGGCTCCTATACAACGTGTGGGAGCACGTCTACGACACCAAGCAGCGCATGAACCTGCGCAGTGAGGATCGGGGGCGTCGTGGTCTTGCGGGTGTGGATCCGATCAAGAAGCTCGCGATTCTGTGGGTCGCAGACAGAGCGGTGCGCGTGATCTTCCAGGTGATCGCCAACACCATCGGTCTGCACGGCTACGTTCTGTCGAACATGGACGAAGTGGCGGATGCGGCCAAGGATCTCTACAACAACCACCTGCGCGGCGGCGAAGGCCACATGGAAGTCGGCAAGCTGGTGCTCAACGTCGGGCACAAGAAGTCGACGATGACGCTCTCGGTCAAGCCGTTCGGTTGCATGCCTTCCTCGGGCGTCTCCGATGGTGTGCAGTCCTATGTGACCGAAAAGCACCCCGGCGCGATCTTCCTGCCGATCGAGACCTCGGGCGATGGCAAGGTCAACGTCTACAGCCGCATCCAGATGATGCTGTTCAAGGCGCGGACCTTCGCTCGCAATGAGTTCGAGCAGGCCTGCCAGCAGAACGGCGTCACCGCAGAAGAGGTCCGGGCGTTCGTCGCCAAGCATCCGCTTTTGTCGAGTCCCTTCTTCTATCCAGAGCATCATGTGACCCACACTGCGGCGGACGTGGTGCATCACGTGGCGCCGCTGATGAAGGACGGCATGGTCAAAGGAACGCTACGCTCGCTCTTCAATCGCTTCCGCGGCCACGGTGCTCATGACTCGCATGCGGTGCCGGCTGCTCCCGTCGCTGCGCCTGCTGCGATCGGCGCCAACTAGTCCACTCCGGCTGCCTCCTTTCGTTCTCTGTCCTCGTCTATCCGCTGTCTCGCGATCCGTACTCTCCGGCGAGAACCTGACGTTGAGTTTGGTCACGCGCATTGACGAGGCGCACTCGGCTGCCCTAAGCTGGTTCTATCGGTTTCACGATGCTTGCTCGCCGCTTGTCACTTTCCTGGTTTTTGGTTGCCGCGATTGGCATTTCCGTCGCTGCGCCAGCCAGTTTGTGGGCGTCGGGGGCGGACGCTGGCAAAGCCGCTCAAGCTGAACCGCTGAAGCAGCCGACACCAACACCGTCGACGAAAGCGACCCCAAACCCAGGGACACCGTCGCAACCTAGCTCGACGGTCGTCGATTCCAAGCTGGCGATTACCGAGCAGCGCTTGTCGGTGAGTCAGGTCACGGTCCTGCGCAAGTCGGCGGCGGACAAGGGCGACAAGGTCAAAGAGTCCTGTCTCTACGAGAGGCTGCGGGGTCTTCAGCAGACCTTCGAGAGTACCCAGGTCGCGGTCGCTGCGCTCGAGGCTGCGATTGCGCGTGGTGATCAAGCGAGCGAGCGCTCCGAGCGTGAGCGGGTTCAGCGGGCACTGGATCTCTCGCGGCAGCTTCGGACCGATGCGGAAGGCTGTGTCGGCAATGAGCTGGTGACTGGTTCGCGCGCGACCTCCATTTCTGTGACGGGACCGAGTCAGGGCGATGATCCCAAGGCTGGCCCTGTCGAACTGCAAACCATCAGGCCCGTGCGGCTAGAGCTTCCCAGCCGCCCAAATCCAGCCAGTGCGTTCCGCCCCGCTCGCTAAGCAGATGGCAGGGCTCTGTGCCTTGCTGCTCGGTGCCGTCACTCAGACGGCGCACGCGCAGTACGTGCCCTATGGGCCGTTCGAGGTCTATCCGGGGACGCAGCTTCGCGAAGGGCCGGGCTTCAAGGTGCTTGGCGACGGGCTGGTCATTCATCCGGGCATCGCGACCGAGCTTGGCTACGACAGCAACATGCTGATGTCGAGTCAAGCCGGCGGGGCGGGCGTGCTGCGGCTGCGGGCTCACGTCGATCTGGCGACCCGGCCACCGCAGCGACTCGACATCGACTCGCGGCAGTTCCTCAAGTTCCGTTTTGGTGCCGCCGTCGAGTACCGTCAGTTTTTCTCGCGCGACACCCGGATTGGTTACCCGCAGCAGGTCAATGCCCAGAGTGAGGCGGATCTGCGGATCAAAGAAGGCGATCCGCTGTCGTTCCGCCTCTACAACCAGTTTCTCGTCACCAATGATGCGCGCAACCTCGAGGTCGCGACGACGCAGACCTTCGCACCACGGGTCTTCGAGCGCTTGAGCCTCCTCGGGATGTATCGCCCCTATGGCGGTCCGCTCGAGATTGGCCTCTCCGAGTCGCTGCGCTTCGATCACTACGTGCAGAGCGAGTTGTCGCGGGGCCGCTCGTTCCAAAATGACATCGCGCTGTGGGGAGCCTATCGGCTGCTGCCGCAGACCCAGATCAAGCTGGAAGTCCGCTCGTCGTGGACCAACTACTACGGCGACGGCTCAGTGATTCCGAACTCCGCGCCGCTGCGGATCACGGCGGGCATCCAGAGTCTGCTGTGGTCGTGGCTCGGCGCGTCGCTGTATCTCGGGTACGGCAACAGCTTGCACTACGGCCTGTCCGAGACGCCGCAGCTCGTCGGCGATCTGTCGGCCTACCGCTACAACAACTTCGTCGGTGGGCTCGAAGCTCGGCTCTTGCTCGTGCCGCGAATGAACCTGCGGCTCGGCTGGGCGCGCGACTTCTTCGACTCGATCTACGCGACCTACCTACGCGACGATCGGCTCTACATTTCCTATGAGCACAACCCGTGGCGGTCGCTGTGGCTCACGGCGGGCTTCGAGACCTATCTGCGCGCGTATGGACCGCTGGTCGCCCCGTCGACGCTCTACTATCGCGCATACAAAAATGGCGCCACCAGTCGCAGTGATGTGTTGGTCAGCCTAAACGCCGAAGCCAGCTATCGTCCGCTCAGCTGGCTCCAGGCTGGGATTAGCTACAGCCTGCTCGCCGACATCACCGACTTCGGTTTCGTTGACGGCGCCGGCACGCGGATGGATGCTGGCTTCCTGAAGCATGTCGTGCTGTTTAAGGCCGATATTTCGTACTAAAGCGCTGGTTCGCGTCGGGGTCCTGCTGCTCGGGCTGGGCTCGCTGCCCGCTTGTCCGGCGCAGTCGGGCGTGGTCGTTCGCGAGGCTACGCCACCGCCGCATGTCGACATGAGCCTGGGCCCCGACGATGTCTTCGAGGTCCGGGTCTACGGAGAAGCCGAGCTGACCGGCACCTATCGCGTCGCTGCGGATGGCACCATCGACTTTCCGTTGATCGGTCGTCAGGCAGTGCGCGGCCAGACGACGGCGCAGGTCTCCGACGCGCTCACGGAGCGGCTCAAGGCGTTTCTCAAGCAGCCGCAAGTGACGGTCTTCCTCAAGGAAGTACACAGCAAGAAGGTGGTCCTGATCGGGCAGGTTCGCAGCCCCGGCACCATCAACTTCGTCGAGGGCATGACGCTCGAACAGGCGATTAGCATGGTGGGTGGACTGACGCCGATGGCGGCGCGGGAGCGGGTGCGGGTGACCAGGGTGCAGGGCGGAAAAGCGGAGACGCTGGTCGTGAACTTTAAGGCGATCTCCGAGGGAACGCAGACCTTCTTCCTCCAGCCCGGCGACACCGTCTCCGTCGACGAGCGTCTCTTTTAGGCGCTTAGTACGGCCAGCCAGCGGGCGGATCGGCGTAGCGACGCGGAGTCACGAAGGGCTCGGCGCTGCGGCGAAGATAGCTGTCCTGGACGTTGTCTCCGGTCCCATCGACGTCGACGCCCATCGAGAGCAGGCCGGCGCGGTCGTTGTAGCGGACGCCGAGAATCACCGCCGGGCTGACCGGATTCTGGCGATAGAACACGACCTCTTCGACGGGAGAAGTCACGCGCTCGCCAAAGCCGGTGCCAAGACCGGGACGCTTGTCACGGCGCAGGGACTCTCGTTCCGCCAGCGCTCCGCCACCCGATGCTCCGGCTGAGCGATCATCCATCCCGCCGAGCGGAGCTGTGGTCGCTGGCGGGGCTGCATCTGCACTCGGCGCTGACTTGGCTGCTGGGGCGCGCTGCTCCTCGCCGTACTCATCGCCACCCCGGTTGTACAGCTCGTGACGTGGCACATACAGCGGACGCGGTGGAGGAGGCGGCGGAACGTAGCGCTCTGGGAACACGGCGACCCCGATCACCCCGACTTCACGCGTCGAGCCCGTGCGGCCCACGTACGAGTTGGCCACCGACGAAAACCGGAAGGCCGCGGCTTCCCCCTGCGACACCCGCCAGCCATCGACATCGACATAGCCCCACGGTGGAACCAGATAGCCACGCTTGCTGCGGTAGTCTGCCGTTCGTCCGTCCACTACGTCGCGCCCATCGACGGAAACGACCGCCTCGACGCGCCGGCCCGAGTGATTGTGAATCCGCAGCGTATAGCGCTGGCCCCGATAGCCCATCACGTAGGCTTCGCCGTTGTGGTGGTAGGTCGGAGAGTGGCTCCCGTCGGTCATGACCTGAAGTTCGTAGGTTCCCACCTGGTTGCGGAGCGGCGTCGCCGAGGCCGTGGAACACAGCGCGGGGAGGGTTAGCAGGGGCAGGGCAACAAGCAGCGTCTTCATCTTCAAACTCCTTGCTGGCTGGAAACGCGGCAAGGCGAGAAAAGATCCGGCTGCTGCAACGCGTGGATCGGCTACACGAGGGGCTCTCTAACCGTCGGTAACGACAGGGCTTTGAGCAGGGCAGTACAGACGCGATCGATATCTTCGCGGGAAAGCTCGCTGTGCAGGGGCAGGGCCAGACCGCGATCATGGAGCCGAGCGGTAAATGGGAGGCCCGTGGAATCGCCGCTTGCCGAAAAGTGAGGTGCTGCGCGGAATGCCGCCAGCCGATGCAGTCCGTACGAAGCGATCTGGGTCTCGATGCCTTCGGCTTGTAGCTCGGCGCGGACCGCTCGACGGCTGATTCCCTCGGGCAACACCACCGCGAAGGTCTGCCAGATCCGCGCTGCGTGATCCGCCTGAAAGCCCAGGGGCGAGTCCGCCAGCCGTCGTAGGTAGTGTTCCGCCAGCTCGCGATGACGAGCGATCAGCTGTGGCAGCCGTCGCAGCTGGACCCGTCCCATCGCCGCCGCCGCTTCGCCAAGTCGGTAGTTGAGACCGCACTCCGCAAGCTCCATGACCTCCTCGCCGGGCACTGCGGACAGACCATGGGCGCGCAGACACCGGATCGATTCAATGAGCACACCATCATCGGTCAGGATCGCACCGCCTTCCCCCGTCGTCAGCAGCTTGCGGGGATGGAACGAAAGACACGCCAACCGACCTCCCAGCGCCGGCGCTACGCCAATCGCGCAGGCCGCATCCGAGATCAAAAGCTCATGGTCTCCGACGGGTAGCGGCGAGGGATAGCCGAACTGGTGTACCACCATCGCTGGGCCACGGCGTGCAGCCAGCCAGGCGCGTACGGTCTCCTTCGGCAGACAGAACGTAAGCGGGTCGACATCGGCGAGGTGAACATGAGGCGGCTGCGCCATGAAGTGGGCGACGTTGGCGGTCGCCGGAAACGTAAACGCTGGCGTCAAAATCGCCGGCAGCGGCTGCGGCATCGCGAGAAGTGACAGATGCAGCGCTGCCGTCCCCGAGCTGACCGTCGCCGCAAAGCGCTTGCCGCAGGCCGAGGCCAGCTCTTCCTCGAAGGCGCGATTTTCGGGCCCATAGACGAGCCAGCGTGAGCGCAGCGCCCGCTCGGCTGCCTGAAGTTCTTCCTCGGAGAGGTTCGGTCTACTGAGCTGAATGCGCGACATGCGGCGTCCTTGCCAGGGCGGCGTCGAGACTTTGCGGATGTTCGATGTAGCCCTTGAGCAGATCGAGGCTGCGGGCGCAGTACCAACCATCGGTGATGCGCTCGTCGAAGGTGTACTTGATGCTGATTCCCGGTCGCGTTGCGAGCGTGCCATGGTGATCGACGACGAACGGCAGGTTTGTCATCCGCCCCAGCACCGCAAAAAAAGACACGCTGCCGTACTCAAATAGGTGGTGATAGGCGCTGTCGAGCCCAATCGAGCCGAGGTTTGCGAAAAACAAGCTGGCGTACAGCGGATCGGGGGCAATCAGCGCCGACGGCAGCAGGTTCCAGGCATCGAGCGCGCGCTGCACCCACATGATCACCCGCATCAGCGGACCGGGCAGCCGTGTGAGGAGCGCCATCTCTTTGTCGGCCTGGGTTTGCTTGTCGCTGCGTCCGACGGTGATGGCGCTGCGGGTCAGCGTTGCTACGTCGCTCACGTTCTGCTGCCCCGAAAAGCGGAGCTTGGTCGTCGTCAGCGCGCCCTTGTCGCTACGCTCCTTCTTGAGCGCAAAGGACAGCTCGATGTGCTTGCGCTGGTAAATCTTTCCGCCGGAGACGAAGCGATTGAGGTCGGGGCGTTCCACAAACACCCGCGCCGCTGCCGCCAAGATCAGATGAAACAGGTTGATCTCGTCGTCGCGTCCGCGTCCTCGCTGGGTGTTGAGCTGGTGCAGGTAAGGTAGCGTCGCGCTCAGGTCGAGCTTCTGCTCAAAATAGACGCAGGATTCGTTGCGAGTGCGTAGGATGTACGGCATCATCCGTCGCATAGGCGAGAGCTTGTCGACGAGGATTCCATCTGGACGACCAAATAACATGGCGCGAGATGATACGCGGAGAAGCGGCGACATCAAATGGCGCGTTTGGGCTGGGCGGTCGCTCCTACTCGGTCTTTGGTTCGCGACTTTGCCGGGTTGCGAAAGTTCCATCCCTGAGGACGGCTTGTGCCCTGCCCGCGACATTTCGACGACAGAGTGTGTTGCGGGGCGTGGACTTGGGGCGGTCGTGGTTCGCTGGCGACTTTCGGACTATCGGCTCGGACGGCTCTTGTCGCGCGGCCTGTGCTGTTGCAATCCCAGCCCCAGCCGAGACGGCATCGACCGCGATCAGTGCAGCAACACCGGCAGCTCGTGCCTCGATTCGCCGGCCTGGCTGGTACAGCGAGTCCGATTGACGGTGCGCAACACCGACGGGAGTCGCGTCTATTCTTGGGACGTAACCTGCACCGAGGGTGAGTACACTACGCCGTACTGCATCGTCCCCGACACCTACGATATGCAGCTTACCGCCGACGTGAACACGCTGGCCGAAGATCTGCCGACGCGCTTTGTTTGTTCGTCGCGTCCCGTGACTACGCCGCCAGCGACTCGTCGGGTTGTCGTCGGCGATCAAGCCACCAACCTGGACGCCGTGGTGCTGGGCATCAACGCTCCGTAAGGGCCCAGCTAGTTCAACCACTTGGCAGGGGCGCGCGGCAGGGCGGGCTCCGGGCGCGACGTCGCTTCTTCTTCGCCCAGCTCGAGTCCCTGACGGGTGAGGAGGAAGTGGACCACGCCCTCGCCGGACTCCGTGCTGATCTCCGCTTCAAACGCCGGCCCGACGACGCTGCCGATCGCGAGGTCTTTGTGCAGGCGAACCACCTTGCCTTGCAGCAAATCACCCTGGAGGCGCTCGATATTTTCACCGCTGCGATGCAGGCGGAACGCAGCCTGATACAGACGCAGCGAGACCTCCGGGCGCAGCGGCAGAGAGCTGGACAGCACGGCGATCAAAAGCCAGTACGGCGGCGGCGAATCGGCAGAAGCCATGGATGCAGCCTACGAGGGACGGGGTGATCCGACAACCTACGGCAAAAAAAAACTCGCCACTGCTGGCGAGCTTCTTGGTGACCCCAGCGGGACTTGAACCCGCGTTTTCGGCGTGAGAGGCCGACGTCCTAACCGCTAGACTATGGGGCCGAGAGAACTTTGGGTTTCTATCACCGGCGTTGCGGGAAGGCAAGGCCTCAATTCACCCAAAATGTTGTTCGGGGACTAGGATTCGAACCTAGATAGCCAGAGTCAGAGTCTGGTGTCCTGCCGTTGGACGATCCCCGAGCGCTGTCAAAAACTGACCGGGAGAGATTACTTGTGGCGAGGTAGGAGTCAACAGTTTTTTCTGGGGCGCTTAGCCGCCGCCCGGACGCCGGCCACTCCAGGACCTCGCCAGTCATCGCCAGTACTTGAAGACGCGACGCCGCTTACTTCTTGTGCGCGGTGATGTAGTTGATGGCGTCCTGGACCGTCTTGATCTGCTCGGTGTCCTCGTCGGGAATCTCAATGCCGAATTCCTCTTCGAGAGCCAGGACGAGCTCGACAACCGCGAGCGAGTCGGCCTTCAGGTCCTCAATGAAACTCGCGCCGGGCCGCACCTTGTCAGGCGAGACTTCGAGCTGCGCACAGACGATCTCTTTGACCTTTGCTTCGATATCAGCGTGCATAGTTCCTCCACTTCACGTCATTGGTTCCAGTAAGTGGCGCTTCGAGTAACTGGCGGTCACCACATTGGCGCAGGGCAGTTTACCGTCGGCAATCCCTGTGAGCCGGGGCCACGAATGCGCCATTTTGTACTGATGTCCCTTGAAACGCCAGACGGAAAATCGAGAGAAGGCCGGTCAGATCGCCGGTCCTTTGGCCCGACCTGCTCGGCGCTAACTTGCTGTGGTTAGCTGTCGCTCGTCAGCGCCGGTTCGTCGAAAACGCCCAGTTCCTCTTGGCTGCCCAAGTTCCGTACCACCTTCCAACAGGTGCCCATCGAGAAGCCGGCTCGTTGCAGGGATCGAAGCAGACGCGCCGTCTCTCGCTGATCTTTGGGTGGTCGTAGTCGCTTCCGCTCGACGAAGGCTTGCGCCAGCGCGACCTCGTCCACCTCGGCATAGGCTCGCTCGATCGTATCGCCGACCAGATCGGCGTGGACTCCGCGCTTGAGCAGCTCCTGCGTCACCCGCTGTCGGCCAAAGTGGGCTTGGCGCTGCCGATTCTCCACGAAGCTCTCGGCCAGTCGAGCATCGGACAGATAGCCCAGCTCGCGCAGGCGTACGACCACCTTGTCGATGCGGGCACTGCTCGGCTCGCTGAGCTTGCGCTGGAGCACTCGCCGCAGCTCGGCCTCAGTACGAGAGCGGGCTGCCAGCGCACTGACTGCCGCGGCGAAGAGCTGTTCATCAGAGAGGGGCGGGCGCTCGACCTTGCGACGTGGGCCTCGGGAAAACATGGCGCGAAACGTAGCATGGGTGTTTGCCGCGCGCTGCAAGGGTTTTTTGGGGATGTGGCGCTGGCTCGTAAGCTTTGGCGGGGGACGCGGCACTAAGATAATGCCGTGACTGCAGCACCTTCTCTTGTGACCGCGCCGCCAGCCGTGGCCTCCATTTCGGAGGTCTACCGGCTGCATGCAGGTGATGTTGCTCGCTGGGCCGCTCGTCTCGGCGGGCCCCAGGTGGACGTCGAGGATGTGGTGCAGGACGTGTTCCTGACCGCGCACCGCCTGCTGCCCGAGTTTCGTGGGGAGGCCAAGATCACGACCTGGCTGTTTCGGATCACCCAAAATCAGGTTCGTCACCGACTGCGACGGCTCCGACTAAGGCGGCTCTTCAGCAGCACCGACGAAGGGGGTTTGGTCGCGGAGCTGCCCTCGAGGGGTCCGTCGCCGGTAGATGACCTCGAGCGCAAACAAGCGCGCGCGACCGTCTATCGAATCCTCGACGGCATGAGCGAGAAGTACCGGACGGCGTTCATCCTCTTTGAGATTGAGAAGCTGTCCGGCGAGGAAATTGCGCAGCTCCTGAACCAAAAGGTCGCGACCATCTGGGTCTGGCTGCACCGCGCCCGAGCGCAATTTCTCGACGGTCTAGAGAAACATAACAAGAGCGAAAGATCATGAAGTCGACTCCTCTCGATAGAAGTGGGCTGGCCGGGCCGCCGCCGCGCTTGACGGATCTGCTGGGTGCCAAGACGGGCAAGGACCTGTCTCCGCTGGAGCGACAAGCCGCCGAGCTGATCGCCAGGGTTCCGTCGCCACCGCCGCTTGCTCCGCAGGCTCTGACGAAAATCGGGGAGACGCTGAGCAAACCGGCGCCGGCGTCCACGGGCTGGCTGATCGGGGGTGGGCTTGGCATCGCGGTGGTAGTGGCGATGACCGCCTTGCTGGTGCCTCGGTTGGGTGGTCAACATCTGGTGCCCCGGCCAGCGATCGTGACGCAGCGATCGTCGCTGCCGGATATCGCTCGACCCGTCGCAGCCCCGGAAGCTGTAGTCGCGCCAAGGCCCACCGCAGAGCCCGTGACTGCTGTGACGGAACCGAGTCTTGCCAGCGAGCCGCTGCATCCAACCTCGCGGCCGGCGCGCAAGCATGTTGCAATCGTCAGCGAAAAGCCCGGAGCTTCTGTCGCTGCGCCCGAGCTGCCGGTCAGACCAGTGCCAGCCCTCGCGCCAGCGGAGGCAGAAGAGAGCGCGCTCGCAGTGGAGTCGCGACTGCTCGGCTTGGCGCTACGAGAGCTGCGGCAGACCCATGACGCCAAGCAAGCGCTGGTGCGACTCGATGAATACGCAGCGCGCTTCCCGGCGGGACTCTTGAACGAGGAAGCCCAAGCGGCGCGGGTCGATGCGCTGCTGCTGCTTGGACGACGGGCCGAAGCGCTGACTCTGCTCGAAAAGACGACGTTTACTCGGCTACCACGCGGTGGCGAGCTGACCGTGCTGCGTGGTGAGCTGCGAGCGGCGAGCGGGCGCTGTGGGGATGCACTTCGTGACTTTGCGGCCAGCGTCAGCACCGGCTCCACCGCAGAGGTCGCGGAGCGCGGTCTCTATGGCCAGGGCATGTGCCGGGCTCATCTTGGCGACCTTGCGGGGGCCGAGAGCGATCTTCGCGCCTACCTCACGCGCTTTCCCAGTGGTCGCTTTCGGACTACGGTCCAGGCGACGCTGCGCAACCTCTCGACCACCCCATAATCCAAGCCGTCGGCGCGCCTTGTTGCCTGCCTCTCGCGATCATGTGTTGACAGCGCGCGCAGTTTGGGAAAAGACTGTCCCAAAAAATTAGAACGATTTGTGGAGCCAGAATGAGCCTCGCTACGCAGCGCAAGAAGGTAATCGTCGCCAAGTTCGCCAAGCACGAGTCGGACACGGGTTCACCCGAAGTCCAGATCGCTCTCCTCAGCGAACGAATTACCTACCTCACCGAGCACTTTAAGAACCACAGCAAGGATCACCACTCGCGGCGCGGCCTGCTCAAGCTGGTCGGTCAGCGGCGCAGGATGCTTGATTACCTTCGGGGCAGCAGCGAAGAGCGCTACCGTCGGATCATCGACACGCTCGGCATCCGCAAGTAGCCACCGTCTTAGGAATCAGCCAAGCGGTAGGCTTGCGACTTACGCCCTCTCTTTCCCGAGGTGAGTCCATCCGTCCTGTTCCCCTGCACAGCTGCGGGACAAGGCGGTTCGCTCGGGCGCTCGCTACCTGCCCTTGGTGGTGCGGCGATTCTTCACGCACTCCAGACGCAACTTGACCCTCCAACGCTGGCTGCCGCCTGGGTAGCTGGCCCTTATCGAGCGAAGATGTACATAAAAGAATCCGTATTCCTGGGTGGCAAGGAGCTGTCCATTGAGACCGGCAAGATGGCCAAGCAAGCCGACGGAGCGGTCATCATCCGCTACGGCGATAGCATGGTGCTGGTCACGGCTGTTTCTGCCAAGTCCGCCCGCGAAGGCATCGACTTTCTGCCGCTGACCTGCGAGTACGTCGAGAAGACCTACGGCGGCGGCAAGATTCCCGGCGGCTACTTCAAGCGCGAGGGCCGTCCGACCGATGCCGAGACTCTGGTCGCGCGGCTCATCGATCGGCCCAGTCGACCGCTCTTTCCGAAGGGCTATCGCTTCGAGACGCAGCTCATCGCGTTCTCGCTCTCGTTCGACCGTGAGAATCCGACCGACGTGCTGGCGATGACCGGCGCGGCGGCGGCGCTTCACCTGTCGGACATTCCGTGGGCGGGGCCGTACGTGGGCGTTCGTGTCATTCGCGTCGACGGCCAGTTCATCGTCAATCCGACGTTCCAGCAGCGCGACCAGGCTGACCTCGAGTTTGTGGTGGCTGTGAGCCGAGACGCGATCGTGATGGTCGAAGGTGGCGCCGATCAGGTGTCCGAAGAGGCCGCGGTCGACGCGCTGTTCTTCGCGCACAAGGAAGCGCAGCCGGTGCTCGATCTGCTCGAGAAGCTGCGGGCGGCGATTGGCAAGCCCAAGCGAGTGTTTACTCCGCCGCAGAAGGACGAGGCGCTGCACAAGCTGGTCCGCGAGATCGGCACCGAGCGGATGCGGGCAGCGGTCACGGTCCGCGAAAAGCACAAGCGGCACGATCAGGAAGCGCAGGTCGGGCAGCAGATCACCGCCGAGCTATGCGGCGAGGGGATGCCGTACGCGGGTCGGAACAAGGAAGTTGCCGAGGCGATTGCCGGGCTGCACAAGAAGGTCGTGCGCGACATGGTCCTCAACGAGGCGGTCCGCATAGATGGCCGTCGCACCACCGACATTCGACAGATCACGACCGAAGTGGGGCTGCTGCCGAGGGTCCACGGCTCGGCGCTGTTTACTCGGGGAGAGACGCAGGCGCTGGTGACGGCGACGCTCGGGACGAGCCAGGATGAGCAGCGCATCGACTCGCTGCTCGGCGACGTGACCAAGCGCTTCATGCTGCACTACAACTTCCCGCCGTTTTCGACCGGTGAGGCCAAGGCGATGCGCCAGTCTCGTCGCGAGATTGGTCACGGTGCGCTGGCTGAGCGGGCGCTGGCTCGCGTGATGCCGTCTGAGAAAGAGTTCCCGTACGTCGTTCGGATCGTCTCTGAGACGCTGGAGTCGAACGGCAGCTCGTCGATGGCGGCGGTGTGCGGTGGCTCGCTGGCGCTGATGGATGCGGGCGTGCCGATTGTCGCGCCAGTGTCGGGCATTGCGATGGGTCTCATCTACGAGAAGGGCCACGACGGTGGCTCCGATCGAGTGGCGGTCCTCTCGGACATCCTGGGCGACGAAGATCACCTGGGCGACATGGACTTCAAGGTCTGCGGTACCCGCAAGGGCATCACCAGCGTCCAGATGGACATCAAGATTCAGGGTCTGACGAGGGAAGTGCTACAGCGGGCGCTCAAACAGGCGCGCGACGGTCGGCTCTACATCCTCGATAAGATGGCGCAGACCATCGCAGCTCCCAACAAGGAGATGTCGAAGTACGCGCCGCGCATCTACCGTCTGCACGTCAAGCCCGACCGGGTGCGCGACATCATCGGCCCTGGCGGCAAGATGATCCGCGCGATCATTGAGCAGACCGGCGTCGCCATCGACATTGAAGACGACGGCACGGTCAACATTGCCTCGCCTGACGGACCCTCGGCGCAGAAGGCCATCGACATCGTCAAGGGCCTAACCGCGGAGCCCGAGGTCGGCAGCTTCTACATGGGCACCGTTCGACGGATCGTCGAGTTCGGCTGCTTCGTCGAGATCCTCCCCGGTACCGACGGTCTGGTTCACATCAGCGAGCTGTCGAACGACCGCGTCCACAACGTCGCCGACATCGTCAAGGAAGGCGACGAGGTGCTGGTCAAGGTCATCGGCATCGATCGCACCGGCAAGATCCGTCTCTCCCGCAAAGAAGCCCTTGGGCAGCAGCCCGACCAAGTCCACAACATGCGCTAGCGCCGACGAGGGCGACATCATTGCCCTGGTTGGTGGACGATTCTAGCTAGTTCGTGTTTGGGCTTGGCCGTGCGAGCTACAGGCGCTCGATGCGGCAGAGGATGGCCGTGATGTTGTCGGTGCCGCCGGCCTCGTTGGCGGCGCGAATCAGCCGCTCGCACGCGTTGTCGAGGTCGCTCTCGTTGCGCAGGATGTCGGCGATCTGGGGGTCCGAAACCATGCCCGATAGTCCGTCGGAGCAGAGCAGATAGATGTCATCGATCTGCGGCTGGTCGATCATCGTGTCGACCTGCACCGACTCTTTCATGCCGAGCGCGCGCACGATGACGTTCTTCTGCGTAAAGCGGCCCGTGTCCTCGCCGGACAGACGCTTCATTTTCATGTAGTCGTTGAGGAGCGAGTGGTCCTCGGTCAGCTGGATCAGCTGATTGCGCCGCAGCCGGTAGCAGCGACTGTCACCGACGTGCGCAACGATGGCGCGATCGTCGCTGAACAGGGCGGCCACGATGGTGGTGCCCATGCCGTGCTTGGCTTCGTCTTGCTGCGCGGTCTCGTAGATCCGCTGGTTGGCGTGTTTGATGGCGATCACCAAGCGATTGGTATCGTAGCGAACGCCGGTATCGAGCTTGAACGGCCAGGTGACGATCGGGTGCTCGAGGGTGGCTTGCAGATACTCGCCCACCGACTGAACCGCCATTCCTGAGGCAACCTCGCCGCTGGCGTGGCCGCCCATGCCGTCTGCGACCACGACGACGCGCTCAAAATCGGGAATGAGGAAGCTGTCCTCATTGTGCTTACGCTTCATTCCGATGTTGGTCTCGCCGGAGAAGCGGACCCGCATATTCCGCATGGGAAAGGATGAGGACATGCAGGTCGAGCATATCACGCAAGGCATTTACAAAAACACCACCGCTTTTAGGTGCAGTTGGGGATTCGCCAAGCGAGCCGTTCTGTCGTCGCTGAGCATCGTTCCAAGGCGTCCGCTGGGCGGGACCTACTGGTAGGCGATGCAAGGGGTTAGGGCGCATGCCGCCTAGTGATTCTGAAACTGCGTGCTAACGTGCAAAAGATGTTCGACGGACTGCGTTATCCCCTGCCTGCCGACGAGACCAAGATCCTGAGCTGCCCGATTTGTGGGGGCAAAAACCGTGTGCCGCTCCATCGGGCGCTGGAACAGCCGGACAAGGCGCGCTGTGGCCGCTGTCAGGCGCCTCTGCTCGCCCCGCGTGAGGTTGCGTTGGCGATCGATGCGGCGATGTATCAGCATCCGCTGGACCAGAAGGCCACCGAGGCGCTCGAATCGGTGCCGGGCGTTAGCTCGTTGCTCCGCAAGCTCGTCGAGATCACCAGCGAGCGCTACGATCGCTTGTTCAATCAGTCGAGCTACGTCCGGGTCTCCGAGCGTCAGTTTCCGCACCTGCAAAAACAGTTTGAGAAAGTGGCAACGAGGCTCGGTCTCGACGACATCCCCGAACTGTATGTCTACGGCAGCGGCGAGGTCAATGCCTACACCAGTGGCGTCGAGAAACACTACGTCGCGATGTCGAGCGCGCTCTGTGACTCGCTTGGTCCCGACGAGCTGAGCGCGGTGATGGCACATGAGCTGAGCCACATCCTGTCGAAACACGTCCTGTACAAGACGGCGGCGCGGCTGTTTACCTTTGCGGCGGGTGAGCTGGCCAAAGCGACGATCGGAATCGGTCAGATTTTGCTCATTCCGCTCCAGCTGGCGCTGCTCAAGTGGGATCGCTGCTCGGAGCTGACGGCGGATCGCGGGATGCTGCTGGCGACCTCTGACCCGACGCTGTGCCTGCGGGTGCTGGCCAAGCTGGCTTGCGGGAGTCGACGTCTGTCGGAGCAGCTGTCGCTGCCGGACTTCATGCAGCAGGCGCTCGTCGCCCGGCAAGCTCCCGAGGACAACGTGCTCGACAAGATCTACAGCCTGATGCAGACGGCGTCGCGCACCCATCCGTTCCCCCTGTGGCGCGCTGCCGAGCTGTGGCACTGGACCTGTCGCGGAGAGTACCTATCGCTGCTTCGTTCGGCGGAACCGCAGCAGCCGAGTAGCGCACAGCCGAGTGGCGCACAGCCGAGTGGTGTACAGCCGAGCAGCGCACAGCCGAGCAGCGCTGGAGACTCCGACGGCAGCGTCATCAGGGATGCAGAAGTAAGCCCCCCGAGCCCGCCCACCGGCAGTTCCGGTGGCCCCGTCCGAGCCGGTGGCCCCGTCCCTGATTGACAGGGCGCGCACTTTCAGGCCAGCCGTGGCGTAGCGCAAATCCGCCATACAGCCACCTCGGCTTTCGCGGTAAGATGATGGAGCCTTCCCATCAATTACCATGAGCGCCCAGTCAGACCCTGTCGTCGATCCGAATCCACCTAGCCCGATGCTCGGTCAGAGCATTGGCAAGTATCGGATCACCAGGCTCCTCGGGCAGGGTGGCATGGACGCGGTCTACGCGGCGCAGCACGAGACCATCAATCAGCGGGTCGCGATCAAAGTGCTGCATCCGAAGCTGACGTCGGACGAAAGCTCGGTGCAGCGGTTCATGCACGAGGCGCGCACGACGAGTCTGGTTCACCACCCCGGCCTGGTGAAAGTGCTCGACTTCGGGCAGCTCCCCGACGGAGCGGCCTATATGATGATGGAGTACCTCGAGGGAGAGTCGCTGAGGAGCCGGCTTGCCCAGCGAGGGAAGCTCGACAGCAAGGACGCGCTGAGAATTGTTCGACAGCTGGCCGCCGCCCTCTCCGTCGCCCACGAGAAGGGCGTCATCCACCGAGACCTCAAGCCCGATAAAGTCTCTCCCGTCGAGAAAATCGCGAAAACTTCCCAGTCCCCGAGAGAGAAGGGCGCGGAAGCCCGAAGCCCTCCCAAACGCCCGGTTGCTCTACGTTGCGCAAGCGTAGCCA
>Ga0154020_10000288_pt1 | contig 60642 bp, 47 predicted proteins | sample Klosneuvirus_201_FD_109709 | JGI IMG/M metagenome (GOLD analysis project Ga0154020, IMG submission 109709) | Active sludge microbial communities from wastewater, Klosterneuburg, Austria - Klosneuvirus_20160825_MG | ecosystem: Engineered > WWTP > Aerobic digester > Activated sludge | place...
CGAGCTCCTCGATGCCGGCGCGTCACCCGCAAAGCGCGTCGAGCCACGCGTCGACATCACCGCGTCTCACGACACCCGCGAGAGCCAACAACGCGAGCTCCTCGACGCCGGCGCGTCACCCGCAAAGCGCGTCGAGCCACGCGTCGACATCACCGCGTCTCACGACACCCGCGAGATCGAACAGCGCGAGCTCCTCGACACCTGCGCGTCTCGCGAGCGCGACATCGCGCTCGAGCTCCCCGACATCGCGATAGCCGGGCTCGTCGCCGAATGCGCCCGGGCCAACACAGCCGAGCGAGATACCCGCGGTGGGGCCGAAGCGTCGTCGAGCGAGGTTCGCCGTGAGTGCGAGCAGCCACTCCGCGCGTCGTCGGCCCACGAGGCCGCGTGACCAGCCTTCGTACAGCGACGTGTACGCCATCGTGTTGTGGCTATCGACGGGCAGGTCCGTCGCGGGCGTGCCGAGCGCGCGTTGCATCCATTGGCCGCGCAGCTCGATCGCGAGCAGTGGCAACACCGCGGTCGTCACGCGAAGTGGGCGGTGGACAAACTGGGGTCCGTCCCCAGTTTCGCTTGTCCGAGGGGCGGACATCGAAAACTGGGGTCGGTCCCCGGTTTCGCGGCCGTACTTCCATCGCTTGATCGCAGCGCGGAGTGCGTCGCGCGCTTCTCGATAGCCTTGTGCCGTCGGGAACGCGGGCTGCAACGCTTTCCACTGTGCGAGGACTTCGTGCGGTGGTTCGAGATCGATCACGAGCTCGTCGATATCGGGCGCGCGCTCCAGCACCGAGTCGGCCAACGCGATGAAGCCCACCATGGATCGCACCGATGCCCAGCGCCCGTGCTCGTCGCCGAGCATCGGCCACAGCCCGAGATAGACACCGGCGGCCTGCACGCGTGCGACGACGCCGGCGATTTCCGCGAGCTGCCAGGGCCGCACGGCAAGGAGCAGATCGATCCGGCGAGCCGCGAGCTTTTCGAGCAATGCCAGTGACAGCTCGGCGAACGGAAGCATCTCGCACCAGACACGACGGCGCACGGGCGGCTACATTACTCGCAATGAAGGTGCTCTACGGCGTGACCGGCGAGGGAATGGGGCACGCGATGCGATCGCGTGTCGTGCTGGAGCACTTGATCGCGAAGGGACACACCGTCGAGGTGATGGCGTCTGGACGCGCCGCGGCGTTCTTGGGCAAGCGGTTCGAAGGCGTCAACACGATCCACGGGTTCCACATGATCCTCGAGGAGAATCGTGTGCGGATGGGCAAGACGCTGTGGAGCAACGTGCTCGAGGGCATCTTGGGCGTGCCCACGAATATCGCGGCGTACTTCGATCTGATCTCGGGGTTCGAGCCCGAGGTGGTGATCAGCGACTTCGAGTCATGGACCTACTACTACGGGCGCACGCATCGGCTGCCGATCTTGTCGATCGACAACATGCAGGTGATCGATCGCTGCACGTTGCCCGACGATGTCATCGAAGGCGTGCAGGTCGCGTTCCAGATCACGAAGTCGTTCGTGAAGGCAAAGCTGGCCGAGTGCGACGCGTACTACATCACGACGTTCTTTCATCCGCCCCCGCGGAAGGAGCGCACGTTCCTGTTCCCGCCGATCTTGCGCCCGGAGATCTTGGCCGCGAAGGCGGCGGCGCGGACGGGCGAGCATTTGCTCGTGTATCAGTCGGGGCCCAACGAGCAGCTGCAGGCGGCGCTGGATGCGAGCGGGATCGAAGCGCGCATCTATGGCATGCGGCCCGGCGCGACCGAGGAGACGAGCGAAGGTGCGCTCCGGTTCCGGCCGTTTTCCGAGGCGGGCTTCATCGAGGATCTCGCGACGTGTCGGGCGGTGGTCGCGGGCGGTGGATTCACGCTGATGGGCGAGGCGGTGTTCTTGGGCAAACCGATGCTGGCGGTGCCGCTCGAGGGACAGTTCGAGCAGATGCTGAACTCGCGGTACCTCGCGCGCGAGGGGTATGGCGCGTGGACCGCAGACTTCGACGACGCGGCGGTGTTGCCGAGGTTCTTGGAGCGCACGCCGCAGTACGCGAAGGCGCTCGCGGCGTACACGCAGGTCGACAACAGCGAGCTGCTCGCGGCGGTCGACAGCTTCCTGCACGTCGCGGCGACGACGCCGCGCTAGCTTGCGAGCGGTCCTATCCGTAGTCACTTCGCGACGAGGCGAACGATCGGCTGCGTGCCCTCGGGAACGGCGACGAGGAGGTTCTCGTGCGCTTTCCCCCACGCTGTCCAGTCCCCATTCGTGACCTCGGTCGCAGGCGTCCCGACGAGCGAGACGATGACCGACGTCCGGATCGTCGCTTGATGCCAATGCGAATCGATCCACTTCAAGACGCGCACCTCGTTGGGATCCGCAGCGCAGTTACACGCGGCGATCGCGTCTGCGGTCTCTCTCGCTACAGCGCGTGCATTCGCCGCGCGATCGGGGTTCCATTCGTGGCGCATGACCGCGCGGTCCCACGGCGGGCACTGCTTGTCGCGCATCTCTTCCATGCGCTTTCCCGCTCTCGAGATCTCGTCCGCATCGGTGATCTTCGGCGCGACACCGAGCGGCGGCGCGAGCTTGCTCGTCGCGGTGAACGCGAATAGCACACGCGAGTAGCCCGCTTTGATCGCGGCATCGACCACGTGAACGACGTCGCTCCAGTGCGCGAGCGGAGCCACGTCGATGCGAAGCAGGTCCGGTGGCGGGAGCCATTTGTCCGCCGCGTCGGGCTTGGTCGCGAACATCGCGGCGAGCGTTGCTTCGATCACCTTCGGCGCGGGCCGATCGCCGCCCATGTCGAGCCGTTTGTGCTCGGTCCCGCTGAGGTCGTATCCATCGAGCTTCTTCTCCTCGATGATCATCACGTCGATCTTGCGGGGCAGCGGTGCCGGCTCGCGATCGATGATCTGCAGCGTGTAGCCGAAATCGATCTCGTGCGAGGCCTGCTCGATCTCGAGCCTCTCGAGCCACGGCGCGAGCTCCTTCACCTTCGCCGCACACTCGGGCGACGTGACGACGGTATCGGCGGTCTTCGGCGGCGGCTCGGCTTTCGGCTCTGACTTGCCGCAGCCGACCAGCAGCGCGAGCGCGATCAGGGTCCGGTCTCTCGCCATGCGAGGTAGTACATCACGCGCCGGCGGACCTCGTCCTGCATCTGCTCCTCGGTCCATGGAGGATCGCGATGCATCGGTGCACACAACGCGCTCGCCTCCGTGCTCGTGAGGATGACCTTGTCACCGCGCTTCACCGTCAGATCCCACGCGGCCATCTCGTGTACGTCGTGGCGGTTCGATAGCTCGATCGTGTAGACGCGCTTGCCGAACGCGACGGAGAAGTCGGCGTTGATCTTCGCGATCGCCTTGCCGTACTTCGTCAGCTTGCCCTTCTTCACGTCGAAGACGACCTTGTGGTCTTTGGCCGAGCGCAGCCCACTCGGATTCTCGTCGTCGAGATAGATCGCGCCGATCGTTCGCTTGCCTTCACCGCTCATGATGATCGCGGAGTTGATCGAGTAGCCGACGACGCGATCCTTCTCCTGGTCGTGCATCTTCCAGTACCCGCATGCGTCGGCGGGGCGCGCGAATGCAGCGAGAACCACGAGGCCAACGAGCCACTTCACCATCTATCGAGCATACTTGTTCGATCGTGCGAGTGCTCGTGTTCGATCGAACCTGTCTGCGCCGCGGTGGTGGTCTCACGGTTCCGTGGGCCGCCGGGCGCTATCTCTATCAAGGCCTCGGACGCATCGATCGCGCGAAGGGCGTCGCGAGCTGGGCCGAAGCGCTCGCCTGGCTGGCCGAACTGAACGAGCCGATCGACGAGCTCCAGTACTGGGGTCACGGTCGGTGGGGCCGCGTGTTGATCGACCAGGAAGCGCTCACGGGATCGGCGCTGCTCGCAGGACACGAGCATCACGCCGGCATGTGTGCGCTGCGCGACCGTCTCGCACCCGATGCACTCGTGTGGTTCCGGACCTGCTCCGCGTTCGGTGCGACTGCGGGGATCCGGCTCGCGGAGTCGCTGTCCGATTTTCTCGGCGCCCGCGTGGCAGGGCACACGCACGTGATCGGGTTTCATCAGAGCGGCTTGCGCGGTCTCGAGCCGGGTGCGCGGGCGGATTGGGATCCCGCGGACGGCCTCGCCGCGGGCACGCCCGACGAGCCCGAACAGGCGAAAGGGTCGCGACCCTGGGCACCGCGCACGATCACGTGTCTTCACGGAGCCGTGCCCGAGGCCTGGTTCAGCTCGGCAAGCTGATAGACTGGGCGCGGTGGCAGAACCTGCGAACACGCTCGGCGATCACCCGCGTGGAGCGCGGATCGGCCGGTTGTTCGCGTCGCCGGCCAGCGTCCTCATCATCTTGCCGACGCTCGTGATCGCGGTCGGCGTGGTGGTGTTGCTCCTCGGTCGCCGTGCCACGCGCGAGAGCGCCGAAACGATGGCGCACTATCAGCTCGAGGCGCAGGCCGTGGAAGTGCAGCGCGACGTCGCGTTCGCGCTCGACCAAGCGGCCCCCGTGCTGTCGAGCTTGCGCCTGTTGGCGGAGCCCGCGTTGCCGACACCGGATGCGGTGCAGCGCATGCGCGACGTCGTTATCGGACGGCCGGGCATCGCGAACGCGACGATCGTGTTTCCGATCGGCGTGATGTGGGGAACGTTCACGGACAAGAAGACGAACGAGCTGATGGTCCACGAGACTCGCGTGGGCGAGAAGCAGCGCACGAACTTCGGATTCTCCGAAGGTGAAGCGAAGATCGTGAGCACGGAAGAGTCGGACTACGATCCGCGTGCGCGCCCGCAGTACACGCAGGCGCTCGAGGCAAAGAAGCGCACGTGGCTGCCGCCGCGCACGTTCTCCACGTCGCACAAGACGGGCGTCACGGTGACCGAGCCCGTCTACGCCGAGGATGGCTCGCTGACGGCGGTGCTCACGCTCGACTTCGATGTCGCGGAGCTCTCGAAGTTCATTCGCAAGCCTCCGCTCGTCGGTGCGCGCACCGTGATGTTCACGTCGAACGGAACGATCCTCGCGAATCCATCGGTGCCGATTCCGGAGATCGCGACGCAAGAGAAGCGGCTTCTCCGCTACACGGACTTCAAGGATCCCGCGCTCGACTCGCTGTTCGCGCAGTTCGGGACCGCGATCCCGCAGAAGCTGACGTTCCTCCGCATCGAGGCGAGCGATGGCGCGTACCTCGCGTCGGTAGCACCGGTGCGCACCACCACGCCTCTCGAGGCATACGTCGCGACGTTCGTCCCCGAGCGCACGCTGTTCGGTGCCACGCGCAAGCTGAACCGCACGTCGATCATCGCGTCTGCGGCGGCGCTCGCGATCGCGCTCGGTGTCGCATTGATGTTCGCGTGGAACATCATCCGCATGCGCCGCGCCGTCGGTGTCGCGCGCGCTGCCGCGAAGTCTGCCGAGGAGCGCGCGAAACAAGCGGGCAGCTATCGCCTCGTCGAGCGGTTGGGGCAGGGCGGTATGGGCGAGGTGTGGCGCGCGGAGCACCAGCTGCTCGCACGGCACGCCGCGATCAAGCTCGTGCGCCGCGAGGTGCTCGCGGATCCGCGGCACGCGGACTACGTGCACGAGCGCTTCCGTCGCGAAGCGCAGACGCTCGCATCGCTGCGCTCGCGCCACACGACGGAGCTGTACGACTACGGCGTCACCGACGACGGTTCGTTCTTCTTCGTGATGGAGCTGCTGGAAGGACTCGATCTATCCAAGCTGGTGCGCGAGCACGGTCCGCAACCGGCCGCGCGCGTGATCGCGATCATCGCGCAGGCGTGCAGCTCGCTCGCCGAAGCCCACGATGCGGGCCTGCTCCATCGCGACATCAAGCCCGCGAACCTCTATCTGTGCACTGCCGCCGACGAGGTCGACATCGTCAAGCTGCTCGACTTCGGGATCGTTCACAACATCGCCGAGCCGATCGGCGACGAGAAGATCATCACCGCGCCGGGCGGTACGCCGCCATCGACGGGAAACTCCGGCGAGCGACTTACGAGCGAAGGCGTGGTGATCGGAACGCCGGGCTACATCCCGCCGGAGCAAGCCGTGGGCGCGCCGCTCGATGCACGCGGTGATCTGTACGCGCTCGGTTGCGTCGCGTGGTGGCTGCTCGTCGGCGACGAAGTGTTCCCGCGTGCGTCCGGTGACGACGCGCTCCAAGCACACATCCACGAGCCGATTCCGAACCTTCGCGACAAGGTGCACACCTGGTTGCCGCCCGAGCTCGAGGACGTGATCGTCGCGTGCTTGTCGAAGCAGCCCGAGAATCGTCCCGCGAGTGCGCGGCATCTCGCGAAGGCGCTACGCGCGATCGTGATCCCGCCCGAGCACATGTGGACGAAGGAGCAAGCCGAGGCGTGGTGGGAGAGCCGCACGCCCGGCGCGACGAGCGCCCCCGAGACCGCGACGGTCGCGGGGAACGTGGTCATCGCAAAGGCGGGCACCGGGATGGTGACGGCGGCGAGCTCGATCGCGACGGGACGCCCGCCGACGATGCCCGTGGTCGTCGGAACACCGACGGTGACCGCGAACAAAGCGCGCCTCGTCGCGAAGTCGGCATCCGAGCGCGACACGGTCGCGTCGCGCGGCGGCAAGTAGCGCTCAGCGCCAGTTCTTGTACGGGTTCGCGATCAGGTTCGCGTTGTAGTAGCGCGGATCATCGGACACCTCGCGGATCGCCCACGCGGGTGCATCGACCGCGTCGGCCTCGTCGGCCAGCTCGACTTCGGCGACGACGAGCCCGGCGTTGTCGCCGGCAAACACGTCGATCTCCCACGTCCGTCCGCCGTGCTGTTCTACGTGGCGGACCTTCTCGATCAACGGTTTCTCGCACAGCTCGAACATCGCCTCGGCGTCCGCGAGCGGGATGGCGTACTCGAACTCCGCGCGCACCACGCCGCGCGTGGGGCCCTTCACGGTCAGCACGGCGCGCTCGCCCTCGCGACGCACGCGGACCGTGCGTTCCTTCGCCGAGCTCAAGTAGCCCTGCGTGTACCGCGTGCCCTGATCGCGGGGTGTCCATACCGCCGTGTCGACGAGGTACTTGCGCTCGATCTCCGATGCCATGGCCGGATAGTACGTTCAGTACGGCGTCTGCGAAGGCACCGTGCGGTAGCGATCGCGCAGTCGCGTCTGATGCGTGACGAGCGATTGCACGACACCGCCGACGATCACGGTCTCCGCGCGGGATAACAACTCGAGCGGAGCGCCGCTCCACACCACGACGTCGGCGACGCGGCCGCGTTCGAGCGTTCCGCGATCCGCGATGCCGAAGATCTGCGCGGGCGCACGCGTGATCGCGGCGAGCCCTTGCTCCCACGTCATGCCATTGGCGACGGCGATGCCGGCGAGCTGGCGCAGTGTCCGCACTGCACTGGCGTTGCCCACCGTCGAGATCGCGACGGTCACACCTGCCTTCGCGAGCAGCGCCGGCGATTCGTCGCGCGCATCGATCGCAGCGAGATCGTCGGGCAGGTTCGCCGTCGGATCGAGGATCACCGGCACCTTCGCCGCGGCGAGCTCCTTCGCGAGCTGCCACGCCTCGGCGCCGCCGGTGATCGCGATGCGCAAGCGCCGCTCCGCCGCGAGCGCGAGCAGTGCGCGAATATCGACCTCGCTGTCCGCGCGAACCACGAGCAACAAGCGTCCCTCGAGCACCGGGATCAACGCTTCGAGATCGAGTCGCGCGGCGGTCAACCGGCGCGCTTGATTGCGATCGAACGCGCCCTTGTTCTTGCGATAGAGGTCCACGTCGTCGAACAGCTCGCGCAGCTTCTCGACGGCGTGTCCGCGCGACGCGAGCTGGTTCGATCCGCGACCGAGCGCTGCGATCATCGCGATCGGCGCGCGCAGCGGTGCGGGCGGAGTCGCGCCGCCGCCCATCGAGACGAACGCTGCTTGTCCCGCGACGAGTGCACCCGAAGGCCCGGTGATCGCCGAGGTCACGCCGCCGGTTCGCGCGACCGGAATCGCGACCGAGCGTGCGTCGTAGGCATCGCGACTGCGATACGCCGCGTACACCTCTTGCGGCTGCGTGTTGAACCGACCGTCGTTGCCGGTGGCTTCGAGGTCGACCTCGACGAGGCCGATCTGCGTCGACGCTTCGATCAAGCCAGCGGTGACGACCTTGCCCGTACCATCGACGATCGTCGCGCCGGCCGGAACCGGGACACCCTTGCCGACGGCGGTGATCGTTCCGTCGCGCATCACGATCGTGGCGCCTTCGAGCTTCTGATCGGGACGCGCGTAGATCGTCGTGTTGGTGATCGCGATCGTTTCGGCGTGCGCGATGCCGGCGAGCAGCGCGAGCACGAGCCACGCGCGAATCACGGCGCCCTCCCGGCATCGAGCGTGGTGTGACCGAGCTCGAAGTCGGAGGGCGGCAAGCCCTTCGTGCGATCGTACGTGACGTCACCGCCGGACACGACCAGCTCCGCGCGTGCATAGACCGAGAACGGATGCGCGGACCACACCGCGACATCGGCACGCTTGCCGACCTCGAGCGTGCCCGTGACGTCGTCGATGCCGAGCACCCACGCAGGGTTCGCCGTGATCCACCGCAGCGCTTGCTCGTCGGAGATCGTGACGCCGGCCGAGCGCCCCGAGGCGAGCGCCTTGCTCGCTTCTTGATTCAAGCGCTGGATGCCGATCGCGGAATCGGAGTGAATCGTCGCGCGGCCGCCCATCTCGGTGAACAGCGCGGCGTTCTCGGGGATGCCGTCGAACGCCTCGAGCTTGAAGCCCCACCAGTCGGCCCACGTATTGATCGCGATGTTCTTCGCGGTCAGTACGTCGCGGATCTTGTACGCCTCGAGCGCGTGATGGAACGAGCGGATCGAGAAGCCGAGCTCGTCGGCGATCGCCATCATCTGCGCCATGTCGCTGGCCTTGTAACAATGGACCTGCACGAGCGTCGCCCCGGCGAGAACCCGCGCGAGCGTCTCGTTCTCGAGCTCCACGCCGGGCTCGTCGGGCGCCGCCTCGACCTTCACTTTCGGCTGGCCGGGCTTTCGGTTCGCGTCGAGCTCGGCGGCGCGGTCGCGCTTCTTGACCCAAAGCGCGCGCGCGCGATCGTACGCGGCTTGCTTCGCGGCATACGCGCGCGCTTTGTAGAACGCCGAGCGAAACATCGCGTACTCGCCCATGCGCGTCTTCGGCCCGGACTTCTCGCCGTATACGCGCTTCGGATTCTCGCCGCACGCCATCTTCAGCGTGTGCGGCGCGCCGGGAAATGCGATCTCCGACGGCGTCCGGCCCGCGCGCATCGCGACGGTGAAGCCCTCGCCACCGATCAGGTTCGCGCTGCCCGGAAGGATCAGCGCGGTCGTCACGCCGCCGGCCGCGGCGCGTGCGATCTGCGGATCCTGCGGCCAGTACGCGTACTCGGCGCGCGCCTGCGGCGTGGTCGGCCCGGTGGATTCGTTGCCGTCGTCGTGCGCGCGCGAGGACGGCGCGGAGTACACGCCGATGTGCGAGTGCGCATCGATCACGCCCGGCGTGACGAACTTGTTCGTGCCGTCGACGATGCGCGCGCCCGCGGGAATCGCGACGGAGGCATCGGCGCCGATCGCGGTGATCGCACCGCCGGACAGCACGATCGTCCCGCCTTTGATCTCGGTCCCCGCAGCCGTGAGGATCGTCGCGCCGCGGATCGCGATCACCGGCGCGCGAGGATTGACCACCGCGGCCTGCCGCATCTTCGCGTCGCCCTTGCTCCGCAACGGGAGCGCGGTCGTCGGATCGGTCCAACTCTCCTCGACATCGAGCTCCGGAGCCGTCGGTTTGGCCACCGGCTTCGGCGAACGCGGTTTACACGCCACCGTCAAGGTGCTCAGGACGAGCACGAACGTTGTCACCCTCATTTAGAGCGGTTGTACCCCGAGGCAGGGCTAGAATCGGGGACATGAGCGGCGTGCTGGTCGAGGTCTCCTCGCGGCGGTTCGCGATCCCGCACGAGTGTCCGTGCTGTGGCGCGATCCCCGATGCGGAGTTGGTGGTTCCGGTCATCGGCACGCGCGCCGCGCGAACGAGCGCGAAGGCGCTCGACCTGCCGTCGTGCAAGCGCTGCAACCAGCACATCGCGGCGTCGGAGGCCGCGGGCATCGCCTCGGCCGCGGCGCTGCTCGCCGGTCTCGTCGCTGCGATCGTCGGGACGATCGTGCTCGGGCCGATCGGTCTGGTCGCGATTCCCGTCGCGCTCGTGCTCGCGTTCGTCCTCGTCACGCGCCGCCGTCGCGCCGCGGAGCTCATGCGCGGACCTTCGTGCGCCGCGGCGGGCAAAGCGATCGCGTATTTCGGCTGGTCGGGAACGACCACCGCTCTCGAGCTCGCATCGCCGACGTACGCGGCACGGCTGGCGGAGCACAACGAGAAGATCCTCCACGCTCCGACGCCGCGGCTTCGCGCGCTGATCCAAGGTCACGCACGCGCGCGCGTCGCGGTCCCGTCGGCGGTCGCGCCGGTCGCGGAACCACCGTCCACGGTCGACGCGTGGATCGCGAAGCTGTCGTCGGCGACCGGCCCCGCTGCGCGCCGTCATCTGATGGTGCGCGCTCTCGGTGCGTTCACCGACGATGCCTCGCGCATGGCCCTCGTCGACGCGGTCGCGAAGATCGATCTCGCGCCCACGTACGCGAAGCTCGCGAAGGCGTCCTCTCTCGAAGATCGCGCGAAGGTGCTCGCGGAGGCGATCGCGCGCGTCACCGCGGACAACGTGCCCGAGCTCGTGCAGGACTACGAGCTGCGCGAGCTCGAGAAGAAGCTCAACTCGCTCGCCTAGTTCGTCTTGCAGTCGACGACCTTGCCGGCGGCGTCGAAGCACGTCTCGTTGCCCTGCGGGGTCACCGCCGCCATGATCTCGTTCGCGTCGCGATAGAGAATGCGCGACTTCTTCGCGATCGTGGTCGGTGCGTCCGCGGGACCGACGACGAGGTCGATGTCGAGCACGCAGCTCGTGATCCCGATCGCGGACTTCGTCACGGGACCGGGTCCGCACACCGCGACGCGCTCGGGCGGCGTGCCCGGCTTCTCGGCCGGATAGGGCGTGAACAACGCGGCCGCATCGCAGCTCGCGAGCTCGCCGGTCGTCTCGTGGAACATCACCTTGCCCGACGCGCAGTAGACGTTCGAGACCGAATAGTCGCGCGCCAGGATGCACGCGGTGATCACGTCGCCCGTCTTCTCGATCGAGGTCGCGGTGCACGGACATGGCCCGCCGCACGGGTTCGGCGTGCGGTCGATCGGTGGCGCGGTCGTCGGTGCGGGCGGCGCAGGCAGCGGTGCTTGGGTGATGTGCGCGGCCGCGAGCCCGTTGGTGAGCGCTGTCTTCCAGTCCGCGTGGCGCTTCAACGCCGCGACGAGCCTCTGGTGGGCGTCGGCGAACATCTCCGCCCGATTCGCGTCGGCGGACATCTGCAGGTCGTCGACCGCAGCGGCCATGTCGGTGACGATCGCGGTCAGCGCGTCCAGCGAGGCTTTCCACGCGGTCGGGGGTGTCAGCTTGCTGGCTCCAACGAGAAACCCGGCGAGATACGACCGCGACGTCGTCAGTTGCCGGCCCAGGGCGGGGCCCTGGGTGATATCGCCGGGTCGGATCTTCGACAACGGCACGGTCGCGGCCTCGACCTGGGCGAGGATCGGTGCGAGGTCGCTGTTGATGTATTTCTCGTCGGCGCCAGCCGTGGGCGCACGCTCGGAGCGCTTGCTTCCGCACGCGGCTGCAAGGATTGCGATGCCGACGACAAATGGCGCACCCGTGATCATCGGCGAATCATACGCTCGGTTAACAGCGGGGTTTCTCGGACAAGTAACGCTGGCGGTGCAGCGGTCGAACCTTTACAGAGGAGCCCTGTGCGCAGACTAGCGGATCGTTACACGATAGACCTTCAGGTCGAGCTGACCGTCGACGGACAACGGCAGTGGGTGGCGCTCCAGGACCTGTCGCGAACCGGCATGTTTCTCCAGGTTTCCCGGGCGATCCCGATCGGCACGAAGGTTCACGTCGCGATCTCGATCGGCGATGGGAAGCGCGTCGTCACCGGCGCGACGGTCACTCACTTGCTCGCACCAGAGGACGCGCTGCGGCTGGGGCGCTACCCCGGCATCGGCATCGCGTTCCGCGAGCCTGCAGATCCCGCGGATCAGATGTTCGCGCTGACTATCGAGCGACTCTGTCGCGCGCAGCGCTCGCACACGCCGAACACCGGGCTCCATATCGTCATCGCGGACGGCGACACGCGGATGCTGCAGCGCCAGTCGAACGCTCTGGCCGAGGCGGGCTTCTCCGTCGCGACGGCGACGACCGGCATGGAGGCGATCGCGGCGTGTCTGCGCAAGCGTCCCGACGTGATCGTCATCGATCGCGATCTGCCGATGTTCGATGGGTTTCGCGTGCTCGAGACGCTCGCCGAGGATGGCTCGCTCGTCACGGTGCCGGTCATCATCACGAGCGCCGACCTCCACGATCTCGCGCCCGCGTTCGAGCGCGGGGCGATGGATTTCATCGCGAAGCCGTTCACCACGCTCGAGTTGATCGTCCGCGCGCGCCGCCTCGCGCAGTCCGCACCGCGCGCGAGCGAGCGCGTGATCCTCGCCGGGACGCTGACGGATCTGTCGTTGCCCGCGCTGTTGTCGATGCTCGAGGTCGAGAAGAAGACCGGTCGCATCGCCCTTACCGGCGAGCACGTCGCGTGGATCGATGTCGTCGACGGACGCATCGCGAGCGCGGGCTCCGCGACGGGCGAGACCGATCCGCGCGCGGTTCTGATGAACCTGCTCGATTGGACGCACGGCTCGTTCGAGGTCACCGCACTCGCAGGGCCACACGAGGGTGACCTCGCCCTGCCGATCATGCATGTTCTCCTCGATCACGCGTGTCTGCGTGACGAGCAGGGTAGAGAGATCACCCCGCCGCGAAAGCGCTGCTCGACGGCTCCGGAGCTACTGGTCGCCGACACGGTCAAAGCCGTCGCGTGATATGTCGAGCGCATGAGCGTCTCGATCGGCACACCACTCTCGACCAACGCCACTCGTGTCCTCCTGCTCGGCTCCGGTGAGCTCGGCAAAGAAGTCGTCCTCGAGCTCCAGCGCTTCGGCGTCGAGGTCATCGCCGTCGATCGCTACGCGAACGCCCCCGCGATGCAGGTCGCGCATCGCAGCCACGTGATCGACATGCTCGATCGCGCCGCGCTGCGCGCACTCGTCGAGAGCGAGAAGCCGCACCTGATCGTCCCCGAGATCGAAGCGATCGCGACTACCGAGCTCGTGCAGCTCGAGTCCGAAGGGTGGACCGTGATCCCGACCGCCCAAGCCGCGCGTCTCACGATGGACCGCGAAGCGATTCGCCGCGTCGCCGCCGAGGAGCTCGACCTCCCCACCGCGCGGTACGCCTTTGCCGACACCTTCGACGAGCTGACCGCTGCGGCGGCGGAGCTCGGCTGGCCCGTCGTGATCAAGCCGATCATGTCCTCGTCGGGCAAAGGCCAGTCGGTCGCGAAGAGCCCGGCCGATCTCGAGAAGTGCTGGGACTACGCACAGACCGGCGGGCGCACGGGCAAGGGCCGCGTGATCGTCGAAGAGTTCATCCAGTTCGATTCCGAGATCACGATGCTCACCGTTCGCCACGCGGGCGGCACGTCGTTCTGCGATCCGGTCGGTCATCGCCAAGTCGGCGGCGACTACGTCGAGTCGTGGCAACCGCACGCGATGTCTCCCCTCCAGATCGAGCGCTCGCAAGCGATCGCGAAGCGCGTCACCGATCGACTCGGTGGTCGCGGCATCTTCGGTGTCGAGCTGTTCCTGTGCCCCGACGACAAGGTGATGTTCTCGGAAGTCTCGCCGCGTCCGCACGACACGGGCATGGTCACGATGGCGACGCAGATCTGGTCGCAGTTCGCGCTGCACGCGCGCGCGATCCTCGGCCTGCCGATTCCGGCGATCCGCCGCCACTCCGCCGGCGCTTCCGTCGCACTGCGCGCGGACGGCGATCTGCGCTCGCCGGTGATCGATGGCCTCGCCGACGCGTACGCGACGCCCGATGTCGACGTGCGCTTCTTCGGCAAGCCGAGCGCGGGGCCGCGCCGCCGACTCGGCGTGGTGCTCGCGCAAGGCGAGACCGCCGAAGCCGCGCTCGCGAAGGGCAAAGAGACCGCCGCGAAGCTTCGTCTGCGCGACGCCTAGCCTCGCGGTGTTTCCTAGCTGTGGGCTCGCAAGACGCGGTGAACGCAACGCGGGACCTTCCTGACGAGATCTAGTCGTACGCGCCACGTGGTCGAAGACAGGTTCGCGACGGGTTCAAGACGATCTCTGCTCTGCGCGCTTCGCGTCTCTGCGTCGCCCCGAAGTGATACTGGCCCGTCTCGGCGTCGAGCGTTCGAAGAATGCGACGCAGAGACGCAGTGAACGCAAAGCCGAACCATCGTGTCGCTTCGCGACGAACGAGGCCGAGTCGTACGCGTCACGTGGTCGAAGACGGGCGCGCGACGGGTTCAAGACGAATCGCGGCGGAGAGCAGCGGCACATGGCGATACCGGACGACGCCGACATGGTGCGGACGCGTGATCGCCGGCTAGCGGCCACTCGCGTCCGAGCCGCGCAGCACCGTGCACTTTTGGCGACGAGATTTTTTTATCGTACTTGTTCGGCCGGCGTCCCACGGGTCCTATGTGTCGCACTGTGTTCGGGAATGCCGGCGATGGCGGCTCGTGTTCCACTGCCGCCCATGCGCATCTTCACGTCGATCGTCGTCGCCGTCTCGTCGTTGTTCGCAGCGCCCGTGTTCGCGGGAGATGCGCCGAAACCGAAGGCAGCGGAGGCCGCGCCGGCGACCGCGGTCGTCGGCAAGGCCGCGCCGGACTTCGCGCTGAAGGATCTCGACGGCAAGGAGCTCAAGCTGTCGTCGTTCAAGGGCAAGACCGTGGTGCTCGAGTGGTTCAACCCGGGCTGCCCGTACGTGAAGAAGTCCCACACCGTGGGCTCGCTCGTGGACACCGCGAAGAAGCACACCGCGAAGGGCGTGGTGTGGCTGTCGATCAACAGCAGCGCGCCCGGTCGCGAGGGCAACGAGCTGTCGATGAACACCGAGGCCGTCAAGACGTTCGCGATGACGAACCCGGTGCTGCGCGATGAAGCAGGCATCGTCGGCAAAGCGTACGGGGCGACGAACACGCCGCACATGTTCGTGATCGACAAGAAGGGCGTGCTCGCGTACGCGGGTGCGATCGACAACTCGCCCGACGGCGAGAAGAAGTCCGCGCCCGACAACAAGGTCGTCAACTATGTCGACGACGCGATCGCAGCGCTCGCCGCGGGCAAGCCCGTCGCCGTCACCACGAGCAAGGCGTATGGCTGCTCGGTGAAGTACGCGAAGTGATCCGATGCGCGGCCTGACGCTGTTCGTCGCTCTCGGGTCCATTGTCGGTGGCTGCCACTGCGGCGGATCCACACCCAGTGGCGCACCCACGACCGGCGCTCCGGGCAAGGGAGCGAAGGCCGAGAGTCCATCGGGACCACCGCTCGCGAGCAAAGAGTTCTATCGGCTCGACCTCGCCGGGCAGCCCGCGTGCACGACGGGTAAGCCATGTGACGTGACGATCGCGCTGACCGCGCTCGGAGGGCATCACATCAACACCGAGTACCCGACGAAGTTCGTGCCGGTGCCTACCGGCGATCTCGGCGTCGACAGTACGAAGTTCACCGTCGAGAGTCAGACGCGTGGGGTGATGTCGATCCGGGTCACGCCCGCGAGCGCAGGGACGCACATGCTGAACGGGCAGTTCAAGCTCGGTGTCTGCACCGACGACAAGTGCGAGATCGATGGCCCGACGATCGAGCTGCCGATTCAGAGCTTGTAACCAGCGCTCGCGCCCGGCGTAATCACGGCATGCGATTCGTCGTGATCCTCGCCTGTCTGTTCGCGTGCGCGCCCGAGGATCGTGCGCCGTCGACGCCGACCGTGCAGAGCAAGCCGATGATGAAGGTGGTCCCTCAGAACCTCGAGATCATCGTGCTCGCCGGCGGCTGCTTCTGGGGCATGGAGAACATCCTGCGTGAAATTCCGGGCGTCGTGGACACCGAGGTCGGCTACGCGGCGGGTGCGGAGTCGGTGCGCGTGGTGTTCGATCCGGCGAAGCTCTCGCTGTCCGCGCTGCTCGATCGCTGGTACTTCCGCATGCACGATCCGACGACGAAGGATCGCCAGGGCAACGACGAGGGCTCGCAGTACCGATCCGCGATCTTCTACACGACCGATACGCAGCGCGCGATCGCGGAGGCATCGAAGGCGGCTGCGGCGGCGAGCGGACGCTGGGACGCGCCGATCGTCACCGAGATCGTGGCGCTCGGATCGTTCTCGCCCGGCGAGGATTCTCACCAGGACTACCTGGAGAAGAATCCCGGCGGCTACACGTGCCACTACATCCGCGACTGATCACGGACGTGGACGCAGCGGACCGGGCGCATCGCACAGCGGGCACTTCTGCGTGACGACCGCGTTGTCGCAGGACTCGCACGCGAACGCGACCATGTGAAAGCCCGCTTCGCCGTACTCCGCCAGCGGCTTGGGCTTGGGCGAGACGCCGCCGCCGTAGTTCGCGGTGGCGGGGACGAGCGCGAGCGCGAGGAGCTCGAGCTCGTTGCACGACGGGCAGCGCTTCGGGATCGGTAGGCGCGACGTGTCGTGCAGCGCACGCTCGAGGCCATCGGCGGTGTTGCAGCGCGGGCACGCGTGATCCTCGAACAGCACGCGCTTGCAGCTCGGCGATGCGCACGCGATGCGGTACGTGCCGTCGACGAACTTCTCGCCGTCGTGGACCCAGCGACCGGCGTCGTTGGGATCCGCGAGCATCAGCAACACGCGGCGATCGATGAAGCTGTGAATCTCCACGGTGGGCGATCCACACGCGGAGCACCCGGCGGCGACGATCGCTTCGAACTTCGGCTCGTCGAGCTGGCCCATGCCGCGCAGGCTACTACTGGATCACGGCGGGTCGCGACCAGTACGGGGAGATGTTGTTCGCCGTCGGGCTCTGTCCCGGCATCCACATCGGCGGCGAGCTCGGGTCCATGCCGGCGCCGAGGCGGTTCTTCGCGATCGCTCCGAGCCAGATCTGCTTGCATTGCAGAACGATGTTGTTGCTCGTGCACGACGCCGGGCTCGTCGCGACGGTGGCGCGGTGGCCGTAGTCGCGCTCGCTCGAGAAGACGACCCAGTAGTAGTCGTTCGAGATGTTCGGTGCCCAGTGTGGCCACGTGATGTGGTGATCGACGGAGCCGCCGTTGAGCGCGGTGAGATCCACGCCCCACGCGCCGTCGGCGGTGGTCAGCATCAAGCGACTTCCGCGACTGCCGCGCCAGCCACCGCGCGACGCGTTGAACACCACGAGCTGGCCATCGGCGGAGAAGCTCGGGAAGAAGAAGTTGTCGTAGGTGCCGTTCGGCAGTGTCACGGGGTTCGGCGTGATCACCGTCGGCGTGCCGAACGTGTGCGCGCCGGCCGTGTACGCGTAGCTCATCGTCGCGATGCGACCGCCGCTGAGATCGATGTACGCGCCTTCGTTCGCCTGGGTGTAGACGACACTCGTGCCATCGGGAGACCAATCCGCCATCAGAGCGCCGCGCGCGGGTGGATTCGCGATCGCGATGTTCGATGGAACCGCCGCACCGGTATCCGGATCGTAGAGACCGAGCGTGCCACCGAGCTTGCTGACGATCGCGAGCGACTGATCGTCGTTGGGGAACGGATTTCCGACCGGCGCGAACGTGGTGTACGAGCCGAGCACCGCCTTGCCGTCGGCGTTCATCGTGTCGACCCAGCGATCGGTGCCCGGGTCGTACTTCATGAAGCCGATCGCGAGATCCGTGCTGTTGCACGTACCGACGCAGCGGCTGTACCCGATGCGCGTGCCCTGGCGCGAGACGGAGTGACACGACGTGCAGTTGTCCTTCACGACATCCGGCGCGTCGACGCTGCCGAACGTCTGACTCATCACCGATCCTTCCGACGAGGCCCACCAGTAGATCGCCGATTGATCGATCGTGTCCTTCGACATCGTGACGAGGACGGGAGGCGTGACGTACTTCGTCGACGGCGCTGCTTGCGACAGACCCTCGACGGCGAACGACAGGTTCTCGCCCGCAGCGGTCAGCGCGAGCGCGGTCCAATCCGCAGCGTCGAGCATCGCTTCGCGCGCGGTCGTGTAGATGTGGATGGACGCGAACTGCGAGGTCATCGTGACGTGGAACAGGTCGTTGCCTTGCGCCGTGTACTGCATCTCGACGGGCGGGATGTTGCGCGGCGACACGGCCTTGTCGAACGGATACTCGATGCCCGGCGTGCGCGCCGGATCGGTCGTCGCCGTCGCGTTCTCGCATAGCTCGGCGGCGTTCGCGGGTGCACCCGGCGCCACGACCGAGCCCTCGAGGTTGATGATGAGTTGCGCGGTCGCGGCGAGCGAATCGCATCCCGCGATCACGTCCGTCTTGCCACCGTGTCCGGATACGGTGACGGTCGCGCCGGTCACCGTCCCGAATGTCGTGTCCATCGTGAGCGTGCAGCTCGCAGTGATATCGCGGCGCGTGTTGCTCTGATCGATGCCGTAGACCTTGTACGTCTGCGTCGCGTTGCCACCGAGCGGCATCGTGATCGTCGCGAGCGCGGGCTCGATCTCGATCGACGTGACATCGCCACCGCCGTCATCACCGCGATCACCGCATCCAAACGCTAGAACACCGAGGACGACGGCCGAAATCAGGCGCATGCCGCGATGCTACACCCGCCGCGCGGACTATTCGATCACGACGGTGACCCCGCCCGAGCGCCCGAACGTCTCCGGGCTGTACATCTCCTCGGCCTTGGCCGGCGCGGCCACGAACGTCCCGGGCGTGGTGGCGCGCACGGTGTAGGAGAGCTGGTGGGTCCCCTCGTGGAGCGACATCGAGAACGCCTCGGCGCGGTTATCACGCAGGGCCCGGAACCCCCAGCGAGAGTCATCCACGGTCGCCTTGGGGGCGCCGCGCTCGGCGTTCGCGAGCGCCGTGTTTACGGGCTCGAAGCCGGCGGGGAGCGGATCGGTGACCGCGACGGCATGGCGCGCCGCCGACGCGACCGCTTGTACGCGGACGAGCACGCGCGCTCCGAGCTTCACCTTGATCCGACCGTCGGCGAGCGTGGTCACGTCGCTCGGATCGTCGATCGCCGTGTAGGTGCGGCGCACGACAAAGCCCGCGTCGAGCGCTGCGAGGTTCTTCTGCGTCGGCGCGTAGGTGATCCCCACGCGGTAGTACATGCGACCCGGGCCGTCCTTCACGATGGCGAGATCGTGCGTCGAGCCCGGTGCCAGCGTGTCCCAACCGGCGGTCGCGAGGCTACGCTTCGAGCTGCGTCCGAGGAACGCAGCCTCGGCGTACGCGGCCTTGCCGAGCCACAGCTTGCTCGTGAAGTTCGGCTCGACCTTCTCGTAGAGGTCGAAGTACCGGCGCATCGTGGTGAGCACGACGAGGTTGTCCTGCGTCGTGCGCCAGCGACCGCGCGCGCGCCCTTCGAGGATCCCGCGTGCGAGCTTCGGGATCAGCGTGTTCGCCGGCATCTCGCGCATCAGCGCATCGAGCGCGAGCGCGTTCGTCTTGACCGATGATACGAGCAACAGCCGCTCTGCATCGGTGAACGACGTGGTCACCGTCGCGGCCGATGCGGTCTCGTGCGTCGCCGACACGATGTCGGCGAGTAACTTCGCGCGCATCGTCTTCGCGCGATCCTGCTTCGCGACGAGCGAGAGCAGGCGCGCCTTCGCGTCCATCGGGTACGTGCCGAGCGTCGTCGCGAGCGAGTGCAGGCGATCCACGCGGGACTTCACGTCGGCCTTCGCCGCGGCGAGCGCGGTGATTCCAGCCGCGACGATCGACACGCGATAGGTGCTCTCGCCAGCGTTGCCTTTCGTGCGCTCTTGTTCGGGCGTCGCCGCGAGCTTCGCGAGCTTCGCGAGATCCGCGTCGACGAACTTCGTGACGTAGGCGATCGCCTTGTCGCGCACCGGCCCGGTCACGTTCTGTGCGCCGAGCGCGGTGAGCACCTGCGCGGTGACGAACGGATCGCCGTCCATGCCGGGGAAGTAGCCCCAGCCACCGTTCGCGAGCTGATCCTTCGCGAGCTTCTTTTCGTCCTTGTCGCGGATGTCGGCGAGCTCGGCGCGTGTCGGCCGCCCCGGCGTCGCGTACGCGTCGAGGATGTCGTACATCGCCGACGTCGCGAGCATGCGGCTCGAGCGTTGTTCCGCGCATTCATAGGGGTACGCCTGGAGGTACCAGTACGCATCGGTCAGCGACTGCAGCTGCGTCGACGACACCTCGAGCTCGACGCCGCCGACATCGGGAAAGACATTGGTCGGTACGGCGAGCTGCTCGAACGCCGGCTTCTCGTCGACGACGCCGTACGTCGCGAACGCTTCGGTCGTGGCCGGCTCCCACACCGGCAGCTCGACGTTCGATGCGTCGGTCTGATCGCCGGACACGAGCACCGTCTGGATCACCGCCTTGCCACGCGTCTGCGTCGCGAAGTCGAACCGGACCTCCGCGCGCTGCCCGGGCCCGAGCGTGACGTGCTTGCCGGCAGGGCCCGTCGCCGCCAGGTTCGCCGCGCGCACGGCGATGTCGATCTCGCGTGGCGTACCGGCGAGGTTCTGCACGAGGATCGGCAGCGAGAATCGATCGCCTTGGGTGAGGAAGCGCGGTGCGATCGTGCGCGCGTTGATCATCCGCTGCGCGACGATGACGTTCTCGGCCTTGCCGAACCACCGCATGTTCGCCGTCGCGAGCGCGACGATGCGATAGCGCGTGAGGTTGTCCGGCATCTTCACCTGCACGCGCGCCTTGCCGTTCTTGTCGGTGTGGAGCAGCGGGGCGAACACCGCGACCGGACGGAAGTCCTTGCGCGCCTCGATCGTCGTCGGCGCCGACATCCCACGCATCCCACCGTGACCACTACCGACGCCATAGCCGGAGCCCGTCCCACTGCCGTGGCCGATCGTGCCGATGTCGTCGAGCTTGATCCGCTTGAAGCCCGGATCGCCCGCGAGCTCGGGGCCCTGGTCGCGGACCATGCGCAGCGTCTCGAACAGCTGCGCGTTGGGTTGGTACTCCTGATAGAACTCGACGAGCGGATCCCGATGCTTCCTCGATGACAGCGACAAGATCGCTTCGTCGACGACCATCAGCGCGACCTCGGCGTTCGCGACCGGCTTGTCATCGTGCTTCACGGTGACCTCGAACGCGGCCATCGCACCCGGCTCGACGAGTGGCTTGTCCGGCGTGGTCGTCATGTCGAGGCGTGCGCTCTCGGTGTCGACGTTCAGCTCGAGCTGCTCCTGCACGAGCTCGGGGAAGGGCAGCGTCGATCCACCGCGCGTGTGTGTCGACGCGTTCACGCGATCGACCAGGATGTGAACGTTCGAGATGAACGCGGCCTCGATGGGGACCTCGATAGTCGTCGACGATTTCGTCAACGCGATCTGCGACTCGCGAATGACACCGTTGCGCGCGATCGTGACGATCGCGGTCGCGGGCAGCGTGTGCGAACGAATGTCGATCTTCGCGGTGTCGCCGGGGCGATACAGCGGCTTGTCGGGAACGATCCGCAGCTCGCGCGTGTCGTCGTAGCTCCACCACGGGAGCGCGTACTCCGTCGAGTTCTCGCGGCCGCGGCTGTCGGCGATGCGCGCCATCGCGGTGTACGACCACGCGACCTTCCCGCGCTTCCACGGGCAGGTGACGGCTTCGGTCCCGCTGGTGAGCTTGCACGATTGCGTGTCGACGATGTTCGCGTCGTCGCGCCAACGCTCGCTGCCGAGGACTGCCTCGACGCGCAGATCGATCGGCACACCGGCGACCGGTTTGCCGTCGATGTCGGTGACGATCGCTTCGATCACCTGGGGCTGCAGCGGCTTCGCACGCACGCCGACGTAGAGAGCGCTCGGATGCACGACGATCGTGCGCGAGCTCGCGCGGATCTGCATGCGATCGAGATCCGCGACGGTCGTGTCCACGTCGAGCACCGCGGGGCGATGCGCCGGTGTCGATGCGATCGCGAACGTCGCCGTCGAGGTCGAATCACCGGACAAGGTCGTCGCTTCGGCGACCTCGAGTCGCTCGCCGCGCACGCTCGGTCCGCGCCAGCGGTCTTTTCGCAGAGAGCGGTTGCCCATCGGCTCGAACGTGAAGCGATCCCAGCCGGGCGGGCGGAACGTCGCGGGCGACAGCGTCGACGCCCAGCGGATATCCGCACCGGGGAGGCCACCGCCCGCGAAGTACTTCGCTTCGGCGCGCATCTCGATGCTCTCTCCGACGATCAGCGGTCGCGAGCCGCTGTACTGCATGTCGTCCGCGAGCGTGACCATGTACGCGGGCGTGCGGAACTCCTGGACGGAGATCGCGTGCGACGTGTGGTCCTTGCGCGTCGAGAACGAGAACGTCGCCGCACCGAGGTTCGTGGTGTCGGGCAGCGTGGTCTCGAGATCGAAGCCGCCTTGATCCGAGAGTTTCGCCGTTCCGCTCGCGATGCGATTGCGGCGCGCATCGTCGAGCGTCCACGCCACCGTCTCGCCCGCAGCCGGCAACGCGATATCTGGGTTCACGCCATCGTGCGACCAACGCACCCAACCTTTCACGTAGACCTTCTCGCCCGGCTTGTACGTGAAGCGATCGTCGGTGACGTACCAGCGAGCGCGTTCGCTGCGCATGGCGCGGTCGCGACCGAACGCAGCGAACACCGAGTCTCCGTTTGCCTCCGCGACCACGATGCTCGGCGTGTGGAGGTAGCTGCCGTCCTTGTTGGTCTTGTGCTCGGGCAGGGTCAGCATCGCGCGACCCTCGGCGTCGCTCGTGCCCGTCACGATCTTCGCGCCGCGATCGCCGTCGCGGATGATCGACATGGCTGCGTTCGGGATCGCCGCGAGGAAGCGCGCGGGATCGATCTCGCGTGTCCACGCGTTGATCTTCTCGCCGTCGACGCGCGCGGTGATGCCCATCTTCGTGACCTGGATCCACGCCACGTTGCGCGCGTTGAACCACTGGTCCTTGGAGATCGGCCTCACCCGCGTCGCCGTCGCCACCGCGACCACGTGGCCCGTGCCGTTCTTGTCGAGGAGCGGCCGCAGATCGACGCGCAGATCCGCCATGTAGCGCGGGCCCACGGGATAGTCCTTCGACAGGATCCGCTTGCCCGGCGGTCGCGTGGCCTTCGGATTCTGTTCGAACGCTTCGTACGCGAAGTAGTCCGCGGGGGTGACCTTGTACAGCTCGACGTGCAGAGACGTGATCGCCTGCAGCGACACCACGTACTGCGGGATCTGGAATCGCGGATCGATGATGTGGAAGCCGGTCGGCACGTCGACGTGCGGCGAGTACTCGTGGACCTTCGTCACGAACGACACGCGCTTGGGGCCGACGTACGGCTGGCCATAGACATCGACGAGCGCGTCGCCGATCACGATGTCGAACTGCTTGCCCACGATCGCGGGCGCCCACACGTTCACGTAGTCGCCGTTGAGCCAGCGATCCTCGACCTCGTAGTTCTCGATCTGGATCTTCGCCGCACGAAACGACGCTTCCTCGATCGAGCTCGTGAACTTCACGCTGAACAAGTTCCCTGCACCGCAGCGCGCGCCCGTGACGCGGGGCGGTCCGTCGTCGCATTCGAGACCGCGCAGGCGAAACGCGGGGACGACCGTGGTTCCGGCATAGGTCGGCTTCGCGGACGTGCGCGGTCCTTCGCTCGACGGAGCGCCCTTCGCGAGCACGATTTGCAGCTCGGTACCGGCGGGCCACGCGGAGTCCGGCGCGATCAGCACGTGGTGCTTGCCGAGGTCCGCGTCGGTCACCTTCAGGTGCGGCAACTTCGCCCATGCAGCGTCGGCCGCCGCACGATCGATCGCGTGGAACGCGACGCGCTTGCCCGCCTTGGTCTGCACGCGCAAGAACGGCACGATCTTCGCGCGGTCGAACGCAGCATCGAACGACACCGCGATCGCGGAGTCCGGACGCAGCTGCGACGGAAACGCATCCTTGAGCGCGATGGCTTTGGTCGAGAACGTGCCCGTCGCATCGGCGGCGAGCGTCGAGCCCGACAGTGCCTTCGTTCCCGCGGGCACGGTGACGGTGTACGTGGTGGCCTGCGCGAGCTTGCCGCTCTGTGCGAAGAAGCCGAGCACGCGCGTATCGATCCATCGCCACGTTCCCATCGTCGGAGGCGAGATCCGCGCGGGTGGTGCGTCGATGGTGCCGATCTTCGCGACCGGCACCATCGCGTCGGCGAAACGGATCCGGATCTCCGCTTCGGCCGTGACTTCATCCGTCGGGAGGATCGTCGGTGCGATCATCGGATCGATCGTCGCGGTCACCGATCCCATCGGCGCGTTCGCGACGGGCTTGCCGACCGGCACGCTGAACGCGATCGGTTGCACGGCACCGGCACCGGCACGCGGCGGTGGCGCGCTCGGCGCGCGCATCGCGGGGGCATTCGTGTTGTCGAGCTTCGGCAGCGGCTCCATCCGCGCGAGCAGCTCGTTCGTCCGCGCGTCGGACAGAACGGCGATCGAGCTCGTGTTGGTCACGGGCTGCGAGCTCGCGAACGACAGCGTCATCTTCCCGTCGCTGCCATCGTCGAGCGCGACCTCGGGGCGACCCGCAGGCGCGACGAGCACCGGCGGCGCGATCACCCCGACGTCGGGTGTCACGGGTCGCGGGGCAGGGCGGGGCGATGGACCGCCGCAGCCGCTCATCACGATCGACGTCGCCAACCACAGACAAAGGATAGAGCGAGCCCCAGTACGGCGCATGTGGCCATCCTGACACCGCCTCTCGGGCCTCGGTTCCGCTCGCGCCGTCTATTCCCGCGGACTTGCGCCGTGACGGAAATGTCTCGATGTCGGGGCCGTTCCCAACGGTGATCGGGCCAAGTCACTCGAATCGCACGCGACCGCGTGGCACGCCTGGTGGAGTACGACGCCCGCATGCTGGCCGTCGCGCTCGTCCTCGCACGTGTCCTCGCCGAGGCGAACGGGCCCGCGCCCACGCTATCCGACGAGGCGCTCCTCGTCCTCAAGCGCCACGACATCCGCGTCGGCAATGGCTGCACGGCCAATCCAGGTGGCGATGGTGGGCTCGGCGACGGTGGGCTCGGCGACGGATCCTCGAGCGACGGTCCCGCGGACGCAGGCACATTGGATGGGCCTACCGATGCCGGTGCCGGTGATGGCGGCGTGGACGCGAGCGACGGTGGACCCGACGGCGCTGTCGGCGATCCATGCGAGCACATCGCGGGCGACGCGATCACCCTCGTGATGCAGCCGCACTTCTCGCAGCTCACGACCGGGACACGCTTCGCGATCTTGATGGTCACGCCCTCGCGTCCGATCGTCGAGGTGACCTCGCGCTACGTGTTCTCGTCGCTCGAGGCAGTCACCGCACCCGTGGTCCAGGAGATCCGGAAGGAAGTCCCTGATCCCACGATGAAGGTGTGCCGCCGCTACTCCGGTGGCGGATGCGGCGGTGGCCCGATCGTCCCCGAGGATCCGTATTGGGAACCACCCGCGCTCGACGGTGATGGCGGTCTCGGCGATCCGGACGGCGGGTTCTCCCTCGACGAGATCGGACCCTACCAGGTCCTTCGCGCGAACCCGACGACGACCGCCGAGCTCACCACCTGGCTCGCGACCCTGAACTACCTCGTGATGCCCGACGACGTCGCCGCGGTCGCGCCGTACATCGCGAAGGGCTACACGGTGGTCGCGCTGCGCGTCGCTCTCGACGAGACGCCCGATGGCGACCTCGCACCGATCGCGTTGACCTGGGCCGGCTCGGAGATCCGCTTGCCCGCCGCGCTCGGCTCGCCCGGCGGCGCGTTTCCGACGACGGTTTACGTCGCGGCGGACCGTCGCTACGATCTGCCCGGCGCGCGCGTGCCGTTCGCGTTTCGCGTGGGCTACGACGATGCGACGTTCCTCACGCGCAACGAGTACACGTTCGATCCCACGACCGCCGACGAAGATCCCATCGCGATCCCGGTGACCGGCGATCCAGAGAAGCGCGAGATCGTCGAGCACGTGACCGAAGTGCGCGTCCCCGTCGAGGATGACTCGGAGTGCGGCTGCGGCGGTGCCGGCGGCCACAACGATGGCTGCCTGTTGTGCAACGCGCCCGGAGCTCCACGACCGGATTGGGGCGTGCTGCTCGGCGCGATCGTGTTCACGCTCGTCCCGCGTCGTCGCCGTCGTCGCCGTCGCTGATAGTCTCGCTCGCATGTGCCCGTGTGGATCGAACCTCGCCGACGACGCGTGCTGCGCGCGCTATCACCGCGGCGAGCCCGCACCGACGGCCGAGGCCCTCATGCGGTCGCGCTATTCCGCGTACGTGCGCGGCGAGATCGACTACCTCGTGGAGACGCACGATCCTGCGACGCGCGGCTCCCTCGATCGCGATGCGATCGCTGCGCGGTCCCGCGAGACTCAGTGGCTCGGCCTCGAGATCGTCGCGACCGAGTACGGCAGCGCGGATGACGCGCGCGGTGTCGTCGAGTTCATCGCGCGCGGCACGACGAAGGGCAACGCGTTCGCGCAGCGCGAGCGCTCGCGATTTCGCAAGATCAGCGGTCGCTGGGTCTACGTCGACGGCAAGGTCCGCTAGCGCATCCGGCGGCACCAGCGACGCGCGGCTCGTCAGCGCATTCGAAGCACGGCCAACACGACGAGGATCACGAGCGCGCTTGTCATCTTCACGAGGAGCACGGTCACCTCGCGACGTCCGGGATCGTACGGAAGATCGCCGGGCGTCGATGCGATCCGTGCCCGGAGCTGGTCGCGTCGCGCCTGCACCTCCGCGAGGTCGGCCGCGATCTGCACGCGCTTCGCACGCTCGGCCTCGATCTCCGCTTCGAGTCGCTCGACGCGGGCGAATGGATCGTCGTCCGTCACCAGCGCCCCGATACGAGTACCTGCGGCACCCAGATAATCGTGAACAGGAGAGCCAGCGCTACGATCCAGAGCAGCGCGACTTGCAGGACATCGACGGTGTCGCTGTCGCGCCATGCTCTGCGCCACAGACGCCACCACCGCCTGGTCGGCAGCGCCGCGGTCAGGCGCACCGTCTCGGCCCGCGCCGCGTCGAGCTCGCCGATCGCCGCGGCCGTCACCGCACGCTCGCGCTCGAGCTCGGCTTCGAGCTCGTCGGCTCGGGCTCGCGCAGCATCGTGGTCGCTTCGAAACGTCACCGCGGACCTTCGTAGGTCGAGTTCGTCCGATGTGCAATCGAATGCGACTGTCGCGAGAATTCTCCGTCTGATCGTTCGACCACGTGCTGGGCCGACTTCTCATCGCATCGATGTTGCTCGCTGCTTGCTCGAACCACAGCACCGGCAGTGGAGATGACTCCACCGTCGGTGCGCAGGGACCCGAAGGACCACAGGGGCCACCCGGCCCGGAGGGGCCACCCGGCCCACAAGGTCCACCGGGACAGGTCACCGTTCTCGACGGCGGCGTCATCCAAGGACCCGCCGGTCCACAGGGTCCCGAAGGTCCCGCGGGCCCGACGGGCGCGACCGGTCCGCAAGGCCCGATGGGCCCGATGGGCCCGATGGGCCCGATGGGATCAACCGGCGCGACAGGCGCGACCGGACCGGCAGGCTCGCCGGGCTCGCCGGGCCCGGCGGGATCGATGGGACCGCAAGGCGTTCCCGGTGCGCAAGGCGCGGGCGGCGGCGTGACTGGCGAAGCGGCCGCGCAGTTCGCGGGCTTCACGCAGACGACGTACACCGGGGTGGCCGGCGGTCGCGAAGCGATGAACGCGCGATGTGACGCCGCGTTCGCGGACTCGCATCTGTGTCACGCATCGGAGTACTTGCTCGCGAATGCCGCGACAGTGCCGCCGACGAATGGCGCGTGGATCGATGCGAGCGCCGGCATCGAGGGCTTCAACGCGAATGTCACGGTGAGCAATTCACTCGGTAGCGTCGAGATGGGGCGCTACACGGGATTTCACGAGCTCACGAACTGTGCGAACTGGACGCTCGGCAGCTATTCGAGCGGTGCGACGGTCGGCATCACCGTGACGCCCGCGCAGATGACGTCGACGCAGTGCACGCAGAGTCGCGCGCTCGCGTGTTGTTCGACGCCGACATCGGCGGGGTTTCGTGGCTTCACGAGCGCGACGATCAGTGGCGCGCGTCCGGGTGGTCGCGCCGAGATGCACCAGACCTGCGGCGCGCAGTTCGCCGGCAGTCACATGTGCCACGCGGCGGAGTACTACCGCGCCGCACCGACGATCACGCCACCCGTCGCGGGTGCGTGGATCGATGCGAGCGCGTACCTGCGCACGTCCGGTGGTGTCGACGTGACGAACAACGCGGCCGTCGAGACGCTCGGTCGCTATGCTGGCTTTCACGAGCTCACGAACTGCGGAGGATGGACTCTCGCGTCGTACTCGAGCGGAGCCGCGTACGGGCTCAAAGTCACATCCGCGGGCGTCGCCTCGAACGTGTGCACTGCCGCTCTGGCGGTCGCCTGCTGTGACTAGAGCGGCGTGAACTTGATCGACATCGACACGTTTACGGTACCGACGTCCGGTGCCTGCTGCGTCTGGACGCGACCGAGCACGTCGCGTGCGCAGTCTGCGAGCGAGCCGAATGCACCTCCGCGCGCGGACACACGACGAGCGGCGCCACCTTCGTCGATCCTGAAACTCAGGGTCAGGGTGATGGATGGTGTCTCTTGTCGAGCCTTCGCGGCAGCGCGATAGCAGTCGCGAAGCGATGGAACCACGCGATCGATTCCGCGTCGTACGACCGAGCTCGGCAACGAACCTTCGATATCGAGACGGGCGATCGTCGGCGTCGCGTCGAGAGAACCAAGCACCTTCTTCGGTGCAGCGATCGGAGGCGGAACCGGAACAACCGGCTTCGCTACCGGCGGTTGTTCACTCGGCGGCGCCGTGACCGGCGGTGGTTTCGTCTCCACCGGCTCGGGTGGTGCGACAACGATTGCCGCCGGGGGCGTGGGCGTTGGCGTCGACGAACCCGAGCCAGCTGGAGGCCCGGAGCTCGGCGTGCGCGCTGGTTGCTTCGTCACCACCTTTGCGGTGGCCACGCGCTTCACGCCGGTTTGCTTGGGCTGTGCGATCGTCTTGGGGCGAGGCGACGGTGGGGGGACCGCGGTCGGAGGCTCTACATCCGCCGGAGGTGCGGGCGTCGGCTCCGGCAGTGCCACCGTTGGCGCTTCGGTAGGCGTCGGCTCCGTCGTCGTCGGCTTCAACACCGGCTCGACCGGCGGTTGCGTTGGGTCGGGCATTGCCGCAGCGGCGACATGCCGGTCGTTCGTTTCCCGTCCGTACTTCATCCACGCGAACGCGCCGCCCCCACCGAGGGCGAGCAACGCGATCGCGCCGAAGATCGCTGCGCCGCGACGACGTGGAGCAGGTGGACGCGCGGGCTCCGTGCGCGGCTCGGGTCGATGCGAGCCCGTGGTCGTTACTCCCTCGTGCCGGCCTGTCGTGGAGATTTGGTGGCGACCCGTGACGGCGTGGAACGGGCCCGTGACGACATGGTGCTGGCCGGTCGCCGCCAGAATGCGCTGCGAGTTGCGCACGCGCTCGATGCTTCCAGGGAACGGCGTCTGCGAGACACCAAACTGCGCTTGGATCAGAAGAATGTCGGCGCCGTCGGGGAGCGCGGCCTCGAAGTCCGAGAGAAGGGCGTCGATCGTCGGATACCGATCCTCGGGCTCTTTCGCGAGTGCGCGAACGATAACCATCTCGATCGGCTGCGGGATGTCGGGGTTGTACGAGCTCGGCAGCGGGAGCGGCGCTGACACCTGCATGCGGAGCACCTTCAACAGATTCTCGTCGTTGAAAGGCACGCGCCCCGCGAACATCAAGTAGAGGAGGATGCCGAACGAGTACACGTCGGCTCGTTGATCGACGTCGTCGCCTCGACACGCCTCGGGCGCCATGAACATCGGACTGCCGAGCGCTTGTCCCGTCTTCGTCATGCGGTCCGTGACGGGAACCTTCGCGATGCCGAAGTCGAGAACCTTCACGCCCCAACGGCCCTGCGTGCGCTGCACGAGAAACACGTTCTCGGGCTTCACGTCGCGGTGAATGATGCCTTCTGCATGCGCGTGCGAGAGAGCACGCGCGACGGGGACGCAGATCGCGACGCATTCCTCGAGCGTCATCGGACCTTGGTCGAGGCGATCCGCGAGCGTCATGCCACGGAGTAGCTCCATCACGAAGTACGGACGGTGACAACCGGTGATGCCGAAGTCGGAGATCGAGACGATGTTCTCGTGATCCAGCTGCGATGCCGCGTGTGCTTCTTGCGTGAATCGAGCGCGCGCCTCGGTGCTCGAGGCGTGCTCGGCGGACAACACCTTCGCGGCGAAGTGCTTCAGCAGACTTTGATGCTCGACGAGATACACGACCGCCATGCCACCAACGCCGATGCGTTCGAGGACTCGGTAGTCCTTGCCGAGCATCGACCCGAGCAACGGATCGGCGACTGCGGTGCCCACCATCGGTGGGAGTATAGATCGTATCTAGTCCTCAGCGAAAACACTGTCTCGACGAAGCTATCAAGAATCACGAAGCTCAAATTTTTCGCGATCCAGACTACAGCGCCGACAATCGCGAATCCGCCCTGGCCCGAAACGCAATGCAGGCCGGCGGGAAACCGCCAGCCTGCTCGGAATCGACGAACGTGCGCTAGAGAGCGGACAAGAACGCGACGAGGTCAGCCTCCTCGGCAGCCGTGAAGTTGAAGCCCTGGAACTGCTCGTACATCTTCACGACCTCGAGCAGCGTGGGTGCGCTACCGTCGTGGAAGTATGGAGCACGCGCCGCGAGACCACGGATCGCCGGCACCTTGAAGCGGCCCATATCACGCCACTGACCGGTGATGAGCGCACGGCCCGGGTCGGTGATCTGGACGATGGCGCCCGTCGGTGTGGTGACGACGCCACCCGCGTTCACGATGGGCGGTCCCGTGTAGCGGAACGTATAGAGCGGCTGATCAGCCGCGCGGCGGAGCGGCACGGTGGCGGTGTCGATGATGTTGAAGAAGCGGCCCGCCATGTCGCTGCCGAAGTTCTGAATCGTGTGGCAGTTGGTGCAGGTGAACTCCGGGCGCGGATTGCCGTTGGCGTCGACCACGTGGTGACGGGTGTTGAAGAGCTCCTGCCCACGGAACACCGCACGGCGATCGGGGTCCGAGCTGTTCTGCCACGCATCGAACAGGTTCCAGCGACGGACGTCGCGCGTCGGGATCACGGTCGAGAACGTGATGTTCTGCGACGCGAGAGTCTCGGCACGTCCTCCCGCCCCTTGAGAATCGAGCATTCCGATGTTCCAGGTGAACGCCTGCGCGTTGAACAGCCCCGTCTCGAAGTCGACGATCTGCTGGCGCGTCACGTCGTTCAACGGATTCGGCGCGGCGGCGTGGCCTTGGGTCGCGCCGTTCGCCTGCTCCTTGAGCGCGTCGTTGATCGTCGCTCCGGTAACGCGACCATCCCACATCACGTTCGGGATCGCGGTCAGGTTCGTTGCCGGCAGCGGACGACGGAACATCGACAGCTCCGCAGCACTCGCGAAGTTGTACGGGTCATCGACCGCAACGAGCTCGAAGTTCGCGTTTGCCGGCATCCCGATGCCGACGCGAATCGTGCCGCGAGTGAGCAGCATGCTGTAGGCACTGCGGCGAGCAGCCAGCGTCGAGACATCCGCGTTCGGGCTGTTCGTACCGTCATTCGTACGGAACAGTGGATCCCGGCCTCGCGTCAGCTCGAACAGGATCCGAGTGTTGAGGGTGTTGATCGTCCAACCCTCGGTCGCTTTGTGGCAACTACCGCACGTGCGGTCGTTGGTACCGAACTCGTCGAAGAACTCGTTGCGGAGGTCGACATAGCCTTCCGTGCTGAACGTCTCGGAGAATCCGAGCGTGTTCAGCATCGGGAAGTTGTTCGAGATCCGGCTCTTGTTGAAGGACAACTCGGACGAGCTCGTCCCGAGCTCCAGGTCATCGCCATCAAGCTCGTCGGTCACGCATCCCGAGACCGACACCAACGCACCCAGAACGAAGGATACCTTCTTCATGCTACCTCTCCGCGACCGCACCCAGTCGCGAGCCGGTACTCAGTGCGTGAATCGGGCCACCGAAGAGGCGGATATCATTCCAACGGATTGCACATCGCGAACGCACTAGTCTGGGGGCTGAGTGCAACAGTCTTGTGCAAATCGAAGTGCATCGCTTGCACTTCGCTGCGCGGCGTCACGTACATGCGTGCACGTTCGTCCTCGTCGTGACGACGTGGGTGAGTGTCGAGCGATGTCGTGGACGATCGATAGTTCAAGCAGCGAAGGATGACCTCGCCGTCCGCCGGTGTGATCGCGCTGCCGGGGAACAGGCGCATCTTGTGGACGATCTTCTCCCATCGTTCCGGCGGGTGACGCGGCACCTGATAGCGCTCGCGGTCGTGACACGCGGTGCATTTTCGCTCCGTCAACGCACACGCTTCGACGATCTCGGGTGGCGATCCGGCTGGATACAGCGGCGACGGTTCCTTGCACGCGACGAGCGTCAACACCGCGGCGTGCAGCGCGAGACGAATGCTCACCATGGCGCTCAATTGTTGCGCGCGCCCTCAGCGATCCAGTCTCTGAACAGGAGCTGCTCCGCGTCCGTGAATTGCGGCGGAGCGAGTGGCATGCGTGATCCGAAGGGAGGGGTCCTTCCGATCTTCTTCAGGAGGATGCTGTTACACGGATCGAAGTCGATGATGATGTTGGTCCCGGTGTTCATGCCGCCGCGACGGAACAACGCGTACGAGGACACGTCGAGGCCGGACGTCGTGCGACTGAGGTGACACGGGAAACATCCGCCAGGCACGCGCAGCATGAGCGGCCGCAGATCGCGCGAGAACGAGACGTCGATCTGGGGATCGCTATCCGAGTTGTCGCAAGCAAACCCCTGCGCGTCTCCCGCGTCGGTCGCCGCAGCTCCCGGTTGCAGGTCTCCGACGTCGGGTGCCGGCAAGAGACATCCGCTCAGGCACGAAAGAGCGAGCACGAGAATCTTCACGGCTGCCCCTCCACGAACTGGATCTGAATGTTGTTGACGATCGTGCCGATGGTGAAGTTGTCGACATTGTCGGATCGGTACCCGGTCATGGTCCCGTTCGTGGCACGGCGAAACAGATCTGTATCGGTGGTGATGTCGACCGGCTCGATGCCACTCGCGAGTCTCACGCTGATGTCCTGGCAGAGTGGCGAGTAGTTCGGTGTTGGTGGCGTGATGACCGGCGGGACCGTCGGAATCGTCACCTGGAAGACCGGCTGCGCGTCGGGCGTCGTCGGCAGGATCGGCGGCGTTCCCGTCGGCACACCGGTCAGCAGAAACGACGCGTGGCGTACGTCGACGATACCGAGCCGGAGGGGCTGCCTGCCCACACCAAAGGTCCCGAGCTCGAATGCGTCGGCGAGGAAGCCGCGTGCGTACACTTTTTTCGCCGGCAATGTCGGGGTCGCCCCGCCAACCTCGAGCTTGGTCGCCGGTGGCACGATCGGCATGTTGACCCATGTGCCATCAGCCGTCGGTTCACCGACGAGCCCGAGCTCGATGGCCTCCGTCAACGCATCGAGCGACGTGATCTTCTCGCCGGCGTACGTGTCCGTGACCGGCACGTTCACGATGCGTCGAATCGCGCTGTACCGCAGATCGCCCGGCAACGTGTCGAGCATCGGTAGATGATCCGCTAGCGGCGTGAACACACCGGCGGTGTCTACTCTGCCAAAGATGTACGCCGGGGCGAGCACCGAGAAGCTGTCGATCACGAACGCGCCGAAGTGCCAGAAGCGCACCGTTGCTCCGTTCGACTTGCCCGTACCGCGGACGACCACGCCGTTGTTGGCAAGGAGCGTGGCATCGACGAGACCGTCGTTGAACTGGATCTGCGTCTGCAGCTCGAGGCTGTCGGCGGTGCTCGGCACGACCGCATCGGGCGGAAGTACGAACCGAGGGGCTCCGGGAGGCGCGTCCGGCGGCATCGGGATCGACGAGTCGATTTCGATGTCGGCAACACGCGGTCCCATGTTGCATCCGAGCAGAAATACGAGGATGGCGTACTTCATCGAGTCGGCTCCTTAGAATGGACCTGCGAGTCCGGCGTGAATCACGTCTTCGTCGTCGTAGTCGCTGAAGTCGTATCGCTCGTAGCTCAGCTTGACGCGAACCGATTGTCCGATGCCGATGGCGAGGCCGGCGGTGTGGCGAATCAACGCGCTCTCGGAGCGCATGGCGCTCGTTCGGAGCACGTTGCCGCGGCGCCGCAATCCGTCTTCGCGGAGGACGACCGTCAGGTGTTGACCGATCGGCACCTCGACCTCGGCGTACGCGCCCTCCTTCAGCATGTCCGGATCGTAGCGACCGTCGCTGCCGGGTCCGTACTTGAAGTCCGCTTCGGGGTCCGCCCCCATCGCCATCCGTGTCTGACGGATGAGGTACTCGAGGCGAAGCGACACGTTCTTCACACGAAGGCTCGCGTGCGCACCATAGATGCCGAATTTGTACCGATGCTCGGGATCGTAGGTCCCACGCATGATCGACGCACCGATCGATCCGGTGACGTCACCTCCGCCGATGACCCCGAGCACGAGCTGGCCGCCGATGACCGGACGCGAGTTGTTGTCGACGTAGTACGCCTCGCCCGAGCGCGAGAGCTTGTAATCGAAGTCGACAGGATCGGTGCCGGCACGCGGACCGCCGACGGCAAACGCGGCGAACGAGAGCTGGACCTTCTCCCCGAAGTAGTGCGTGCCGTTGAGCTCGAGGCCGTTGTCGACCCAGGGCGCCGGTAGGACGCCCTGGTTGAACTCTTCGTGGCGCAACATGCGTCCCATGTCGTACGGAAGCGGCTTGTCGCTCGTGCGGTGGTTCGCGGGGTCGTGCCGAACTGGAAACTCACCAAAGGATGGCGTGAAGCGTCCGACGCGAACGTTTAGTTGATCGGCCACGCGAACATCGAAGAAGGCCATGCCGACTTCGAAGCCGTGGCATGCAACGCACACCTTCACGTTCGCTGTGATGCGACTACTGAAGTCCATCGCGATCTTCAGCGAAACCTCGGCGGTCGCGCCATCGAGACCAAGTCGACGGCCCGTCGTCTCGGACGGAACTGCCATGTAATCGAGCTGGATCGACCCGGCGAAGTTTCGTTTGAGCTTGGGTTCCGCCGGCTCTTCCGGTGGTGGAGGGGGAACGTCCGCCGACACGGGTTGCGGATCCGTCGCGGGCGCCTCCGCCGGTGCCGGTGCCGGTGCGACCGGTACCACGGGCGCGGGCCCCGTCGACGCAGGTTCCGTCGGTGTCGTCGGCACAGGCGACGCCGGCGGTGTCGGTGTTGACTGCGCCCGTGCGACGGCAAGGGTGAGCCAGCAGACCGTGGCCGTAACAAAGATAAGACGAGAAGTACGGATCATTCGTTTCCCCTCTTAATAATCTTAACCGCCAACAAAGCCCTGCTGGAGTTTCCGGCCGTGAAGCTGCGGATTTCGATCGGCCGACATGTGGTTTGGCGCTCGCTCGATTCCCTACGCCCCGAGCCCCGATTCTGTCGTCTCACGTGTCGCGTTTCTTGCGCGGCCTCGGAAGGTTGTACTGCTCCAGCCGATTGATGAGCGTGCGCCGCGAGACTCCGAGGAGACTTGCAGCCTTGCTCTGATTCCCATCGGCCTGCGTGAGCGCTTGTATCACGCGCTCGCGTTCGTCTTCGTCGGTACCGCGCACCGCGTTCTCCACTCGGAGATACGTCCCACGCATCCTCTCAGCCGGCAGATCCTCGTCACTGATGAGGTCGTTGTTGCACACGACCACCGCGCGCTCGATGACGTTGCGCAGCTCGCGGATGTTGCCGGGCCATCCATAGGCGCGTAGCAGCTCCAACGCCTCGCCAGTGAAGCCGATGCCGGGTCGCCCCATTCGGTGTGCAGCGGCTGCTGCGAATCGGCGTGCGAGCACGACGACCTCTCGAGGGCGCTCGCGGAGAGGTGGAATGACGAGCGTGGCAGCGCTGAGCCGGAAGTAGAGGTCGCTGCGAAACCGGCCGCGTTCGACCGCTGCCTCGAGATCGACGTGGGTCGCAGCGATGAAGCGCAGCGAGATCTTCTTCGCCGTCGTCGCACCGACGCGGCGAAGGTCACCGTCCTCGAGGATCCGGAGGATCTTGGCTTGGATGGCCAGCGACATGTCGCCGATCTCGTCGAGGAACACGGTCCCGCCGTCGGCCGTCTCGAGCAGACCCAGCTTCGCGGTGTTCGCGCCGGTGAACGCGCCCCGTTCGTGACCGAACAGCTCGCTCTCGAGGAGCCCATCGTTGAGTGCCGCGCAATTGATCGCGACGAACGGCTGGGCACTACGGCTGGAGCACACGTGGATCGTGCGGGACATCATCTCCTTGCCCACGCCGGTCTCGCCGAGGATCAGCACCGAGAGATCCGACGCCGCGATCCGCACGGCAACCGCATAGAGATCCCGCATCGATTGTTCCTCGATGACGAGGTCCTCGCGGTCGGGCTCGTCGTGCTCCACGATCCGCGTCAACAGGGCGAACGCGCTGCGAGCATCGACAGGAAAGTGGGCGAGCGAGTATGCGGTGGTGCCGCCGACCTGGCGGATCGCGGCAGCCATTCGCTCCGCGACCTGCGTTGCCTGGTCGGGGCCTGCATCGATCACGAGAAGTGCATACGAGCGCTCTCCGAGGCGGGCGAGCACGTCCGAATTCCGCAGGGTCGACATCAGGGCTTGCGTGACCACATTCTCTGCCACCGCCTGGGCGCGGATCCCTAGGACGGCGAACTGTCCGTTCGCGCGCTCGGCCCGCGCACATTCCTCCTCGAGCCGTGTCTGGAAGTAGTCCTGGGTCGCGAGGCGACTCGTCTGCGCCGGCATGAACCGGGGTTGAATGACGAGCGTGACGTGACCGACGGTGACGAGCTCGTTAACGGCTAGCGCGACGGGCTCGTGTGGCACGAGCCGCTGCTCGCGGAGCGTGGTTCCGTTCGAGCTGCCGGCATCTTCGATAGTCAGGCGCGTGCATTCAATGTGGAGCACGGCGTGGCGGCGCGAGATCGAATCGTCCTCGATCTGAACCACGTTGTCGGGATCGCGGCCGATCGTGACCGCGCCGATCTCCGGCAGGACATGGATCGCAGCAATCGCGTTGTCGCCGAGGATGAGGAGGCGAAACCGCGCACCGCTCGACGTGATCGCCTGAAGCGGACCTGTTACGCGGTCAGAGCGCGCCACCGCGGGCACGCTATCATGTCTCGACTGGTCTCGCGACTTAGCGCGTCGGGGCGAGCGGGCGCAGGTTGACGCGCGCATCGCGGCGATCGAACAGGACGATGCGACAACCGATGCGAGCGGTCGCTTCGCCGTCGGCGTTCGGTCGCGTTTGATAGCGTGCGCCGAGGACGAGCGACACCGGGCGATCGTTGATCGCGATCACGATGCGCTCGAGCTCCGCTTCCGCGCGTGCTTCGGGGACCCAGCCATGAACCGACGACCACGCGGTGCCAGCTTCGAGGCGGAACGTGCCGGCGGTGCGGCCCTCGAGCGACTCGAAGCCGAGCTCGAGAATGCCGGTGGAGAACGGCGCGACCACGTGCTCGTCGACCGCGAGACGCGGCATCAGATCGCCATCGGGATCGCGCTCGAGGAGTACGTCCCAACGCGCCACGGGGCCGATCGCGAAGTGGCGGCGAAACGTGCGCGTACGAGCGAAGTCGACGAGCGCGCCCATCTTGACCATGCCGACCTCGACGGGAGATGTGTCGTCGCGCCAGCGCAGCGCGCCGAACTCGGCGAGCGCGCCGATATCGAAGGGCAGGAAGATCTTCTTCGGCGTACCGAGCGGCAGGACGATGTGCCCGTCGCGTGCGTGGCGGATGAAGCGGCCGCGATAGATCGTCCCGTCGAACGCGTTCGTGAGGAGCGCGTGTGTCGTGTCGGTGATGTGGTGCTCGAGCTTCCAGATGAGGTCGGGCTCGTCGTCGAACGTGACCACGTGGCGAAGCGCGATGCTCCCACCGACACCTTCGGTTCCCGCGTTGACGGAGAAGCGATTGCCGAGATCGAAGCACGTCACGAAGCGGCTGCCCGCGTCCGTGATGCCCGTGCAACGTTCCGCGTGCGCCGTGTGCGAGACGAGCGCGACGAGGATGATCAGCGCGGCTTTGGCGGTGCCCACAAGTTGAACCTGAGGCCCGCATCCATCACGAACGCCCACTGCGACGGAATGCCGGGGACGTCATCACGCTTCTCGCCACCGGCGGCGAGCTTGAGCGTGAGGGGCTGATCGTTAACCGCGAGGACGATGGCTTCGTATTGCAGCCGTGCCTTCATGCGCTGCGCGACCTTGCCCGTGTACTCGAGCGGGACGAAGTAGCGCGGGATGTCGTGCGTGACCTCGAAGCGCAGGTTGTGGAAGCCCTCGCGATCGAGGACCCAATCGAGCTCGAACGCGGAGCCGTAGACCACGGCGGAGCGGTAGCCGATCAGGTCGGCTTGCTGACCTTCGAGCGCGACGCCGGTGCGCACCCGGGCGAACGAGTCGAGGTTCGCCGACTGCCAGAGGTCCATCGTCACTTGCGCGGCGGCGTGCTTCCAGACTTGCGAGTGACCGAGTGCGGTGCGGTGGATTTCGAGTCCGCCGGCCTCGGTCCACAGGCCGATGTTCATGTGTAGGTCGTGGCGCGCTGGCTCGCCGACGAACGTGGTGATGCGGAGGAGCGGATCGGTGAACTTTCGCGAGAAGTCGTAGTGTGCGACGACCATCTCCGCCGAGAACGGCTCCATGTGCACTTCACCTTCGACGAAGCGGAAGCGGTGCCGCATCGGCGAGCCCTTCGAGTACGCGTCGAACGAGAACAAGCCGAAGTCGATCGAGGTGCGCGTCGATTGCAGCGGGTTCTCGAGGACCTTCTTCGGCGTGTAGCCGACGCCGAAGTAGAGGCGCTTGCGCAGATCGAAGTTCGTCTGGAACGTGCGGCCGCGTTCGTCACGCGCCCATCCCCACGGTGCGTCGGGGCGGCCGGGCAAGAACTTGAAGCCATCGCCTTCGAGCTTCTTGCGATCGAACGGCATGTCGAGCTCGCAGTCGCGTGCGCGCTCGAGCGGCTTGACCGGATCTCCGTCGGCGTCGAGCTCCTGGTTCGGCGAGTAGAGACAGACCTTCGTCGTCGGATCGCACTGGACCCGCCACAGCGCGCCCTCGGTGTCGCTCGCGCAGTGCACGACGTTGCTGCTGCTCATCATCGGCAGGTCGTCGGCGTGCGCGATCGCGGGCAGACCGATAGCGATCACCGCGATCGTCGCGGCACCAAGGACCCTCATGGTCGACGCGACTCGTGCATCGTGTGGGCCACTGCGCGAGTGCGTGCTGGGAACGGCGTTAGCGACGAGTGTGATCTGCCGACGTGTGCCGCTCGCGCAACACGTGTCACTCGCGTGCGTCACTGCGGTCATGAATCGATGAGCTCCGCGGTGATCGTCTTTCCGTCGCCGTTGACCTCGAACCGCAGCGGCGTTCGCGCCGCGGTGTTGGTGACCCACATCGCGAACGAGATCGCGGGGCCGCTACCCTCGAGCGGCGCGACGCGGCCGCTGACTTTGATCGCCGGCGAGGAATAAAGATCCTCGGGGATCGGACGCGACAGGACGAGCTTGTAGATCCGTCCCGCGACGAGCACGTGCAGCACGCCGCCGCGCGCTTGCGGTTGTGCCCAGCCGCGGATCACGCCGAGCGCGGATTGCAGCGTGTGCACGTTGCCATCGGGCACGCTGTGCGAGATGGGCGGTTCGCCGATCGCGTAGCTCTTTCCGTCGAAGGTGGCGTTCGTCGTCGTTGCTTCGCCATCGAGCTCGGAGATCTCGTTCGCGCCGATCGGGCGATGCCCATCGCGATCGATCACGCTGACGAGCTCGTACTTCACGCGTGCGAACGAGCTCGCGAGTGCGTTCGTCTCGAAGCGCGAGCGAACTTCTTGGTCGCCGACTGCGATCTCGGCCCGGCCGATCGACAGCCCTTGAAACTGCACGTTCCACGCGAAAGATTCGCCGCCATCGAGCACGTAGTTCTTCGTGTCGAGTGGACCGAGCGGCGAGCCCGTGGCGACGAGCTCGGGTAGGGGCTTTGGTTCGAAGCCTGGCCCGTGGGCACAGGCCGTGGTGAACACCACAGCGAGGACGGCAATGCGCATGGGGCGCATCGGAGTGCAAAGTCAGCGCCGTCGTTCGCGCGGAGCGAAATACCGCCGCGCACCGATCAACAATGAAGGAGACGCGGCGACGCCGAACGTGTCTATCGGCGGCGGCCGCGGTGCTGCGGCGGATGCTTCGGCCGGGGCGGTGGAGCATTGCCGCGAGGCGGACCTCCGCGTTGCGCGGGAGCCTGCTGCTCGCGTCGCTTGGGCAGAAGGCCCGCGATCTCTTGTTCGTTCAGGTTGCGCCACCGGCCGAGCGGGAGCTCGCCGAGCTTGATGTGCATGATGCGCACGCGCTGGAGCGTCACGACTTCGAAGCCGAACGCTTCGCACATGCGGCGGATCTGGCGGTTCAGGCCCTGCGTCAGCGTGATGCGAAAGATCTTCGCGCCGAGCTTCTCGATCTTGCATGGCTTCGTCGTCGCATCGGACAGCCGCACGCCGCGCGACATGCCCTCGACGAACTCGGGCGAGATCGGCTTGTCGACGCTGACGACGTAGTCCTTCTCGTGTCCGTGCTCGACGCGAAGGATCTCGTTGACGATGTCGCCGTTGTTCGTGAGGAGGATCAGCCCCTCGCTATCCTTATCCAGGCGGCCGATCGGGAACACACGCTCGCTGTGATTGACGAAATCGACGATGTTGCCCGCGACGTGGCGCTCGGTCGTGCAGGTGATGCCGGTCGGCTTGTTGAGCGCGATGTAGACGGGCTTGACGTTCTTGCGGGCTTGCCCGACGACATCGCCATCGAGCTTGACCTCGTCGCCGTCGTCGACCTGTGTTCCGAGCGCCGCGGGCACGCCGTTCACGGTCACGCGACCCTCGCTGATCAGCTCGTCGGCCTCGCGGCGCGAGCAGGCGCCACTCTCGGAGAGGTACTTGTTCAGCCGCACGGGAGCGTCCTTATACGCATGTCGGGGCAGGGTGAGCTACCTTGTTCGACGCTTGCGCCTCCTCCTCGTCACGCCACCGATGACCCAGCTCAACACGCCGTACCCAGCGACGGCGTATCTGACGGGTTTTCTGCGGCAGCACTCGGATCGGCTGGGTCTCGAGCTCGCGCAGGCCGACCTCGCGATCGAGCTGTTCCTGCGCGTGTTCAGCAACGGCGGGCTCACCCGCGTGCACGCGGAGCTGCAGGCGCGTCTCGCCGAGGTGCGTGACCTGCGCGATATCCCGGTCGCGATCACGCAGTTCGTCGGCGAGGGCGATCGCTACATCGAGACCATCGATCCGGTCGTGCGGTTCCTCCAGGGCCGAGACCCGAACCTCGCGCATCGCATCGTCGCCAACGACTTCCTTCCGCAGGGGCGGCGGTTCGCGGCGATCGAGAATGGACCGGGCGCTGAAGACGACGACCCGCTCGGGTGGGCGTTCGGCGGCCTGGGCCTCGCGGATCGGGCGAAGCACCTCGCGAGCCTCTACATCGACGACATCGCCGATGCGATCCGCGAAGGCATCGCACCGGACTTCGAGCTCGCGCGGTACGGCGAGCGCCTCGCGGCGAGCGCGCCGACGTTCGATCCGTTGCGAGAGGCGCTCGAGGGCGAGGCGACGATCATCGACGAGATGCTCGACGATCTCTCGCGCGAGCTCGTCGCCAAGCACCGGCCCGACTTCGTGGGGATCACCGCGCCGTTCCCGGGCAACGTGTACGGCGCGTTTCGCATCGCGCGCGCGATCAAAGCAGCCCGCCCGAAGACGCGGATCGCGCTCGGCGGTGGCTACGTCAACACCGAGTTGCGCGAGCTCTCGGATCCGCGCGTGTTCGACTACGTCGACTACATCACCCTCGACGACGGCGAAGCGCCGATGCTCGCGTTGGTCGAGCACCTCGCGAACAAGAAGAAGCCGCTGCTCCGTACGTTCGTCCGGAAAGCGGACAGTGTCGAGCTCGTCACCACGGACGCGATCCACGATGTTCCGATCGCGGCGGCCGGCACGCCGACGTACGCGGGGCTCCCGCTCGATCGCTACCTCTCGCTGTTCGAGATGCTGAACCCGATGCATCGGCTGTGGTCCGACGGGCGCTGGAACAAGCTCACGATCGCGCACGGCTGCTACTGGAAGCAGTGCACGTTCTGCGACGTGTCACTGGATTACATCGCTCGCTACGAGCGGGCGCCCGCGGACTTGCTGGTCGATCGCATCGAAGCGCTGATCGCGGAGACGGGCCAGACCGGGTTTCACTTCGTCGACGAAGCCGCACCACCGGCGGCGCTGCGCGCACTCGCGGAGACGCTGATCGCGCGCGGTGTGACCATCACGTGGTGGGGCAATGTCCGCTTCGAGAAGGCGTTCACGCCGGAGCTGTGCGAGCTACTCGCGCGCTCGGGATGCGTCGCGATCAGCGGTGGCCTCGAGGTCGCGAGCGATCGCTTGCTCGCGCTGATGAAGAAGGGCGTCACGGTGGAACAGGTCGCGCGCGTGACACGTGCGTTCACCGACGCGGGCGTGATGGTGCACGCGTACCTCATGTACGGCTTCCCGACGCAAACAGTGCAGGACACCGTCGATGCGCTCGAGCGCGTGCGCCAGCTGTTCGCCGAGGGCTGCGTGCAGTCCGCGTTCTGGCATCGCTTCGCGGCCACCGTGCACAGTCCGATCGGCCTCCAACCGAAACTGTTCGGCATCAAGTTGGCGAAGAAGAAGCACGCATTCGCTCGGAACGAGGTCGCGTTCACCGATCCCACGGGCACCGATCACGATGCGCTCGCCGACGGTCTGCGCCGCGCCGTCTACAACTACATGCACGGCCTCGGACTCGAGGAGGATCCGCGCTCGTGGTTCGGCAAGCCGCGCGGTACGAAGATCCCGAAGGTCACCGTCGCGCCGGACCTGATCCGTCGCGCACTCGACGCGTCCGACTAACGCATCATCGCGGGGCGAGGACGCACGATCGGCAGCGGGATCGTGATGCTCTCGTCGTGAGCGCTCGCGTGGCGTGTTCGCCGGAGCGCGGACGCATACGCGGGTTCGATCTGGACGGACGGAGCTTCCAGTACTTCGTGCATACACTCGACCGCCGCGTCGATCTCGCCCGCAGTCGCATCGCACACCATCGCCATCTCCCAACTCCCGCCCAGAACGTCTCGCCTCATGCCGATGGAAATCGACCGCCCGGCCGCGTTTTTGAGGCCGAGCTCACGGGAACGGGAGCGTCGCGAGCATCGCTTTGGGGAGGGGGACGGTGACCGCGTCGCGAACTACCTGGATCGGCACGGTCAGGACGGTGTCGGTGTCGTCGAACCCGTATTCGACCTTGAGGTTCAACTTCGCCAGGGCTCGTTCGTAAGAGCGATCTAGCTCGACCGTTTCGGACTTCATGAAGGAGGAGTCGACGGCCCGGCGCAAATAGTGGGGTAGGCCCCGGCTACTTCGTGGGGAAGCCACGGCTGCGCATCAGCGCGTTCGGATCGACATCGCGTCCACGGAAGTTACGGAACGCGACATCGGGCGGCACGGAGTTACCGACGCTGAAGATCGAGTCCATCAGCTTCTTGGCCGTGGCCTTGTCGTAGAAGCTCTTCTTTTCCTCGAACGCTTCCGCTGCATCCGCCGTGAGCGTGTCGGCCCACAGGTAGCTGTAGTAGCCCGCCGAGTAGCCGTCGCCCGAGAAGATGTGACCGAACTGCGTGGGCCGGTGGCGCATCACGATCTCCGTCGGCGCACCGATCTCCTTCATCACCGACTTCTCGAACTCGGTCGGATCGATCTTCGTGCCGCCGGCCAGCGTGTGGATCTTGAGATCGTAGATCGCCGACATCAGGTACTCGACCGTGTCGAAGCCCTTGTTGAAGTTCTTCGCCTTCTCGATCTTCGCGAGCAGCTCCGGCGGCATCGGCTTGCCCGTCTTGTAGTTCAGCGCGTACTTGTCGAGGATCTCCTTCGTCGGCAGCCAGTACTCGTTGAGCTGGCTCGGGAACTCCACGAAGTCGCGCAGCGTGTTCGTGCCCGCGAGCGACGGATAGCGAACGTTCGACAGCAGGCCGTGCAGCGCGTGGCCGAACTCGTGGAACATCGTCGTCGCGTCGTCCCACGAGATGAGCACGGGCTCGCCGTCCTTGCCCTTCACGAAGTTCGAGTTGTTCGAAACGATCGGCGTCGTCTCGCTCTTGAACCGCTCTTGCGTGCGGTACTCGTTCATCCACGCGCCGCTGCGCTTGCCCTCGCGCGCGTACGGGTCGAAGTACCAGAGGCCGACCTGCTTGCCATCGCGCATCACCTTCCACACCTTCACGTCGGGGTGGTAGACGGGCACGCCGTCGATCGGCGTGAACTCGAGGCCGAAGTTCTCCTTCGCGGCGAAGAACATGCCGTCGCGCAGCTTGTCCGCCTGCAGGAACGGCTTCACCTCGTTCTGATCGAGGTCGTACTTCGCCTTGCGGACCTTCTCCGCGTAGTAGCGGTAGTCCCACGCTTCGATCTTCGGCTTGCCCGGATCCTTGTCGGCGACCTTCTGCATGTCGGCGACTTCTTCCTTCACGCGGCCGACCGCGGCCTTCCACACGCGCATCGTCAACGCGAGCGCGGCGTCGGGCGTCTTCGCCATGTTGTCGTCGATGATCCAGTGCGCGTGGCTCGCGAACCCGAGCAGCTTCGCCTTCTCGGCGCGGAGCGCGAGGATGTTCGAGATCACCGGGCCGTTCGTCGTCTCGCCGCGGCTGATCCACATCTTCCACACCTTCTCGCGCAGCGCGCGATCCGATGCGTACGTCAGATACGGCTCGGCGCTCGAACGCGTGTTCGAGATGAGCCACTTGTCCTTCATGCCCTTCGCTTCGGCCGCCTGCTTCGCAGACGCCTCGAGCTCGTCGGGCAGCCCCGCGAGATCCGCTTCCTTGTCGAGAACGACCGTCTGCTTCTCTTCGTCGGCGAGCTGGTTCTGGCCGAACGTCGTATACAGCGTGGCGAGCTTGCCGTTGATCTCCTTGAGCTTCGCCTTGTCAGCCGCATTCAGCGCGGCGCCGTTGCGCGTGAACAACCGCCAGTACACTTCGAGCAAGCGCGCCTGATCGGGCTCGAGCTTCGCCGCCTCGCGACCGTCGTAGACCGTCTTGATCCGCGCGAACAGCTTGTCGTTCTGGATCGTCTCGTCGTTGAAGGCGGCCTGCAGCGGCGCCATCTCCGTCTCGACGTTCTGCATCGCCTTGTCGTTCATCGTCGACGTGTAGATGCCGAAGATCGTCGACACCCGGTAGTACGCGCGACCCGAGTCCTCGAGCGCTTCGATCGTGTTCGCGAACGTCGGCGCGTCTTTGCTATCGACGATCGCCTGGATCTCGGCGCGCTTCATCTCCATGCCCTTCAGCATCGCGGGCTTGAAGTCAGCGGTCTTGAACTTGTCGAACGCGGGAACGCCGCCGTTGTCGCCCGCGTACGGCGCGAGCAGCGGATGATCTGCAGACATCGAAGTGTCCTTTGGTGGTTCGGGCTTGTCGGGAGTCTTCGTCTTCGACGTGTCGGTGGTCGGATCGGGAGCCTTCTGCTCCGCGGGCTTTGACTTGCACGCGACGAGGGACAACGCGACTGCGAGTAGGGTGCGCTTCACGCGGCGGACCATAACAGGCTCGCGACGAAACGAAAGCATCGAAGGCTTCGCAGAGCTGCGACGGTCTGCGGCAGCGCGCGACCCCGCAGACGCCCGCGTTACTTCGCGTCCGATCGCACGACCGAGGCCGCAGGACCTGCGAACGTGCCGGTTCGAGCGGCTACTTTGCCCACCGGATCGTCGTCGGCAATACGTCGGGGCTACCGCACCGTTCGATCGACATCGTGTCACCGCCGGACTGACCACAACTGTTGTTGCCCCAGCACACGACGGCGTTGCCCGCGAGCACGCATACGTGCCGCTTGCCCACAGCGATCTGCGTCGCTCCGCGCACCCCTTCCATCTTCGCGAACGCCGGCGGGGTTCCCCTCGCGGCCTGTGGAGCGGACGCACGCTCGTCCTTGCACCAAACATCGCCCTTCCCATCGACGAGACACTCGAGACGATCACCCGTCGCTACGTCGAGCACGTTCGCTCGCTCTTCGATCGAATTCATACAGCCGGGCTTCGCACTTGTTGGGCAAAGATCGCGTCGCACGAGCACGCCATCGTCCCGAACGATCCACCATCCCCCACGTTCGGCGCGCGCGATCCGACGGGCGTGATCGTCGAGGGTGACGTCGGCCCCCTCGTTCGTACACGACACGGTCGCGCCGCGACGGCGACAGGTCGTCGTCGGCGTCGCGATCTCTTCGTCGACGCCGCGCACCGCGTCCGGAACGGGAACCGGGCTATCGAAGCGGCCGCGTTCGACGTCACCGCAGCGCATCGTGTCGTCTGCGCGAAGCGCACAGCTGCCGACGAGCTTCGTCGCGTCGGCGAGCTCGGCGACGCGGGTTGCGATCGGGCACGGGCGTGACCCGATGACGTCGCCATCGATCAGACCCTGACCGCGGGCGCCCCAGCACCAGACCGAGCGATCACCAAGTCGTGCACAGGTATGAAGCGCGCCGGCGACGAGCTGGACGACCGGCGAGGGCGGTGTCGTCGAGCCCACGGATCCGCAGGTGGGTGTGGCCGAGGGCGCGATCGGGACCGTTCGGGGCGACGTCGAACGATCATCCTCCTGCGGGCCGGAGCACGCGACGAGGACTGCGAGCGAGACGACTCGCAGGATCACCGGGTCACCCACAGTTGATCGCTGGACGCGACCCACGCGTGCCCGTGGGGATCGATCGCCGGAGGAGTCAGCAACGCGGCCGCGATCGGGGTCACGAACCTACGTACGAGCGAGCCATCGGGCGCGACGAACTGAAGCTCCGTGCCGGCCGCGACGGCGAGACCATCGGTCGTCGCTGTCGCCCGTAGCCGATGTGCGCTGGTAGACCAGGTCAGTCGACCGTTGTCGATCGCGGCGAGCCCCTCGCCGGCGATGTACACGCGACCTCCGCCTCCGTCGATGGCGGGTTGGTGGGCCTCGAATGGCACCATCGTCTCCCACCGTACGGAACCAGTCGGCTCGATCCATCGCACACGCGTCCCGGCACCTCGCCGCGATAGCAGCACACACGCGTCGCCGAACGCACTCGCATGAGTCGCTACATCGTCGAGGATTACGTCGACGCGCGCCTTGCCTCGTAAGTCCTCGACGTCGCCATCGCTCGCGTACATCCGCATTCGCCCGTCATCGAGGGCGACGAACACGCGTCCGTCGTCGCCGATCGCAGCGACGCCGCTGCCGGGAACAACATCGATCCAGCGCGTCGGCCCATTGTCGCTCACGATGCGGACGCTCGGTGCGGCTTGGAGCGATGGATGTTCTTGGACGACGCTCGTCCAGTGATCGCCCATTAGCCGCACTGCGAGTTGGTGTCCACCGCTCGTGAGTCGCGTGTCGAAGCGCAACGAGCGCTCGTTGTAGTTCTCGAATCCGTCGAGCGTCAGCCCATCCCATCGCCGATCAGCGTCGCCGAGTATCACGCCCCATTCCGCGACGAGCCCGATGCCGCGCAGCCTTCCATCGCTGAGCGAGATGCCCTCGAGAACATCGAGCGTCGTACGAGTACGAATGGCATGGCGCTGTCCGCTCGGATCGTGGAGGACGAATCGCGCGAGACGATCTGGATCTCCCGCACCGGGAATCCTTCCGGCCTCGACGAGAGTGCTCCACGGCGCCGCACGGACCGAGACGATCGACGCGCGCGTGCACGTCGCATATTCCATCGTGTACGCCGTCATCCGTACGACACCACCGTTCCCTTCTCCGTGCGTTTGAGCAGCGTCGCGAGGGCCGTTGTCAGCGACGTGAGGTCACTCGCCTTCGTCGGATCGTCATTGGGTGAGAGCTTCGTTGGTTGATTGATCGCGTAGCGAAGAATCCAGTTGCCGACGTGCTTGCTGTCCATCGACAGCACCGGTGGCGACCCTGCGGTGACCGAAGGTTGCCCGCCATTCTCGTGGATGAGGAGCTCGAGCGTCGTCAGGCTCTTGTTGGCCTTCGCGCTCGGCAGCGTGTCGAGCTCGAAGCGTGGTTGAAAGATGATCGCTACGCGCTTCGCGAGCTCGACTCCTGCAGTCTCGATGGCGAACTTCGCGGTGGTCTTCACGTCGAAGTAGCGTGTGGCCCACTTCGCAAACAGTGTCCACTGGAGGAGCAGTCCCTTGACCTTCGGTCCGTACCTCACCCAGATCATCGGGTGAACGACGAGGAGGCCATCAAACGGCTTCGAAAGCGTTCCGCTCTCGAGGAACATGGGACCGATCGTTCCTTCGTCCTCGCTCGTTGGATAGAAGGATAGATCGCACAGGTTGTGTTTGCCGATGGTCTGAGTCCAAGGCCCGCCGTGCGCTGTCATGTAGTCGGGCGCCTTGCGCGGAATCGCATGACGCAATGTCTTCGAGCCGGCGACGTACTGCGCGATGAACGGACGCTCTTTCCTCGACCAATGGTCGGCAAGCATGGTCGACGAGCGCTCGTGCAACGCATCGACATAGTTCCAGGTGTAGCGAAGGCGCGGCAGGTAGTCGTGCTTCATCATCGCCCCGACGTCGAGATAGTAGGGCCGCGCACGGATGCCGAATTGGTGGAACATGGGAACGAACTCGGTCGCGAGTGGTTCCTTCGCGGAGATCTTAATCCCTTCGAGATACTCGTCGAGAAATCCCGACTCGTGGCCGAGCTCGTGACCGATCGACGAATGGCGGAAGACCGTCTTGTCGAACGAGTCCGCGTACGTCAACTTCGAGTTTGGCTCGAACGGATACGGACGGCCGCCGACCGCCGCCGTTGCCTTGAGCCAATCGGGATCCGGCGGCGGCTCCATGTTGTCACCGCGAAGACAGTAGAGCCTCATCGGATCGCCACCGGTCGGGCGCCCGGGCTGGCTGTCGATCTGGATGACGATCGGCTGTGGCCGTGCCGGGTTCGTTGTCGTCTTGGGAGTGCCCTTCGGCAGGCTTCGCGAACCGAACACGTGGCGGATCTTCACCATCGTCGCGTCGTCCTTGATGCCGCTTTCGGGAACGATGACGTAGTTCTTCTTCAGCGAGCTGTCGTTGATGCCCGGGTGCTTCTGATCCCAGCGTGTCATCGAGTCGTAGAGCGCGACCTCGACAACGTCGAGCGCGTCGTTGTTCTTCGCATTCAACTGAGCGCCATCGAGGAACACGGACACGTAGCAGACGAGGTGCGCGAGGCGCATCGACGCCCCCTGATACGGAATCTTCACCCAGCGGGCGTCGAACAGATAGACGCGGTGGCCGCTCGTGATGTCGTCTCGTCCCGAGCTGTGGGCGTAGTCTTGGAGCTCGAACGGCTCTCCTGCCGCGCGGCTACCGACATGCGGATCCGTCCCCGGAGTGCCCATGACCCAGGAATTGCCGAGCTCGTACAGTTCGCCCTCGTGATCGAAGAACAGGGTCTGCCACTCGAAACCACGACCGCGTTGAAACGCGACATCGTCGGCCCGCAGAGGGAACTTCGTTACCTCGAGCGTCGAGTAGGGCAGTGGATCGCTGCCGGACTTCTTGGGATCGCGAAGCTCGCCGATCGTCGTGTAGATCGCGATTCGCTTCGCCGCCGGATCGAGCGTGATCGGCTTCAGGTACTTCGTCAGTACGACATCGTCGAGGTGGAAGCATAGCGGTGCGCTCTTGCTCGTTCCCTTTGTCCGGATCGTGCCGAACGGTTTTCGTGACGAGCTCGTCGGATCGGCCGGGCCTTCCCACGCCTCGGTACCGAGCGAGTGCCACACGATGGGGAGCGAGTACTCCTTCTCCGCGCGGGCCATATCGACCATGTGTCGATCGGGCGACGCGAACGTCCCCTTGTCGTAGGTGAACGTCGTGTTCGCGGGAGTGCGCCATTGGTAGTCGAGATCGGTTGCTTGCGCCTCGTCGCGGGCGTGGATCACGTAGATCGATCCGTCATCGAGCCGAACGCTGCTCGCGCCCATGCGCGCATGCTCGACACCGGCGACGGCGTTCGTCGCGAGTGCCTCGAGCACGATGCCCTGCGGCACCGCAGCGTCCTTCTTCTTGCCCGCGTCATAGACACGTAGCTGTACGTACGTGCGCATCCATCCGTGATCGATCGCGATCGTCCATGGCGCATCGCGCGTCCCATGCGGTGCGAGCTCGCTCTTCTTGACGTTTCCCGTCGTCGCGAAGTCGGGTGCGCCTGGTAGCGCATCTCGGAACCCGCCTCCGAACGCTGCCTTGCGCGCGGACGTCCAACGGGGGAAGCGAAGCAAGCGCCGCGCTTCGATCCAGGGCTTGTCGGACAACGAGCTCGTGCGCACCCATTCGTTCTTGTCGACATCGATCCACACCTCGCCGAGCTTCGCGACCTCAGACGTGTCTCCCTTGTCGGAGAAGATCGGGATGAGCCACAGGGTCCACTCGTCCGCCGCGTCGCCCTTCAGATCCGTCTTCATGATCGTCGACAGACCCGCGCTGTCGCTCGTCGGACCTTCGAGGAACAGCTGCTTGACCTCGTTCACGAGCGCCCAGCGATGGGGTGGTAACGGCGCGTCTGCTTGCGTGACCGGGTGGAAGAACACGCCCTTGATCACGAACAGCGTCTCGCCGAGGTACACGAGCTCCGCGTTGCCTGGAGCCACGCTATCGGCGGGCTTCGTCGTTGGTGCGAAGACCGGATCGGTCACAGGTCGTCTCCTGGTTTCATGAGACCGTCGTCATCATCCTCCGGAAGGTCCTTTAGCTCGCCCGCCGCCGGAGAAACCTCGGTCGGAGGCGCATTGTCGACCGCGAGCCAGAGCGGCGCTTGCTCGGGAACCGCGTCGGTCGTCGGAAGAGACAGCTTGTCGAGATCCTCGAACGGCGTGTAGTCGAACACGGTGTGCGCCGGATCGCCGCCGACGGAGCGCAGCCGATAGTCATGCCAGTCGGGCACGTGCTCGAAGTGCAGCTCGCTGTGCGCCTCGTCCGTCGCGCGCACGTCGGAGGCGAGCGATTGTTCGCGCGTCACCGTGCCGTCGTCGCTCTCGAGGATGAACTTGTTCGGCAGCGTGTTCGCCTTCTTCACCGGGATGAACAGCCGCACGACGAGATCGTGGCTGAGATCGACGCCGGCTCCGCACGGGCACTTCGTCGCGAGCTCTTTGTACACGCTGCAGCGGTACGGCTTCGCCGGATCGATCGCGGGGCTGTTCGGCGGGCTGCAGACTTCGCGACACGGCGCGACCGAGCCGAGCTTGCACGGCAGCGGGTTCGCAGGACCGGCGGCGCCGTCGAAGATCATGATCACCGCGCGGCGGCTCTCGGCATCCTTGGCCGACTTGCTCAGCGGGTTGAACTCGCCGCAGCCGACGAATGGAGTGCCGTTTGCTTCGACGAAGCGATCCTTGGGTACCGGGATGCGAGTGACGCGCTTCGCGTACGCGAGGAACATCTCCTTGCGGCCGGGCTCGCCGAGGAAATCGGACTTCGGTAGCGGTGCTTGCTCGGCGGGCTTGTCGGGATAGTCGCCGGCTTGGAAGCGGTTGATCGCCTCTTTCGTCGGCTTGTCGCGAACGCCGGTTTCTTTGAGCGCATTGCCGGCCGCGTCGCCACACTCGAGTGCGTTCAGCATGTGCTGCGCTTCCCACACGTCCCACTTCTCGTTCCAGTGCTTGCCGCTCGGCTTGCCGGAGTAGAGCTCTTCCCACTTCTTGTCGTCGTGCGTGAACAGCGCGTAGATCGCCTTCGCGCGGCGTTCGCTGAGCTCCTTGTTCAGCTCGTCGCTGCCGGAGAGATCCGTGTGACCGAACACGAGTGCCTTGCGCTCGAGCGGCGCGCCGTTCTCGTCCTTCGCGTGAAGCTCTTCGGCGATCTCGGCGAGTGGCTGGATCGCGTCGCTCGTCGGGAAGCTGCGCGCGAACGCGAAGTGCGCGCCGGGGATCTCGGCGCACTTGAAGAACGGGGTGATCGCGAGCGTGCTCTGGAACGCGGCTTCGAGCGCGACGGGCTCGAGCTGATCGTCGAGCGCTTGCACCGTGACGCCGTGGCCCGATGGTGTCTTCGGTGCGCGGCCCTTCGACCACCGCGGCTTGAGCGCGTCGCGCAGCTTCGCGCGATCGACGACGACGACCTGCGCCTTCTTCGCCGTCGGATCGTCGACGTGCGCGACACCATCGCCGCCCGTGGGCACGACCTTGGTGTTGCCGTTGTACGTGAAGCGCAGCTCGACGCCGCCGATCGGATCGCCCACCTCGTCGACGAGCTTGAGCTCGAACCACTGCTTGTCGGGATGCGTGGGCGGTTCGCCTGGCGGCAACGCGGGCTCGGCAGGCGCGGGCGCCGCGGCGCCGTTTCCTCCGCCGCCACCGCCGCCACCGCCAGCACCACCACCGCTGCCGGTCTGGTTACTGTTGATCGCGCTCGCGCTGCCCGCGCCCGCGTCGGTGCCTGCGCCGCCCGTGCTCTGCGCGCTGCCGCCGCCGGACGAGCCACCGCCGCCGCTGCTCGTGCCGCCGACGATGACGTTCGGCGAGCCTTCGATCAGGTTGCCGTTGCCACCGCAGTGCTTCGTCTGGTCGCCCATGCGATGGGCGGCCTTGTTGTTGATGAAGACGGTGGCGCTACCTGCCTTCGCGGTCCACGTGTTCGTGGTGCAGCACGCGGCGTGAATGCCGGTGTCGTCGACGCGCACGGCGGGACGGCTGTTGACGAAGACGTCCTCGGATCCGCAGACGGCGGGACCGATGCCCGGATGAGGGCACCCCGGGCATCCGTGCGAGTCCGCAGGAATGCTCGCCTTGTCTCCGAGTCGTCCTTGGCCTGGCACTGCCGTCCCCGTCGCCGCACCAGCACCGCGGCGAGACGACACTACGTGACCCGCCCCGACCGGACAACTGCCGCAACTTGCTCCATCTACGCGCGCCGACGTGCGTTCCTTCCGCGGCAGCGCGCTATGGTGCGCGCCCGTGTCGTCGATCCGCGAGCTGTTATCCGCGCATCGGGACTTTCGTCGCCTGTTCGTCGCGAGCTTGATCTCGATGGCCGGCGACTGGTTCGCGTTCGTCGCGCTCGCGGACCTCGTCACGCGCTTGACCGGACGCGCCGGCGCACCCGCGTTCGTGTTTGCCGCGACCGTGCTGCCGATGTTCTTCGCGTCGCCGATCGCGGGCGCGGCGGCCGATCGCTTCGATCGCAAGCGCCTGCTCGTGATCGCGGATGCGATCCGCGTTCCTCTCGCACTGCTGCTCTGTGTCGCCGCGTGGATCGGCTCGGCGTGGCTCGCGATCGCGGCCGTGGTCGCGCTCGGTGTCGCCGCGAGCTTTCACGATCCGATCACGAGCGCCGTCGTGCCGAACCTCGTGCCCGCGAAGCACCTCGCACGGGCGCAGGCGCTGCTCGGTGCGGTGTGGGGATCGATGCTGATGCTCGGCGCGGGCCTCGGCGGCATCGTCGCGGAGCTCTTGGGCATGCAGGCCGCGTTCGTGATCAACGCGGCGTCCTTCGCGATCAGCGCGTGGCTGCTCGTCGGCATTCGCACGCCGATGCAAGTGGCCTCGCTCGAGGAGCGGCGCGCGAAGTCGAGCAAGGGCCAGTTCGCGGAGGTCCTGCGCTACGTGCGCAACGATCGGATCGTGAAGCGCCTCGTGCTCGCGAAGGTCGGCGTGAGCTGCGCGAACGGAACCGTGGGCCTCCTGCCGACGTTCGCGGCCGAGCGGTTCGCCGGCACGAGCATCGCGACGGGCCTTCTGTTCGCGGCGCGCGGCCTCGGCGCACTGCTCGGTCCGCTGATCTCGCGATGGATCGCGGGACCCGCACCGCGTGCGCGCGTGATCGTGCTGGTGTGCGGCGTGTCGACGATGCTGTACGTCGCCATCTACGCGCTGATCCCGCTGATCTGGTGGTTTCCGTTGGCGATGGGGGCGGTGATCGTCGCGCACCTCGGCGGCGGCGCGCAGTGGTCGATGTCGACCTACGGCCTCCAGGTAGCGACGCCCGATGCACTTCGTGGTCGCGTGATGTCGCTCGACTACGGCATCGCCACCCTCGCGATCGGCGCGTCGGCGCTCGTGGCCGGCATCTTGGCCGACATCACGGGCGCCGCGAACGCGACGTGGTGGCTCGTCGGCGCTGGTGCCGTCTACGGCATCTCCTGGCTGATCTGGAGCCTCGTGGGCACGCGCGATAGTTCGTCGTAGACGACTCGCCTCGATCTATTGCACCGTCCGCCCGTGGCAGCCAAAGGCCGCGCATCGTGGTGGATCGTCGTGCCTCCGGCACTGGCGCTCGCCTATGCGATCGCGGTCGTGATCGCCGCGTGGCGCGCGCCCGACAAAGGCTTCGCCGCGTTCACCGGACAGCGCGTGGTGTTCGTCGAAGACGGCGGCCTCGCGGATCTCGCGGGGCTGCGCGAGGGCGACGTGATCGTCGAAGCCGACGGCACGAAGGTCACGGGCACGCTCGACTACGCACTGCGCGTGCTGTCGCGCGGGGAGGGCGAGACCGTGCGGCTCGTCGTCGAGCGGCCGACGACGATCACGGCGATGTCCGCGAAGCCCGATGGCAGCTTTCGCGCGTTCGATACGCGGCCGTCGACACAGCATGTCCCGATCTCGATCACGCTCGATGCGCCGCGCATTCCATGGGGCGCGCTCGTCGCATCGCTGCTCGCCGCGATCCTGCTCGGCTTCGGTCTCGTCGCGCGCGTGAGTCGTCCCGACGATCTCGACGCGAAGCGCTTCTATCGCACCGCGGTGATCTACGCGCTCGTCTACACCGGCGCGCTGTCGTGGACCAAGCTCATCATCCATCCGCCGCTCGGCCTGGTGTTCCTCGTCGGGCTGTTCCTCGGGCCGCCGCTGTCGTTGCACCTGTCGATCGATTTTCCACATCGCGAAGCGAACACCGCGCGCGTGCGCCGGTGGAAGCGCGGCTCGTACACGATGTCGATCCTCCTCGGCACCGGCTGCCTGATCGCGCTCGGCATCGCAGTCAGCGAGTACCTCGCGGGTCGCCCCGACACCGCGCTGCGCTACGCGGTCGGCATGATCGCCGCGCAGATCGCGCTGATCCCCGTGCACACGTCGTTCGGGTTGATCTCGCAGATCCGCGCGCATCGCACGGCCTCCGGCGCACTGCGCGCGCAGCTGCGCTGGCTCTTGTTCGCGCACGCGCTCGGCGGCCTGCCGATCCTCGTCGCGGTCCCGATCGCGATCGCGGATCTCGATCGCTTCCTCATCTATCGCTATCAGCCGTTCGTCGTCGCCGTCGCGATCCTGTGGTTCGTGGGCTACGGCCTCGCGGTCCTGCGCATTCGCCTCGCCGACGTCGACGCCCTCATCAAGAGCTCGCTCGGCTACACGATCACCACGGGCGCCGCCGTGCTCGTCTATCTCGGCGTGGTCCTCGCCGCGGGCTGGATCACGGGCCTCGTCATCGGCGAGACCGGACCGTGGCCGCACCTCGTCGCCGGCCTCGCCGCCGCGGCGCTGTTCGGTCCGATCCGCGCGCGCGTCGGCGGCTGGGTCGATCGTCGCTTCTTCCGCGATCGCCAGCACTACATCGAAGCGCTGCGCCACGCGGGCGAGTCGCTCGCCGTGTTGCGCGAGCCCGCCGACCTCGCGCGCGAAGCGGTCGCGCAGATCGTCGACGCGGTCCGCGCGGAGAGCGGCGCGCTGTACCTGCGCGATGGCGACACGTGGCGCATCGCGCACGCGACCACCGACGACGCACCGCACGAGCCGATCGCACCGGCCGATGGCTTCGCTGTTCCGATCCGCCTCGCCGACGACGCGGACATCGCCGGCTGGCTCATCCTCGGTCCTCGCCGCTCCGGCGATCTCTACTCCACCGACGATCGCGATCTGCTCGGCGCGCTCGCGTCGCAGCTCGCTGTCTCGCTCGCGAACGCGCGCGCGTTCGGCACCATCGCGGACATGTCGCGCACGCTCGAAGCGCAGACCAAGACGCTCGAGGTCCAGAACGCCGAGATCCGCGAGCTGCGCGATCGCCTCGAAGACGAGAACCGCTTCCTGCGCAAGCGCGTCGAAGCCGCCACCGACGGCGCGACGCTCGTCGGCGATTCCAAAGCGATGCGCGAGCTGCACGCGACGCTCGATCGCATCGCACGCAGCGACGCGAACGTCCTCGTCCTCGGCGAGTCCGGCACCGGCAAGGGCCTCCTCGCGCGCACGCTGCACGGAACGTCGCCGCGTGCCGAGCAGCCGTTCATGCACGTCGATTGCGGCGCGATCGCGGCCTCGGTGTTCGAGTCCGAGCTGTTCGGCCACGAGCGCGGTGCGTTCACGGGCGCCACCCGCCTCCGCCGCGGACCGATCGAGCTCGCCGAGGGCGGCACGCTGTTCCTCGACGAGATCGGCGAGCTCCCGCTCGAGCTGCAACCGAAGCTCCTGCGCGTGCTCGAAGAGAAGGTCGTCCTGCGCGTCGGCGCCACGGCGCCTGTCTCCGTCGACGTGCGCATCATCGCCGCCACGCATCGCAAGCTCGAAGACATGGTCGCGGCCGGCACGTTCCGCGAGGACCTCTATTTCCGCCTGCGCGTCGTCGAGCTCACCGTCCCGCCGCTGCGCGCTCGCCGCGCGGACATCCCCGCGCTGTGCACCGCGCTCCTTCCGCGCGTCGCGCGGCGCTGCGCGCGCCCGATCCTGCCGCTCGCCGACGACGCGATCGCCGCGCTGATGGCTTACTCGTTCCCGGGCAACGTGCGCGAGCTCGAGAACGTCCTCGAGCGCGCACTGGTCCTCGCCGACGACGCGAGCTCGATCAGCGCCGCCGATCTCGAGCTGTCCGATCGCGCGCCCTCGTTGCCGGAAGAAGTGATCGCGATCGCCGATGCGCCGTCGAAGCCGCACGAGGCCGTGATGGATGACATCGAGCGCCGCCGTCTGACCGCCGCGCTCACCGCGGCGAGCGGAAACCAATCGACCGCCGCGAAGGCGCTCGGCATGCCGCGCACCACGTTCATCAACAAGCTCCGCCGCCACGGCCTTCTCTGAGCACGAGGCCGCCGGATCGGGAAAGGAGGCCGTCCCCGTTTCCTAGTTCGGGCAGGGATTCTCGGCGGCCGGGCAGCCACCGCCCGAGCGCGGCGTCGAGTTGCCCGCGCCGATCGCGCACCACTCGGGCATCTGCGGCGGGATGCCGTCCGTGAGGAACGGCGATTGTCCCTGCGGGAGCCAGTACGGATGGTTCCACGCGAACTGCCACATGCCCGCGTACTGCGACTCGTTCATGTACGGCGTGAGCGGCGGCTCGACGTGACCGCAGTTGTGGCGGCACTCGACGATGAAGTGACCGTCGGCGGCGAGCGCGGTCTCGAGATCGCGAGAGGCGATCGAGAAGTTCATCCCGAGGCCCGCGCAGCCGAGGAGATCGGTCGCGCCGTCCATCATCGGCGGACCATCGCCGCCCCACAGGACGAGGCCGGGCAGCTTGCGAGCGGCGCCCGCCCACGGCTTGATGATCGTCGCGCCCGTGCCGCCCGAGAGCGACATGAACGAAGCGAGCGTTTGCGAGCGCGCTTGTGCGAGCTGATCGGTGAACAGCGCGCCGGCGGAGACGCCGACGGTGGAGATGCAGCTCTGGTTGATCGTGAACTGGTTGTTCACGCACGCGAGCATGTCGTCGAAGAACGTGAACTCTTCGTTCATGCGCGCGGGCGACTGCGAGATGTCGAACGGCCAGCGCAGGTTGAACGACGTGCCGATGATGTTCGCGCCTTTGGAGTAGGGGATGACGCCGATGAAGCGCTGGTCATCCGCGGCGGCCTGGACCTGACCGCGCTGGAGGAAGCTGTCGGGACCGCCGCCGAGCCAGTGCCACATGAACAGGACGGGCGGGTGCTCGTTCGGTTGGAGGTTGGCCGGGACCACCAAGATGAACTGGCGCGCGTTGGCCGAGCTCGTGATCGTGTTGGTTCCGGGGGTGAGGACGGGGCAGCCCGCGGTGGGCAAGAGCGGCATGACGGGCGTGGGCGAGCCGGCCGGTTTCGGCGCGTCGCAGAGGAAGCGGTACTGCCCGTTGGACGGACCGTCCGGGGGCAGGGGAGGTGCGTCGGGCGTCGAGACCGGCGGCGCGTCGGGCTTCGGCTCTTGGATCGAGCCATCGGGATTGTTCGCGGGCGGATCCTGATCGGTAGAATTGCTGCACGCGAAGAGCACGGCAGAACCGGCGAGAGAAGCGACCACAGACGCGCGCGCGATCATGCGGCGCGACTGTGCAAGCAGTGTGCGCGGTGTAAGTCTGGCGGTTCCAAGGCGTCGATCGACGATCGACCAGAAATGGACACTCGTGATGCCGGCCAATTCGTCGTCCAGTCATGGGAATCTCGCCAACGGCGAGCGCAGTTTGCGCAGACGTTTCTTTCCGCGATCACCGTGTGACCCGTACATTTGAAAGGCGGCGTGGCTCTCGACCAGAATGATCGAACGGTGATCGAGCGAGTGGATCCCTTGTTGGGATCGGTGCTCGATCGTCGCTATCGGATCGACGCGCGCATCGCGGCGGGCGGGTTCGGTGCGATCTATCGCGCGACCCACGTCGGGTCGGGCCACGAGGTCGCGCTCAAGGTGCTGCACCAACGGCTCGCGACCGACCGCGGCGTGGTCGCGCGGTTTCGCCGCGAGGGGGCGACGATGACGGCGCTTCGGAGTCCGTACACCATCGCGGCGTACGAGCTCGGTGAGGCGGAGGACGAGGGGATCCTCTACATCGTCATGGAGCTGCTCCGAGGCGTGTCGCTATTCGAGCGGTACCGATCGAGCGGGCCGATCCCGTGGCGGCTGATGGCCAAGATCGCGCGGCAGGTCTGCTACTCGCTCGCGGAGGCGCACCAGCTCGGCATCGTGCATCGCGATCTCAAGCCGACGAACATCCACCTCGAGCCGATCGGCAACGATCCGGATCACGTGAAGGTGCTCGACTTCGGCATCGCGAAGATCATGCAGGACTCGTCGTTCGACTCGAGCGACCTGACCAACGCGGGCCAGATGATCGGCACGCTCGACTACATGTCGCCCGAGCAGATGGTCGGCGGGGCGACGACCGGGCAGACGGACATCTACACGCTCGGCATCGTCATGTACGAGATGATCAGCGGCGCGCGGCCATTCGCGGAGATGCCGTCGGCGGCGGCAACGCTCGCGGCGATGCTGAAGAACACGCCGATGCCGCTCACGATGCGGCTGCCGGTGCCCGACTCGATCGATCGCATCGTGATGCGCTGCCTCGAGCGCGAGCCGATCGATCGCTATGCCGACGTCAACGAGCTCGGCCGCGAGCTCGACAAGCTGCTGCCGCAGTCCGAGGACAACGACGCGACGAGCATCGTCCTCGTCAGCCCGGCGGATTCGATGGGCTCGCGCGTGACCGCACGGACGCAGGCCGCCGTTGCCGAGTCGACCGTGCTCTCGGTGCCGCCACCGCCGCGCGCGGGGCGCCGCCCGCCGACCGCGCCGCCGTTCGCGCCGGTCACCACGCTGCCCGGTGGCTACACGCCGCCGCCGGAGTTGCGCGATCAGCTCGATCGACGCGCGAAGCCGCCGACGAAGCCGCCGCCCGTGCCGCAAGCACCACCGACGTTCCAGCAACAATTGCAGCAGCACATGCCGGCGATCGGTGGGCACGAGGACGAAGGTCCCACGGTCGCGATGGTGCGCCGTCCGTCGGTGAACCTCAACGAGTTCGGTCGCCCGCGTCCGCCGACGCCCGCGCCGATACCGTATCCGACGCAGCCACCGATGCAGCACGGGCAGCAGCGTCCGCCCTCGAGCCCACCGGTGCCGTACGGCACGCGCCAGTTCGATATGGAACAGATGGCGGCGCGCGACGCCGCGATGAGCCGTGTGATCTGGATCGTGGTGATCGTGATCGCGGTCGCGATCGTCGTCGCGATCGGCAGCCAGCTCTAGCTCGCGAACCGATCCTGAATCCCAAGTCAGGTTCCGGTTCCCTATTCACTATTGTCCGATGCGTCCAGGTCGGGCGGACCCAGGCTCTGCTCTGCGGAATCTGCGCCTCTGCGTCGGATTTCCGGGGCACGCAGCGAGGAGAACGACGATGGCGGATCGCGCGGAACGATACGCGCACGGCGCGAGAACCGAGCATGCAGAAAATGCGACGCAGAGACGCAGAGCAGAGGTTGTTGGAACGCGTCGCGATCGATCGACGCGATCACGAACGTCGGGTGGTTCTCGTCGAAGGCACGCAGCGCGATCGGTGGTTCTCGTCGAAGATCCAGGTCGGGCGGACCCAGGCTCTGCTCGGAATCTGCGCCTCTGCGTCGGATTTCCGGGGCGCGCAGCGAGGAGAACGACGATGGCGGATCGCGCGGAACGATACGCGCACGGCGCGAGAACCGAGCATGCAGAAAATGCGACGC
>Ga0154020_10000289_pt1 | contig 60623 bp, 58 predicted proteins | sample Klosneuvirus_201_FD_109709 | JGI IMG/M metagenome (GOLD analysis project Ga0154020, IMG submission 109709) | Active sludge microbial communities from wastewater, Klosterneuburg, Austria - Klosneuvirus_20160825_MG | ecosystem: Engineered > WWTP > Aerobic digester > Activated sludge | place...
CAGCGCTGCGGAAAATCACCCGGAAGTGTATGCGAAGGTGAGCGACGAGATCGAAAAGAAAGCTGCTGCGAACAAGGCTCCTGTGTTGGGCATTACCGGTACCGGTGGTTCGGGAAAGAGCAGTATGGTCGATGAATTGATCCGCAGGTTCTTGATCGATCAACAGGACAAAACGATAGGGGTGATCAGCGTAGACCCGAGCAAGCGCAAGACTGGTGGCGCGTTGTTGGGCGATCGTATCCGCATGAACAGTATCCGCGGTGAACGAATTTACATGCGTTCATTGGCCACGCGCCAGAGCAATTTGGCATTGAGCAAACACGTGCAAAAAGCGGTGGATATCCTGAAAGCATCAGGCTTCGATCTGATCGTGTTGGAAACCAGCGGCATTGGCCAAAGCGATACCGAGATCCTGGACCACAGCGATGTTTCGTTGTACATCATGACACCCGAATTCGGTGCAGCCACACAGTTGGAAAAGATCGACATGCTCGATTTCGCCGATGTGGTAGCCGTGAATAAATTCGACAAACGCGGTGCGCAAGATGCCGTGCGCGATGTGAAGAAACAGTACAAGCGCAACCATCAGTTGTGGGATATTGACGATGAGAAGATCCCCGTAGTTGGTACCATCGCCAGCCAGTTCAACGACCCCGGCACCAACAACCTGTACGTGCGGTTGATGGAAACGATCAAGACCAAGACCGGCATCGATTTCCACAGCAAGTTCGTCGGGCATGATGAGATGAGCGAGAAGGTGTGGATCATCCCACCAGCGCGCACCCGTTACCTAAGCGAGATCAGCGAAAGCAACAGGAGGTATGATGCGCATGTGAACAAGCAAGCGAACGTTGCCGACCAATTGTATGGGTTGCATTCTGCGGTGATCACATTTGGTGGACCAGACCTGATTCATGGTGAATGGTCTTTGGTGAATGGTGAATGGACAACTACCGGCAACGTGAGCGCTCCCATCACCCATCACTCATCACCTATCACCACTTCACGCATCTCCACTTCCACGGAAATCGAAACCCTTATTCGGAAATTTCAAGAAGTGAGAAAAGACCTCGATCCCCACATCTGGGCGATGATCACCGGCTGGAATTCCGAAGTGGCGAAGTACAGCGGCGAGTTCTTTACGTACTCCGTGCGTGGCAAAGAGATCAAAGTCCCGAACCACACCGAATCACTTTCGCATTTGAAGATCCCGAAAGTAGCACTGCCGAAATTCCGCAGTTGGGGCGATAAAGTGCGTTGGGCGATGCAGGAGAACACGCCCGGTTTCTTCCCCTACACTGCAGGCATCTATCCGTTCAAACGCACCGGCGAAGATCCCGCGCGCATGTTCGCCGGCGAAGGTGGACCGGAGCGTACGAACAAGCGCTTCCATTACGTGAGCAAAGGCATGCCTGCCAAGCGCCTCAGCACCGCCTTCGACAGTGTAACGCTCTACGGCAACGATCCTGGTCGTCGTCCGGATATCTACGGCAAAGTGGGCAACAGTGGTGTAAGCATCTGCTGCCTCGACGATGCCAAGAAACTCTACAGCGGTTTCGATCTCGCGAGCAATCTTACGAGTGTTAGCATGACCATAAACGGCCCCGCGCCGATGTTGTTGGGCTTCTTCATGAATGCGGCAGTGGATCAAGCGTGCGAGAAATACGTGAAAGAGAAAAAGTTGGAAAGTGAGGTAGAGAAGAAGTTGAAAGCGAAGTACGACGACAAGAAACTTGTACGTCCTACTTATCAAGGTGCTCTTCCGGAAGGGAATGATGGTTTGGGCTTGATGCTTCTAGGAATTACCGGCGATGAAATCCTGCCGAAAGACGTTTACGAAACCATCAAAGCCGAGACCATCGCGCAAGTGCGTGGCACCGTGCAGGCCGACATCCTGAAAGAGGACCAGGCGCAGAACACTTGCATCTTCAGCACCGAATTCGCGCTGCGTTTAATGGGCGACGTGCAGGAGCATTTCATCGCGCACAACATCCGCAACTTCTACTCCGTCAGCATCAGCGGCTACCACATTGCAGAGGCCGGCGCCAACCCCATCAGCCAGCTCGCCTTCACGCTGGCCAACGGCTTCACGTACGTGGAGTACTACCTCAGCCGGGGCATGGACATCAACAAGTTCGGGCCCAACCTCAGCTTCTTCTTCAGTAACGGCATCGATCCGGAATACGCCGTGATCGGTAGGGTAGCGCGCCGCCTCTGGGCCAAGGCCATGAAGCAGAAATACGGTGCCGACGAGCGCAGCCAGATGCTGAAATACCACATCCAAACAAGTGGTCGAAGTCTGCACGCACAAGAGATCGACTTCAACGACATCCGCACCACGTTGCAAGCGCTCTATGCCATTTACGACAACTGCAACAGCCTGCACACCAACGCCTACGACGAAGCCATCACCACGCCCACCGAAGAAAGCGTGCGCCGCGCCATGGCCATCCAGCTCATCATCAACAAAGAGCTCGGCCTGGCCAAGAACGAGAACCCGCTGCAAGGCAGCTTCATCATCGAAGAAATCACCGATCTTGTAGAAGAAGCAGTACTCACCGAATTCGACCGCATCACCGAACGCGGCGGCGTGCTGGGCGCCATGGAAACCATGTACCAGCGCAGCAAGATCCAGGAGGAAAGCCTCTACTACGAAACATTAAAGCACAACGGCGATTTCCCGATCATCGGTGTCAACACCTTTTTGAGCAGCAAAGGTTCACCAACGGTTTTACCGAAGGAAGTGATCCGCGCCACCGAGGAGGAGAAGGAGTACCAGATCACGATGCTGGAAGGCTTGCAAAAAGCACATGCCGCTGAAAGCGCCGCTTGGTTGAAGAAGTTGCAAGCGGCTGCTGTGGCGAATGACAATATGTTCGCTATTTTGATGGAGGCTACGAAGTATTGTTCGTTGGGGCAGCTGACTGAGGCTATGTTTGAGGTGGGTGGGCAGTATCGGCGGAATATGTGAACGATCTATTAGCAATAATGAGTGGAAAGCGCATCTTTAAGATAGGGTCGACGACTTTCATGCCGGGCGATGACTTTGAAGTGATTGAATTCGATTCCCATCGGTCACTACTCGATGCGGATATCGTTTTGATTGAGATTGGATTCGGAGGAATCAGGCCTTCCGAAACGCATGAAGGGCTCGCTACATTCCCAAAGCATTCCTCTCCAATTGTGAAACGCTCACTTGATCACTGGCGATCTGAAATCACAATGGCTCTTTCGGCCGGAAAGTTGGGCATAGCATTTCTGTCTAAGCCGGAGACGTGCTGTTACTACAATGGAGAGTTTGAATACTCTGGAACTGGGCGCAACCGAGTAAAGACGTCCCACCTGGGGCAGATTAATTCCTATTCTGCGTTGTTACCTGGGCTCAAAGCAGAATCCAAGTCTGGTGACCAGATGAGACTGGTAGGTGGATTGAATGCGCTAGCCAGTTATTGGAAGGAGTTTGGGTCAATGCATATATATGAGGCATTCATATCGGGAGAGTCCATACAACCTCTTATTCAAACACAAGCAGGGGCTAAGGTCGTTGGGGCACGAATACATAAACATGGTACACTGTTGCTTTTACCGAATATAGTGTTTCAAGAGGGCATACACTGCAAATATGAAGGTGAATACAACATATTCAAATGGACCAATGAAGCGCAGAAGTTCGCGAAAAGGTATTCTGCTGCATTACTGAATCTTTATGCACAGTTTCAGGAGACTGGCTCAAGAACTCCACCACCGGCTTGGGCAACAAACGATGTCTTCCTGACACCCGAGGAGACGCAGTTGCAATATCTTCAATTTCGTGTAGAGGCCAAACTCGGTAAACTGGAGAATGATCTTGTTGACTTGATTGAGAGAAAGCGCGAGGCAGGTAGCATTCGTGGGTTATTGTTTGAACAAGGGAAAGCATTGGAGAAGTCAGTCTTGGAGGCCCTTACTCTTTTCGGGTTTACGGCTGAAGGTCTTCAGGAAAATGATTCAGAATTCGACGCTGTTTTTGCGTGCAAGGAAGGGCGATTCATTGGTGAAGTGGAGGGTAAAGACACGAAAGCGCTGAACATCGACAAGCTCAGTCAACTTGAACGGAACATACAAGAGGACTATGAACGGGATGAGGTGGATGTCTACGCTAAAGGCGTTCTATTTGGAAACGCACAGCGGCTAGTTGGTCTTGAAGAACGAGGCGAGTTCTTCACCCAGAAGTGCATGACGGGAGCGAAACGGGCGGGTGTAGCGCTAGTACGAACACCTGACCTTTTCGAACCGGCTGTCTACCTGCGCAACTATAAGAATGCTAGTTATGCGAAGGCGTGCCGCAATGCTATTATCGCAGCGACGGGGGAGGTTGTTCAATTTCCGGCCGTCCCTGTCCAAATGGCTAGTCCACTTGCACCATAAAGGAATTCGTTCAACCCACCGAAAGCCTGATTATGCCGGCGTTCGAGGAACCTTTACTTGCCACGGAAGAAACTTCCGATCCAACCTGCTTAACTCGCTCCTGCTGTTGAGCGATGCTGCGCTTCAGAGCGTTCAAGCTTCACCGCAACGTGGATGTGTACTGGGACGATTGGGAGATGTAGCTCCGAGACGCTCTATGCAGGGAAGTTGCCGAAGATGGCGCGTCGGGTTGCATAACTAGTCAGGCGGGTCAAGGCGAAAAGGACCGTTTAGAGGCGGGAATTAACGTCTGTTTGCTGTGTTGGTGGATGGGAAGTAGTGTTGTTCGCTTGGGGCAGCTGGCGGTTGCGTTGTTTAAGGCGCTGCGCTTGCGGAAGTGTTGGAGGGCAGTTTCGGAGGAATATGTCAACCTTATTGATCCGGCAGTCATGTAGTGAGGATCCGGCACGATCTGTGGATCGAGCATTGGCATGAGAACGAACGATTCAAGAAGCTTGTCGATGGAGGCGCTCAATGAGCGTCGCCGTCAGGTGGTGGAGTGCTTGAAGAGTGGCATGACACAGAAGGAAGCTGCGGCTTTGTGCGGTATGTCGGTGGTGACCGTTTGGAAGATCCAGAAGCGCTATGAGCAGGGCGGCTTCAAGGCGATCGTGGTGAACAAGACAGGCCGCCCAGTGGGCAAAGGCCGCAGACTTACAAGCGAGCAAGAGCGTGATGCGCAGAAGGTCATCGCCGACCGAACGCCCGATCAATTGAAGTTGCCCTACGCACTTTGGAACCGGCAAGCCGTGCGGGAAATGATCGAGAAGCGCTACGCACGCAAGCTAGCGGTGCGCACAATCGGGCTGTATCTGGAACGCTGGGGATTCACCCCACAGAAGCCCTTGCAGAAGGCATACGAACAACAATCTGCAGCGGTGCGCAGATGGCAAGAGCAGCAGTACCCGGCGATCAAGTCGCGGGCGGCACGCGAAGGAGCAGATATCCATTGGGGTGATGAAACCGGCCTTCGAAGCGATGATGTGCGTGGCCGGAGCTACTCTCCACAAGGCAAGACACCGGTTGTGCGGATCAGACAAGTACGGCACGGCTGTTCGGTGATCTCTACGGTGACCAACACGGGCCAAATGCGCTGGATGGTCTTCAAGGGAGCCCTCAACTCGGGCATCCTACTGGGCTTCTTGCGCCGCTTGATCAGAGCTGCTGCGCGCAAGATCTTCTTGATCCTGGACAATCTGCGTGTTCATCACAGTAAACCGGTCAAGGAGTGGGCGGAAGAGCACAACGAAGAGATCGAGTTATTCTTCCTGCCCAGTTACAGCCCCGAACTCAACCCGGTGGAACTGGCCAATGCGTCCCTCAAACAAGCCGTCACCACACATGCACCAGCGCGCAAGAAGGGACAGCTCGAAAAGGTCGCTTCCGCACACCTGCGTTCCTTGCAACGAAACCCCGATCGCATCATCAGCTTCTTTCAAAAAGACACCGTGAAATATGCCGCATGATCCCTCAACAATTCAATGCCCCATCAATAATGAACCTTGTTTGCGACGACCTATAAACCAAGACAAACGCAACAGAATATCATTTGGAAAGACGATGCAAGAGCGCAAGCGTTGCAATTCAATCGTGCCGAGAATTACACCGCGATACCCGCAGTGGGATATGCTTTAGAAAGGATCCGAATGTTGCGTGTTAGCGGTATCTCACCTACGGTTTGGCACACACTCAATTCCGGCACCGACTGCTATTGCAACATGGCATTGTCAGCCCCTGTGGTTCTTTGTCTTGATCGGCCTAAAGACGGTCTGATTGGGCGGTGAGTTTACTCGCCACCCAAAGACTTGATGCTGTTCAAGCGTACATTCCTTCGGGAATGGATTGAATAGCTGTGTGCCAATTTTGCTTGGGAAACCCAACGTCTTCCACTTAGCGAGTATTGGCCTCCAGAGTTCAGTTAGATGGGGGTCTGTTGAAACAAGATTCAGGTGGCATAGCGCCCGTGAGGTTGTAGAGAGAATAGCCTCGCGACGCGCTGTCTTAGAAAGAGTGAAGTCCTCGGATTGAAACAAGGCTTCAAGCCGTTTCCTCTTGCCTGCAATCAAGAAAATGCATGATGTGCCAAAGCGTCTTGAGAGGAGTTCTAAGCGAACGAGGTCCCAAAGAATACTCTCAACCGATGGTGTAGAATCACCCACCCATTTACTCTCGATTGCTAGGGTTGGAAAACCTTCATTGTCAAGGACCGCAAAGTCAATCTTGGGTTTGGCTCCGCGACCACTAACAAATTCCTTCAGCACTGGGTGGATATACTCCGAGTGTACATTAGATCCGTACACAGAGTTCAATATCTGTCCTATGGGAAAGGATAGATATCGTTCGCTGAAAAGGCCAGCCTTGTTGCAATGTGTTTCGTAAGTCAGCCAGCCGCCGATACCTTCTGAGAGGCGACGCTCGATTTTCATTTTGGCATCACATCCGGATACGGACCCAAGAACCGTTCGCCATTGAAGTGGATCAAGTGGTCTGGCTCATCGGCAAGCCACACTTCGGATTCCCACGATAAGTCTGCCAAGAAACTGCGCATCGAAGCGCGGTCAACGAAGGCGGTGACGAACACAAGCCCAGCGGTGCTCCCTGCGAATAATTGCTTCAATTCTTTCCGGCGCTTACCGTCTACTGGTCCAGCACTTGTAACGGCCTCGATGAGAAGCAGCCAGTTCTTGTCACGGAAATGAGCGACCACATCTGGCATCTTGGACGGCGCGGGAACCTTGATCCCTAGCTTGGTCAGTTCATCCTTTGCCATATGTACGAATTTGCTCTCCGCATCGCCAATGTAGAGTACAATGCTACCTGGTGCATGGCGCGGGCAGAATTCCTCGATGATATGCTTCATCAGTGGATTCTGACCGCCCGGTGAAAGGGTAACTGCATCGCCGTTCGGCATGGTCACTGGAATGCGCCGCGATATGCGATGGCGGCTCAATTCGTTCCGAATGCTTTCAACTTTGGATAGGTAAGCCTCCAAATTATCCTGCCAGTTCTTGGTACGGAAGGAGCGCAACAACAGAAGCATGTTGTCCTCGATCTGATAAACAGTCTTCCCGCTGTTCGTTGGCCGGTCCGGGTCATCCGGATTGCGAACCAATACGCCATGCTCCACGAAGAACTTGACTGCATCATCGCGAATGGTTTCGCGCGTGTTCGGCGCATACTTCACGCCGTATGAGCTATCGATAAAGGCAATGATCGGTGTGATGCCGCGCAAAGGTGCTGTTGCTTCCGACCAGGACTTATCCGGGTCCAGATCCAACAATGCCAGCAACGTATATGCCGCTGAGTCGTTCGTTTGTTTTCCGGTAAAGCCAAGTCGCTTTAGAATGCCAATTGCTTCGCGCAATCGCCTTTCAGACTGTGGCATCGATGGCTCGAACAATTCCCAATTATCATCTAAGCTCATGCTCTACCAAGTTGTCGATATCTTCTTGGTCCATCGGACCATTCTTAATGCGTTTGCCGATACGAAGTAATGTAGCCTCGTCCGGATATGGAAGCGTGCGCAGGTCGGTGGCATTCACTTGCGTATGCCCACTGAATCGCCGGAAGTGTTGATCCACGATTGAAGAGTTGAGAAAAGCTGAAAGGCCCTTGGCAAAGGTCATATCCAAGCCAGCGCCATTTCTGTGGAAGTAGTTCAAGTGGTTTTCGAAACCGATCTCTTCTGCATCGATCCGTTCCGGGTCATATATGCAAGCAACTACGCGTCGCTTCTCTTCCTTCGAAGAGAAGCGCTTCACCAACACATAGGTTCCCTTCGGCACCATCAGTGATCTTGTAGCAGGCTCTGAAACAATAGCGTTCGGCTTCCGGTTGTTCTCGATCGGCCACTTGATGTAACCCTTATCGAAGTGGGTTGTGTAGATCAGCGGTACCGTATTTTCTGCTGGTTCTTGAACTATGAACTCTTCCGCCCGGAAATCAACCACACGTCCGGTCGAGACCGTAACCCCAAGGTCCTTCAAACTCTTAGGCAAACCCTTCATTATGTTTCCTGCGCGCTCTTGATGTTCGTTCGTTTCCAAATGCAACATCAATTCCGGATCATGCACATCAACCACTTCATTGAATGCGATGATGCGTTCAATGATCGGATCTCCTTCACGGCCACTGCTACTGTTGATCCTTATGCGCTCCGGTGTCGGCTCTCCAACAATTGCATGAAAGATGACATTCTCCTGTAGAACTTTATCTTCCTTGAAAGCAGCAGTTCGTGAATCAAACAAGTGAAAACGTTGCAGCGCAGTTCGCTGCAACAGGTCCGCTCTGAATGGTCGGAAATATGGGCCGTTGCAGAAACTGCGTGGTGTAATGGCAACGAGTTCCGCGCCAGGTTCAAGTAAGCGCAAAATCAACGCAACGAAGCCGGTATATAAGTTGCTCGTTTCAATACCAACAGAGCGCAGTGCCGTCCGAGAGGATGAAGTACTGTTGATCTTTCGATACGGTGGATTGACGATCGCTGCATTGAATGTGGCACGTTCTTCAGCGAACAAATCATTGCGGACCATCCCGGTAGCGCTCTCAATAAAGTCCTCGTCGTAAATGGTGTAAGTGAATTTGATGCCGTTGCGTTTACACAATTCCACACACTCTACAAGTGTTGCTTCCAAACGCTCAAGCATCAGCGGGTCCAGTTCAAAAACCGTGACACTGATACGTTTCGGCTTTTTCGCAGCCTTGCACATGTGTTGAACAAGTCCATGGGTCAATGCGCCAGCACCAGCACCAGCATCGAGCAATTGCACATGCTCCCGGTAGATCGTGAACATGGATGCCATTAATTCGGCAGTTGGCCGCGGTGTGAGAAATTGTCCCAGTGCTGACTTGCGAGTGCGGTTCGCCAACGCCAGATCAGCATCCGCTTCAAGCACGTCCACGCCACTAACTATTGCGTCCAACTCGTCCAACCGTTCTATTCGCCTTGCCATCTTCTTCGAGCGCTAAGTTCCATCACAGGATCCAAATTTGAGGTGGTTGTCGAAAAACTCGTCAACTGTACTGCGCTGAAGATATAGATCTTCCGTCGATAAGTATATCTCGTTTTCCGCGTGACGGATTGCAGCGGAAAGCCCGCAAGCGAGGAGTTCCGCAGTACTGCGGAACGACGAGTGCGGACTTGCAGCGGAAAGCCGGACCCCGGCTGCATTTGAGCCGGGGGCACGCCCAACAACATCTGAAACTCATTTCATCGATGGTTGACGATAGTGTATATTTGTATCACATCCGTCAACCGATCCTTCCCCCTCAACACACATCAACATGCCCGCACCAAGCACCTTCGGCACCCGCCTCCAACTGGCACGCAAAATGGCCGGGCTGTCCTATCAAGGTCTGGCCGAAAAGCTCAATGGCCTTGTGACAAAACAGGCGTTACACAAGTACGAGCTGGGCAAGATGTCGCCCGATAGCGAGAAGCTTGTTGCCTTCGCGAACGCCTTGGGAGTGCCCGTTGATTTCTTTTACCGAGATACCTCCGTTGAATTAGGGGAGGTGGACTTTCGAAAGCGAAAGGCGCTTACCGCGACGCACGTGGTTTCGATCAAGAGTACGGTCCAAGAGGAGTTGTCCCGTTACATCAAGGTGGAGCGCGTATTGAACGCTGAGCAGAAGTTCAATGAGAGACTTGCAGGACAGCCATGTTCCACTGGCCAGGATGCTGAGGCATTGGCGGCCAAGGTCCGAAAGGAGTGGGGCTTGGGAAGGCAACCGATCCTGAGCGTATACGAGCTGCTGGAAGAGCACGGCATCAAGGTGATCGAATGGAAAGGTCCAGAGAAGTTCTTCGGCTTGCATGCAAAAGTGGAAGGTCATGTGGTGGTGGTGTTGAACCAGAGCCACAACAACGAAATGAAGCGTTTCACGGCAGCACATGAGTTGGGCCATGCACTGATGCGAATGCCAGCGGATATGCCCGAGAATGAGAGCGAGAAGCTATGCCACCGGTTCGCAGCTGCGTTGCTGATACCGCCCGATGAGTTCAGGCGCGAGATCGGTGCAACGCGCGCCAAGTTGTGGCTGAACGAATTGGTGATTCTGAAGAAATACTGGGGTATCTCAGTGGGCGCGTTGATGAGAAGGGCACTGGACCTTGAGGTGATCAAGCTAAGCCTTTACAAATGGCTGTGCATTCAATACGCTCGACAACGGTGGCGAGAGAACGAACCAGGGGTGTACGAATACAGAGAACGTACCGTTCGATTCAAACAGCTTTTGCTGCATGCGTTGGCGAAGGAGGCAATTTCCCTGAGTGAAGGTGCAAGCCTGAGCAACATGAAGATGGGCAATTTCCGCGAGTACATTAATGAGGTATAGGTGCCATGCGCGTGGTTGTTGCCGATGCCAACATTTTCTTCGATCTGATCAAGATCGAAGCATTGTCGTTGTTCTTTGAGTTGGAGCTAGAGTTCCATACCACGGTTCTTGTGCTGGACGAATGCAGGGATGCGGACCGTGCTTTGCTGGATACCTTTATTGAGGATGGTCACTTGAAAGTGGCCTCGTACACGCTGGAGAAACTGCACGAGGTTGAACGAACAGGAAAGCGCAAAGGGTTAAGTCCGGCAGACCGTAGCGTGTTGTTCACGGCGAAGGAACTTACCGGGTTCGTGCTGACATCGGATCGTGCAATGAGGTTGGAGTGCGGTGAAATGTCGATCGGATACCACGGTTCACTATGGTGTGTCAGAGAGTTTCATGTTTCTGGCATACGCACCGCGAAGGAGGCTTTGGACCTTCTGTTCGCGTTGCAGCGCGTCAACCAATGGTTACCGAAGAAAGAGTTGGAGGAATTGATCGTGGAGTTCGGAGGGTAGTATTTACAGCATCATTCGCGACTAGAACAACATAGGATCATACCATGAGCACCCCAATCATCCTTCCGCTATTCTGCGGAATCCCCATCACCCTCCCGAACAACACCACCATTTCGGTAATGGACCTGCCCAAGAACCGGATCAAGAAAGCGTTGCTCGAACGTGTGCTTCTTCAACAAATACCAGATACCGAAGTACTGACCGTGTGCGACCGGCATGGATCACCATTGCTATTGAAGAGTGAGGCGCTTGTGCAATTCGGTTTGGATCTAACGAACGCGCTGGTCATTCCGGATGTGATCGCTAATACCCTTTCTCGGTACAAAATAACCCGAAGATGCGATGCTATTTTTTAGCTGGGCGATCCAAAATTGTTGTTGCATAGCCTTAGCTACGGAATGACAAATTTGGAGAAGCACAGATGAAAAAGAGCGAGTAGATTGGGTGATTTTGTACCGAGAAAGGGTATCGTTCCAAAGAACACGACACACTTTTCTTCTTTGAAACCGTTCATGGTTCTGGTTCCATTGATGAATACCGTTATGCCGAGCTTTGCGTCTGGACGAAGGATGTGCAATGCAACGCAGCATTCGTCTCCGTATTCGCCTCGCGTGAAGCCTTCGCAAAACAAATGCGCAAGACGGAATATGGCAAACACGTCTGGTTCGCAGATCAGCCTAAGCGTTCAGCGTTTCTCAGCAACTCTGTTGAGGCATCTATACGGTTCTTGGAGGCACGGTTCGCTTCGCGGGCTGCGGTGCGTTGAAGTAGCTTCGATCCGATAGCTATCTCAATTTCGCTCCAGTTCGTAGATTTGCAATTCACGAATCATAAATCATGAACGAACACAAGGGGATGCGACCGCAGGATGTGGCGGTGCTATTGAAGATCGTGGCCTTGGGCAAGGAGCCTTGGCTGGCGCGCGACGTGGCTGCCTCCTTGCGTTTGAGCCCTGCGGAGGTGAGCAATTCCCTGAAGCGCTCTGCAATGGCTGGCCTGCTGGATGCGGATCGTCGCAAGGTGGCCCGTAAGGCACTATTGGAATTCTTACAATATGGCTTGCCTTATGTATTTCCTGTGCGGCCTGGTGGCTCGGTGCGAGGTGTTCCTACAGCGCATTCTGCTGCTCCATTAGCATCTAGATTCATGAGTGATGAGCCCTATGTCTGGCCATCGGGAAAAGGGACGGCGAGGGGCCAGGCTATCCAGCCGTTGTATCCCGGTGCGGTAGAGGCGTCGATGGAAGATGCACCGCTATACGAATTGTTGGCACTCGCCGATGCCCTTCGCGTTGGCCGCACACGTGAGCGTGCAGAAGCCACCAAGGAACTCAACAAGCGGTTCAAGTAATGCGCGATGCGGTGAACATCCAAGCTGTGCAATTGGTCGCTGCTGGTCTGAAGGACTTGCGCGACCAAGTTGTCTTTGTGGGTGGTTCTGTTATCAGTCTTTATGCGAATGATCCTGGTGCCGATGCACCGCGCCCAACATCGGATATCGATCTGGTGATCGTTGTTTCGAGTTACGCGGAATACGAGCGTCTTGAGCAACGATTGCGTCAGCTGGGTTTCCATCATTCGCCCGAAGACAACATCTTGTGCCGATATCGTTTCCATGGTGTCATGGTGGACATCATGCCCACGGATGTTCCGTCGATCGGTCCGACGAACAAATGGTACATCCCTGGAATGGCACATGCCATTGATCATAGGCTTCCGGACAATTCAGTGATCAAACTGCTGACCTTGCCATATTTCCTTGCCACAAAATTTGAAGCATTCAAGAGCCGTGGCGGCGACATGCGCACCAGTAAGGATTTTGAGGACATTGTCTTCGTGCTCGATAGTCACCTAGGTTCGGAGGAAGAACTGAAAGGCGCTCTGCTGGATGTGCGCGAATACTTGCGCAAAGAGTTCAAGGCTTTACTGAAATTGAATGGCGCCGCTGAAGTGATCGCCGGGCATTTGGATCCACGTGTCTCCAATGAGCGATCTCAACTTCTCTTGGACGTGCTGGGTCGCTTTGTGGCAGCATAGCCGACATGAGGCCGAGCACAGCATCATCGATCAAAATTTGGCCTTTGGGTTGAAGGCGTTTGAGGAGCGGAAGAAGAACTGAACCTCACTATCTTGTCCGAAGTTGATCGACGAGAATTATGCCATGAAGAAAGAACAAATTCAAGAATTATTCGCACGCTTTGAAGCAGCGAGCGGCGAGATCAAAGGGGTAGAATGTTGGAGCGCACGAGCGTTGCAAGAAGTGCTTGGCTATTCAGAATGGCGCAATTTCGTGAAGGTGGTCGACAAGGCACGCGAGGCTTGTGAAGCCGCTGGTGAAGAGGTTTCCGATCATTTTGTTGAGATCAACAAAATGATCGATCTGGCCAAAGGCGCGCAACGCTCGATCGAGGACATGGCACTCACCAGATATGCCTGTTACTTGATCGCCCAAAACGGAGATCCGGCGAAACCGGCGATCGCGTTTGCGCAAACCTACTTTGCAGTTCAGACAAGGAAACAAGAAGTGATCGGACAACGGTTGCTGGATATCGCAAGGATTACAGCGCGTGAAAAGTTGATGCGTTCGGAGAAGAAACTCAGCGGTATCATTTATGAACGTGGCGTGGATCATGCGGGCTTTGCTGTGATCCGTTCCAAAGGTGACCAAGCCCTTTTTGGCGGTGCTGGAACTGGCGATATGAAACGCAAGTTAGGTGCTCCAGAAAGTCGTCCGCTCGCAGACTTCTTATCCACACTTGCGATCAAGGCAAAAGATCTCGCAACGGAAATGACCAGCCACAATGTTTTGGAGAAAGACTTGCACGGAACAAAGATCATCGGTGGAGAACATGTGGCGAGCAATAAGGCGGTAAGGAATAGTTTGCTTAAACGAGGTATCAAGCCAGAACAACTCCCGCCTGGCGAAGATGTAAAGAAAGTTGAGCGGCGCTTAAAGAGTACAGAAAAGAAGCTTAGCAAGGGTGTAAGGAAATTGGGGAAGAAGAAATGACCTTGATACATCATGCGAAGAGCATTATCGAGAGCGGTCATGACGAAGGATCTTGGTTGGAACATGAGAAGGAACACAGCAGCATCGATTTCAATTTAGCCTTTGGGCTGAAGGCATCCTGACCCTCCCCACCTGACAAACATCAACTTTAGGTAGAGCCGAACACTTGATATTTGTAGGCAATGGATCCATGCCATGTAAACCCGGATCCACAAGAGCAACTGATTTCAGCGATCGTATTGCACGTCGGTGCAGTACTTCCGGAATAGCGGAGTGGACCGCTCCGCCGAGGTGGAGAACGCGCCATGGAGGAATGCGCAGCGGAGGTGCTGGACCATCCGGCACAAGGGCGTTGCATGGCCCGCGAATACGAATACTTAAGAGCGAACGAAGAGCATGAGCAAGAAGAACGTATTGATCCTGGGTGCTGGCACGGCCGGCACTATGATGGCGAACCACCTGCGTCGCGAACTGAAGAAAGACGAGTGGGACCTCACCATCGTGGATGAACGCAAGGAGCACCACTACCAGCCGGGCTACCTCTTCCTTCCGTTCGACTACTACACGCCCGAGGACATCCTGAAGCCGGTGGCGGATTTCATTCCGAAAGGGGTTGAGCTGCTGCTGGAGAAGATCGACAAGATCCTACCCGAAGAGAATGCCGTGATGTTGGCGAACGGTACACGATTGCCCTACGATCTGTTGATCATCGCTACCGGAACGAACATCGCACCCGAAGAGACCGAGGGCATGAATGGACCGGAATGGCGGAAGAGCATCTTCGACTTCTACACCTTCGAAGGTGCGCTGGCCTTGCGCGACAAGTTGAAGGACTGGCCGGGTGGCAAGCTGGTGGTACACATCACCGAAATGCCGATCAAATGTCCGGTAGCTCCTTTGGAATTCGCCTTCATCGCCGACTCGTTCTTCAAGGAGAAAGGCATGCGCGACAAGGTGGAGATCTCCTTCGTTACCCCGCTCAGCGGCGCCTTTACCAAACCGCAGGCCACCGAAGTACTTGGTCATCTACTTACCGACAAGAACATCAAGGTGGTGAGCGATTTCGCCATCGAAAAGGTGGACAATGCCAACAAGACGATGGTGGATTACGGCGGTACCGAAGTGCCCTTCGACCTGCTCGTTACTGTGCCCACCAACAAGGGTAACGACGTGATCGCCCGATCGGGCATGGGCGACGATCTCAACTACGTGCCTACCAACAAGGCCACCTTGCGCTCGGATGCCTACGAGAACATCTTCGTCCTGGGCGATGCCAGCAACATACCGGCTTCCAAGGCCGGTGCCGTGGCCCACTTCGAGGCGGAGGTGCTCACGGAGAACATCCTATCCTACGTCCAAGGCAAGCCGATGAAGGAGGAGTTCGATGGCCACACCAACTGCTTCATAGAGACCGGTGGCGGCAAGGCGCTGCTGATCGACTTCAACTACACCCACGAGCCGGTGGAAGGCACCTTTCCTTTCCCGGGCATCGGTCCGCTGAAGCTCTTGAAGGAAAGCCGAATGAACCACTATGGTAAATTGGCCTTCCGCTGGATCTACTGGAACGTACTCCTCAAAGGCCGGCACATCCCCTTCGTTAGCACGGAGATGGACGAGGCTGGAAAACATTTTGCTAAACATTAGAACGGATCATGGAAAAGACAATTGCTGACAAGACCGTAACGGTGAACGAAGAAGGATTCATGACCGATGCTGCGCAATGGTGCAAAGAGATCGGCGAGGCCCTTGCGTTGGAAGAAGGGATCTGCATGGTCGATCGGCATTGGGTCGTGGTGGACTATCTGCGCGATCAAGATGCTCAGGGCGTGCCTATGAGCATCCGCAAGATCAAGAATAGCGGTGTGGTGGACATCAAGGAGATCTACCAGCTTTTCCCGAAAGGCCCGCTGAAAGTGGCCTCCAAGGTGGCCGGTCTGAAGAAGCCCGCCAGCTGTTTGTGAAGAACCCTACAAGAAGAAAAAGAACATGAGCGATAACAAAGGCAAGATCAACAAGATGTTGATCATTCTATCCAAGAGCACCTTGGAGAACGTTTACGCATGCTTCGTACTGGCGAACGGCGCCCGCATGGAAGGGATCGAGGCAGAGATCTTCTGCACCTTCTTCGGCCTGGATGCCATCAACAAGAAGAAGCTGGAACACCTGCACACCGCCACGGTGGGTAACCCCGCACTGAACATGCCCACCATGCTCGGCGGCCTTCCCGGAATGGAGGCACTGGCCAGTTCGATGATGAAGAAGGAAATGGAGAAGATGGATATGCCCGATGTGCATGAGTTCCTCGACATCCTAACCGCATCAGGTGTAAAGCTCTGGGCCTGCAAACTGGCCATGGACATGTTCCACCTGAAGAAGGAGGACCTCTACGATGACATCGACGGCGTGCTTACCGTAGGCGAATTCTACGGACGAGGAGAAGGGGAGGGCATGCACATGCTCTTCATCTAAGGAGTCTGTGTCATTTTGTTGCACAAGGTGTCGCGCTCGCGCTATGGAACGCTGAAGCCATGCCCGACGAACAAGAAGTGATGTGTGAAGGATCCGCCAAGAACTGACACCGGTCAGCTCCCATGGACGATCGGGTCACGAACTTGTTGTTTTCAAGGAACTAAACCTTAATGAACATGCTCAAGAACAAGATCGCACTCATCACGGGTGCCGGCTCAGGGATCGGCGAAGCCACGGCCCTACTATTCGCCAAGAATGGCGCTTCCATTGTGTTGGCCGACATGGATATGGACGGTGCGAACCGCGTGCTCGCCGCGATCGAAAAGGAAGGCGGTAAGGGCATGGTGATGAAGACCGATGTCTCGAAACCCGCCGAGTGCGAAAAGCTGGTCTCCGAAGCGGTGAAGAAGTTCGGTCGGCTGGATATCGCCGTGAACAACGCGGGCATCGGTGGGCCTGCAGCCGCGATCGGCGACTATCCCATCGATGGCTGGGACAAGGTGATCGCTGTGAACCTTAGCGGCGTGTTCTACGGCATGCGCTACCAGATCCCGGCCATGCTGAAGAACGGTGGTGGCACCATCGTGAACATGGCCTCCATCTTGGGCAAGGTAGGCTTCCCCATGAGCAGTGCGTATGTATCTGCGAAGCACGGCGTGGTAGGGCTCACGGAGAACGCCGCGTTGGAATACGCCACCCAAGGGGTCCGCGTGAATGCCGTGGGGCCGGGTTTCATCAGGACACCCTTGCTGGACAATAACCTCAATGCCGAACAGCTCGCAGGCATCGCCGCTATGCACCCTATGCAACGGCTGGGCGAAGCGAATGAAGTCGCCGAGCTGGTGCTGTGGCTGGTATCCGACAAATCCTCGTTCGTAACAGGATCGTACTACAATGTGGATGGGGGCTACTTGGCGCACTAACAAGTGAACACCTACTTCGTCCGATCCTGGCCCTTCTCCTATGCGGTGCATATACACTGTGCATTCCTTTCGGACCTAATTCCGAACGGATGGACCTTTCTACCAGCTGTGCTGCTATCTCGATCGTCGTCGTTTCCGTGGTTTCACTGGAGAACGTGAACAAATGCTGCGGCACCAACGCCAGCTACTTCAAGTTGGGGACGGCCAATTCGGCGCATACGCAATTCATTAGAGCGCATCTCAAAATAGTTTTTGGAAGCGAGAATGATGGATTTCGCGATCATGCTAGGCGCGAAAGTCGAGCATAGCAGTGGCTATGTGAGACTTTTGCAACGCAACAGGGGCGTGAAAGACACATTCGCAGCCCGAAGGATTATTTTGAGATGCGCTCTAAAGTTCGGCGTAGATAACTTTGTGTTCCATTCCAACCTACCGATGAGCGCACAACCGAAATCCAATGTGGTCGCACCCCTGAGCGCGATGCTGGCCAGTAGCTACACCCTTTACCTGAAGACGCACAACTATCACTGGAACGTTACGGGCCCGATGTTCACCACGTTGCATACGTTGTTCATGACCCAATACACGGAGCTTGCATTGGCGGTGGATGAGGTGGCGGAGCGCATCCGCACCTTGGGCGCTTACGCACCGGGCAGCTACACCGCGTACATGAAATTGAGCAAGGTGAAGGAGGAGAACGGGCATCCGAATGCGAAGGCGATGATCAAGCAGTTGGTCGCGGACCAAGCGGCGATCATTGAAACAGCCAAGGCCGTGATCAAGGCGGCTGAGAAAGATGGTGATCAGGTGAGCGCAGACCTGGCCACACGCCGCATGGACGTTCACGCGAAGAACGCGTGGATGCTTCGCAGCCATTTGGAATGAGCAGCATACCCGCGCATTGACGGCGACCTATGTGCCATGCACGGTACACGAGGAACGTCGTATCGTGGGTATATCGTTGGCTACGGACTGAACGGCACACGCCCGCTGTGGATCCGAGCATTCGGTACTTCCCCTAAAAGAGAAAGCCGCCTCACTTTCGTGGGGCGGCTTCTTCATTCAGTGAAGGTTGGTTAAGGCATCAACACCGTGTCGATCACATGGACCACACCGTTCGATCCCTTCAGGTCCGTTGCGGTCACCACGGACATGCCGCCCTTGCTATCGGTCAAGATCACCTTGTCCCCTTTCATGGAGGCTGTGAGCTTGGCGCCGTTCACCGTGGTAAGCACGGCTTTGCCTTTGCCCGCTTTGATAGCAGCCACAACAGCGGCCGCATCCAAATTACCGGCCACCACGTGGTAGGTCAGAATGCCGCTAAGGGCAGCTTTGGATTCAGGCTTCAACAAACCTTCCACCGTTCCTTTTGGAAGCTTCTCGAACGCAGCATTGGTCGGGGCGAACACGGTGAACGGACCTTCGCTCTTCAAGGTGCCTACAAGGTCGGCAGCCTGCACGGCGGCCACCAGCGTTGTGTGGTCCTTCGATCCGATCGCAATATCCACCACGTCCTTGTCTTGTGCGAATGCAAACGCACTGGCGAGCACGAAGCCCGTTGTCAACATCATCTTCATCATTTGTTCCTTGGTTTAGGTTAGACTTCTATAACACCGGTCGGTGAATTAAGTTCACCACAGAGCGTAAAATGGTGAACCACGTTCCTAGAACCCCTTGACCCTTGCCCCGAACCCCTTACTTCATCTTCACCATCGAAAGCACTTCGATCGGGTTCGCTTCTTTGCAACGGTTGGCCCGGCGTAAGGGCAGGAAGTCGAAGCGCACGCGTTGCTCGTTCACCATGAATTCGGCTTGCAAATTGGTTGGGCCCGAGAGGTATTCCAACTCTTTAACGCGAATGGTCCATGCCCAACCTCCTTGGTGGTAGCTTGCTGGATCACACCGATCGTGCCGTTCTTGCCTGTCGGTGTTGTGGGTGGCGTTTGCGTTTCTTTCTCCCGCTGGCGCGGAACTGAGATGCGTGCCATTCGATCCCACCTGCGATCCTTCAGCAACTTTCGCGGTCATTTGTCCGGCAACAATGACCGGTTCGTATCCGAAGCTCGAATTCATTTTGAATGGTCTTGGTCGGCAGTGGATAACGGTCCACCGAACGATCTACATTTGATAGACGAATAAACACTCCCGACCCCATGGACCAACGCATCCCCCTTTGCCTTTCCTTGTCCATCGCGTTCGGTACGGTGAGCGCACAGACCCCGGTGATCCAATGGCAGCGTGCCATGGGCGGCACCACCACCGACATTGCCTATGCTGCGCAACAGACCGCCGATGGCGGCTATATCGTTGCGGGTAATACGGACTCCAACGATGGCGATGTGACCGGAAACCACGGCGGCGATGATGCTTGGCTGGTGAAGCTGGATGGGACCGGGGCGATCAGTTGGCAACGTGCGGCAGGAGGCACATCCACGGATAAATTCTATGCGGTACAGCAGACTCCGGACGGTGGGTACATCGCAGCAGGCTATACAGGCAGCAGCAACGGCGATGTGGCAATGAACCACGGTGACCTGGATGCTTGGGTAGTGAAGTTCGACGCCCTCGGTGCCATCGTTTGGGAGCACACGTACGGTGGGGTTTCCACCGAAGTGGCCTATGCGATAACGACCACAGCGGATGGTGGATATGTGTTCGCCGGAACCAGCAGAAGCTTTGCGCTGCCGGGCAACCACGGACTGGAGGATTTCTGGGTGGTGAAATTATCCGGCTCAGGCGGCGAGCTTTGGCAGCAACAGTATGGCGGTAGCTCAGATGAACAACCCTATAGCGTGGTGCAGTTGGTGGATGGTGATTACCTCGTTTCGGGCATGACGGCATCGAGCGACGGTGACGTTACCGGCCAACATGGTGCACAGGATGCTTGGGTGGTAAAAGTGGGCAGCTCGGGTACCCTGTTGTGGCAGAGCTGCCTCGGCGGCACCGGCTATGACTATGCGTACAAAGCGCGCCAGACGGCCGACGGCGGTTCCATCATGGCGGCGAGCGCCACTTCCAACGATGGCGACGTTAGTGGAAACCACAGCGTGTACAACGATGCGTGGATCGTAAAGCTGGACGCGACCGGCGGCATCACGTGGCAGAAGATGCTGGGCGGCAGCAGTTCGGACCGCGCGAAGGACATTCAACAAACGGCGGATGGTGGTTACGTCTTCATCGGCGATGCCGACTCGCAGGACGGCGACCTCAGCGGCAACATCGGGATCGCAGATATCTGGTTGGTAAAGACGGATGCGTTGGGTTCCATCGAATGGCAACGCACACTTGGTGGGAGCTTAGGCGAAACGGGATACGCCTTCGACGTAACGGCGGATGGCGGCTATTTCATAGCAGGCGTCACCAACTCCGACGATGGGGATGTTTCCGGCATGCACGGTCTTGGTGATGCGTGGGCAGTGAAGCTCTCCGGGGCGGGAACAGGGATCGACGAACTGCACGGTCCAGTGATCTCTATCGGCGCCAATCCGTGCGCGGGACCCTTGACCATTTCGGCAGCACAGGATCAGGGTGCCCTGAACATTTCGCTCATCGACGCGGTGGGCCGGCAGGTGCTACAAGAACGTATGACCGGAACCACGCACATCTTGGACCTGAGCGACAGGCCGAGCGGAGTGTATTTGCTAAGTGTACGTTCTGCCAACGGTGTGCACACGGTGCGCGTTGTGTTGGAGTGAAGGAAGGGAATTCCTGCAATGGCACTTGCACTGCGGATCTTCGCTCACCGCCCGAACATATTACTTCATCTTCACCATCGAAAGCACCTGGATCGGGTTCGCCTCTTTGCAACGGTTCTTCATGCGTAAGGGAAGGTAATCGAACCGCACACGTTGGCCTTCTAACATGAATTCCTCTTCCAAGTTGGTCGGGTCCAGCAGGTATTCCACTTCCTTGATCTGAATGGTCCAGGCGCAGCCTTCCTTGGTGGTGGCTTGATGGATCACGCCGATCGTGCCGTTCTTGCCTGTCGGTGCTGCAGGTGGTGTTTGGGCTTCTTTCTCCGCTTCAACAGGAAGTTCCTTTTGCGGTGTGCAGGCTGCGAATGCGAGTGTAGCGAAGAGTGCCAGGATGATCCTCATTTCGGGGTTCAGTTAGGTGGTTTTGCACGGTGCAACCCGCATGCCAAATGCGGACCAGGTATGCTTTCGATCGAATTGCTGACCAATGTAAGCGTGATCCATTCATAGCTCGCAGCAAAGCAAAATGGCAGGATGTGTCGAGGGCGTTTTCCGCGCGCAGAAAGGGTCTGGTCGGTCCGGGATCCGTAGAGTGGTGAAAGGTTGTTTTTGCCACCAACCGTGGAAAGCATAGTTTGCAGCAAAATAACCTCTATGCGTCCGTTTTCCAGTCTCGTATCCCTTGCCCTTGCTACTGTGTTAGGCACCGCCGTCGTTGCGCAAGAGGCGCCGCGTGAACCTTCACCGAACGTGTCCGGTCCTGCAACCTACAGCGGGGTGATAAGTAAATTACGTGTTGCACCGTCGCTTTCATCACGGACCAATTTGCATCCTGCAGTGCCCTTGACCGAGGCCCCGAAGGACGGGCGGGCATCCAAGAATCTTGTGGTTCCGGGTAAGGACCGGCAAACGCAGAACGATATCCTGGCGAGTGATCCTGATCCACTCAAAGGACGCATTCAGAGCAGGGAAGCATCCATCGTCTTCGATGTGAACAACGACGTCTCCTCGCCATCGGACCCTACACTTGGCGTTGGTCTGAACCATGTGTTCATCGTTTTCAATACAGGCTTCATCATTTACGATAAGGACGGGAACGATCTTACGGGTCCGCTAAACGTGGACAACATCTTTTCTCCCAATGGTTGCTGCGACCTTACGGCTTCGTACGATGCCGCTGCGGACCGTTGGGTCATTTCGTATCTGTTCGGGTTCGGCGGTGCCGAGGTCGCCGTTTCACAAGGACCTGACCCATTGACCACGGAATGGAATGTCTATTCGGTAAGTCAGATCAACGATTATCAAAAGCTTTCTGTTTGGAGCGATGGCTATTACATGACGGACAACACCGGGTCGAACAATAAAGTATGGGCACTGGAAAGGTCGGCCATGCTGGCGGGGGCAGCAACACCGGGCATCCAAAGCTTCAACCTTCCCGGCATTGCCACGGCCGGGTTTCTCAGTCCGCAGGTACTGAATGTTACGGACGCCAACATGCCTGCTGCAGGCGGTGCCACAGCGATCTACATGCAAGATGATGCGTGGGGTGGTGTCGATTTCGATCACATCAAAGTGTGGACGATCGATGTGGATTGGACCACGCCGGGCAACTCATCTGTTTCGGCAGCAACCCAGTTGGCGGCCACGCCTTTCATTTCTGTATTCGATGGCGGTGGCTTCTCGAATTTGGCGCAACCGGGTGGTAGCAGCATCGATGCACTGCAAGCCACGATCATGAACCAAGCGCAGTTCCGAAAATTCCCGGGTCACAATTCCGCGGTCTTCAATTTTGTGGTGGACGTGGATGCTACAGCGGGTAAGCTGGCCGCCGTTCGCTGGTACGAGCTGCGTCAACCGGCAGACAATACCCCTTGGGCCATTGAGCAGGAAGGCACCTTCACCGCTGGGAACGGAAGACATGCATGGAACGCGAGCTTGGCGATGGACCAGTTCGGCAACATCGGCATGGGCTACACGAGCTTGGCCGGGCCCACCACGCCGAACCCGACCAGCAACCGCGTGAGTTCCTACTATACCGGCCGCTTCGCGAATGACCCTGCAGGAACGATGACTGTTGCCGAGGAGTTGATCTCTGCCGGGACCGGCAACATTAGTGGTACGCGCTATGGTGATTATGGCAAGATCGATGTGGATCCCGTGAACGGAAAGGAATTCTGGTACATCACGGAATACTTCAAGAATGGAAGTGGTGCCGATGTGGTCGGCGTATTCCAGATCGCTTCGGACTTCACCAACGATGTCGGAGTGGTCCTCATCGATGCACCAACAGATGGTGTGTTGACCAATGCAGAGCAGGTAACAGTAACGGTGTTCAACTACGGTGAAGGTCCGGCATCCGGTTTCGATGTGTCCTACCAGGTCGATGGGGGCACGGTGATCACCGAGCCATACGTTGGCACCTTGGCCTCTGCCGTGTCGGCCCAGCACACCTTCGCAACAACGAGCGATCTCTCCACCGAAGGCCAGACCTACGCCATTCGTTCGTACACGAGTTTTGCTGCGGATGAATTCAATGCGAACGATACGACCACCCGTAACGTGACACACTTATGGGAGATCGACCTCGGTGTTTCCGCGATCGCTGGTCCGGCCACAGGAACCGGGTTAACGGCGGCAGAGTCGGTTATCGTTGAGATCACCAATTTCGGTAGTGCAACACAAACGACATTTCCGGTCTTTTATACGGTGGATGGGGGAACACCCGTGCAGGAGACCTATGTTGGGTCCATTGCAGCCGGCGCAACTGCCAACTTCACGTTTGCAACACCAGCGGACCTATCTGCGCTCGCAACGTTCAGCTTGGTAGCCGGAACGGAAGTTGTTGATGATGGGGACACGAGCAATGATGACTTCACGAAGGCCGTGACCAATAACCTCTGCCAACCCACATCGGATTGTTTAAGTTACGGCGATGGCGTTACCCAACTCCAATTGGCTGACCAGGACTTGCAACCGGTTTGCGGGACCGAACCTGCCGGGTACAGCTATCAACCCGATATCGTCTTCAACTTCGTCATGTCCACCAACCCGTTCGTGTCCTCCTTGGAAATGGGGTACGATAATTCCAACTTCGCGATCTGGATCGACTTCAATGACGATCTTATTTTCGGGTCAACTGAACGTATCGCCTTCGGTGCCGTTCCCAATGCGGACACCAACTTTCCGTTCACGGTGGACCTTGCAACGTTCCCGGGTGCAACACTGGGCATGCACGTGATGCGGGTTCGCGGTACCGATGGCAATAACGCATCGCAACCCTGTGCGAACATGACCTACGGTCGTACCAACGATTACACGGCGAACATATCGGGTACGGTGGGGGTCGGGACCGATCTTGCCCGTGATGAGAACGTGACCATTCGCCCATTGTCCGGGGCGCAATTCGTGCTCACCTATACCACAACACCTTCCACCGAGAAACTGCCCGTTTCGATCTACGATGCGAAGGGCCAACTGCTGGCGTACTACACCTTGGCCAACAACGGTGGCGTCTACTCACACACCTTGGACATGTCGAACACCAGCGCAGGGGTGTACATGGTAAAAGTGGGTACTGGAACGCTGAATGTGGTGAAGCGCATTGTGGTGGAATAGGGAAGGACGCATACAACCATAACCCACTAAGGCAGGAATAGATCCATGCGCAACGTACTCACCCCAGTATCCTTCTTGTTGTTCTGCCTCTTCGGTTTCGGACAGACCGGAGTTACCGCTGGATCGAAAGAGCCGGTGCAGGATATTACGCCGATCGAACTACGAGCCATGCTGGGGCGGTCCACACTGCATGTGATCGATGTGAACGAGGAGGATAACTTCAAAGAGGCGCATGTGCCAGGTGCGAAACGATTGGATTATGATGCCATAACCATGGTCGCTTTGGCCTCCGATACGAAAGACACGCTGGTGTTCTATTGCTGGAGCGCGGAATGTCCTGCGGCGGATACGGCCGCGGAAACTGCTGTGGGACTGGGCTTCACCGGGGTGTATTGCATGCATGCGGGCATTACCGGTTGGCAGGACGCTGGGCTACCCACGGAGCCATGAACCAGATCCATTTGCAGGACGTAGTTGCTTGCTTTTTCGGGTGATGGAATAGTGCGCCGGATCCTGTGGAATAGATCGACCGCCTTATCGATACAATGGATGAGTTCGACACTACGAAATGTCTTTGTACATCAGGTGAAGTGACCTCGGCGTACCAATTCTAGGACCACAGAGACCATGGGCCTGGGCAGCTCGTTGCTTGGGCTACAACACACCCATCGGTACCCGCGTTCCCCGCTTTTCGTTGCATTTGGTCGCGTACTGCGAGGAGCTGCAGGAGGCAAGCAGACAGAGCAAAGCGAAGTGCAAGAGGAAGCGCTTCATGCCATCATAACGCAAGCTGCCTTAGCGAACGTATGTCCTTGTTGCGGACCTACGTTACCTTTCGCTCATGAACACACGGACCATTCTTTTCGCACTTGGTATTTGGTCTACATCATTCGCAGTTGCCCAGGATACAACTCAAGTGATCCAGACAAGCGGTGCTGAGCAAACGGGAGACCTGCCAGTTCATGAACCGGAGAAAGGAGAGGATAGGAAACAGGTGAAAGTGGAAGAAATGCCCAATTTTCCCGGAGGTGAGGAAGCCCTGTTCAACTACCTCGTACAGGGTGTGAAGAATTCAGCGAAAGGCCTGACGCCAAAAGTCAATGGCGTTGTATACGTGACATTCGTAGTGAACAAGGACGGCCGGATCAGCGAAGCGAAGGTGCTACGCGGAATACCCGATGGTCCAGCTTTGGATGCTGAAGCATTACGCTTGGTGAATGCGATGCCGGTTTGGACACCAGGCAAGCAGAACGGAGAACCAGTTACTGTACAATATAATTTACCTATCCGGTTCCGTCTTGACTGATCGTTAGCTGATCACCTTACGTGTGGTCAACAAAGCCGCACGTCGCTCGATCTCTTCCAGTGTGATCCTATCCGATCGCTGGGCTTCATCAGCCTCTTTGATCGCAGTCAACAAATGGAATGGATCCGTCTTTACGACCGGAGGTACAACGGCCATTGAGCGTTTCCGGGTAACACCCACCAACGGGCGCAAGCCAAGTGCATGCAAGGGTCGTAGCGCCTCATGCACAAGGTCCACGATCTCGTGATCGTCCATGCGGCTTTGAAGGAGTTCGGGTGCTGTGCGCCATGCCGTACAAAGCACATGCGTTTTGTCAGCGGTGAGTTTGTCCACACGCACGCGAAGCCCGGACCGGCGTTTCAAGCGGAGCTCCTCCCTGCGCATCAGAGCGATCTGTTCCTTCGTTGGATTCACTTCAGGGTTTGTTCAACTGTTGCACGCAACAAGTATGCTACAAAGCAAACGAAGGAATGCGTAGTGTGATCGGCACTTCGACCATGGTGTGTGGGTGCTTGCCCAACGACCGTGCCAGCCCGTTGAAGGTCCGACAGCGCACGGCAGAACATGTGAATTTATTTGGTCAAGCGATCTTCACGCTTGTCATTGTAGCAGCCCCACCCACGGCCTTGTCATTGAAAAGGCTCACGTGATCACCGGGCTGTTGCAATGCGAGCGCGTACATCAACGGCAGATAGTGCTCAGGTGTGGGAATGGCCAATTGCACTGCGCTGCTGAGTTTCGTGTAATTCACGAGTGCTTGGTGATCACCGGAGAGAATGGCTTGGTTGAAAATGGCCCGTGCTTCCAAGGCCCAGTCGAAGCCGAAGTTGACCTCATTGATCCTGCTCCAATCCACCAAACCCAAGTTATGCACCAGGTTGCCACTGCCAATGATGAGCACGCCTTTTTCACGCAAGGCGCCCAACTGTTTGGCCAACGCATAATGTTGTTCGGCTGAAAGATCCTTGTCCAAACTCAACTGGATCATCGGCACATCGGCATTCGGATAAAGGTGCTTCACCACGCTCCATGCGCCGTGGTCCAATCCCCATTGTTGGTCCAGTCCCACGGTGGTGCTGGTAACGAGCTTCTGTGTTTCAAACGCCAACTCTGGACTTCCTGGTGCGGGGTATTGCACGGCGAAGAGTTCAGGAGGGAAGCCGCCAAAGTCGTGGATGGTGCGCGGCGTGGACATGGCCGTTACCTGTGTGCCCTTCGTTTCCCAATGCGCCGAAACGCAGAGAATGGCCTGTGGTCGTTGGATCTCATTTCCGAGCTTTCTGAATTCCGCAACGAACTCGTTCTCCTCAATGGCATTCATCGGTGATCCATGTCCGAGAAAGAGGACGGGCATGCGTTCCGATGGTTTGAAATGATCGGTCGCGGTCTTCAGGTCGTTCAGGTGCATGGTCTTGTAGGCGATGGGCAAGGCGGCCAATGAGAGGAGGAAACCCTTGCGGTCCATGTGTGCAAAGTACGGTGACGGCACTCTCGTGAACACACGTTCCGGACCACGGACCACGGTGCTCGTGCGAACACGTGTTGTGCCGTGGATGGTGATCAGTTCAGAACAGCCGTCATCACCAAACTCTCCGGTGAATAGGAATTGCCTTCGAACTCGACCGCACCTTCGCGCAGCAGAACGGTGGAGCTCACGGCGAACCCATTGGCACGCAACACCGCCTCCCAATCCGCTTGCTCGTACATGTTGAACCCGAACGGTACGAAGGGCATATCCTTCATCACTGCGCGGGTGCGGAACACCGCCGTGAACGTGCCGCCGGGCTTCAGTACACGACGGATCTCGCGCAAGTGCAGCGCCGGGTCGTCCCAGAAGTAGATCACGTTGATGCAGAAGATCCGATCGAATTGCGCATCGGGAAACGGCATGTGATCGCTTGTCCCCTGACCGAGTTTCAAGCTTCCAGCGGCGATCACGTCCTTGTTCCGCGTGGTTGCTTCAACTACCATGTCCTTGCTCATGTCCAAGCCGTGCAACTTCAGATCTTTGGCTTGGCCCAACAGCGCGCGGAAGTAATTGCCGTTCCCGAATCCGATCTCAAGTACGTGCATACCGGTGCCCAACTCGAGCGCCTTCCATACCCCTTCGTACATGTCGCGGTTCGCAATGTTCATGCGCTCTGCCAACTTGCGCGCCATCATGCCATGCGGGTTGCGCAGTTGCGCCGCCAGCTCTTGTGGCGTGGGGCCTTTGATCAGCAAGCGCAGGAATTGGAACGGGTTCATGCAACAAAGATGGTCGCTGTGCAGGATCGGTTGAATAGGGTGAAGTACAAGCTGCGGAACGGCAAGATCCAGTTGATGACCTCAGCGCGTTCACATCCACCGCAGTTCCAACGCTGCGCCTTCTGCTACTTGTTCCCAACTGTTCAAGAGCGTCACGTAGGTCTGGAGCATGCGTGTGATCACGTCATCGGTAAGCCCTTTGGGTGCGCGTGGTAGCTCGGCTTCCACCGTTGCAATGAAGTCGTGCTGGGCAACTGTGCCGTTGCTCAATCCTTGCAACGTGCGCGCAACGACATCGGCTTCCAGTGCTTGTGGTGGCAACTTGGGTACGAACGCTGGATCGCTCAACTGCGGAATGGTATACCCTTCATTGATAAGGCCGAAGAAGCCTTGGTCCAAGTGCAATTCGTGTTCCACCACGTAATGTGCCAAGTCACGGTCGGGGAGGCCTGACCTAACTATACTTTGCGCAGAGCTACCGTTGCGCAGGGTGCAAGTAAGCTGATGTCCGCCGGGCTCTTTGGAAAGTCGAATGCGCATGAGTTCCATCCCGCAAAAGCGGGATACAAAGTTCCATCATGAGATCCATTGTTACAGTTGGCGTTTTGCCTTTCAGCGGCAGTAGAGCAGGAGGTGCCGTCCCAGACCTAGGTCATGCTGATCCGTGTGCATCAGTGGTTTCCGCATTTGTTAGTAGCCAAGCCCAACGGGCGCAGGCCCTGAGCAACGTACGTCCAGATCGCCAGGCGTTGTCGATCTTTACACGATGAGCGATGAACTGGTGATCCTGATCCAACGGTTGTTGATCGCTCTCGCCTTGGGTTTTCTCATCGGCTTGGAGCGTGAGTACGCCAAGCGGATGCCGGACAAAGAGGACCAGTTCGCCGGTGTGCGCACTTACACCTTCATCTCGTTGTTCGGTTTCCTGTGCGCCTACCTCGCACAGAGCTACGAGATATGGATCTTCGTAGCCGGATTGATCGGCTTAATGGGGTTGGTGATCGCCAGCTACGTGAGCACCGCCAAGGCAGGGAGCTATGGCATCACCACGGAGCTGGCGGGTATTCTCACGTTCGTTATTGGTGGCGTGGTGTTCCAGGGTGAAGTGCTTTACGCGGTGATCATCACGGTGGTCATCACCTCGCTGCTGTCCCTCAAACTGAGGTTGCACAGCTTCATCGCCACGCTCACCCCACAGGACATTCGCGCCTTCATCCAGTTCGTGATCATCTCGGCGGTGATATTGCCATTCCTGCCCAACGAAGCCATGGGGCCTAATGGCGTTTGGAATCCGCACGACATCTGGACGATGGTGATCCTGGTCTCCGGCATCAGCCTTGCCGGCTATCTCGCCGCGAAGATCTTCGGCGCGAACATAGGAACCATGCTCGCCGGCATCGTGGGTGGATTGATCTCCAGCACGGCAGTGACGCTGAGCCTGTCCAAGCGCTCGCGCGAACAGCCCAATGGGCAGCACATCGTGGCGGCTGCAAGCATCGTCGCGGCCACGGGAGTGCTTTATCCGCGCATTTGGTTGGAGACTTGGGTGGTCGATCGGGAGCTGGCCATCCGGCTGGCTCCGGCCATCATCCTCATCCTGCTTGTGGCGTTCGGTGCTGCCTACTTCATCCACCGGAAGGGTGGCCAAGGAACAGCGGTGGAAGTACCGGCGAAGAACCCGTTGAACTTCGGCGTGTCCATCCAATTCGCCTTGGTCTACATGGCTGTGCTATGGCTGATGGACCTGGCTTCAGCGGGGCGGAGTGCAGAACGGTTCTACGCGGGCAGCCTGATCTTTGGTGCCACCGACATGGATGCGATCACCTTGTCCATCGCGCGGAACACGGAAAGCGTGGGTGTGTTGATGGGCTCTACCGCTGTGTTGTTGGCGACGCTCTCCAACACGGTGATGAAGTTCGTGATCGTCATTTTCTTTGGCAACAAGGCGCTGCGCAAATGGGTGGGCCTGGGCTTCGGCGCCATCTTCCTTGCGACCGTGTTGGCCATGTGGGTGATGCATTGGTTGTGAGCAGCCGCTTGCGGAAGTGTGACACCGTTGAATAGAAGGCCCTTCTACCTTCGTGCCATGAGCAATTTCGTTTCCGCAGCGCAGGCTGTCTCCTTGGTGAAGAGCGGGCAGCGCGTGTTCGTGCATGGCAGTGCGGCCACACCCTTGGTGCTGATGCGCGCCCTCTTCGCACGGGCAACCGAATTGAGCAATGTGGAGCTGGTTAGCATCAGCACGATCGGTGAATTGGACTTGCAACAGCCGGAAGTGCAACGCGCCTTTTTCATGAACAGCCTCTTCGTGAGCGACAACGTGCGCGAAGCCGTCAATGGTCCGCATGGCGACTATGTGCCGGTGTTCCTCAGCGAGATCCCCCGCTTGTTCGATAGCGTGCTGCCGCTTGACGTCGCCCTATTGCACGTATCGCCGCCGGATGCGCACGGCTACTGCTCGTTGGGGGTGAGCGTGGACGTTGCCCGTTCCGCCACTCGTAACGGGACCCTGCTCATTGCCCAAGTGAACCCGCGCATGCCGCGTACCCACGGCGAAGGCATGGTACACAGCAGTCGTTTCGCTGCCATGGTGGAAGTGGACGAAGCCCTGCCCGAAGTGAACTATGCGAGCAGCATTGGTCCGGCGGAAGAGCGCATCGGAGCGCTGTGTTCGGACCTGATCGAGGATGGGAGCACTTTGCAGATGGGCATCGGCGCAATACCCGATGCGATCCTGCGCGGACTCGCGAACCACAAGGACCTGGGCGTACATACCGAGATGCTCAGCGATGGGATCCTGCCCTTGTTGCAGTCCGGTGTGATCACTGGGAGCAACAAACGGAAGTATCCCGGGCGGGTCGTTACCAGTTTCGCCATCGGTACCCGTGCGCTGTATGATCACTTGGACGACAACCCGCTCTTCGCCTTTCTCGATACTGCTTACGTGAACAGCGGCCACGTGATCCGCCAGAACCCAAAAGTGGTGGCCATCAACAGCGCCATCGCCGTGGATCTCACCGGGCAGGTCTGTGCGGACAGCATCGGAGCGCGGCAGTATAGCGGCGTGGGCGGCCAAATGGATTTCATGCGCGGTGCGGCCTTGAGCAAGGGTGGCAAGCCCATCATCGCCATGGCCAGCACCACACGCAAAGGCGTCAGCAAGATCGTGCCCTTTCTCGCCGAAGGATCCGGTGTGGTGACCACCCGTGCCCACATGCATTACGTGGCCACCGAGCACGGCATCGTGGACCTCTACGGCAAGAGCCTGCGCCAACGCGCGGAACTGCTCACAAGCATCGCCCATCCGGACCAACGCGAAGAGTTGGACCGTGCAACCTCCGAACGTTTCGGACCGAAGTTCCGGTGAACACGGGGCGTCGGTGTGCGGAAGACAAAGCCGATCATCCGTGGTGTTCCAAAGGTGTCGTAGTATTGTTGGAGCCAAGCCCATGCAACGCCGTCGATTCATGCTCAGTGTATTCGCTTCCACGGCTTTTGCTGCGCTGGCACAAGCAACCACCTTCATCACCATGTCCATCAAGAAGGGGTTCAACACCCGCGCCGGAGAGACCCGGAACGGCACGCATTTCACCATGAAGGGTGTAACGCGCAACACGTTGGACCTGAAGATCGGCGCGGCCGATACCGATGGTGGCCTGGCCGTGTTCGAGCAGATCGGCGAAAGTCCGAACGGTGGTCCACCACTACACATCCATCCCGAGCAGGACGAGTTCTTCCATGTGCTGGAAGGCGACTACCGCTTCCAAGTGGGAGAGGACCAATTTCCAGCGACCACCGGCGATACCATCTTTCTGCCGCGTGGGGTCCCGCATGCCTTCATCCAACTCACCGAGCGCGCACGCATGCTGGTGACCTACCAGCCCGCCGGCGACATGGAAGGTTTCTTTCAAGAGACCGCGCAGTGGACGGCGCCGCCGGACCGGGAAGAGATCGCCCGGGTGTTCAAGGCGCACGGTATGGAGGTGGTTGGGCCACCCTTGAAGCCGTGAGACCATCCCATACCCGAGCGCTGGTGATCAAGGGTGGTGCGGTAGCGGCGACAAGCCTCTAAAGCCAAGCGTCCGGCACCAGTGGAACACCGGAGCCGGACGCTTGGGAGGCAATGCGATCAATGCAGTCCGTCCACCACGAAGCGAGCCGCGCGCACTATGCCGACAGCATCCACGCGGGCCACGTAGGCTCCTGCCGCCAAGGACCGCAGGTCGATCACGGCCGCACCCGTGGTCGTGCTGCTCAATACGGTGCGCCCGAGGTCATCCATGACGGTGACATCCGCACGGCCCGAGCCGGGGAGCTCCACCACCAATTGGCCGCTGGCGTTGGTGTACACGCGGAAGGGATCGGCGGCGGACAACTGCTCCACCGAGACCAGGCTGCAGCAATTGTTCGTCCAATTGGGATCCGAGGCGTCAGTGACAGCGGAGGTGCCGGTAAAGCCGCTCGCCGTACCGGTGAGGTCCGTGATGTTCTGCCCGTTGTCGTTCATGGGCCAGTAGCCTGTCAGGCCGCTGGAGTTCGCGGGTACGCTCGCGTTCATGCTGCCTTGGATCTGCGCCCCCGTGCGCGCATAGTTCCAAATGCGCAGCTCGGAGATATTGCCTTTGAAGGGGTAGTTGTCCGAGGCGTCACTTCCGATCAATGCGGTGGTCGCGCTGGTGGCGGCCGTTGGCGTCCCCTCGATCAGGCGGTTGCCGAAGGCGCTGCCGTCGGCGTAGAAATAAAGCGTGCCGGCTTCACGCGTGATGGCCACGTGGTGGCAGGAGCCGTCGAGCAGGCTGCCGTTGAAGGTACCGTTGTCGATCACCAGGTAGTTGACGCCGTTGAACTGCAAGCAAAGCATCTTGTAGTTGGCCCCACCCCAAGGGCCATGGAAAAAGAGCATGAAACCGAAGCCGTTGACGCGGTTGGAGAACAGGTAGGCATGGTTCAGTTGCTCTGCTTCCACTCCATTGATCCAAGCCTCCACCGTGAAATCGCCCATGCCGATGGCGTTCAGCTGCGTGTTGGGTACTTGCCCCTGATCGTCGATACCATCGAACGTCAGGCATTGGGCATGGATCAGGGTGGTGGCGAGCAGGGAAACGATGAGTATGGTACTTCGCATGTTTGGGATATCTTTTGAAGAAAGACGGGGACAAAATTAAAGGGTTCCGCTGCCCCCAAGGGAATGAGGCGGTCAGAATTAGTTGGCTCCTCTGCGTCATCTGTGGAAAAGCATGGGCGGAAGGTGGAATGTGAGCTTCTTTCACCGCACCTAACCCCGCCTCTCATGATCAAGACCATCGCCTTGGCCGTCATTCTCCTCATCCTGTTCTTCAGTTGCTTCCGGCTCGTCGACCTAGAGCGGACCAAGGCCGACTTGAAGCGCGACCGCGTGGAACTGGGCCACATCAAGTAAGGGCTGTTCAGCGTGGATGCATGGAAGCGCATCATCGCGAAAATCATCACCAAGAAGATCCAGGAATTCAAGATCACCGAGGCCAGTCAGCGACATGGTAGACTTCTTCCAAGAGACCGCGCAATGGACGGCACCACCGACCAAAGAGGAAGTGGCCCGCGTGTTCCGCGCCCACGGCATGGAAGTGGTGGGGCCGCCGCTGCAGCCGTGAGAAACCGATCGACCTCGGCATGCATTTGGATGGACCACGGATGCAAACCGATGGGCACGGATCGATCTTGTGCAACAAGCAGCGATACCATGCAATGCCCAACAAACCGACTTCCCATCAGTGTTCATCCGTGGTTGAAGCATTCGTTCACCTTCTAACCCGCCGAACAGCGTGTGCATAGGACCCGGCGACAGGGCATCCGCTTGCACCTTCATCATTCAAAGTCCATACCTTCATACCCCCACTACAGCGGGAGAAAACACATGCAGATCCTAGTGAATACCGATAAGAACATCGAAGGCAGCGAAGCCTTCGCCGCACACGTTCGCACTGTGGTGGAGAAGGCCTTGAGCCACTTCACCGACCACGTTAGCCGCGTGGAAGTCCACATGGAGGATCTGAACGGCGCGAAGTCCGGACCGCAAGACCACAGCTGCACCATGGAAGCCCGCCCCAAAGGCATGGACCCCGTGGCCGCCACCTTCAAAGCATCCAACAACCACCAGGCCGTGGACGGTGCCGCCCAAAGTCTGGCGAACTTGCTGCGCCATCGCTTGGACAAGATGAAGGATAAGAAGGGATCGGCGAAGTTGCCGTTCGAGGGGGCGTGATCCACGATCACATCACCGCATGCTAAAGCCATGTCGTGCTGATCGGATCCCGATCGGTTTCCGGCACGCTCACATCCGCTAGGCTATTAAATGCTGTACGCTTTGTTGGTCAGGCCGAAGAAGCCTTTAACCATGCAGTTCGCGTTCCACCACATAGTGCGCCAGATCATGTTCCGGCAGTGAGGGCCCGATGCCACATTGCGTGAAAGTGCCGTTGAGACGGGTGCAGTGAGCTGGTGGCCGTTGTGGGTTTTGGTGATGCGGTTGCACAGGTGTAACGGAGCAGCGAACCTTCAAGGATCGACCTGCAGATCGCCATGGCCGCGGTGCGCTGTGCCATCCGGATACACCACGCGGTAGTATGCGCGAATGGTCTGTGGCGTTGTTATGCCGATGGTATCGGCGCGGAACAACCACTGGTTCGTTACGATCGAATCCTGTGCATGCAGGAGTTCGAAATTCGCATTTACAAAGCGCACATCCACATACCCGCTATCGCGGTAGAAACCAAGTACGAACTGGTTCTCTGTCGGGTTAGGGAAAGCGGTGATCAAAAGAGAGTCAGGAGCGGCTGTGGTGAAGTTTACCGGAGGCCTATCGGCGAACAAGCCCTCCACGGCCTCGCACCAGTTGTCGATAGGTCGCCAGTCCGTTGTATCGCCCGATCCTATTTGCACACCGTTCACATCACGGCGCTGGATCCCTGCAACAGCGCCACAAGGATCCAACGTTGGTCCGGGGACCGGTGCATCATCAGCCTTGTTACAGGCGAGCATGCACACCACTACTCCAATGCCGATCTGTAAGCGCATGAACGAAGGTAAGCGCAACAGCGCATGAGCTGTCGGGTGTTCCGCCGTTAGGCCACTTGATCGATCAATGGTCGCCAACGCCCGCCGCCCGCAATTATTCTTCGGCGCATGAGCAATTACGACACCGCAGTACAAGCCATATCGTGGGTGAATGGCAGATAGTGCGCATTCGTGCATGGCCACGCGAAAGCATCTTGTGCGGTCGAACAAGTGGTGAGAAGGACGATCGGAATGGCAAACAGTTGGCACATGCTGATCAGTGTTGAAGCACGAGCCGGTGATTCACCACCTGCCCTTCCTGAATGATACGCACCGTGTAAATACCAGAAGGTGCATCGCCAATGTCAAGCGTGTACGGGTCACCTTGCAGTTGTTGCTCCTTAAGTATTTGGCGCCCGGCGGCATCGAAAACGGTGACTTGTGCTGTTGCTCGCAATTGCAGGAAGAATCGGCCTGTGGTAGGGTTGGGGTAAAGACCGACCGAAGCTGTGGTCGTTCCATCGGCAATGCTTGTGGAAATTTCCAAGCATCGCGGAATACTTTCGCCGCAGCCATTGATGGCACGCACGCAGAGTTCGCTTCCATCGTTGATGTTGCCCACTTGCACAGTGATGCTCGTATCTGTCGATGCTCCGGTCCACCCGTTAGGAAGGATCCATTCGTACGCACCCGCACCTGGTACAGAGTCGATAGTATAGACCTGCTCGGTACCAAAAGACGGTGCAAAGGGACCATCAATTATCTCTGGTTGGTCAGGAGGACTGGTAACGAGATCTACATCTACCGAGTCCGACACCACAGAACTCCATTGCGCATGGTTGTCCTTAAGTTGGAAGTACACGTTGGTATTTCCTGTGGTGGACCATTCGCAAAAGAGGATGTCGTCCATAAGATCGAGGTATTGCACACTGGGGCTGATCGGCACCTCGGTCATGTCTTCCGGTGATGTGGCATCCGGATCGCTCCAATAGCGCATGGCTACGATCTCGTGGGGAGCATCGTGCGTGCGCCGGAAGTCTCGACGCAACACGCTGCTCCAGAAACCATGACTGTCCTTCAGCCGGTAATGGATTCGGTGCGGGCCGACAGGCACGTTCACAGTGTTAATGTCCACGGTAAAGTCCAGCGGTGATGCTGGTGTTTGCAGAGCCATATACGATCGTTCGTTGTCGGCGTCATTCTGGTCGAACCAGTATTCGATGCCCACGATGTGGTAAGGGGCACCCGGCAGCCGCATGAATTCGCGGCTCAGTACGCTGCTCCATTGGGCTTGGGAATCGCGTAATCGGTAGTGAATGCGATGCGGGCCTATGGGCAGTGCGCTCACATTGGGACTTTGGTTGAGCAGGTCGATCACTTGGGCAGGCGATGCGACCTCCACCAAAGTGCGGGAGGCATCGGCATCGTTCTGGTCGAACCAGTACTCATAGTGCGTGATGGTCTGTGCATGGGTCCAGCCAGCGGCTGCGAGCAACCATGCGAATAGTAGGTGTCGCATGGTGGCTTAGTTCTCTTGTGCGCTGGCCTTGATATGAACCCCTTGTAGCACGCCGTTACTGGTGTTGCCATGTGTGGTCAACAGGCTCCAGTGTGGATTGAAGGGCAGTGAGCCATCCTTCCAAGGCGCATCGCCACCGTATAAGCCCAGCGGTGTGTCGTCGGTTCCGAGGTAGGGGAGTGCAATGGTATAGTCTCCATTGAATTGATGTTCCGCGTAGCCCGCCGGGGATGGTACGCCAGGGAAAGCAACGGCAAGTGATGTCGCAGTCATCGTTGCTGTTTCCACGATACCAGAATTGAATGTAAGGTTCTGAGGGAACTCTTGCCCATTACCAACAAAGAGACATCTGGTGTAGACTGAATTCTCGCTCACGTTCAGGTTCGTTGAATTAGTCAGGAACACCGTGTTCAAATAATTGACCCCCTCATTTCCAGCTAGAGAGCCACCTGAATAGAAGGGTATGATGCAGTTCCTAACGTCCACATTGGAAGCGGACCCGGCACTCCGTAGAAATCGTACTGATGAGTTCCGGATTACCACCATATTGGATTGTTGAACGTTCAGAGACGATCCTATTACGCACTCTTCAATAAGGATATTATCAGCAAGGGTGATGTTGTTGTCGATGTAACCCAATACCAATCCACGGATGTTACATCGGAAGAAACGTAAATGGTCCACATCCGAATCGGCGAGGTTACTGCCAAGCCAGATGTCGTAAGAATTGCCCGAAGTGTTGAAGGTGACACCATGCATTTCGGTGCTATCCGCATCATTACTCAGAACGATTCGCCTTCCGTAACCGATGAATTCGGTCATCCCTCCGTATACTACTGAGCTATCTGCCCTAATGCCCGTGCCCACAACTACTACGGGCGATGAGATCGAAAGCACAGTGGCACTGTTCGGCAGAAGTTCCAGATTGTACACACCGCCGCTCATTAGGATGGTGTCCTTGCCTAAGCCGTTTTGGGTGGCGTGGTCAAACACGTTCTGCAGATCGGAAACACCATTGTAATAAAAGTGTGTGCCGTCGCTGCCAATGCGCGTGATCACACCTTGGGCATGTGCGGTTGTGCCGAACAGGGCTGCGAGGATAAGTGTGGAGAGGATTCTCATGATGGTTTAGCTATTCGTGAATGGTGGTTGGTTGGTTCAGGAGGTCAGTAAGAATCCGTTCAAGCAGCCTTCAACTGCACCCCATTCTGGGAGCAATAAGCGTTGAATGTGAAATCAAACATATGCTTTTGGTGCTTCATTTTACGCTGCAGCCACCAACCCGCGATCGCCATCGGAATTCCGACAATGGCACCGATGATGGTGAGGGAGAAAAGAATGCCGCCACCCATAAGCGCATAACCCGCGATGGTGAAGAGATTGAGTGGTGTGGCGGCATTCGCCATCACGCCATACAGGATATCGGGGTCTTGCGAAGCGGCGGCTTTCAGGGCACCGATCACGGCACGTTCGTCGGAGAAAGGATGAATAAGGTTTGCGGTGTTCATGGCAGTTGTTGGTGGTTGTTGATGGACCAAAAGTCACCCTGCCATGCGCGGTCATAATGTGCCACTGAACATCCGGCGGTTCTGATCGAAGATCCGGTAGGATATCAGATGCGGTCCAGCACTTCGATCAGCTCCGCTTTCTGCCTGCGACTTACGGGCAGGTTCGCTCCATCGCTCATCACCACCTCGCCGCCTTCGCCGCGTATGTAGCGTTTGATGTGTTTGCGGTTCACCAAGTGGCTCTGATGGATGCGCACGAAGCCTTGGTCGCGTAAGAATCCATCGAAGTCGCTGAGCGGTTTGCTGATCACGTAGGGTTTCTTCTCGCCCCGGACAAAGACCTCCGTGTAGTTCTTGTCGCTGGTGCAGTAGAGTATGTCGTCCAGATGGATCACCACTAAGCCGTTGCTGATGGGAAGTGCGATCTGACGGTCGCTTATCACTGAACCAAGCAGGGCGGGCAGATCATTTTGTTTGCCTGTACCGATAGTGCGCACCGCTTTGTTCACCGCATCGTCCAACTCGGTGGCAACGATCGGTTTCAACAAGTAGTCCAGGGCATTGAAGCGGATGGCCCGCACCGCATAACCCTCGTGGGCTGTGGTGAAGATGATCTGCGGCTGCACTGGGCTGATGGCCTTGAGCAGATCGAAGCCGGTCATGCCGCCCATTTCGATGTCAAGGAACAGAATGTCCGGTTTTGTGCTGCGCACCAAGGCCACACCTTCAGGCACGTTCGTAGCCTGTCCTACAATTCGGATAGCGGGGTGTCGCTGCCGTAAAAGTTCGACCAACGGTTCGCGGCACAGGGCTTCATCATCGACAATGGCAGCGGTGGGGTGCTCGTTCATGGACGGGGGTTCAACTAGCGGGTGAAAGTTTCAGATCGGCAGGCTCACTTCCACATGCGTACCACGCATGGCCTCGATGTAACGGAAACCGGCAGGCCTGCCTTTGATCTGTTGAACGAGGTCCAGCCTGGATCGGGTAATTCCGAGGCCGAGGGATGTCTTTTCAGCTCCGGCAATGGGTATGGATCCATCACGCATGCCGACACCATCGTCCTGCACGTGCAACAGCAGCTGATCACCTTGCTCCTTGATATGGACCTCGATCTTCCCGCGTCCTTCCAATTTGGCCACACCATGCCAGATCGCGTTCTCCACGAAAGGTTGGATCACCAATGGCGGAACACGCGTAAGCTGACGATCGATCGCAGGGTCGACCACCACCTGATAGTCGAACTTGTTACCGGACCTTGCTTGTTCCAATTGCAGGTACAGTTCGAGTGCTTCCAGGTCCTTCTCCAGCGGGACTTCATTGTGCATGCTGTTCTCCAACACCGCTCGCGTGAGCTTGCCGAAGCGTGCCACGAATTCCTTTGCGGCATCCGGTTGGTTACGACCGATAAATCCATTGATGGATGCCAATGCATTGAAGAGGAAGTGCGGATTCATCTGCGCGCGCAGGGCCTTGGTTTCGAGTTGCGCAGTTCGCATTGCGTAGCGAGCTTGTCTGCGGTTGCGATCCGTTCGGATGAATAGCCATGTACCCAATGCACCGATCACTACCAAGAACCCGATACCAGCCATCCACGCTTGCGTTCGTTCCGCACGCAGCTCAGCAATGGTGCGTGAATCCTCCACAGCCCGCAAGGCACTGGCATGTTTCAAACTATCCGCGAGTGCGAGCTCTGCCGCCCGGTGTTCTGCTTCAAGGATCCCCATGTCGCGGTACTTGGTCTCATCGCTCAAGGAGTCTAACATGACGTTCCGCTGTTCCATATATTCCAAGGCCACGCGGTAGTTCCCCAAGTTCTTGTGCGCTTGGGAAAGGCGATACATCAAGGTGCCGATCATGCTGCCCATGGAAGCGGACCGACATAGGGCCAAGGCCCGCTCGAATGCGAGTATGGCCTGCTTGAAGTCACCCTCCAAGAAATAGTTGGATCCATCTGATGTGAGGCATCGTGCCATCATCTTTCGGTCGGCAATGCGTTCAGCTATGCGGTAAATAGCACTGTTCAATTTTCGACAACTGTCCGTGTCCCCGGCATAGTTATGAATGTTGCTCAGGGTGGCCATTGCCGCCATGCGTAGGCGCTCGTTCCCAGTGGTATCAAAGTGAGCGATGGCCGGACCGATTATGGCACGAGCCTTTGCAAAACCCTCCTCCGGAGTGATCTCGTAGGTTTCGACCGTGCTGGGAGCAAGGAAAAAGTTGCCGTAATGAATACGCACGCGTGCTGCCGTTCCGGGCGAATCGATGCTATCCGCGAGTGCAAGTGCGTTCAGCCAATAGCTCTCCACCACCTTGGGTTCAAGCACCAAGAAGGCGTTGTATGCAAGACCATTGAGGGCCATCGACTCCATACGCCTGCTTCCTGCTTTGCGAGCAAGTTGTGTCGCGCGTTCCAGATGGGATGCGGCCTTCGCATAGTCGCCGATCACCGTGTACACGTTGCCGATGCTGCGCTCCGCTCTTGCCTCGCCGACCGGGTCGTTGATCTCTGCGAAGAGTTCTACTGCCCGTTGAGCGAGCGTCAGTGCCGTGTCCAGAAGATCGGCGTTCAGGTAGCTCTCGCTTTGCCATACCAGAAGGTGGGCTTCACTACGCTCATGCCGTTTGAGCGTCTGCAACAACGAACGCGCATCGTGATAGGCGCTCAGTGCGGCTTGCTCCTTGTATTGTCCGAGACGAATGTCGCCAAGGGCGGTGTGAACCTGCGCTTTGAAAAGATCGGAAGTGGTGGGCGAGAACTTTACAATGCTCAGGACGCTATCCGCAAGTTGGTACTGCTGTGTTGCCACTAACGACCGAGCAAGACTAAGGTGCGCCTGAGGAAAGGTCGAAGTGGCACCCTTCATTCGTTGAAGAGCTTCGTTCAAGGATCGAACGGATCGTCGCGGTTCATCAGCTTCGCGCAAGGCGTTGCCCATGGTGGCCACTGCCATGTCATCCCTGCTCGAAAATTCAATAGCCCGTTCGGCTGCTTGCACGGCTATTTCAGGAAAGCCATACTGTGCTCCGTGCGCAAGAGAAAGCCAAGCCGCCCCTCGGACCTCGCTTTCTGTTGCGTTGAGAGCGGACGCATGCATGCTATCCAACTCCGCGCGCGTTTGAGCCACTGCGCGCCCAACAAGTGAAGTGAGGATGACCAAAGCCATAAACGCTGAGGAACGGAATGGATCGATCGGCATTTGGCAAACAATATAGGGCAGGTCGTCGACCTGAGTTGTCGCATGAGCGATCACGCCGCACGCCGCAGCCGCGCCAACCGCAGCGGGAAACCGCGGCCCCAGTTCAGGTAGTCGCCGGTATCGGCGTTGATCGCCTTGGGGCTCATGGCACCGTAGTACCGGCGCCATTCCACCAGTTGCCGCATTTCCCGTAGATCGGGCCGCTTCATGCCCATCTCCATATCGTAGAAGGTGTGCATCCGCACAACGGTATCGTTGTAAAGCATGTTCCCCATCAGGTAGCCGTCCACCACGGCGCTGGCAATACCAGGCTTGCCTTGGTAGGCGTGCGGTCCACTGGCCTTGTCGTAATTGCGCCAGTGCAGTTGGCGTAGTGCGACCATCACGCTCACATCCGGGCAAAACCGGTCGCGGTACTGGTCCAGCACGTGCGGCCGCAAATGGGTCAATGGCCCTTTCGCTTCAAGTTGGATCCCGTGTATCCCTTCTCTGGTAAAATACCAGGCCATTGGGTAAAGGATGGTGCGGGTCGTACTTATGATCAGCACATAGAGCCACTGCACCCCGGCCGGCGAGGTCCACTCACCGCATTGCGTCAACACACCCTTGCCGTTGCGCCGGTGCCCACATTCCATCTCCGCATACCGCCCGGCCACGTGCCGCTGCAAATGCACCACATCCCCGCGCAAGGCGGTGGCGATATCGCTGAGGAGCATGTTGGAGGTGATCATTGCGCATGGGCTGCGTGCTTGTACGTACGGGGTGGGGAAGGGTTATGGTAGTGGGTGTGGATGGTGGCGGTTCGTACAGGCGCCGCGAACAAGGAGGCGGAACCAAAAGCGAAGCGCACCCCAGTGCTCGTGACCGCATCAGCGTGCCAGCACCACCTTTCCGCTGGCCAACGTGCGGCCCTTCATCGTGCAGTGCCACACGTAGCTGCCTGCCGCCAACTCTCCCAATTCCATGCGCGCATGGGGTAATGCCGATGCACTGAATACCACCGTACCGTTCCCGTCGAGCAGTTCGAAGCGCGCGCCGATGGGCAACTGCGTTTCCGCCTCAAGTACCAGCCAGTCCGTGGCAGGGGAAGGATGGACCGTGATCTCCGTGCGCTCGTTGGCGATCGCGGCGAAACCGGTGGTAGGGGAACTCCAGCGGAGCACTTGGCCGCCGTGGCCCACCACAATGGCGGTGGTATCGTCCAGCAGGTCCACGGCATAATTGTCCTCCGTGGTGCCGGTGAACGTCTCGTCCGCCCAGTCGACTCCGTTGTAGGTATGCAGGATGGCGCCTAACGTACCCACGGCGATCCCCTGTTGCGCGCTCGTGAAGTCGATGGCATACACGTTCATGGATCCGCCCGGGATCACGTCACTCCACGTGAGTCCGCCATCCACCGTGTGGATGAAGGCCGGGAGGTACCAGCCACCGGCGTAACCGTTGTCCGCGTCCAGGAAATGCAGCCCCTCCAAATTGGTCAGGCCACTGATCGGTTGGATCGGCAGGGCGTTCCAATTCGCGCCGCCGTCGGTGCTCTTCAGCACCTCCCAACTGTAACTGTACTGCACCGCGTAGCCGGTATCTGCACTGGGGAATTGAATGGCGGAAACAGGTATCTCTGCACCGCTGAACACTTCGGTCCACGTGGCACCACCATCGAGCGTACGCAGCATCGCGCCCGTGCTGAACCAGCCGCCACCACAGAAACCGACCTGTGGGGAAACGAAGGTGATGCAGCGCCACGGCTCCTGCAGCGGCGTGGCCACCGTGCCCCAGGAAAGGCCTCCATCAACGGTATGGAACAGTCCGCTGTCGCCCGCTGCGAAACCGTGGAGCGCATCGTGGAAATACACATCGTGCAGGTCGGCGCTGTTAGGGAACGGCATCGCCGCCCAGCTAAGGCCGCGGTCCGTGGAGCGGATCACCGTGCCGTAATAGCCCACCGCATAGCCCGTGTCGTTCACGAACTGCACAGCATAGAGCGGCTGGGTGGTGGGGCTGGTGCGCTGCGTCCATTGCGCGTTGGTAGCGAGGCCTGAAAGCAGCAGGGTGCATAGGAAGAGGGTGCGGGACATGGTGGTGGATCTTGAGGGAAAAGTAGGCATGCGAGGGCTGGTTGTGCGTGCATTCAGATCGTTGAGGTTGAACTCCTGGGGCGGATCCGTGATAGGCTGTGGTAACCTTACCTTTGGATGGATGCCCAAGCTCTACGAATATTTTGGACTGGTCTTCCTGTTCTACAGTGATGATCATGACCCGATGCATCTGCATGTGCAAGCTGGCAGTCGTGAGGGCATCATCATGCTTATCATCCTAGAGGGAAAGTTGGTGGAGCTCCGTTGGCGTGCCAAACGCGGGGCTTCAATGTTGCATGAAAAGGAGAAGCGGGATGCCGAGTCTTTCGTTCGGGCGATGAAGGATGACATCGTGGAGAAATGGACTGCGTTCTACGTTGAACATAAGCGCATCAAACCGGTGCGTATTACACGTCGCATAAAATGAAGATCCCAGAGGACGTCCGTATCAATAAGGCAGACTATTTGCACGACTACACCATCCACTTCACGTTCAGCGATGGGCATGTCTCCGTGATCGATTTCCACCCCTTCCTTAGTGCGGCTGGGCAGAACCCCATGAACAGCCAGTACCTCGATGTGCTGCGTTTCCGTGCCTTCAAGTTGCATCGGAATGTCGACATCTATTGGGACGACTGGGAGATGTGTTTCCGCTTCGAAACGCTCTACAGTGGGAAGTTGCCGAAGATGCCGCGAAGGCTGTCCATCCGATCTCAACGGAGTGTCTCCGAGCAAGTTCGTCCCGATCAAGTTTGATCGAAGGTGCAAGTACGAGTGTGGACCGTGCAGTAAAGCGTAGTGCAATCCGGTGAGCAACACAGAAGGAACCACCCCGAGAGAAGCCCACGCACCTCCTCCGCAACCATCAACACACCACGCTCACCTTACCTGCACCGTGCCTTTTTCCACCCACGGTCACCACGAAGTAGTAGGTGCCCGGATCCAACTCCGCGGTAGAGAACGGCATGTTCGTTCCGCCTGATGCGTTGGCGCGGAGCCGCACTTTGCCAGTGACATCGTACAGGATGAATACGCCCATTTGTCCTGTAGGAATAGCATGGTGCAACACGGCATGGTCGCGGGTCGGATTGGGAACGACCATCACCGATGGAGCGTCCAATACCTCTGGTCCTTCGATCACCGTGTTGTCTTCGATCACCGTGATCGCTGGCTCGGTGATCACCGGCACGTTGAAGTCGAAGAAGATATTGGCCCGGTTCACGATGGCATCGCCGAGGCTTGCGCTCGGATCCACCCGCATGCGGAAGTGGACATAGCCTTGGCTACCCAATTGGTCCGCTCCACTATCGGGCAGCTGAATGTTGGCGAAGGTGAAGGTCAGTACGCCGTCCTTCATTACCCACTGGCTGTCGTGCGAAGCACTGATGTACTCGGCCGTGTTCCATTGCAGGAAGGGGCTGAGCGTATCGGTGATCACTACATTCTCGGCAAGGAAAGTGCCGGTGTTCTGGAAGCGGATCGTGTAGCGGATCCACTCGCCGTCCTGCACTTGATCGGGTGTCAGTGTGTATGCCGATGGCACTTTGTCGTTGGGGTCATAGGATGCGACGACCACATCGTTCCAGGTTGCGGTGTTGTTGGCCGGGGTGGTATCGGTCGCAGCGGAACCCGCGCTGAAGAGGTGTTCCAATTCGGTATCCACGGCAATGCTTGTGTCGGTGTGCAAGGTCACGAGCTCGCTCCAACTGGCACCCGGTGCAAGGCTGGTGCTCCAACTGACGTTGTTGCCAACTTGCGATGTTGGAACCAGGGTAGATGCCACGAAGCTCTGGTCCGCATCGAAGTCAAGGCTCAGGGTGGCCTCGCTGGCTTGGGTGCCCACGTTGGTAACGGTGAGGAACACGTTGTTATCGAAACCGGGTCGCGCCACGCCTGCTTGGATATCCACCGCAAGATCCTCAATGCCGGGAATGGGTTGATAGCCGATGTAGGAAGTGGTGTCCGAAGTGCCCGCCATGATGGTCACATTGTACGGTGCGGTGGTCAGGGCGTGGTAGAGTTTCGGAACACCTTGCACCGTGTAGGTCCCGGCATTAACGGGAATGGCGAACCGGCCAAGACCATCGGCACCACCGAGGTAGGGGCCCGGTTGTGCTTCCGCCGTGCCGTGCGGCAAGATCGTTTCACCGGTGGATAGGAACCCATCACCATCCGCATCGAAGAACAGTACACCCGTGATCACCTGCGCGAGGAAACAATCATCATCCGGACCGCACACCACCGGTGCGAAGCCCAAGTCTCCTTCAACGAAGTTGGTTCCAGCGGGAATGTTGGGCAGGCAGGTGATCTGCGTGTCGTAGCAAGCGAGATCCGTGAGCGAAGCAGGCAGTGCAGGAAGGCAGGTCATCGGGTTGCCATTCACGTACAATTCTTCCAAGCCATTCGGTAAAGCAGGGATCGCCGTTAGCAGATTCCCGCTCGCACCCAACATGAGCAATGCACTGGGAAGCGCAGGCAGACTGTCGATCTGGTTCCACGCGATGTAGAGGTAATACATGTTAGCGGGCAATGTGGGCAACGCGGTCATGGCATTGGTACCCGCACTCAACTTCCGAAGTCCAGCAGGCAATTCCGGCAAGCTGATCACATAGTTCGAAGGGATGTACAATTCGATCAAGCTGGCCGGTAGGTCCGGCAAGGTGACCAGTTCGTTGTAGCTCAGCGCAAGGATCTCCAAGGTCGGCGGCAGGGTGGGCAATGAGGTGAGGAGGTTGTCGACCGCGTGCAGGGTGATCAGTCCCGGAGGCAGTGCAGGCAGCGTGGTCAATTGGTTGCCCTGAAGGCGCAACTCGGTCAGCGACATTGGAAGTGTCGGCAGGAAGATCAGGTCGTTCGAACTGAGGTTTAAATACTCCAGCGTGGTCGGCAGGGCGGTGATCGTGAGCAGTTGATTGCTGGAAGCATCCAGTTCCCGCAGCATGCTCGGCCACGTAGTGGGGAGTGCGGTAAGATCGAGGTACGAACAATTCAAGTATTCCAGTCCATCAGGCAGGTCGTTCGGTATGGCGAAAAGGTCCGCGTAGGTGCAATCCAACCACTTCAGATCACTGGGCAATTCGGTCAACGAGGTCATCGGTGTAAAGCGCACGCTCAATGAATCCAACCCGACGAAGTAGCGCACCCCATGCAGGTCCGTGACATCCGAACTGCCCAGGTCCAGGAACCTCAGGGTGAGTACGCTGGCATGTGTGGTGTCCAGCACGTTCCCGGACATGGCACCGGGTACCACTTGCTGCAGTTCCAAAACCAATTGCGGATCCGGGATCACGTATTGCCCGCAGGCCACGGAACTGAAAAGAACGAACAGGGCAGGTAGCAGGCGCTGGATCATCGTGCGGTGTTGTTGAACCCCAAATCTAATTCCCAGCATTGGAGTTGCCGGCTTCTTCACCAGAGCAAAGCCAGAACATGGACCGACCCTAAAGGACCCATGGGATCGCGTGGGTTGCTGCCGGTGTGCCCTTCCATGCTGTTCTTATGGATGTTGGGATCGAGTGCATCGCGAGGCTGAAGCACGGGAGATCGCTCCTGAATACCGGGATTTGCCGATGCGTACATGGCCGCGGGCTGCTTGGTTGTGGGCAGGGAGCAGTGGTTTGTTGGCTTCTTTGGCCTTTGGTAGTAATGGTTTTGGTAGCGCTGATCCGGCGAGGGGTGTTCAGGCTTTCAGGCGGGTTGGCTGTTGGCATTCGGCGTTGGGCATTACAGGCGCATGCGGCCTCTCTTGGCCTGAGCGAAGTCGAAGGGTGGTGCATTCAGGCCTCTTGGTTCCAAGGCTATCCGAGGCGATCTCCCAACGAACGACTTAACGTCCCGCCAACTCCGCCATCAATTTCCCGAAACGGACAACAGTGAACTCCCTCGTGGTCAAGATGGTGTGCGCCCCGGCTTCATTGGCGTATTCCGCCAAGGCCTTATCCGGGCTGTAGAACAGAGCTATGGTGCGCACGTCCGGATGGAACTGCTGCAACCGCTTCAGCAGCACCTTGCTTGTTCCAGGATCAGGGTCATCAAAGAAAATAAAAGCCACGTCCAGCTCCAGCCCGCCGCGCAGCGCGGAAAGCAATTCACTGCTCCTCTCTGCGGCCAGCACCAAGTGATGCTGTCCAAGATCGTGCATGTAGCACTTAAAACCGATGTGTGTGAGCTCGCGAAGATCCACGATCGCCACGCGTAATGACCGTGTGTTTTCCAGTGGGGTATTCATCACGGATCGGGTTGCAGGTTGTTGCCGGATTGGATCTTGCAGCGGACCAGGACAAAGTAAGTACAGGGGGGGAAAGGGTTATGGGTGTGCAGGTATAGGCTGGTGGTGGTTGGGATTTATGGCTTCTTGGGTGGTGGTGAACAGGCTAGGGTTTTCAAGCTTTTAGGAGGTTGTCAAGCCACACCAAGCAATGAGAAGAAAGGGGTTCCGAGGTCGAGTGTTCGGGTGGAGGTACTGCGTAGAAGGATATGTCACCTCAAGTACTTCGCAAATTCGCTGGGCATGACAGCTGCCAGTTCATCCGGTGTTGCTGCGTATAGATCCCATGTGAGATCAAACTGTTCGATTATGTCCGATAGCCGCCTTGCGGATCCACCACCTTTTCCCCCGGCACCGGTCTTGACCTTAAGCGTATCCGCAGCCACGTATAGTTTCGTTGCAAGCCCCATGATCCCGCGGTTCGTTACAAGTTCCTGACGCGAGGCCAACTGCTCGACAACATCGCCAGGAGATGAAACTGGCTGACAGAGCAAAGCAAGCGCCCTTCGAGGGTCATCTCTATGTGCTCTATAAATTCTGTACGGTCCGGCAAGAAGATGGCGATAGTACCTCTGAAAGTTGCTTGGTTCGAGTATATGTCTTGCTAGTGCACCAGGTTTACGACCTCCCTTCATGTCCAATGGACACACAGTGTCAATAAAGAAGAGTGAAAGCCAAGCCCATAGCCCACTATCACTTTCGACATCCGGAAGCTCTTCTGTAGAAATGCAGTTGAAAATGTACTCGGCCGCATCGAACCGGTTACCGAGTTGAATGGGTTCAAGTTCTACCGAGGCACCAAGTTGTTCAGATGCAATCACGTCCGTCAGCAGTTCTACTGGTGGTTGTATGGTAGGATCGACGCGCAATGCATCGAGCCACAAGGCAAACCGAGTAACTCCAACTTCTGTGAGGCGACCGATCTTCATTTGCCTGGAATTGAGAACCACTCTTCGGAGAACTTCTGTCTAAGCAGCAGCTTCTTGGAAAATGCCCTTACGGCATCTTCTACCCACAATGTTTCGGCACCCTCGTCGTCCTTGGGCAATTCGACGGGTATACCTGGTAGGAGAGTTGCGAAACGCAACCACTTTGATCGCCAATCTTCATCGTCCTCGGTATCGCGATGATTGTTGTCTAACGCGATTGTCAGCACTGACCTTAACGCTGCAGGATAGACCAATCCTTGAAAAAGATGCGAGAGGGCAAGTTGATTCCAATCGGCCGTAGCGAACTTGTTGATCAGTAATTTCGGTTCGGGATCGAAGTCCAAACGCCATAGTTCCTCACCAAGGTCCTCCGGCACCACTGGCAACAAACTCTCCTTGTCCGAATCAGCCCCCTTTTCTTGCAGTGGTATCCGATCGGCTCCAGCGAGCAGAATGTGTTCGTCCATCGCTTGGGTGACCTTCACGCGAAAGAGTACACCTTCTCCCGAATCGAATTCCGTCAGCCTGCGATCAAGTGGCTCCGGGACCCGCAACGCGCCGACCGTTCCGAATGCGAATCTCATCCAAGTGGTTTGACGATATGCCTCCACGAAGACCTGTGCGTCGGAGGCGAGCTCGTAATCTTCAAGGTTCAGTTGAGCATCGAAGCCCAAGCCCCCATCGATGTCAACGACGGCAAGACGCACCGAACTCCGATGGATCTTTACTCGACCTGTGTAATTAAGCCGTCGAATCATTGTCAATCTCTTTAGCTCTCACGTCAATAAATAGGTCACGGTTCTCGTCAAAGCCTGTGACCTTGATCTTGAACTCCGGCGCACTGGGTCGTGCGATCATTCGGTTGCCTGTATAATCAGAGATGACAGCCTCTTCTGTTTCAATGATGATCGGTGAAGCCTCCAACTGAAAATCCATGGGTTCATACTTCTTCAGTGGACTTCCTCTTCGTCGGTCATAGGCTACGGCAACACGTAGAGCACTTGGAACAACAGAACCCTTCGCACCTTGAGTGATTGTGAAGCCACCCGCAATTCGTGAGAGCGTGAATCGTTTGAGTGCTGGTTCGGGTTTGGGGTCTGGCGTGATCACTGCGCCCTTGTTGCGCTTACGGGGCCTGGATTTGTCCTTAGGTTCGATGGTAGTGGGCTTCTTCGGAACGAAGAAGATGTCTTGGAGCAGTTCATTGTTCGGTTGTTCATCTGACTCGTTCAGTGTGCGTACAAATCTTGAAACGGCGTATGTCACAAACTCGATGTACATCTTCGGGAAGTAATAGTTGTTCCGGAAGTGCTCACTATCCTTCTGCCATTCTGTATGCGCCGGATTTTCAGAATCACCCAGCAGCTGAGCAAGTGGTCCGTCCTCGATCAACACAATGGACCGGCAACCAGTCGTAGGATAATCCTTTACGCCTGGTATGATAATGCCTCCGCGAATAAAGATCGGCTTCCCTTGGTCAATCCCGTCGTTTACGAGATACACATTGAAGTATGTGTCCTCAGCAGGCCTTCCCTTTTTGGGCCGGGTCGTTAGCGAGAATGTCAGGGCAATCCTATTGCCGGCCCGGTAGTCTTCACGAAGGGTAGGGATTTGCTCTTCTGGTACGAGCGTGGTTTCCCATTTGGGCTTCTCACGAGACGCGGGATGCAAGATGATATGGTCTGCCTTAGCCACATTGCGAGCCCATTTGGACAATTCGATGGTCGGCCGCAACCGAGTTTCAATATCTCCGCCCAGAATCTGAAGCACTTCATCCAAGCTCTCGGAGGTGACCTTAATCTCTTTGACGCCCTCCGACACCACCACTTCCAAGTCTCCGCGCAATATTGGAAAGAAGTAGTCTTCGATTACGAAGGCCAGAAGCGAATCGTAAGTGATGTCCTCATCAACCCACGGTATCATCACCGATAGCCCTGTTCGATTTCCACGTACTGAACCAAAGTCAGATGCAAACTGTTCAATACGGTTTGGATTTTCTTCGGGAATGACAAGCTCATTCGCCGCGCTGCATCCGAAATCACCGTCAGGTGTAAAGTAGCGATCACCTACACTATGAGATTTCAGAATTGCCTGCCCCATTAGCATGCGGCGGTTGTCATCATTCCTGACGGTCAAGGCGATGAACGCATGGAGATCGCTTGAACGGGGAAATACATACTTGCCAATTCCCCAACGGCCCCTCTCGCTGGTTTTCTTCCCTGTCTTGCCTTCTGCTCTGAAGAAGAAATAAAAGGGGTTGTCGATGTCTTCTTTCTCCTGCCATTGATTCACATCGCCGGTTAAGCCTGTGGTTCCGAAGTCCTCTACAATGAGAAACCGACAGTCACTATCCGCAGGTGGAGGAGCGTCTAAACCGTTGCCACGTGCGGTGAAGTGATCCCATCCACCTTCAAAGTATTTCATGGCAACCTTTGCCTTGGTCGCCCCGACCCTAAATCTCACTTGGACTGGTTCGTTGGAACCAACAATTACGGCATCTAAGGAGTTCTGTATGCTCTCTCTCACCAATGCTCTTGTCAATGAGTCGATGGCATCGGAGGAGAAGAATTCCCCGACCGTCGACTGTCTATCCTTATAACCAGGACGGAGCTCCCGGAAAATCCAACCTGCTGACATGTTTGATGTATGGAGATCTACGCGGATTATGGCATATTCATTCCTGCATGCTGCGCCTCTATCGAGTACAACTCGTCGCCCGCAATAAGGCCAGCATCTTCTCGCCGCCACGCTTCATCAGCAAGTGACTTCAACACCACGGGCCACCCGCTTTGGCAGTAATACGGTGTGACAAGTCTGGGCTCGATCATCATTACCCAAGTCGGTCCTTCGCTCCGTTGTTCGATTGCTTTCCCATGATCCAGCGCACTATCCGGATGCAAGCCAGGGTAGAGGAAGGCCACAGCGCGCCATGCACGCAAGAACTCGGCCTTCTCCATTCGGCTCAACTCTTTGCTTGAGCGGTCAAGCACAGGTAACAACCAATTCACGGCCTCCTCTTGGTCTTGCGGTATCGAACGGTTCATGCGAGTGCGCTTGATCTTGGTTTGATCTGCTATGAACTTCACCATTTCGTTCCCAACAGCTTCCGAAACCAATGGAGGCACTGCATTGCCGATCATTCTGAACTGATGTGTTCGTGTGAACGGGAACTGGAACCAATCTGGGAAGCTCTGCACCCGTGCTGCTTCACGCGGGGTCAACGAACGATTCTGCGTAGGATGGATGAACATCAGTCCGTCCTTGCTGAGGTGTGCGACAATGGTGCTGCAGAGCGCATTGCGATCCTGCCGCGTGTAGCGGTCCTTGAAGCTATCTGTGCTGTATGGGAATTCGAACTTGATGCCTGCTCGCATCGCATTGGCAGAACTCTGTCCCTCCTTCAACTTTGCGAAGTCACGCAAGTCGCGGTCGCTGTGCTTCCGTGCGCGATGCCCGGTAAGCCGCTTGGCCTTCTTCACTTCAAGCACGTCGTAGAGATATTTCTCAGCATGACGGCCGTATTGCTTGATCGCCTTTTCGCGGAGACGCAGATCATACTCGCGTTCCTCTTCACCTTGACCAGCCTCCAACACAGGGAGATCCATGATCGCGGCACCAAGGGTCATGTCCTTCAAGGACCGCTTCGGTGTCGTAAGCTTGGTGGGGAAGTAGCCTGGAAGATCTGCCCGGACACCGATGATGAGTTGGCGTCTCCGCTTCTGAGGCACTCCGAGTTCCCACGCTTGCTCTACTTGCGCATGCACCCGGTAACCGACCTTGCCATCCTCCTTTCCCAAGTTCCGAGCTTCATGCTGGACGGCCGTGAAGTACTTGCCGCCTTCTGCGCTCTTGATACCGAGGACATTCTCGATCACGAACACCTTGGGTTGGAAGTGGTCAACGAACCGCAGGAATTCCTGATAGAGTTCGCGGCGTTCATCCTTCACGAAACGACGCTGTCCGTGGTTCGCTCCATCGCGTTGACGCGCCATGCTGAAACCTTGGCAAGGTGGTCCACCAACGATCACATCGACGTGGTCAGCGTGGATTGCTTTTGCGAGGTCTACGGGTTCCATGGCTTTCATGTCCGCTTCCTTCACGAACGGCACATCCGGGAAGTTCTCCCGGTAAGTTTCGATGGCCTCTTTGTTGAAATCGATAGCACCGAGCACCTTGATGCCCGCGCGTTGTAGCCCGAGACTGAAGCCCCCGCAACCGGAGAAGAGGTCGAGTGCCGTGTAATGACGCCTGTTTGCCATGAAGATGGTTCTGTCGGAAAAGTCGGCAAAATCCGCTTTGTTGTGACATCTGGCGCAGGGCAATTATGAACAAGGTACAGGTGAAGGAACATCTTCAAAACTTAAATGTGTTATCCGCTTTAGCGTCGGCTCCCGATCTAAACATCCCAAGGGTCGACTTCACTTTGTCGTTTAGGACCTTGGACATCTTCCGGACGTCAGCCTCAGTGTAGTCGTAGTTGGCCTTATTACTGCACTTGGATAGGCTCTCTAAGGCGTCTAGCGCCTTCTGTACTCGCGATGCAGCGACTTTGGAGAAGCGTTCACGTTTCGGTTTCATAATTTTAGTCATACAGGTGGGCAAATATATGCAAAAATGTAATGGATATAAACGTTGCATATATGATTATGTATGTGGAAGTGTGAAAGTGCTTGCATGTAGTGTATTCTGTAGAAGAGTGTTGCGTGTGTGCGCATTTGCTTCACTCCAGTTCATCACGGGGACCGTAATGCAGATCCTCAAGGTCTAATATGGGCCCTTTCTGAGCCTGCCAATCGCGGCGGCCCCGAAGCCGAATACTTGGAATAACACCGCCAGCACATCTTCAGCCGCTCTGTCGCCACTCAAACAAACCCGAACCGTTCCCGGTGCATCGCCAAGTTCTTCAGCGCCGGATGGTGCTGTTCGTCTTGGGGTAGGATCAAGCGCTTGCCAGCAAATGGCCGGATGGCATAGACCGTTTCAGCTTCGCGGAGTTCGTTGGAGACGAGTACGGTATGGTCAGCGGCCACGCTGATCAACCCCCGATCAAACGCGCGGTGCATGTTGGGACAAAGCGCGATGCCGTTAGTGATGGTATCGTCAAGAAACTCAGCCCACGGAACGATGTGACACGCATCGATCAAGCTTGCCTTTTGGTTGTGCACGATGTGCAGGCCAGTAATGGCGCAGCGATAACCGTAGAGTTCGGGGATCATCCGCTTGAAAGCCGCTCCGCGAAGTATCTTCTCTTCCTCAATTTCCTCTTTGTCCTGTTGGCTGCTCTTCCGCGCCAAATAGGTTTCCGGTGGATCGTGAGCGATCTGGTATTCGAATTCACGAATGCGATCCTGTAGTTGTTCAGGAACGGATTGGCCGCTGAAATACTTCGCTACCAACAGGAGCCGGTCGGCGGCGCGATTCTCAGCGATGAGCCAACGTTTGTAGACGTCATGACGCAGTTCACCGCAGGCTTGGTAAGCAACGAGCGCCCCGAGGCTCTTGATGTCGCGGCCGCGTGTTAAGGCGTGTTCGAAGCCGGGCAATGTGCGCAGTGTCCACAACTTGGAGGCCTCGTTCTTCATGTAGAAGAACGGGAGATAGAAACGCCGTTGGAACCCTTCCTCCTTCACCAATGCCGCCCAGTAGCCATTGAAGAGGTTGATCAGTTCGGCGGAAGGGGTGATCCGGTTCTCGGTGATCAGTCCTTCATCCATGGCCTTGAGGACAGCCAGCAACAAAATGGGTTTATGCGGTGCGCGCCCGTTGGCCCGGTTGAGCCGGAGGTAGTCGGGCAGGAGCGGAGCGGGCATGCCGGGCAAGGTATGCAAGTGGTTGCATGTTGTTCGCATCGCTAAGTAGCGGCATGGGAGCGCTGCCTACCAGATCGCAGCACAAGCCTAAACACCCAACCACCTAAGAAGCAAAAACACCACCAAGCAGCCAAATGCCCAAAAGCCAAAGAAGCCAGATACCACCACCCAACCACCGACTGAACGAAAAGGCCAAAGGCCAATGGCTGTAAGGGCCTAGAAGCCAAGGGGCCTCTTACCGCTGGACCTACAGCCCAAATAGACCATGTACCGAACGGCCACAGAGCCATTGGCTTGGTGGTGTGCAGGCTAGAGGGCTTTTGGTGGGCGTTCCGGGGTACACAGCCACAGCCTATTGGCCAGTTGCCAATGGCGGGCAAGGTGGCTGGTGGCCAAGAGGCTTTAGAGGCCTAAGAAGCCTCGGGGCCGGTGCTCTTCAGGCGCCTTGTGCTATTCATCTATGTACGTGCGCACTTTTAGTGGTCCGGTTGGTGGTAGGTCCGGTGGCGTGGATCACGAATTGGCGGATCATCCCGGATTATGCAGTTGAGTTCGTTGCGAGGGCGAAAAGCGCAATGGCAGCAACACTTTCGTCGAAAAGGAATAGCCCAAGCTATTCTGCCGAGAGGAAAGTGTGCGAAGCGCATGCAGCTTGTGCCGGGCACCGACCCGGTACAGCGATTTTTGGCCGTAGTAGAGATTCAACTGCATATTCCGGGATCACCTGCTTGGCGGTCATCCCAACCACAAGAACGATCGCCGGTTGAAAACAAGAAATGCCTTGTTTACAACTATGGATATGGAATTCACACTTTCGTATTGTGGAGCGCGGGGCATAGCGTGTAAAAGGTCAGGGGGATCCAACCAATACACGTGATCTATGGCCCCATGAAGCGGAATGAGATCGGCACCCGATTGGTCATCCTGCGCGATATCCGGCGCAGATCTCAATTGGACCTGGGCCGCGCGGCGAACCTTAGCAAGGATATTGTATGCAAGATCGAAGGGGGCTCGCGCGAACTCTCCTTTTATGAAATGGTGGCCTTTGCGCAGGTCCTCTGCATTTCGTTGGATGCCTTCTACCGCACCGAAGAGAATGGCGTTTGGGATATTTCGGCCTGCTTGCTACCCTATACAGCCCCCGTAAAAGAGCCAAAAGAGATGTTGCCAGACCCGGGCCTTAATGCCAATGTCCCCTCACCTTGATGCGAAGGCGACCTGACCTTTGGACCAAGGTGCCCTGACCTTGATGCCAAAGCGACCTCACTTTGGGGCCAAAACGACCTGACCTTGGGCCCAAGGCGACCTGACCTTGGGGCCAAGGCGACCTGACCTTGGGCCCAAGGTGACCTGACCTTGGGGCCAAGGCGTCCTGACCTTGGGCCTAACGTGACCTGACCTTGGGGCCAAGGCGACCTGACCTTGGGCCTAAGGTGACCTGACCTTGGGGCCAAGGCGACCTGACCTTGGGTCTAAGGTGACCTGTCCTTGGGGCCAAGGCGACCTGACCTTGGGCCTAAGGTGACCTGTCCTTGGGGCCAAGGCGACCTCACCTTGGGGCCAAGGTGTGCTCACCTTGATGCGCATATTCGCCTTTTATGGGTTGAATGGGTTGCTATATTCGCAACTAAGTTGCGATTTTGGCAACTGAATTGCGATTATAGCAACTTCCAGATAAAATGGGTAACCAGGAAGCTATTGTTTTGGTAAAAGGCCCTGTGTCGCTAACAATGCCCTGGTGGACCAGGGGGACACATTGGTCCGAAAAACAAACAATGCGCCCAAATATCAAACTTTCGCTCTACTCGCTAGCCGTAGTAAAATTGCTAGCACTGTTCAACAACGTGATCGAGAAGCTGACGCTGAACGTGGCAGTCTTCCCGACCCCCCCTATCACCCTTGCGGCGATGGGTATCCTCAGCGAGAAATTCGCTACTGCCGTTTATGCTGCTATGGATGGAGGCGTTGCCGATCGGAAGAATCGTGACAATTTGGTGTTGGAGGTGCGGGATGTGTTGCGCACCCAGGCGGATTATGTTCGCAGTGTGTGTGGTGCCAATGCGGCGATGTTGGCCTTGTCCGGTTTCGAGCTCAGCAAAATGCCGGAACCGATCAACGAAGTAGGTATTCCCGGTCGTTTGGTGGCATCGGCCACGGACAAGTCCGGCGACCTGCTCATCCGTTGGGGCAAGACAATTGGTGCTCGCATGTTCCGTGTGGAAAAGGCCTCTGGCGATCCGGCAGGTGGCCCTGTTACGTGGAACGAGATCGCCCTCACAGGCCGCCAAAGTGCGGTGGTGAGCGGGCTGGTCCCCTACACCGAGTACTACTTCCGTGTTATCGGTGTCGGCATCACCCACGAGGGCATGCCAAGCGACATCGTGATGGGACGTGCTGCATAATACCGACCGCGCATTCCCACGAGCGGGGAACACAAATGAGCAAGCCCCCCGATCGCATCGGGGGGCTTTTCATGTTCGGTACATACGAACTTTATGAGCCGTACGGCTAAGCGTGCGCACGCGAAAGCGGCACCCACTAGGCCTACTTCGCCGCCAAGGCCGCGGCGATCCCTTCGCGGTAATCGGTCGCCACGAGGCCGAGCGCCTGTTCCACTTTGGTGCTGTCGAAGCGGTAATCGTTGTCGGCTTGGTACATCATCTCCACCACTTCGCGCAGCACGGGCATAAAGAGGCCCAGCACTTTCACGCCGGTCTTTCCCAAGCGTTGTATGCCATAGGGCTGGACCGCCAATTCGCAGGCGATGCGCACATACTCCTCGCCCGTCATGGGCGCCTTGCTGGTGAGCGCGTGCCACGTTTGCCCATAGGCGCTGGGTGTGTTGGCGAGCTGCACCAAGCTGCGCGCGGCATCGGGCGTGTAGGTGAAGGTGTGTATGGCCTTGGGGTCGCCCAGCCATTGCGGCGTTTTCTTGGCTCGTAGGCGTTCTGTTACGGTGGAATGGGTAAAGCTCAGGGTGGCACCCGGCCCGTAGAAATCCGCCGAGCGCACGATCATCGCAATGAGTTCACCCCGCTTCATTTCATCCAACAACATGGTGGCGATCGCCGCACGCACTTCGCCCTTTTTGCTGCACGGGTTGAAGGGGGTGGTCTCGGTCATGATGCCTTCTACTTTTCCGTACGGATAGACGTTGTCGAAGAAGACCAATTTGCTTTTATGGCGTTTGCAGGCATCGATGGTGTTGCGCATGACGCGTGGCCACTGCTCTTGCCAGACCTTGGCGTTGTATTGCAGCCCGGCCAACAGGTACACGACCTCGCTGCCCGCGACCGCTTGCTCGGTGGCCTTGGCATCGAGCAGATCGGCTTTGATGAGTTCGTCGGTCGCGTTCTCCCGTTCGGGATCGCGGCCCACTTGGCGAAGGCGGGTGGTGTGCGGCAGTGCGAGGGACACTTGATGACCGATGGTGCCGTTGGCGCCGAGGATGGTGTGCATAGTGGTTAGCTGATGAAGTTGCGAAAAGGTTGTCTCGGCCAGGTGACCGGCTTCAAGGTATCAACCACATACTGAACGCGGTTGCTCAAGATGATCACGGACAAGGTAGAGAAGTGTTACCTCGAAGACCGCGAATGTACCAATGCCGGTGCGTGCTGATCGGAGTATGCTGGAATATTCCGCAGACCTCACCGCACCAGCACAAGAGGCACGCTCCACTGCCAGACCGGTTGCGTTCATAGGCAAACTGAAATTCAAGAAGGGATGCGTCCAAGCGAACCTTTCCGCATCTTCGGTGTACCGTAAGCCGATGCATTTATTCTACTTGACCTTTGGATAGTGATGCTGCGAGATCAATTCAGTGAGGTAGGCGGAAAGGTCGCGCGGACGTGCGCATTTGTTCTGCTGTTCGTGCCGGTCCTGCTGCATGCACAACCCGGCGCTCCGGACCTCACCTTCCTCATGGTGCGCAACGCGAACGGTAGACCGATGAAGGGGCCGTATGTGGAGAATGCCATGCTGCGCGAAGCAAAGCGCACGAAGACGACGGAGCCGTGGTCGGTGGAAGTCCACTTCACGGTTGGTGAAGGGTATCCGTACGGTCCGGAGAAACCGGGCGATCACAAACAGTGGTCGCTTGCGGGGACCGAAGTGCCTATGCCGGACAGGGATCAGAAAGTGTTCAACGTGATCGATTGTTGGTGTACCGACCTGCATGTACAAGTGATCCAAGGTGAAGGGGTCATGCGGATCGATCTGCCGGATGCACCTGCAGATCGTTGGGCCTTGGTGCAGCGCGTAATGGCGCGTTCCGGTGACTACGCTTCACCAGAGGTATTCCGTTTTCGGGAAGGGCGATACACCTATGCGGAGTTGGCGGACGACCCGGCGTTCGACAAGCTGGAGCAGCGCATCGCGGATGGGCTTCGTCATGCGCGGGATGCGGACTATCGCCGGCAACTCGCGGAGCAGGAAAAGGATCACGCGAAGCAACCAGCAGTGGTGCCAGCTGAAGAACCGTCGCACGTGCCGGCCGTGATCGAACCATACCAGCAAGAGGTCGCCGCACAACCTGCGCTGAAGGTGTTGGAGATCGAACAACAACATGCCGACACCATCTGGCTCCGTATTTCTGGTGGTGTGCTTCTCGATGGTGGTTGCGCTAGTGGCATGCCCCAGTTCAGCATGGAAATGCTCACCGACAGTGGTTGGGTGGAACGACATCCGTTCACCGTGGCACAGATGGATTGCGGCATGCCTTGGGCTGAATGGAAGGATCGCATCGTGATGCTTCATCCATTGCGTTGGTGGGTGTCCGTTGGTTCACCGCCAGAGCGCAAGGATCTATTGCCAGGTACTTACCGCTTGGTGTTGATCGGTGCGAATGGAGAGTTGGTGCGCACAACATCGTTTGTGATCTCCGGCGATCAGTGATACAGCGAAGAGGAATGAAGAACAATTGGTTCTTCCGGTGAACGGGATCGCATGATCCCCAAAAACAACAAGGCCCCGAATGATCGGGGCCTTGTTCATTGGCTTTGAAAAGCACGTTTCTTATTTCGACAGCGTCGCGCTCAGCGTGATCGGCACGCTCTTCAACACTTGGCTGATCGGGCAGTTCACTTTGGCTTCTTCGGCACATGCATCGAAATCGGCTTGGCTGATGCCGGGCACTTTTGCATTCAACACCAAGTGGATCCCGGTGATCCCGGTGCCGCCCTCCACAGGTCCCAACTTCACTTCAGAAGTGCAATCGAGTTCATCAGGCGTGAAGCCTTTGTTGCCCATTACGAAGCTCAGCTTCATGGTGAAGCAACCCGCATGTGCGGCTGCGATCAACTCTTCGGGGTTCGTTCCTGCCTTGCCGTCCTCGCTCACGAAACGTGTTTGGAATGAATAAGGTGTTTCCTTCAGGACACCGCTCGTACTGGTCAGTTTGCCGGTTCCTTCTTTGCCGCTTCCTTTCCACACGGCCTTGCTTGATCGGATCATTATCGTTCGTTCTGTTTTATGAGTACGCAAAAGTAAGGTAGAGGAGGTTGCACGTTCCATACTGATCGTCACTCCGGGCGAAGGGAGGCTTTGCGACCGAAGACCCAGCACACGTCACTCCGGGCGAAGGAAGGCCCTGCGACGGAAGACCCGGTGTCTCACTAATGTTCTTCGCAAACATTGGTGAGACACCGGATAGCCGGGGCCCTCGATCTTTGATCGCCCGGCTTCCGGAGTGACGTTGAGTGGGCTGCGCAAGGCGATCTTTCCAAGCAGCAATTATCGC
>Ga0154020_10000292_pt1 | contig 60220 bp, 57 predicted proteins | sample Klosneuvirus_201_FD_109709 | JGI IMG/M metagenome (GOLD analysis project Ga0154020, IMG submission 109709) | Active sludge microbial communities from wastewater, Klosterneuburg, Austria - Klosneuvirus_20160825_MG | ecosystem: Engineered > WWTP > Aerobic digester > Activated sludge | place...
ACCATAATCGGGGCAGGACTCTCAGGACTTGAGTGCGCTGATGCATTGACTAGTCAAAATATTGCGATTTCTATTATAGAAATGTCTCCTCAAGTACTCGCAGCACAAATTAACAAATCAGGCTCAGATTTTCTGATACAGCATATGTCAAAAAATTACAATATCCCTACGTACCTTAACAATACCGTTATAAGAATTGTTGAGCGTAACGGTGTAACCTGCGGAGTTGTATTAGCCGATGGAACAGAACTAAAAACTGACATGGTTATCTTTGCCGTTGGAGGTCAACTCAGCACCCCACTTGCTCGTGAAGCTGGAATAACCTGCGAACAAGGTGGAATTTTGGTCAATGAGTTCATGCAAACTAATATCCCTACTATTTTTGCGGGCGGGGATGTTTGCATGGTTAAGGACCAAGTTTCAGGCCAACTGGTACAAAGCTGTTTATGGACCGATGCGATTATGCAGGGCATGACTGCAGCACATGGCATGCTCGGTGCACCAAAGCCTTACCCTGGAGTTTTGATTGTCACCGCTTCACCTATTTTTGGAACCAAGTTTGTTACCTGCGGCCCCGTCAACAAAAAAGACTCCGATCTGACAGAACACATTGTAACTGGTGATGATTTTTACCACTGCTATTTTACGCACGATAAAAAACTCAAAGGTTTTGTTATGGTTGGAAAAATTGATAACGTCGGACTTTTGAGAAAGAAGCTGGTAGATGGAAGCGAATTTACAATTCCTTCGCTCTAATCAATGACCTGAAAAAGTAACTACTAGTCCTGGGGGTTCTTCTGAAATGCCAAATAATCCAGATAAGTTTGCAAGATAAAAGAAGCTGAAATCGAATGCCTCAACCTCTTTTCTTCTTTATATCTTTTATTTAAATCTTTTGAGGCTTGTTGTGAACTAAATCAGTTTTTGTTACGTTTAAGCTAATAAACAGGAGATACAAACATGATCCACAAAGAAATTATAAATGAAGTAAAGAATAGACTTGTAAAAACTTATAGCCCCATAGCTATTTATTTATTTGGCTCTTACGCCTGGGGTAAACCCTCAGAAGATAGCGATTTAGACCTCCTCATCGTTATAGAGCATTCTGAAGAAAAAATGTATAAACGCCTATATTCGGGACAGAAAGCTCTTTTCGGCCTTGGAGTTTCTAAAGACCTTATCGTTTATACACAAGAAGAATTTGAAAAATACTCAAATGACGTTACAAGCCTTTGTTACAAAATCAAACGCGATGGGGAATTGATCTATGCAAAGTCATGAAGCATGGATAAGCTTTGCACACGAAGACCTCAAAGCAGCCAAAGGGCTTCTAAAACTCGAGCTTTTTTCAGCCGTAACATATCATAGTCAGCAGTGTGCCGAGAAATCATTAAAAGCGTATCTCATTTTCAAGAAACATCAGGTCATCAGAACTCACGACCTTCTTCAGCTCCTTGAATTATGTATAAAGTTTGATAAAGGATTTGAAAAACTTTTCGATGCAGTAAACCTTCTTAACCCCTTTTCAACTAAATTTAGATATCCATCAGAACATGATCTTCCAGACCTAAACGATGCACATTCTACGGTGCAAGAGGCACGAAAAATTATCAAGTTTATTGCACAAAAAACATCTCCTGAAAATACTGGGCAAATCAATCTATTTGATTAATCATTTGCTCGAGCAAATGCCAAGTAATCCAGATAAGTTTGCAAGATAAAAGAAGCTGCAATCGAATGCCCTAACCTCTTTTCTTCCTTATCTTTGAAGTGGCCTTGACGCGCCTGCTCTGCTCGCTTACTACTCAAGCGCTCATCCCACAACACCCAGGAGACTTGCCCAAATTTTTGTTCAAGCTCTTCCTTAAGCGTAACAATTTTCTTGGTTTGATCACTTTCTGTCCCTGCACCAATTGTTTTTGGATAACCAACTACTACAGTGGAGATTGGCTCTTGGGACAATGTTTTTGTTAAAAATGATTCAAGCTCAGAAAGCTGAACTGTTTGATAGGGGCGGCAAGAGATACCTAAGCCATCAGAAATTGCAGATCCTATCCATACATCGCCAAGATCGAGTGCTAAGATTTTCATACATTCCTATTTTTGAAAGGGGTCTTCAATGTACCGTTCTTGAGGTTCTTGAGAATGACAGACCCAGTGACATCAAAATTTATTTACAAAACGCAAAAGTATCGTATCTGATATTTACACACAAAGACAAAGTATACCCCATTAGGCTAAAACGTAGCAAGCCACTTCACAACGATGTATTTGCTGCTACGCTGATGGAAAGATTAAAAATGAGCTCTGAAAAATTTAAGGTACTTACCGATGACCAAAAAGCCAATGCTTGATCGCTTCAAGCCAATTCTTCTAGAAATCATTCATAAACATGTTCCAAATTGCAAGGTATATCTATTTGGATCACGGGCTCGTGGCACGCACAAAGAAGGTGCTGACATCGATTTAGTACTTGAAGCACAACACAAAGTTGATTTCACAACCATCTTAAAAATTCAACGCGATATTGAAGAAACAACTATCCCTGTATTTGTTGATGTCGTTGATCTTGATGGAACCTCAGACGATTTTAAAAATGAAGTAAAACGAGACGGAATCTTATGGAACGATTAAAAATACAATACAAAAATTTATTAACGGCACTTGATACGCTTGAATCAGCAATGCATTTGTTTGACACAACTTCAAAACAAAAATTCTTGATAGAATTAAGAAATCCAGAAGATGAAATGAGTCAGAAAATAATTTTTAACTATGAAGACGTCTTAAAAGGTTTGCGCGACTCTTTGATACAACGATTTGAATACTGTGTTGATATGCTTTGGAAATATTTAAAAGATTATTTAGAAACTGTCGTTGGAACAGATCTAGAGATCAAAGGTCCTCGCCCAGTAATACGTGCAACCGGAAATGCGCGGCTTATGAGCGAAGAAGATGTTGAACTAGCAATGCTTATGATTGATAGCCGCAATAGGACATCGCATATTTATAAAGAAGAAATTGCTCAGGAGATAGCCCACAAAATTCATGAGTATTACAAACTCATGCGTAAAATTGTAGACAAAGTAAAACCATAGGAACTCACTGTGCACCGAATAAAAAAAGAGGCGATCTTTGTTCTTGACGCTTCATACCTCATGTACCGATCATATTACGCAATCAAACCGTTGTATACCTCTGATGGTACACCAACACAGGCAACCTACGGCTTTTTTAGAGCATTCAAAAAAATAATGGATGACTTTCAGCCTACAAATATCATTGTCGCTTGGGATAGCAAAGGGCCAACATTTCGTAATGAAATGTATACGGAATACAAAGCAACACGCTCAGCTCCTCCTAGTGATCTCTTTGTGCAAAAAGAGCACATCCAAAAAATTCTTGATGCGATGGGTGTCTGCCAAATGGCCAAGCCCGGCTACGAAGCGGATGATGTCATCGCCGCTATTGCACAAAAATTTCGCACTGACTATCAAATTGTGTTGGTCTGCCCCGATAAGGACATGTACCAACTGATGGGCAAAAATTTACTTGTATTTGACCCTTTTAAAAATCGACTCTTTGATCAAGCTGAATATGAACAAGAGCTTGGGTTCCCTACCGAAAAACTTCCTTTTTACTACGCGCTGCTAGGCGACGCATCGGATAACATCCCCGGCGTACACGGCATTGGAAAAAAAGGGGCGCTCGATTTGGTTGTACAGTTCGATTCACTTGATGATTTGTACAAAAACATGGATAAGGTTGAAAAAGAACGAACACGCAAAAGCTTGCTCGAGCATAAAGATGATGCCTATTTAAGTTACCAGCTCTTTCTGCTCAAACCTTTTGACCCAGAGGTACCTGAAAATTGCATGGAGTTTAATGCTGAACAATGGCATCAAGCCGCCACTCTGTTTACACAACTTGAGTTTTTCAGCTTTGTTAAAAAGCCTGTGGTACAAAAGTCGATTTTTGAATCAGATAGCAATGAAACAATTGCTTCTATTCCTGAACATTTAGCTGATACCACTCCCAGTACAATTTCCACGCGTCAACTGACATTAAAACCATGGGAATGTTTTATTGTTGAAACAGAAGACGGACTAACGGAGCTGATTGAAGCTATTAAAAAAGCTGGCGAATGTGCCCTTGATACCGAAACAAATGGAATCGATGCAATGAGCTGCCAGCTGGTTGGCATTTCGTTTGCGGTTAACACCTATCAAGCTTACTACATACCTTTCTTGCACCCACCGATTGGGCTCCATCAGCAGCTTGATCGCAAGAATACACTCGCTCAACTTAAGCCCATTCTTGAAAATGCACAGATTGTAAAATATATGCACAATGCAAAGTTTGATGAACTTGTTTTGCGCAACTATGGCATTACAATAGAAGGCACAACCTTTGACACCATTTTAGCCGCAAACCTTCTGCGCAGTGATGACGAAAAAATTAACTTAAAAGATCTTTCTGCACAGTACCTTCACGAACCAATGCAGCGCTTTAAAGATTTGATGGGTAAGCAGTACAAAACATTTGATCAAATTCCCGTACAAGATGCCGCCCCTTACGGAGCTCATGATTCACTCCAAACGCTCAAATTAAAGATTATCCTTGAAGAAAAACTTGATCACGAAAAAGTACTCAAGGCTTTTTTTCAAGACATTGAAATGCCCTTCTACAAAGTTCTGCTTAAAATGGAACAAACGGGTATTATGCTTGACACAAAGGTTATTGCAGAAATTTCAAAGCAAGCAACCAAGAATATTTTGCATATCAATGAAAAAATTGTTGCAGCCATAGGATCAGACAAAATTAATGGACATGAGATTAATTTAAATTCTCCCAAGCAGATTGAAGTTTTACTTTTTGATAAACTTAACCTTAATCCGATTAAAAAAAGCCCCAAAGGGAAACGATCAACCGATCGCGATGTCTTAGAAGAGCTTAGCAAAGTTCATCCAATACCGGGGCTTATAGTCCAATACCGAGAACTTGCAAAGCTTCAAAATACCTACCTTGAGCCACTCCCTCTTTTTGTAAATCAAAAAACAGGGCGAGTACACACCTCATATAGCCAGACCATGGTAACAACCGGTCGACTCTCAAGCTCAAATCCCAATTTGCAAAATATTCCAACTACACAGGGGCTTGGCCTTGCAGTTAGAAGCGCATTTATCGCCCCTGAAGGCAGACAATTTATCTCTGCCGACTATGCCCAAGTTGAACTGCGAATTCTTGCGTACCTGTCTCAAGATCAAAATTTAATGAACGTATTTTTGAGCGATATGGATATCCATACGCAAACAGCATCACAACTTCTGGGTATCCCCCCTGAACAGGTCAGTCATGAAGATAGACAGCTTGGAAAGCGTATTAACTTTAGTATCACCTATGGCCTGACACCGTATGGACTGGCCCAAGACCTTGATATCAGCCCTAAACAGGCAAAAGAGTATATCGATAAATACTTTGCAACCTACCCTGGAATTGCTCTCTGGATGGAGAAAACAGTCGAATTTGCTCAACGACATGGATATGTAGAAACACTCCTTGGTAGACGAAGATATCTCCCCCAAATTCATGAAAAAAATAGAACTCTGTTTGAAGCAGCACGTCGCATGGCTATAAACTCCCCTGTACAAGGCACACAGGCTGAAATCATGAAGGTAGCAATGACTCGGCTGAATAATCTTTTTGAAGAAAAAAAACTTGATGCACAACTTATTTTGCAAATCCATGACGAAGTACTTATCGAAGTAAATAATCAATCAAAAGCAGCTGCAGAAGCCCTTGTTCGTCAAGTCTTTGAGAATGTTGTTGATTGGAATATCCCACTCAAAGTAACGCTACGAGCTGGAAATAACTGGGGGGATGTAACAAAATAATTTTGACATTTACCCTAAAAGACGGCAGACTTGGGGTAATTGTAGTTCAAGGAAAAGCGAGCGTAGTAGAAGAAGATTTGCGGTCCTCAATTGGCTTACTTAAAGCTTTTTGTAAAATCGCAAGACAAGTCTGAAAATTGTTCAAAAATAATGAGTGTTTGTAAAAACATACGTAACTAAAGGATGAGACGATGGCAACGAGTAAAAGCGGTGGCTCGACAGGTAATGGCCGCGAAAGTCATTCTAAACGCCTTGGCTGCAAAAGATTCGATGGTCAATTAGTTAGCCCAGGTCAAATTTTGGTCCGTCAACGCGGCACAAGAATTCATCCTGGCACAGGGGTTATGCGCGGTGGCGATGATACACTGTTTGCTTGCACTGGTGGATATGTAAAATATCGCAGTGGATTCAAAGGTCGAAAATTCGTTACAGTCACCTCTGTAAACGTCAATATTAAATAGATTTCGGTCTGTTGAGATTGGAGAGACGATGCAGGTCACCACGGCTGATTCCGTAAAATATAAATATGATTTTTTAAAATATCGATCGATTTGGCTTGTTATTTCCATTGCCTATCTTGTTATTGGGCTTGGATTTTACGTAACCAAAGGTGGGTTTAGTTATCACATCGATTTTACGGGCGGCGCTGAATTGCGCGTCTCGTTTGAAAAACCATCAGATATTTCAACTGTACGTGGTATTATAAGTTCTAAAGGATGGAAAGACGCTTCAATTCAAAGTGTTGGTTTCACTGGCAAGAATTTTATCATTCGTGTTGGCAGTCTTGATAGCGATACAGAAGCACTTATTAAAAGAGATTTAACCGATGGCTTGGGTGATAACAAAGTCCTCATCGATAACGTCTCATGGGTTGGTGCTGAAGTAGGAAAAGATACAAAGTCGAATGCAATTACAGCTGTTCTGATTTCTTTGTTATTCTTACTCCTCTATATTGCAGTTCGTTTTGAATTTCGATTCGGAGTTGGTGCAGTTGTAGCACTTGCTCATGACTTACTTGCGATTCTTGCATGTATTCTCGTGTTTAATGAAAGCATTTCATTACACGTTTTAGCTGCAATTTTAGCAATACTTGGATATTCTATAAATGACACAATTGTCATTTTCAGCAAAATTCGAGAAAATTTAGGCAAATTAAAAGGTGTTTCTGAGTATGATTTGGTTAACTTAAGCCTTAATCAAACCTTACGCCGAACACTCTTAACCAGTAGTGCAACGTTATTATCAGTCCTCGCAATTTTATTGCTTGGTGGAGAAACGTTACGGGGGTTGTCGCTTGTTATGTTTATTGGGATTATTGTTGGAACATATTCCTCTATCTACATTGCAAGTCCTGTTATGATGTTAGCTGGCAAGGCAAAGAAATAATTGACAGTAAGACTCATTTATTCTGAGACTTCAACCTTTTCAAGACTTATATATGGTTTTGATCTATTTTGAAGTAGCATCTTTTCAGTGAATCCACGCGACGCTTTCTTTAAGCTCAATAAATTCTGAATATTTATCTAGCAAGTATGCACTTTGCACGATTTTTTAATAAGTCGTGCAAAGTTTTTCTAATTTGCTGATAACTTAAATAATGTCGGTGTGAGATACATGATACATCTTGAGTCTTCTTTCATTTTTTGATGTGTCTTAAATACAAGTTTAATCCTCTAACAGTTCTAGGGATATGGTTAATACGAATAACAAAAAGAACAGTAGAATTTCCACGGATACAACAAAAAGAGATTCTCATTCGCAAACGGCACCTCGAAGTCAAACCCAAACTAATGTTGATGATGTAAACTCTCAACAGGTCACACCGGAGCAATCTGCGCCTAAAGCAACAATTAATGTTCAAGAGCTCAAAGAGATGAACATTACCAACCTGATCAACTATGCTCAAGGCCTTGGCATTCCTGATATAAGCTCTCTGAAGAAACAAGAAATTATTTTTAAAATCTTGGAATCTCAGTCTGACCAACGCGTCGAAATTTACGGCGAAGGAATCCTTGAAAAGCTGCCCGATGGATTTGGTTTTTTACGTTCTCCTAAATTTAATTATGTACCGGGTCCAGATGACATTTATGTCTCACCAGTACACATGAAAAAATACGGACTTCGTACAGGAGATGTTGTAAGAGGAACCATTCGAAAGCCTAAAGAGGGTGAGAAATATTTTGCGTTGCAACGTGTTGAAAGTATAAACTATCAACCACCAACACATTCATCAAACAAAACAATGTTTGAAAACTTAACACCACTTTTTCCTGATGAAAAATTTAACCTTGAAGCGAATCCTTCTGTTATTTCAACCAGACTTCTTGATATCCTGGTACCAATTGGTAAGGGACAACGAGGTCTGATTGTTGCACCTCCCCGTACCGGTAAAACATCGATTCTTAAGGAGATTGCAAATACCATTTTGCAAAATCACCCAGAAGTAATCATGATGATTTTACTGATTGACGAACGTCCAGAAGAAGTAACCGATATGGAACGTTCAGTTAAAGCAGAAGTTATTAGCTCAACATTTGACGAATACGCAACACGCCATGTTCAAGTTGCAGAAATTGTACTTGAAAAGGCAAAACGCTTGGTTGAATGTGGTCGAGACGTAGTCGTTTTACTCGACTCTCTTACTCGTCTTGCTCGAGCTTACAACACCTTGGCTCCATCGTCAGGAAAAGTACTGACTGGTGGTATTGATGCTAACGCATTACAAAGACCAAAACGCTTTTTAGGTGCAGCTCGAAACGTTGAAGAAGGCGGTTCGCTGACTATCCTTGCAACCACTCTGGTTGAAACCGGTTCCCGTATGGACGAAGTTATCTTCGAAGAATTCAAGGGAACAGGTAACATGGAAATTCACTTAACCAGAAAACTTTCTAACCGTCGTATCTACCCTGCATTTGATCTGCAAGCTTCCGGTACACGTCGCGAAGAGCTAATGCTCAATGAAGAAGCTGTAAAGAATATGTGGGTATTGCAGAAATTCATTGGTACTATGAACACCGTTGAAGGAATGGAGCTCCTCATTGACAAGATGAAGAAAACCAAAACTAACGCAGAGTTCTGGGACTTGATGCTCAAGAAAAAAAACCCCGATTCCCCTAAGAAATAATTGTACCTATGGCACGCTATATTCTTGGAATTGAAACTTCTTGTGATGAAACGGCAGCTGCGGTTTTTGATATAAAAAACCGCACTATCCTTTCAAACGTCCTCTTTTCACAAATTGCAGAGCATGGGGTTTATGGCGGAGTTGTTCCCGAAATAGCCTCACGCTCTCAACTTGAAAAAATTGATGGCATAGTGCGCAAAGCGCTTGATGATGCCAACGTTTCGCTTGATGCTATCGACATTATAGGAGTGACAAGTAAGCCTGGCCTTGTAGGATCGCTCCTTGTTGGAATTTCTTTTGCTAAAGCACTTGCATGGGCCGGAAATAAGAAGCTCATTGGTGTTGACCATTTGGAAGGTCATATCTTTTCATCATTTCTTAAGCCAAATGGCTCGTTTAATACAGAGCTCACCTTCCCTCATATTTGCCTGTCGGCATCGGGCGGACACACTGCTATCTATTTGGTCAAAGATTTTGGAGTATACGAGCTGATTGCATCAACGATTGATGATGCTTCAGGAGAGGCATTTGATAAGGTTGCTAAGATGATGGGATATGACTACCCTGGCGGAGCAACGATTGAACGACTTGCAAGCGAAGTACAATTCAAAGATTTCTATAAATTTACACGAACAAGAAAAACAGAAATTTTCTTTAGCTTCTCTGGGCTCAAAACTGCAGTTCTCTACCGTCTTGTTAAGCTCGGTGTTTATGACCTTGCACAAGGGCCATTACTTGCTCAGATGAGCCATCAGATTAAACAAGAAATTTCCAGCTCCTTGCTGGTCTGCATAACCGATATTTTTGAAAATAATATTAAGCAAGCACTCAGACTGCATCCTGATATCAAAGCGGTTACGTTTGTTGGAGGTGTTGCCTGTAATAAATATATGCGGCAACGACTTGAAAAAGTATGCCAACGTCGAGACAAGCAGTTCTTTGCTGCTCCACCACAGTCCTGTACTGACAATGCCGCGATGATTGCTCTTGTTGCAAGCTACAAAGCTGAACAGGGCAAGTTTTCAGATCTGACACTTGATGTCTTTGAGTAGAACCTCAAATAACCACAACTCTATTTAAACAAATCAAATATTTTACGAAGATCCTGGACAATACGCTCCTCAAGATCGGAGCGGGGAGCATCCCATTCTCCAGATCTTCTTTTTGCAAGATAATTAAATTCATCTTCCAATTTTGTATGATTATGGTACATATCAATAAAATCTAAAGATTTTTTATAATCAGTTCTAAACTCTTCGAATGTTTTCGAGTCTAAACTTTTTACTTCTTGCGTATAAGCATCTAAAATATACCCATAAACTTTTTCCCATTCTGCTGGGGCAGAAGTCTCCGGTAAAAATTTCTTAGCTATACTTATACTAGCTTCAATATTCTCCAAAAGTGCAAAACACATGGTCGGCTTAGGTAAATATTTGAGGTCTTTGTCGATGTAATAGAGCTCGTCATCCTTAACAAGAATATTTCCTGGGTTCTCATCAAATACATCATTTTCTTTTGTAAATGACATCCCCATCTGAGCAAGTTTTTGAATTTGTGCACGATCAAGCGGATTAATTCCTTGTGACCCCATAAAATTAACAGCCTTCATCTTCTTGTCTGGTTTACCAGATTTCTGAGGTTTAATAGTAAAAAAAAATGCATTTGGTCGTTTTTGCTGTTTTCTAATTCTGTTATATTCTTCTTCGTAACCTAGAGGACAACTACCCAATACAAACGCTTTACCATCAACCGTTCTTACAAGAACAACAGTTTTATAACCTCCAACTCGATGTGTATAGTTATAAAAAGAAGCACCCGGAAATTGTGCTGCAAGAGATGTTGAATCTACTCCGAATGTGTCAGCTGCCTCATCGGCAGTAATAGGATCTTCGGTAGTAATAGGATTAAGTTTCTGCTGAATTTCATTTAACTTATCCTCGAGCGCTGCGAGCTTTGTTTTGAGTAAGGTAAGTGAGGAATGAAGAGTTTGAAGCTTTTTTTCAACCCCATCCACCATCGTATAACTTGGCGAAAAAGTTAAAAATAATACAAAAACAGTTATTAATATTCTTTTCATCTTGCCCCTCATTGAAAAGTTACACAACAACTCTACATGTTTGTCATTAATTCTATTTGGAGTCAATAATTTAAGGGAAGCAGTCAAAATGGGTTGACTCAAGTTCCTTCTCTCATTGATATATAAAATAAAAAACCCCTCTCATTAAAGAAAGGGGTATGCGTAAATTGAAAACTGTTTTTTTTAAACCGCTTGTGCAGCGCTACTGCGCTGCTTAATTTGTTCTAATACATCTTTAAATAGACCAAGATGGCGATAAAAATAAGATGCATTGTGATGCGATTTACGAACTTTTTCAACTTCACCTTGATCGCAGCTAAGCTTAAAAACATGCGCATTCTTGGCAATAAGTTGTGAGAGATGATACGCATGCATTAATGGATCTTTTCGAACTACTAAAAAATTTTGCACATCATCAAGCTCAACACCGCTAAAAATTCCCTTTACAAGAACCGGCCCTTGTTTGTGCAACGGAGCAATGCAAGCTTTTGAACGTGAATGAAAAAGTGCTCCTCGAGAAAAAAGCGATACAATAGTTCCCAGCGATGACACCAAAAGCGTGTCATGGTACTGATGCTGAATGTATGAGCTTTTTTTAAGTTCAAGTGCGTAAGCAAATTTTGAGGAACAAGCATAATAGTAGGGGCACGCTCCACAGTCGGATAAAAATGCTGCAAAAAGGCTATTTCCATAGGAAAGAGAAAAGGGTTCAAAAGCCTTTTCTGTATAAGCTCTTATGAGTGTAATGAAGTCCTGTAGACTGTAGGCACGTAATGCACTATCGAGCAATTGATTTGAAATATTTTTAAGTTTGTTGGTAGGTTGCAAAGCTTTAATACACTGCGAAACGCCATCAGTACCTCGCCACAGCAGCATCCGGTTATGCTCCCGCGCCTTATACTCAAGCTCGATTGCTTTGGCAACCATACCATCAGACTTAAGTTTTTTTTCTTTATCTAACTCTTTTTTAAGCTTTTGAAAGTTATACTCTGAATAACTTATCGTAACCAGTTGATCAATAATGTCCTGAGTCAATAAACTGCTGTGCTCTTTAATTTTTTGAGCGAATGCTCCAGAGGTTGCGGGTCGTGCACAACCCGCAACATGGTTAATTAGAAATGAAGCAAGTTGCTGATGCATAAGAAATGCAAAACTTTGCACCTCCAAAGATTCATTAAATTGTGCATAAAAATCAAAACTCAAGCGCCGCTGAGCATACACTGGTCTTTGAGCAATCGCTTGATGATAGAAAGAATCAAACTCTCCAAGAGCAAATTGATTGCTTATTGAGCGGGTCAAATCATATACGCTCGATTTCCCAGTTTGATTTAAATTTTTGAAAAACATGAGATAGCAAAAGAGCTCATACATTGTTGTCGGAACAAAAATGAGATCTAAATTTTTATCAATCTGCTGAATTTTATTTCGTATGAAGTCTTCCTCAGCATATGGCGTTGATGAAAAAAGAGATTTTTTCTCTTGCTTTGAAAATGTATGTACGTGAGCAAGGCACATAGGCCATTGATAGGTTGCTAAAACTTTATACGCAGATTTAAAAAGTTTTTGATCGGAGCTTTTAAGCGCAACAAAATTTCCATTCACACGCTTGCCAATAATAAGCTCAGCGTGAACAAATGACCACAAATAAATACAGGCAACAAGAAGAGCAATAATACGCTTGACCATTAAACCCCCATTAAAAGTTTGTCAGTCAGTTCCCCCTATTATTGAAAACCTCACATAACTCAAGACTAATGAAATGCTTGGGCGTTGTAAAACGCCCCCAAGTCTCAAAATTCAATTAGAAACTAAATTAATTACCGGTCTAGGACCAGCATAACTTTTGGATTCTTTGAAACTCGCTCAAGACGAGATGTTTGGTGAAATGGACGGGAGTCCAATGAATACAAAATAGACTTAGCCGAGGAGCGTTCTAAAGCCTTATTGTTTGTCATACTCTTCAGGACAATCGCTGGTAATTTGATAACCTGTTCTGGAAGATTTAAACTCCAAGGCTCAAGTCGGTCGACATATTTTGGGTCAATAAGCACCACTACCGCATGCGCTGGAATAACGAAATTTTTCTTTGTAAGCTTTTTTTCTTGCGCAAGCCATTGTCCAGCATTATTTCCAGGACGGAAGCTAAAATAACGGTAATCTTTATCAGGAATAACTCCATAAAAATCAACTGTATTCCCTTTTTGAAACTGTTGATCAATTTTTTTACAAATTACAAGTGAATATTTTTCTATATTTCCACTTTCAAGGGGAAGTGAAAAAAAGCCTTCATGAGTGCTTCGTTGTTCTTTGCCCTGATAATAGATGCGATATTCTGGAACCTTTTCGGCGCTTATATTATCGACCCTGATACATCCACGAAGCTCAAAGCGATTGCTTGGCCAAACGAGAGGCTCTGGCTTAGATTGGGGTTGAGGAGGTAACTCAACAGCAAATACGTTTGTTATAAAACCTACAAGTGATACTACAAACATTAAACGATAATTCATCCAAAACTCCCCACACAAACTATATGCTCAAAAATACGCAGCTTCTACTTTGAATCTGTTGCATTGTAAGAGGATATAATAATGATAGAGGTTCTTGCAAGCGATATTATGCCGAATTCCTCATACAAAAGGAAAATTACCGCACTTAATGCGTGCTCAATTTTCCTTTCAAAGTCGTTAACACTCCTGCAAGACCTTTGAGCTTACCTTGGAGGTCTGTAAGTTTATTTTTCAATGTATTAAGCTGTGCTCCAAGACCAGAAGTTTTTTTAGCTTTTTTTTCAGCTTTTAATCGAGCAGCTTCTGCAAGTCTTTCAGCCTCTAATCGAGCAGCCTCTTCTTTTGCCACTCTCTCTTTTTCTAGGCGAACCTCTTCTGCTTTTCTTGCCTCTTCAGCTCGTCTTATTTTCTCTTCGTGCTTAGCTTTTTTTGCTCGGTGTGATCTAAAGACACTTTGTATTGTTTTCGCTGCTACTTTGGCTTTTCTTTCAACTTCTAATCGATCGGCTTCTTCTTTTGCCAATCGCTCTTTTTCTAACCGAGCCTCTTCTGCTAGTCTTGCTTTTTCAGCTTTCTTAGCCTCTTTCGCTTTTCTAGCTTCTTCAGCTATTCTTTCAGCTTCTAGTCGAGCAAGTTCCGCTTTTCGAGCCTCTTCAGCAAGCCGCTCTTTTTCTAATCTGTCAGCTTCTAACCGAGCTTCTTCGGCTTTTCTTGCTTTCTCATCTTCTTGAGCTTTTTTATCATTTTTTTTGGTCAAGTACAATTTAATATTCGGCCAAACATTCTTATCAGACGGCTTTATACCACTGAGATCAATTTTGTATTTTTTTAAAAGTTTAAACATCTCAAGATCATCATTTTGACAAACCACATCAATAACAAATGAACTGATATTAACATCATACAACTCAGCTATTTGATCGTTATTCAAGTCTTGAATAATCGCTTTGGCCACAGAATAACAAAGAGGCTTATCTTTATGATGTAATTCTTGCTTCTCCAAATAGGTCAAAGCATCTTTGATCGACGCATCAGCTTGCACAATTTTGCTTAGTATCTTTAAAAAATTTGGTATCACAGAGGCGTCGGTTATCTTATTTTCAAGAACCAACGATACCGCATAATGCAATGGACCTTGTTTATTGACATTCTTAATCGTTAGATCCGGTTTTCTATTTAAAATCCTTTGAATTAATTGAGCATATTCATCAATATCAAACCATGACTCTTTGCACCATTTTTTAGAGAAAACTTCAATTGCTGCGTGTAATGGAGTTTTCTTTGCACTCGATAGCCGATTAATATCAAAGTCACTTTTTTGAACAACTTGACTCATAACGTCTATCAAAATTAAAAACTGTACCTTGTCTTTACTGTCGCTAATCTTATTAAGCATCACAGTAAATATCGCTTTGTAGGAATCATCTTCAAAATTAATTTTTTTGATGAATGCATTAATCATCGACGTAAACTTTTTTATAATATTCATATTTATTGCTGGAATAAATTGTATACAGGCAACTGCTTCTTTAAAGGGAATAAGTTCAACGGAATAGTCATTTTCATGCCCCTCCCATAGTAAAAAAACAATCTCCCAAATAGGTAACATCCAATGCTCGTTTTTATCAGTCTCATGACCAGAGAAATTTTTTAAAATAGAAGCAAGTGGTACATACTTACCAACTGTACGAGTAACTGAAGCCCCTTTTTTTATAAGCAGCTCACAAACATCTTTATCTAAATTTTCAGCTGCCGCCATAAGAAACGTTACTTTTTCTGCTGGCATAGAAGCAGTCGATTGCTTCAATATAATTTCTTTATTTATAAGCGAATGATTATCAGGTAAATGTTCGACAATAGAGCTAATTATACCACTTTTATAACGAGATCCCTCTTCCATCGCATAGCTCAATGCCGTACACTTAGACGAGTCGACAAGTGCCAAATCTGCGCCTTGAAAAATAAGCCTTGCACTCGCTTTAGGCATGTTTTGCTTCACTGTCCAGTGAAGGAGCGTTGTCTTTTCATCGTCAGAATCTTTCATTTCTTTATTGATAAGATTTATATCTTGTATGTGCTCAATAATATTCGTGATTACCTCTTTTACAGCATCACTTTTACATGCAGTTATAACTATTTTTTTAATCACTTTATCAGATACTACTGCACCTTTTCTAAATAATTCGGCTACTAGAGTATTAAGGTCTTTAATCTTATCTTCATAAACATACTCAGTGGATTTTGGCTTCAAGGTCTGCAGTTGATTTATCAACCGAATAAAAAGGTTTTCCTTATCCTTGTCAGTAATCTGAGCTCCCAATTCAATCAGCTTGCCGACCAAATCAAACCTCTTTGCATCACGGGCTGTCAAATATGGAGTAGACTTTTCCTCGCCAACCTGATTAAGCAATTCAAGACGTTCATTTGGAGGATACGCATTTATTTCTTGCGTCATTTTTTCTACAGTCAATCCTTCAAACGTGTCCGCATCTTCATGCTTTTGTAAAAAGTTCGGCCGAGGGGTATTGTCGACAAGCCACTTCTGAGCTTCATCCATCTTTTGCGCGGTAACCCACTCTAAAAGCGTACAATCCTCATTGTTATAATTTTTAAACTTTTTATCCCTGAGCTCAGTTAAATGCGTAGATTTTATTTTCTTAATAATGTTTGTGATTATTTCTTTTACAGCATCACTCTTACATTGATTAATTCCAACGATTTCTTCGATAACTTTATTTGATACTCGAAAATCTTTTTCCAATAATGCGGCTACTACAATGCCAAACTGTTTAACTCTTTCTTCATAATTATAGGACGTAGACTTTGGGTTCGACTGGTCTATTCGACCTATTAGTTCAATTAACAAACCTTCTTTATAGTCCTCTCTTTTTTCATTAACAATATCAGCTCCCAATTTGATTAACTCACCTACCAAGTCAAATCGGCTATTATCGAAAGCTGTAAAAAAGGGAGTTTCTCCATCCTTACCAACTTGATTAAGCAACTCTGGATGCATGCTTATTTCTTGCGCCATTGCTTCTACAGTGAGTGCTTTGAAAGTCTTAGCTTTCATATGATTTTGTAAAAAATTGGGCTCATTGACTCCAAATAAACTACAAGAAACGCTCATGAAAAAAGCTAAAAGCGCTATTACTCGATTTTGCATCTCACCCCCTTTATATTCCAACGCTTCAGCGCGCCCTCAAAATCTCTTTATGACTAAATGTAAAATACTATACTTACTGTAATTGTAAATAATTTCCAATATAGAAATCAAATAGTTTGAATAAAGATCTGGGAAATCCTGGTTACCTCAATAAAATAATCTTTACCCCTGAAAACTAATTATTTTTTTGCCACCAAACTACAAACATAGACAAAGACTCATCCTCAAAAATATGCTAAAATGGCAAAAATAACGTTTTGTATGGCCCATTTTTATAACAACGCCTTTACAGAATCGATCAATAATGTGGTTAAAAAAGATTAGAAAAATTATAGGAGATGCCTTTAAAGCCGGATGGACAGCTCAGAAACTGAGTCTTACCTTCTGCATAGGGCTTTATATCGCATTTTCTCCGTTCCCAGGTGCTCACACCGTTATGATGGTAGCCTTTAACTATTTCTTACAACTTAACTTTCCACTTCTTTTTATCATTACGTCAATCAATAACCCTTGGACAATGATCCCATTCTTTTCACTCGACTATGTCTTTGGGCACTGGCTGGTTCATTCATTTTTAGGTTTTAACCCAAGCTGGAGCATAAGCCTTGCAGATATTTTTGGTGGAGGCACCATATGCCTGTGGTCATTTTTTATTGGGGGAAATATTTTGGGCATCGCTTCTGCTCTTATAGCCTATCCTATCGTTTATTCATTTTTTAAAAAATTAGTCCCATCAGATCAAACGATTCAATCACCATGAAGATTATTACAACAAATAAAAAAGCTTTTCACGATTACGAAATCATCGACACGCTACAAGCCGGCATTGTTCTGACCGGTAATGAAGTAAAATCAATCCGCGCTAAAGGCATCTCTCTGATGGATTCATACGCAACAGTCTATAAGGGTGAAATGACGCTTATCAACTGCTATATCGCCCCTTACTCGCATTCTTACAGCAAAGGCGATAACTCACGCCAAACGCGAAAATTGCTCCTCCAGCGCAGAGAAATCAATAAATTGATTGGTGATATCTCACGCAAGGGGCTCACCGTTCTCCCCCTCAAGGTATACCTCAATGAACGTGGCTATGTGAAAATCGAGCTTGGACTTGCAAAACACCGCAAGCAGTTTGAAAAGAAAGACAAACTTAGAGAACGAGATATTGCACGTGAAACAGCACGCGAAATTAGATCTCGCTCATGATTTTTGGTTCAAAGCTCTACCGAGCGGCCGTTGTACGAAACACACTGCAATGGGCTCGTGAATCTCTTGCACAAGCATCTGACGGCGCTGTCTTTCTTGCTGATAAAGTAGAAGAGGCTCAAGGTCGACAAGGCCGCACATGGCACATTGCACCCGGCCAACTTTTATTTACTGCAGTTTTAAAGCCTGCAATGCTTGCGACCTGTGAACCTGACAATATGGGAATCCGCTTAAATCAGCTAAGTATGGCACTCAGTTTGGGAATTCTTGAGCCAATCAAGCGCTACGGAGTTGGCATTAAGTGGCCGAATGACTTTGTTGTTGATGATAAAAAAGTGTGTGGCATGCTTATGCAGGCGGTCTGGGAAAATAATAAGCTACAAGGTCTTATTTTAGGCTTTGGGTTGAATATCAATAATAATTTTGCGTCCGATCATGAGCTGTACTCAAGTGCCACAAGCTTAAAAAGTATTGCGGGAACTGAGCTCAACATGAGGGAACTGTACAAGCAATTGCTTACAACCCTTGATCGGCATTATGAAATGTGGCGCAACGAACAATTTATTGATATCTATCGTTCCTGGAAAAAAGAACAAGTACTTCTACACAAACAGGTTACTATCCACGAAAAAGATGGTACCTTGGTTTCAGGAGTCTTATCGCAAGTTCTGCCCAACGGAGATGCGATGCTTGCAATGACCAATAAGCAGCTCAAGCTGGTTCAATTTTGTAATGTTGAAGCGATTGCAAAAAATAAAGCTCACTCTGTTGCTAATTCTTGAGTAAATCCTTGCTCTACTAATTTTTTTGCAATCTCATCTGCAAGCGGAAGATCCACAAAAATAATAATAAATTCTTCGTTGCGCGATAAGCACATTGCTGTTATTGCATTACACACAGAATCTGAACAACCATATAGCAAAAGAGTTTTTCGGGGCAGCTCCTTAATTTTTGAAGCAAGAGTATCGAGTATCAAGGACTTATGGGCATACTCAGCTTCATGTTCTTGCTGAGCAACTGGCTTCATGCTTTTTTCATAATAATCTAGAGAAACATTGCGAATAATAATTTGTGTTGAGTCAGGAATTTCACGCAAATAACCCAGAATTACTTCTATAGCAACTATTACGTCATCGAGAGGAAGACATATTTGTTCATCAGGCCAAAGAATAATAATTTGATCATTTCGATTCAGCACATATAAAGCCGCTGCTGGATACGACTGTAAATAAAACTGAAATAAGCAAGAAAAAATAGTCCCCAACAAAAGCTTTTTTTTCTTTAAAAATATCATCCCCACCCCCATTTATACCCTATGAACGAATTACTTTCTGATTATTTACCCCCTGATGTAAACAAAACGAGCTGCAAACATCGCTCAAAAACTGAGCCGTTGTTTGTGCGAAATTTGATTGCTCAAGCTCAAAATCATCATCCCCCAAGAGATAATTCATCAAATCGCTTGGCTTCTTCGATTTAATAAGTTTAACAGGACCTTGAATATCGGCCATTTTCTTGAGCTCTTCAAGAGCATCATGATAGGTACCAAGCTGATCAACCAGCTTAAGTCCAAGAGCTCGTGTCGCATGAATTACTTTTCCATCAGCCCAATTTTTTGCTTCCTCAATATCAAGTTCACGGCTTTGAGCAACATCTTTAATGAACTGCTGATAATCATCATCAGCAATAAGCTGCAAGTAATCTTTTTCTTCTGAAGTCAATGTCCTAAGCGGGCTTCCTGCTGCCTTGAAATGGCCTCCAAAAATATGGTGCATATCAACTTTAAGCTCAGTCATTAACTCCTTTACATCAGGAATTTGCATAATTGTACCAATATTGCCCACTAACGATGACGGTGATGCTATAATTTTGGTTGCACCGCACGCAACGTAATAACCACCAGAAGCACAAACATTTTCAACGACCACAACAACCGGCTTGTTTTCTTTGAAGCGTTTAAGCTCACTAAAAACCATTTGCGATGAGCCAGGATAGCCACCATGACAATCCATTTTAATGAGCAATCCTTTGATATCATCCGCTTTAGAAAATTTTTCAATTTGCTTAAGATAAAATGATGAATCACCAAGAAAGCCACGAATGGTCATATAACCAATTTTATCCTCTGGAACAATCGCTTCCTGAATAGACTTTGTTATTGAGATAATCATTGAAGGGGCAAATTGCAAAATAACCAGCACCCAAAAAGCATTTTTAAGTATGTTAAAAAAAGAGTATCTCTTTTTTTCTTGGCATGGCTCCATGAGATCCTTTGCATATAAAAGTCTGGATAAAAGTGGTAATAATAATGAAACGTACTACTCGACTGGAACATCAGGAGTATTGTCAGATTCTGTGGACTCAAATAAATCAACACTAACGCCACAAGTTGGGCAAACCCAGTCTTCTGGAAGATCTTGAAATGCAATGAGCTCACCTGCGTGAGATTTTTCTGCACTCAGCTGATCATAGACATAGCCACATACAGTACACAAATAGGCGTTCATAGCTCCCTTTCAACATAGAAATACAGATGCTTTTCGGTATGCATAGTGTAACGTATGAAGCCAGGGATTGAAAATAAACTTGTACTTTTATGCCCGAATGGCATCCGATATGACTAATGTTTCTGACTGACGGCTGCCACCATGAGTATGTGTCACAAGCGTAATGCGGCTTGCATCACAAGGTTTGTAAATAACTTCTACTGTGTTATCAACATCACCGTCTTTTAATTGATTTTTTGAAGATTGTTGAGCTTGACGATAACCGCTGTAGTCAATCTTAGTTGAAACTGCAAGAGGCTCTGTCCCTGCACAATGATACGTGTATCTCACACGATAGACACCATTTTGTTCAGCAGTTGTCTTTTTAATTTCTTGAAGCGCTTTGTTAATAAGGGCTGATTTTAAAGAAGTTTTTTCAATATTTTTTGCGGTCACAGGAAGAGTGATTGCCAACGCACAAGCAAAGATAGCTAAATAACAAATATTCTTCATATATTCCTTTTATCTTAAAGCATGTTCACGCAATAATAAGTTATCGGATACCCTGCATATCAATTGTATCTTATCAATACTCATAATGCGTAAGTCTTCTTATATATTTTTTTCTATCTATGGCTCATTACATGAGCTACATAAAATATTTAACAAATAAAGATGTTTTCGATTGATTTTTTTGGGAATCCCATTAGCGATTTAGTGAGTTTATGGTAACTCAATCTTTCAAAACTGTCAAATAAAGGCGATTGCCCACCTTGGAACCCCTTGCAAATCATCAATCAAATCAACGTTTTTAAAACCACAGGCCAAAAGCATATTTTTGATAGACTCTATCTGGGCTGGGCCAATTTCACAGACAAATGCAGGAACTTGAGCAAAAGTCTCTTTTCGGTTCACACCATCAAGATAGTGACGAGCCTGCTCAATAATACGGCGATAGAGCTCCATACCTCTCTCTTGAGCAACCAACGCCTGAGGATCTTCCCATTTTTTAACATCCTCGCTCAATGCTTCATACTCGCTTGGGCAAAGATAAGGTGGATTGGTAACGATCAGGTCAAATTGTATATCTCTTGGGAGTGCTTCATACAGGTCAGACTCAATAAACTGAATGTTTTCAAGACCACAAACTTGTTTATTTTTCTGAGCAAGCGCTATCGCTTCTGGATTGATATCAATACCAATTACCGTTGAATCGGGAAGATGATACGCAAGCGCTAGACCAATACAGCCGGTCCCACAACAAAGATCAAGAATGCGAAGACTAGATGTTTCAAGCGGCTTCAATTGCTTAATTAACCACGAAGTCCACTCTTCGGTTTCTGGACGAGGAATAAGAATAGGTGACCGAACTTGAATAGTTAGATCGCAAAAAGGGACCGATCCTAAAATATACTGTAACGGCATTTGATCGCATACCCGCAAACGAACCCATTCATTAAGCACATCATGCTGAGCTTGTGTAAGCTCAATTATTGGGACCGCACATAAAGCTGCTTTAGTCTTGCTCAGCAGCGCTTGAAGCATCCACCAGGCCTCTTGCTGGGCAAGCATCTGAGATGCTGTTGACGTAAACAGCCTATGAGAAAGTTGCGTAATAAACTGATTAATATGTATTGATGACTTCAGTTTTGAATCCCCAAAGCTTTTGTTAAACTTCCAAGCAAGCCATCAAGCGTTATCTGTAATGCACTAATCTGTGCAGCTTCTTGATGATTTGCATGTTGCAGACATTCATTCAAAACGTGATCTTCTTGAACAATTTCTTCCATAAAATTGATCAATAAAGACTTTCGATCCATGCTGCGTTGCGTAATAAGTTCTGTGAGCTGTGCAAGCCCTTGTGCAAAGTCAGATTCAAAAAGTGCTACCAAACCAACTTGCTTACACCAAAATAATTGGCTTACTTTTTTATCTACCTGAGCATCTCTTTTTAGCCCTTTAATCAACTTAACACCATTAACCACCTCAATATCAAGTGTAGGCGGAGTATGAGAAGAACTGGTAACCAATGTCGAACCTTTTTGAAAAAGAGCCTTTACATCAGTTGCCGCTTTTTCGGGAAGACTATCAAGTTTTTTATGCAGTCGATCAAAAGTTGTTTTAAGATTGCCTGCATCCACGCAATTAAAAAAGGTTACACAAAAAAGAGCTACTATTATTTTTTGAACTTTCATCCATCTCTCCCTTTTTTTACAAGCAAAACTATTACAATCAACACCCTAAAAATCTTGCTCAGGCTTATTAAAGAGGTCGCTTTTTTACTCGTTTAATAATTCTTCTACATACTGAGCAGCATCGAATAACCTGATGTCTTCAAGCGCTTCTCCAAACGTAACATAAAGAATAGGAACCTGTAATTGATCTGCAATTGCAAAAACAATGCCACCTTTTCCCGAACCATCAAACTTGGTAAGTACAACGCCTGTTATTTGTGTTGACTCATAAAAGAGCTCAGCTTGGCGTAGTGAATTTTGTCCAAGCATGCTATCAACAGCAAGCCATGTACTAATCTGGTGGCCTTCAAGCTGTTTATCAATAATGCGTCTAATCTTTTCAAGCTCGCGCATAAGATTAACTTTTGTTTGCAATCTCCCTGCGGTATCGATAATCAAATGGTCAAAACCTTGCTCAACAAATAGTTTGCATGCATCAAAAATAACCGCTGCTGGATCTTGATTATCACGTCCAATAAAAACTTGAACGCCAGCACGTTGGCCCCACTGAGCAAGCTGCTGCGTAGCGGCAGCGCGAAATGTATCTCCGGCAACCAATAAAACCCGCTTGCCTTGCTCTTTAAGGAGAGCAGCAAACTTTGCCGCAAAGGTTGTTTTACCGGTTCCATTGACCCCCACCAGCAATAAAACGGTTGGAGTAGCCGTTTCTACTTTCTCAACAGAAAGGACTGACGTTAAATAGGTCTCAAGCTCTTGTTTAGCTTGCTCAAGAGAATCGACCGTTTTATTTGCAATCTGCTTTTGCAAATTATCAATAATTTTATTGGTCGCTTTTATCCCAGTATCAGCCCCTAATAAAAGATCACTCAACTCTTTAATAAATTCTTCATCAAGCGAAGCGCGCGAAAAAAGTGATGACACTTTAGTTGTAAAGCTATTATAAACTTTTTTGATTTTCTCTTTTAAAAAACCAAGCATGCAAGGACCTCAACTTTCAATCTAACGTTGTTATAGAAAGATTCCAGTATATCGTATTTGCAAGTCGCTGAGGAGATTACTTTAAAAACAGGCGTAAATCTGTAGTTTTTTACTCCGGTTGGTCTTTAATCCAATCCAAAAACTTCTGTAATGCCTTGATTCGATAAAAATGATGCCCATGCTCTGCAATCAAGCCACTCATCTGCGCATTTGTTTGTTCTGCTCCATCAGGAATAAAAAGAGCATTATAAGGAAGCCGAGGATCTCCTTGGCTTGATGGCTTAACCAGCGTCCCCTCAGATCTACCTTCAAATAAAACAGGATCACCCTGTCCATTAAAATAAGCAAGATACAGAACGCGCGTTGCTCGGTCACCGTCATCGATCAAACGCTTGAGCCCTTCAAAGCCCAAACCTTGCGCAACAAACTTGGCCAACGGACCTGGAAAGTTGTTGTAGCGTGCAAAGTAAATAGCACCATCATCAATTAAAAGAGGTTTTTGCAAGACATCCCAAGCTTTGCGCGCTTTATCGCAAGCCAGGAATTCTTGATCAAGTGTCTGAATTTCTTGAAGATCAATCGATTCGTGACGAAGCTCAATGTAGTCATAATGATGGTGCACAAGAAACTCTTGAACTTCTTGAAATTTTGCAAAGTTACTCGTTACATAATAAACAATTTTTTTCATACTTTCCCCAGTTCTTTGATATAAATTTTGCTGCTAGTATATAGAGTTTCTTGATTTTGCAAAAACCCCTGATATAATCCTGAGACTAATTGAAATACAAGTGCTTTTACAAAATTATTATCTGGATTTAAAATGAGCAAAGCGCGCTATTTCCTGTTTTTGGCACTGACACTTCTTAGCTCTACATACCAAGACCAAGCAGCCCCAAGCACTTTTAATGAAGCTCAGACCCAATATCTTATTGAGCAAGCCCAATTTTTTGCTAAGCAGGGGATAGCTCAAAAAGATATTTTAGAAATCATTATAAATAATCTTACAGATGAAAAAAATTGTGCTGCAAAATCCAAGCAGGCAAGTAGGAAACGCCGCAGAATTATCCTTGCAGCTGGTTGCACAACCCTTATCCTAATTGGCAGTGGACTAATTTACTATGCTATCAACGACAAGCAGAAAGAAGACCGAGCTACAACTGTTACAGATGCGCTTGCACCTGAGCTTGTAGCACTCTTTGATAATAATGCCTTTACGCAAGAAGCTGAGCTCCAAAATCGTTTGCAGCCAATGGTGGCACAAGCGGTTCATCTTAATCCGCAAATAGCAAATCTACACAGACAACACATACAAGCATATCAGGAACGCAACTTACCAAGGGTGATTGAAACCGCTGCTCAAATGAAACGCCAAGCTCAAAATCCTGCTATTGCAGCAGTCTTTGAGCAATTTATGAATCAACATCCGGAGTTACATCCAGCTTTTGAAGACCCAGCGCGCAATAGACGCGTAGACGCTATAAATCGACATTTAGGAATACATTAAAAGCAGTACCCCAATAACGAAAGACTTTTGCGATGAAAAAAATTGTACATATTCTTCTGATAACAGCGCTCACTACACTAACACAATCAGCAACAACTCATGCCAACATACAATTGGCACCTGAAACACAAATCCAATACCTTATTGAGCAGGCGCAATTTTTTGCTAAGCAGGGAATAGCACAAAAAGATATTTTAGAAATTTTTACACATAATCTTACATATGAAAAAAGTTGTGCTGCAAAATCCAAGCGAGCAAGTATGAAACTTCGCATAATTCTTCTTGCGACTGGTTGCACATCTCTTATCGTAATTGGCGGCGGACTAACTTACTATGTTATGAATGGCAAACTAAAAACAGAACGGGCCACAAATGCTCGGCTCACTTCGGAAAATGCTCGGCTCACTACGGCTAATCAGCAAGCAGCTCAAGCTCAAAACCCTATTGCCGGAATAGTCCAACTTGTGCAAAACCCTGAAGTTCTTGGTGGTATTGCAACAGCTCTTCAAGGAGGACAAGCCCAAGTAGGCCAAGTAGCGGAAAATGTTATAGGTGCGTTTGAAAATATAAACCCAGACGAACTTATTGGTGGCATAGGTCGTGTGATACATGCATTTCAAAGGGGTGGTCAACAACCAGACCGCGAATACCGAACTTTCCCAGGCGATGAGTAAGAGCCTATAAACTCTTGCTTTCTCACACGCATAGCCTATAGGCTTTTGCTATGAGTCATACAGAAAATAATTAATTTGAATTGAAGGAGGAATTGGAATGCATCTAACCAGATTAAGCATACAATTCCTCTTAATTTTACTCCTTTCTTCAGATCTTTATGCTCACAGTCAGCTTTTGATTTCATCATCGCAAATCTACAGCGCAATTAAGAGCGACAAACCATTACTCCTTGAAAAATCGATTTATAAGCTTAAATATGATGCCGCTTACTCAAAGCTTTGGTCAGCCCTTTTTTTTCATGCAATTCAATTCAATGCTCATAAAATTATGATCCATTTTTTAAAACATGGGTTTGATCTAGATACGCGATCATCAGAGTACTTTGAACGGCCTCCATTACACCACGCACTTACGCGAGCGAGCAAGCCAACGATCTTACTTTTGATTAAGCACAGCGCACCACTTGAAACAAAAGATAAGCTTGGCAGCACCCCTCTTCACTTAGCAGCAGAACAAGGGCTTACATGGATGACCAAGTTTTTGTTAGCAAAACAGGTATCTATCAATGAGCCTGATGAACATAACTACACCCCTTTGCATAGAGCAGTTGAACAAGGGCATGTAAGAAATTCTAAACTTTTACTTCAAGCAGGCGCAAATGTTGATGCTCAAACGTGCCATGGAGACACACCACTCCATATTGCTCTGGCAAGCTATGCGCATAATCCAGGCAAGGCACTGCATAAAAAAAGATTGCAAAAAATAATCTCTCTTTTAGGAACATATCGACCAAATTTGGCAAAGTGCGAAGTGTACAATCGCTGGACCGTTTTTGAATTACTCAATAATTTAGACATTAAAAAGCGTGAATACAATAAGCTGTCCACGCTTCTTAATGCCATAAAAATCAATCTCGAGAATAAGTCCCCATCAACTCACCCGTTGCAAGAACATGCCCAATCATAGCCGTTTCTAAATCTTGTTTTGTTACTTGTTCACCAAGATCAAGCCGTGAGTCTAGAGCATAGACCTTAAAAAAATAATGATGTTTCCCATGACCTGGAGGAGGACACGCACCACCAAAGCCATTGTTGCCAAAGCTATTTATCCCCTGACAACTGCCATCAGCAAGCTTCTGTTGATCGGACGAAACCGCTTCGGGAAAATGTTGCGTATCTGCTGGAATATTAAAAATTACCCAATGAACCCACGTACCGGCTGGAGCATCGGGATCATCACAAATAAGAGCAAAACTTTGCGTCTTATCTGGCACATTGCTCCAAGAAATATCTGGTGAAACATTATCACCACTACATGTGTACTTATCAGGCATACGCTGGCCATCACTAAACGCTGAACTGGTTACTATCATGGTATGCTGAACTCTCCGTCTTATAGTTTCAATCTGAGCATGCAGCTTTTGCTTATGCATGAGACAAATAAATGCCCCCCCTACAGAAAAAGCAACCACAAGTAAAATCATCCTGTGATTTTTAGTCATACATTCCCCTTTACCTCAAAACATACTTATACAGACGTATCAAGAGTCTACAGGCCTGTGTTTTTTGATTGCAACTGAATAAATTCTTGCAGCAGAGCTCGTTAACACGCTATATCAGTAATGAAGTGTTCAAAAAAATATAAGATTTAGAAACCTCTGAAAGGTGGCATATGACCACGAGTAAAAAGTTCGCCATACTAGTGCTGTTCATTGCAAATATGCTTACCTCATCGTATCTCATAGCGCAAGAAACAACCATTGAAGAAGTACAGCCTGAAACCACTACTACGCATCAAAATCCTGAACAAGAGAAACATATAAATATTATCGATATGCTCAAGCAAGCAACTCAATCTAAAAGTAGTAATGTTTTTTATGCTCTTCTTCTGGCATTTCTTGCTGGCGTCTTGGTCAGCTTTACACCATGCGTCTATCCAATGATCCCTATCACTGCTGGAATTTTGCAAGCACAAGCTACAGAATCGATGGTCTACAATTTTTTTTCTGCGTTGAGTTACGTCTTGGGAATTTCAATAGTTTATGCAAGCCTTGGATACCTTTCTGCTTCAACCTCAATTATTTTTGGTCGCTGGCTTGCAAGCCCATGGTTCATTCTTCTCATTATTCTTTTCTTCCTCTATCTTGCATTTGCAATGTTCGGGTTCTACGAACCGTACATGCCTTCATTTTTAACAAGAAATAGAGAAATCTCTTCAAAAAAATCTCTTGTACATAGCTTTTTGTTTGGAGCCATTTCTGGCACGATTGCATCACCATGCTTAACTCCAGCACTTGCAATATTGCTGGCAATTGCAGCCAAGGCAGGCAACCCATTTTTAGGATTTTTATATCTTTTTTTCTTTTCACTCGGCATGGGGACACTCTTACTCTTAATTGGAACTTTTTCTGGGGCATTGCATCTCCTGCCACGCACCGGAGAATGGATGGATGAAATTAAAAAAGTATTCGGTTTTATGATGCTTGGAGTCTGCGTTTATTTTCTCACACCGTTGCTCACCAAAGAGGTAGCTTTAGAATTCTACTCACTTGTTTTACTCGTATCATCTGCATACTATTTTTGCACTGCACGGCAAAATCGTATCAAATTATTACTTGGGTTGTTCTTATTTCTCACTTCAATTACAACGCTTGCATTTGCAATTAAAAACTCAATCACCCCATAATCAAATCAATAAATGTCTGGGCAAGTCGATATGTCCTTGCTTTGCGAGATGCATCAACAATAACAAGAAATCCATCGGTAACCCAGCGACGACAAAGTTCGCTGGATGTTCGAGGTTTAAACCCAAAAAGTGCTTAAATAAGCTCAAGCCAGAATACAGCTTTGAAGAGAGTTTTCGATTTTGCAAAAAGGTGATACAATGGCCTAAATAGCACCTTTTTGGAGCTTTTAAACAAAGGATTTTTGCAATGGCTCAATTTAAGCGCACCGCATACTGCGGAAAAATTAATGTAGAAATGGTTGGCACACAAGTTCATATTGTTGGCTGGGTCAATAATAAACGCGATCTTGGTGGACTAACTTTCATTAATTTGCGCGATCAAAGCGGCATCATCCAACTCGTACTTGATCCTCAAGAAGCTCCACAAGCATGCGAATTTGCTCACACGATCAGATCTGAATTTGTTCTGTCTGTTACCGGTATAGTTGCCAAACGTTCCGAAGGGGCCGTTAATCAACAACTCAAAACCGGGGCTTTTGAAATTAAAGTTCAAAGCATGGAAATTTTAAGCAAATCGGCAGCGCTTCCATTTCAACTTGATGATGCAAATATCTCCGAAGAGCTCAGGCTTGAATATCGTTATTTAGATCTTCGACGCCCACAACTGCAGCGACTGCTTAAGCTTCGTCATGATGTTGTATTCACCATGCGCGATTATTTTAACAACCTAGAATTTCTTGAGATTGAAACTCCAATTTTGCACAAAAGCACTCCTGAAGGTGCACGGGAATTTTTAGTACCTGCACGCATCAAGCCAGGAACATTTTACGCGTTACCTCAATCTCCACAAATTTATAAACAACTCCTTACCGTTGGTGGTTTTGAGCGTTACTTCCAAATTGCTCGCTGCTTTCGCGATGAAGATTTGCGTGCTAATCGACAATTTGAGTTCACTCAACTGGACGTTGAAATGGCGTTTATCAATGAGCAAGATATTCAAAATATCTGCGAAGGGCTTATCCATCTACTTTGGAAAAAATTCCTAAATTGTGAACTCAGCTTACCGCTTGCTCGCTATACCTATGACGAAGTTTTTTCTCGTTTTGGCTCGGACAAACCTGACATGCGATTTGATTTGCAAATTCATGATTGTACAGAGCTTTTTGCGCAAACTTCAGTTTCATTCTTAAAGACAGTACTTGATCAGGGTGGCAAACTTGGCGCTTTGTGCATTAAAAATCATAAGTTCTCCCGCTCAGAATTTGATGCATGGAATACCAAGGCAACCAAAGAATTTGGGGCTCAAGGTCTTGTTTCCATTCGATTCACTGATGATGGAAAACCTGAGTCATCAATTGCAAAATTTTTACCTGAAGGTTTTTTCAACCAAGCGCAATGCTATGTACCTGGTCTAACAAAAAATGACACCTTGTTTTTAGTTGCAGGCAACTTTGATGATGCGTGGACGACCCTTGGACAACTTCGCTTGGAACTTGCAAAAGCGCTCAACTTAATTGATACAACTACGCATAAAATATTTTGGGTAACCGACTTCCCAATGTTTGAGTGGAATAAAGACGACAAACGTTGGTACGCTCGCCATCACCCATTCACCAGCCCACACGATGGTTGGGAAAGCGAAGATCTTGCACAGGTCAAAGCTCGAGCATACGATTTAGTATGCAATGGTGAAGAACTTGGAGGAGGTTCAATTCGTATTCACAATGCGGAAGTGCAACGTAAGATCTTCAACGTTCTTGGTTTATCTGAAGAGAAGATGCAAGAAGTTATGGGCTTTTTACTGGATGCTCAAAACTTTGGCTACCCTCCAGAAGGGGGCATTGCACTGGGCATTGACCGTCTTATCATGATTCTTGGTGGCACACAGTCGATTCGTGATGTTATTGCTTTTCCTAAAACGAGCAATGGCAGTTGCTTAATGATTAAGAGCCCATCAACGGTTGATGATACGCAACTTAAAAAATTGAATCTCAAAATTATCGAGTCAAAGTAACCGTTTTTTTAATATTGTTCTACGAGGCATCTATGAATATTCGCACAGCACGTTTAATGGCATTTTTTTCACTTTTTTTCATAACTGCACATTGCAACTATGATGACTTTACACGTGAGCATTTTGAAATTATATATCAAAGCGAGAATGCAAATTTTATTCGATCAGATGGCTTCAGCGGCACCCAAAGAATGGCCCTTTCTAGCCTTTATGATAACGGTAATCTTATTCGCATCATGCAGCGCTATCACGATCTCTCGGAAAAAGAAAATAATCGTGATCATAAAGCAAGAAAGATTCTTGATAACTTGCTTAAAGCTGGAAGTATTGATCTCAGTTATACCGCACTTAACGAATCAATCAAAAAGACATGTTCATATTACCTAGGAATTCTTCAAAATTGTGTAAAAAATAACAACCACAATTTGGAACGCCTTAGCGAAAAAAAGTTTGTAAATGGACTTTGCCATTCATTACTTGTTGATGAATTTGGCAACACAGGGCTTATGCTTGTCGCTCAGATAGGGAATAAAAAAGTATTTAAATACTTTTTACGAGCATACGTTAATCAAAATTGCCCCCTTGATGCAAAAAACTCAAACGGACAAACTATTTATGATCTCGTTGGACAGTCTGTCATCACTAAAATTCTAAACAATGAAAAAGATTGTCGCTTAATGTAAATTACAAGGTTCTCGATCTTGGTTAGGCGATTCCCAACGTTTCCAGACCATGGTTCTCACAACGAAATTTATTTGAAAAAATTTGACCTACAAATTATAGACAATTAAAAGCATAAACGAGAATGTTAAAATACCATGCTAAAAAAAATTTTATTGCTCTTTTTCATATCATTACATGCCACTTCTCTCATAGGAAATGATGTAATACAAAAATTTGCCCCAAGTAAATTGGAAATTTTGAGTAAAACAAGTGATCCTCTTTCATCTTGGCTTAAAATTTTTTCTCCCAAAGAAATAGAAATTTTGGAAAACCCGCATGTTAATGGAAACCTCATACGATTACTCAATCAATGCCTCTTTTTAAAGTTCACATCAAAAGAACTACGTGCAATTGCTTCAAAAATAGTGCATACAGTTAACGCAAAAGAAATAAGATCGATCCATAAAGTATTAAAGCGCTTTAAATTGATTAAAAAATATACAGAGGCCCTTCAACGCATTTCTTCCCAGGAACATCATGAGAAATCAACATACCTTACATCGATTAATAAATACCAAAAATATCTTCGTTCCCGGTCTACCATTCAAGAGATCAGTCATTCTCTTATAATTGATAAATCTAGTGGCAAAGTAGGCCTAATGTTTGCAATAGAAATACAGGATGATGATATATTTGATCTATTCCTAGATTGCTATCTCAGTCAAAATTGTCCAATCAATGCACGTGATTATGAGCATCAAACAATAATAAGTTATGCTCTTGAAAAAGGAACACTGCATATGGTGCAATGCCTCTATCAAAAAGCAGAAATTGAACTCGAAAATCTGGACAAATTGGGCTCAACAGACCTTATGATAGCAACAAAAAATCCTTCCACTCAGGTCTTCTACTTTGTCGTCAAAAGATACCTTGCGGACTGGAGAGATCTAACAGTAAAGCGCCATAGGGATGGTCAGAGTATCTTTGATCTTGTAGCTAACAATCCGTATTGCCTAGAAATAATAACGTCCGAATATCTTAGACAAAAATTGGATGCCTCGGATTAATTCTTACGCAGCAGGTGCAACAAGAATCGAATTTTCTTGCGCTCTGTTGCTTATCGTCTGCTCAACCAATGCCTTGAAAATATCAGTCGTTAATGTTAACGCTTTACTGCGATAGCAAACCGCACGAAGTTCATCAATCATAAAGGCAATATCGCGACCGGCAAAGCCGTTAATTTGCTTGGAGACTTGTTCAAGATAAAGATCGTTGACTTCTGGGGCAACGGTAAGAGCTGCCTCTATACGCTTACCATCACGCAGAATGGTACGTTTATCAGATACAATATATTTTTTAAGATAGTGCTTAAGCATACGCACTCGTTCCGGTTGCTCTGGGAGACGGATATATAATTGCTTATGCATGCGACTACGAAAAGCACTATCAAGCATTTCAAGATGATTTGTGGCGCCAATAATCATAAACTTTTCTGACAACTCTCCCGTTCTTGAAAGAAACGCGTTAAGAAGCTTAACCCAACGATCATCAGACTGACCACGTTGGCGAGCAAATGCATCAACTTCGTCGATAAAGAGCACAAGTCCACGTTGTGATTTTTCAGCCCAATCAAGCAAAATATGGAGCTGCTCAACATCTTTGCCCTGCGCAAACTGAGAAAAATCAGCGCCCGAAACGCAAGCAAAATCGGTATCAGATGTTCGAGCAATTGCCTTTGCAATCATCGTTTTTCCGGTACCTGGAGGGCCGTAGAGCAATAAATTCCTAAACGGTAGACCGCTGATGTAACTTGTTCGTACATCATCTGCAAGTTGCTTAATTTGCAGATCAAGTTCAACACTTAAGATAATTTCTTCAAGCGGTTGTAATTGATCTTGTACACCAAATAGCTTTTCATTAATGCTTTGTATCCAATAGCCCATAGCCGACTTGTGCGATGATTCTCGGACAAGCGTTGGCATGCCCATAAGCGATTGAATATGACGCGCGAGCAAACGCAAGCCATAATAACTGCCAACTATTCCACATGAAGTAGCGACCATAAAACCTCCAACACGAATAAGTGTTTCAGGTTCGGTCATTTTTTTGGATAAAAACTCAAGCCGCTGCAAAGCACCTTCATTTTCAATGGCTTTGTTGACGCCTGCAACAGCAATTTGCGTTTTACGCGTTGCTTCATCACGTCGAACATCAAGAAAAGTATTCCATCCAGCAAGCATCGCATTTTGCACCGTTGCTGCAGCATGCTCTCCAGCTTTTTCAGAATTTTCAAGGCAACGCTCAAGACGTGCAGCTTTTTGATCAAGTGCTTTAATATGCTGTTCATATTCAGCTTGCCCAATGTTATACGAATCTCTTTTTGCTCCAAGAGTAGCACGTTCTTGTGTTATGAGAGCAAGATCTTTTTCAATTTTTTCGCGCTTGCGTTGTGCTATTTCATTAATTACTTGAACTGAACCGGCAACCATTTTTGTTGCAGATTCCGGTGAAAATTGAACACCACCAATATTAAAGAGCATCGGTTGATCTGCAAGCGCACATGATGGGATAAGAGATGTCGCTATAAACGCGAGTGGTGTTAAAATCTTCATACTATCTCCAATGCATGACCGAGCCCAACGTCATCATTAACTGTTCTATAAAGGGCATAAGCACCTTTTCCAATTTTTATCCAAGCAGGAAGCGCTAAAGTACAATTTACTACCGTCTGCCATGTTCCATACCAAAAAATTTTAAGTGTCATCCACTCAATAAATGAAAGCGTATGTCCTTGCATGATATAACGCCTCAACATCTCTTTAATCTGCATGCGGCCTTGCTCAGTTATTGATTCATCAAGAAGTGATGCTTTATAGGTACTCAATAACGTGCGAAAAATATCGGTTGACTGCGTTGCCCACCTAATCCAACTTGTTAAAAATTTGGTTGTATACGTACGATTGATAAAAAGAAGCATATATGAAATTTGGGTACCAAGCGTTATGTACCAGGCATCGTTCCATTCCGGAAGCAAGCCCCACGCTTTAAATGCTATATTAATATTCGTCATGATACCACCACGCATAGGATACAGAGGCATAGAAAGAATTGGATGTCGCTCAACAAATGAAAAAAAACTTATTGGTTTATTATTTTTTGCTTCTGGCATTTTAAACAAAGCAGCTAAACTTGGCTCTTCAACAAGACATAATGACTTTTTGCTCCAAAGTATTGATTGCGAAACTACAACTGCCATCATAGCCATACCAATAAGATTTTTATCCAGCAAAGGCAAAGCTCTTTTAATAAAGCTCTTAGTCTCATGTGGACCAATTTCTTGTAACTTTTTACTCAACTGATCTGCTGCAACTTTACCCTCACCTACTAACTGTAGAATATTGAGATAGTCATCGCAACGCTGGGCTACATGATCAAACATAAGGTCAATCACATAAGAATGACACCACTTGTAGAGTAGCCATTCAATCATCCAGTCACCGGCAAGAAATCCACCCTTCATGAGGTCTTTTGCATACAACCCAAGTTCAATATTTGGAATAAATGGAAGACGTGCAAGAAGTTGTTCATTAAAATTTTCTTGCTGCATTCGCTTATAATGCTCTCTGTTTATAAGCAGATCGATATACTCATCAGAGCAATACTTTTCCATGGCGAGCATGGCTGGTTGAAGAATCTGTTCAAGCTGTTTTTCATCGATAAAATGATCAAGAATTTCCGGTGCGGGCTGTTGAGCTTCAACAACCACACACCAGAGAATAAGAGTGATGCATATCGCTTGAAGCGATAAACACCCACTGCGTAATATTTTTCCCACGGTACCCCAACCCAATAATCAAATCTAGATCGCCATTTCGCCATGTTCATGCTAAGATGACCCACGGTTTCGAAATTGCAAGATTAATGGTACCACCATTCTCAATAATATCAACAAAAAGAATAGATTCTGCTGATTGCAAAAAGCCCCCGGCATGCCTCGTTTCTCTAAAAAAATGTATGATTGAAATAAATTATTAGTCGATTTAATTTTTTTTGTTCACGTGAATAAATCGTTCAGAAAAATACTTTGTTATAACAGGTCACAGAAGATTTTCTGTGACCTGTTTCATTCTTTACAGATGAAAAATTTGATCAATTTTTTGCTTAAGCTGATCACGCGTAAGAATACCCGCAAGACGAGTAATCTCTTTACCCTTACGCACCAATACGAACGTTGGTACACTTTTAATTTCAGTTCCTTGAAGTTTTTTTATAATCAAGTCGGTTTCTATATCAGTATTGGAAATACTCACTTTAATGAAGTTTACCTTACCATCATATCCCTTCATAAGATCTTCAAAGATAGGCATCATGCGCTTGCACGAATAACAAGCTGGGGAATAAAAATCAATAACCAATGGTAAAGGCGAATCAAGTACAAGCTTTTTAAAATCATCTTGTGTGTAAATTTCACGTGCAGCTCGATATTCATTTATGTCGGATTCATCACTAACAAGAGAATCTTGATATGAACCCAAATCGCTTCGAGTGTTATAGCCCCAATGCTTTTGATTGGAAAACGGCAGTCCGACATCTTCAAGAAAGCTTTTTGCTTGTAAAGCTGCAATGCAACCTTGTCCTGCGCAAGCTATTGCTGATGAAAACTTACTTGCACAAACTTCACCGGCAGCAAACACACCCTCTTGTGATGTGGCCTGATTTATGCCAAGTTCAATCGTTCCGCGTTCATTAAGTTTTATTTGGTCTTTAAAAAGAGAAGTTTTTGGCCGAGAACCAATTGCTAAAAATATTCCATCAACATCAATAGTCGATTGCAAACCGGTTTTATTATTGCGCATAACCAACTGAGTTACTCCGTTGTCGTCTCCCTTAACTTCTTGCGCATCACTATTAAAAATAACCTTAACATTCGATCGTGCTAACAAACGGTCTAACTCTTGCGGGTCTCGAGCTATAAGGCGATCTTCTCGCGCAACAATCACAACCTCTCGAACAATGCTTGCTAAATGTGTTGCTTCAAAAATAGCATGCTGCCCACTCCCAACAACTACCACTTTTTTATTTTTATACAATGGACCATCACACCAAACGCACGTACAAACCCCTTTACCAAAATATTCATTCTCGCCTGGAATATTCAGTAGATTTGGCTCAGAACCGGTAGCGATAATACAACTCAATGCAGTTCGTTCGACAATGGTTCCATCATCAAAACGCTGAGTTACAACTCGGTAAGGCCAGGATGAAAAGTCAATATTAATAACTTCTTCGTCAAGAATAGGAATTTTATTTGCTTCAACATGACTGCTGATTTCATCAATAATATCAGAACCTACAGCTCCTGGCTTACCTGGCCAATTTCTCACAGTCCTTGCTTTCATCAATGCACCTTCAGGTGCAGGGCCTTGAATAACCATGCATGAAACTCCGTTTTCTGTAAAACATGATGCAGCTGCAAGACCTGAAAGCCCTCCACCAAAAATTATTACCGATATTGGTTGAACATTACGATTCAAATTTGAAATATGTAACTTTTTATTCGCTCCTTCTTGTTCGCTTGCTTGCACACTGTATACAGCGCAACAAACAATAATACCGGCACGAATAAAATGATTAAAAATTTTGTTCATTACTACTCCTGATTATTATCTTGTCAGTAATACTCCATCAATCTCTTGCTTAAGCTGTTGTGCCGTGCACATGCCACTGATCCGTCCAACCTCTTTACCACCCTTTACAAATAAAAACGTCGGAACAGAACGAACCTCTTTACCGCGCAACATTTTTATAAGCGAATCGGCACTAGGAACACTTGTACTAACATTTATCTTAATAAAATTGACCTTATCTTTATAAAGCTTAGCAAGATCATCAAATATTGGCGCCATGCGCTTGCAAGGCATGCACCATGTGGCATAGAGGTCGATAACAGATGGAAGCTGCTCACGAGCAGTTAATTGAGTAAATTCACGTAAATCTTTTGGCTCATACACACCATAATGCTTATGCTCACTACTTTGCTCATCCTGTCGCATTACACGTTGAGAGGTAACGGTAGGCTCCTCTTTATGAAGACTTTCCTCTTGTACATTTTTCTCTTGAAACACCACCTCAAAGCCAACCTCTTCTAAAAACTTTTTTGCTTGCAAGGCGGCCATGCAGCCTTGGCCAGCAGAAGTAATAGCCTGAACAAAGAGAGGGTCACTCACATCACCTGCAGCAAAAACACCCGGTTTAGATGTTGCTTGATGCTCTTTTAATGCGATAAATCCACGCTGATCAAGTTCAAGTTGATGTGCAAAAACTGAAGTTTTTGGCTGCGATCCAATGGCAAGAAAGAAGCCATCAACATCAAGCACTTTACGCTCATTCGTTTTGTTATTTTCGATAACCACTTGAGTTACTTTATCGCCATCACCCAAAATCTCTTTTGCTTGAGTGTTGAACAGGACTTTCACATTTTCTTTATGTAACGCCCGATCACGCGCCTTAATATCCTTAGTTCGGAAAAGATCCTTACGAATAAGCAGATGCACCTCTTTGGCAATATTTGCAAGATAGCCAGCTTCAACAATAGCAGCATCTCCACCGCCAACTACCACTACGGTTTTATCTTTATACAGTGAACCTTCACAAACAGCACAGTTGCTCACACCGCGTCCCCAATAGCCACCATCACCAGTTTCACCAGGAATGCCCAAATAGTTAGGCTCTGCTCCCATGGCAATAATGCATGAAAGAGCTTTGCGTTCAATCACTTGACCATCTGTCAGTTGTTTCGTTTTAATGCTATACGGCCATGATGAAAAATCAACACTAATAACCTCTTCAGTCAATAGCGAAACATTGTTTGCAAGAACCTGATCTTTAATTTCTGAAACAATTTGAGCCCCAGGAACATCAATTTTCCCAGGCCAGTTACGCACGGAGTGAGATTGAGCAAGCGCTCCACCAGGCTTTGAACCTTCAACAACCATACATGGAATATTTGCCTGAGCGATGTATAACGCCGCTGTTAGGCCTGCAATACCACCACCAAGAACAATAACAGGAACAGGTTCTACCTCAAAACTAATATTTTTTATGTGCAATACTGAACCGCTTTTTTCAGATGACAAACACCCTGGTATGCAGTGCAGTGCTGCAAGTATCAGCATAAATCGTAGAGATGGTCGATGCATAAGAAGCTCCTTTGATTCTGTTTTAAAAAATAGTTTTCTCAAAAGATAGCATATCACATGTAACAAAATCATCTGCCCAAACAAAAAAAGACGCCGGTTTGTTAACCAGCGTCTTTGGATATTTCTGAATTAAAAACAAAATTAGTCGTTAACAGCTCGCGCTTTTTTAGCTTTATTTTCTCTCTTTCTTTTCTTCTTTTCCTTTTTTTTATCTATTTTTGCTTTCATACGGTTGTGTTTTGATTCAAGGTTGGTTATACGTGCAATCGCCTTATCAAGCTTATTGTTCAACCCTTCAAGATCTTTTCTTACCGCATTACGCAATCTATCAATTTCATCATAAATTTTATTAATCGCTCTGCGAGATCCGCCATCATCCACACTGCCACGATTAGCACTTGAAGCAATAGTTCCACCCAATAATCCACCAAACATACCGCCTGCCATACCGCCTGCAAACGAGTCACCACCACCCGCATACATACGATATCCCACAGCAAGCGATACTGAAATAAATGTCACGAGTACTATTAATTTTTTCATTATTTTTCCTCCTAAAAATTCTATCTTTTATGGTCGGCGACGAAGAACTGCAAACCCTAACATGGCAACTGCTGCCATAAGCAAACAAATAAGAGCAATCAGAAAGATTATCATTGGATCGGTTCCTTGCTGCTTCACTTTCTTAACCTTTGTTTTCATCTTGCTATGCTCAAGCTCTCGCTCAAGACGAGCAATACGCTCTTTATCTTGCTCACGACGCATCTCTTGACGATCTTCTACTCGACGAACTTCATCTTCGGCTCTTGTTGCGCGACGGCCTGATGAATCGGCTGTTGCCTGACCAATCATTGTACCAATGGCAAGGCCACCAAGTGCGCCTGCTACCGCATCACCACCACGTCCTTGGAGTGGCAACAAAATGGTAACAGCAACTAAACTTCCTAGAATAATCTTTTTCATGGTCAATCCCCCCATCGTTCAATAATCCAGATAAAAATGGTACGCTTCGCCTGTACCTAATTAAAAGTATATAAAAAATAATCACTATTAGTCAATATATAAATGCGTTAAAACTGAGGAGAATCAATGGAAAACACGATTTTCAAGCTCATCAAACAAGAAGAGCAGCGCCAAGAGCAATCAGTTAACTTGATTGCATCTGAAAACTATGCTCATCCAGATGTGCTTGCTGCAACCGGCTCGGTTTTAACCAATAAATACGCTGAAGGTTATCCTGGAAGACGGTATTACGGCGGATGCGAAATTGTTGACCAGATTGAAAATGAAGCAATTCAGCTTGCTCAAAAACTGTTTAAAGCCGACCATGCCAATGTCCAGCCTCATTCTGGCTCTTCGGCCAATCTAGCGGTCTACTTCAGTCAAATACAGCTTGGGGACACTATCCTTGCCATGAGCCTTGATGCCGGTGGACACTTGACCCACGGACATAAGATGAATTTTTCAGGTAAGCTTTATAACGTTGTACACTATGGCATTAACCCTGAAACTGGTCTTCTTGATTACGATCAAATCGAACAGTTGGCTCTGCAGCACAAGCCTAAAATGCTCGTAGCTGGCGCAAGCGCCTACTCTCGATTAATCGACTATGCTCGACTTGCGCAAATAGCCAAAAATCATACTATGCTTTTCTTTGTTGATATGGCCCATATCGCAGGACTTGTAGCGACTGGCATTATCCCAAGCCCTGTACCTTATGCTGATATTGTAAGCAGTACCACGCACAAAACCCTACGCGGCCCGCGAGGCGGCATGATTATGAGCAAACAACCATTTGGTGCGAGCATCGATAAAACAATTATCCCTGGCAGCCAGGGCGGCCCCTTGTTGCACGTCATCGCAGCTAAAGCGATAGCATTTGCTCAGGCGCTTGAACCTTCATTTAAAATATATCAAGAACAGGTAATCACAAATGCTCAAGCTATGGCAAAAACTTTCCTAGAGCTCGGTTATCACGTTATTTCAGGCGGAACAGACACACACCTCTTCCTGATTGATCTCAGGAAAAGTGCGATTTCAAACACAACTAAAATTACCGGAAAATTGGTAGAAGAAACGCTTGGCTTATGCAATATCACGCTTAACCGCAATATGATATTTCAAGACCCTGAAAGCCCATTGATTACGAGCGGAATTCGCATTGGAACCCCTGCAGTTACCACGCGCGGCTTTACACAGCTTGAAGTTATTCAGCTGGTACACTGGATTGATGAAGCAATTAAACGGCATGATGACCAACAGTTTTTGGCAAAGCTTAAAACAGAAGTTATCAGTCTATGCAATAGATTTCCTATTTATGGGAACAATCTTGCTCCAAGGGTTTTAGGCAAATCAATTTTTGAAGAGACTATCTAAAACGACATTTTCACCTACCGAGTTCTATTTTTATCGTAAGTACTGATAAAATAGAACTCGATGAACAAATCTACAAAAAATTTGCATCCAATCCCACCGCGAAGTAAATGTTAAACTCACAATAAATCAAAATCTCGCAACCAAACACAAGTTAATTGGCGGCCAGACAACGTGCCCAAACGGCGATGTGAATGAAACCCATCGACACACATAGTGCACTGATTGTACTGCTCGTTGATATTTTCAGGGTTAACACCCAATGAAACAAGCAAGCTCTTGTTAAACAATGCTTTATCAAAGTAAGTCTTTCCATCCCGTTTAATAAGCGCGGCACAAGCAAGCGCATTATCTTTTACCAAGTCACAAAAATCTTGTTGCACTTCATAACAACACACTTTGGCTGCTGGGCCAAAAAATACTTGAATATTGCTCGGCTTGGAGCCAACATTCTGAACAAGACTTTCAAGAGCGCTTGCTGCAATTCCAGCAACAGAGCCTTTCCAACCTGCATGCACACCTGCGACGGCACGATTAATAGGATCATAGAGCACAATCGGCAAACAATCGGCGGTCAAAATGCCCAAAGCAATATCACGCAGATTGGTTGCTAAATAATCACCTTCATGCTTAAAAAGGTCAATTTCATCATTAATTTCACGCACAAATTTTCCAACAACTCCATGAACCTGCGAAAGTACGACAAGACTTCGTACCGCAAATTGCTTACAAAGATGCTGGCAAAAAAATCCAAATTGGGTATCTTTAGGAGAAACTGTGCAATTAAGAGCATTACCGAAAAAAATACTCAACCCTCTTTGTTGATGGGTAATCATTTTTATTCCAAAACATAGCATTAACCGAAAACAAAAAACTATACTGAAATTAGTGTAGAAAAAAGGCAGGAAAAAGTGTATAACCATTATCTCGCAAAAATATGAGATATATTACAAGGAGATAAGCGATAATTCATGCTGCCGATTATTATTTTAAACGCCTTATTGGCAAGTGCATTTACGCTCGGGAAAGTTGCTCTTAACTACACAACGCCAATTTTCTTTGTCGGTATGAGTATGGTTATAGGAGGTTTCATCTTACTTTCCTATCAACTTATAACCGCCCCTCACAAACTTATTATTCGAAGAAAAGACTTTGGACTTTTCTTTCAAGTAAGCTTCTTTACTATTTTTCTGAGCTATGTTCTTCAGTTTTGGGGCATGAATTACATGCCATCATCAAAAGTCTGCTTACTCTACAATTTTGGACCATTCACGTCATACTTAATAGCGTATCTCTTTTTTTCAGAGAAAATGTCATTGCGAAAATGGATAGGCCTTGCTCTTGGATTTATAGGACTTATACCTATTTTAATTACAAGCACGCCTCAAGAAGAACTTTTTAATGGCATGTTTTTTATTTCATTTCCTGAAATTGCAGTAATTATTTCCGCTGCAGCCTATAGCTATGGCTGGTTTATTATCCGCAAACTTGTTCATGAAGAGCATTACTCGACATTTACCGTCAATGCTTACTCAATGTTATTCGGGGGAACGTTGGCACTTTTTGTTGCTCCATCACTCGAAGGCCCGTTTGTTATCCATGATTTTTATCCATTCTTCATCCTTCTTGCAAGCACTATCATTATCGAGTATATGATTTGCAACAATTTATATGCTCGTCTACTTAATAAATATTCGGAAACATTCTTGTCGCTCACCACATTTTCAATTCCAGTGTTTGGTGGATTTTATGGCTGGTTATTTTTAAGTGAACGGATTTCATGGAATTTCTTGCTCTCATGCGTAATTCTTTTTGTTTCCATCCGTTTATTCGACACAGCAGAAAAAGAGCATAGAAAGCGAAATAAAGCTACTTAATTAACCCTGGTGATGACCAAATAATACTTTCTGATCAACTAAACGAATAAGACTCTCTTTATCAAGATCATTCAATATTTTCTTAACACGCAGCTCTTCCTTACCAAGAGCTGCAAAGTGCATAAGCACATCATCGATCTTCATTTCTGGTATATCTAATAACAATTGTAAAATCATTCCTCGGATTTGACGATCTGAACCCTGAAATGTCGACTGCTTCGTATAATGTTTGCTAAACTGATTAAGGTTTCCAACATTTTTTTTCAGCATTACTCCATAATCCATCAACGCATAATACCAGGCTCGTGGCGCTTGCCTATCAAGTGTAGCTTCAATTAAAGGCATAATCTGTTTATCATGAACTTCACGTGCATGCTTAAAGAAAAAATAGATAAAAATAGTTCTAATATTTGTTTCAATAAAGACCGTCGGCTGATTGTAAGAAAATGCAAGAATAGAGCTTGCTGTTGCTTTGCCAATGGCAGGAAAGGTAGATAAAACTTCAACCGAACGAGGCAAATTACCATCATGCTCGGTAATAATTTTTTGTGCAATTTTTTGCAATGCTAATGCTCGACGATTATAGCCAAGCCCCTTCCACAAACGCAAAACATCTTCAAATGAGGCCTGTGCAAGTGCTTGAAAATTTGGAAGCTGTTCAACAAATATATCAAATTTTTTTGAAACACGATCGGTCTGTGTTTGCTGTAACATAATTTCTGAAACAACAACGCGGTAAGGTGATATTTCATCTCTCCATGAAAATGACCGCCCCCGTGCATGATAGTAGTGATAAATAATTTGGCGAAAAAGGCTAATCGCCTTATCGGATAGCCCATCTTGTATGTAAGTCAATTGTAACTGCTCCTGCAGCTGTTGATTTTCTTGAGCAATATCTAAATCGAAAAGCGTATTCATAGTCAGAGGTACCTATTTGTTACTTTGAGCAAGCTAATTTTACAGATAATTGGTTTTGAAAACAATTTCTTTTATATTCATTAATAAGTGCTTAGATTGTTTGATCAAATAAAAGGATAACGCTATGCAAAATCTGCAAAGAATAGTATTTTTCGTGATTGCCATTCTTACAGCAATATCGAGCACAGCACTTTTTGCAGAACAAAATCAATGTCCTCAAAATATTTGCACAGACAATATTATATGGTATCGGTCAGAAAATGCTATTTCTGGCCTCCTTCAAGACGGTTCTGTCTTACGAATTTATACATCTGGCACCTCTATTTCTTCCTCTATTTTTAACCCGTCACAGGAAGAATTAGAATTAATTAAAAAATTTGAATCTCCAATAGATCCCAAAGAATTGCTTACTTTCATCTTAAGCAAAATGCCAAAACAAGAACTAAGCCATTTTGCATCAAAGGTTATAAAAATTTTGACCGCTCAACTCAGCGACCTTGCAAAAGTTTCCAATATTATCATGAGACCTATTCAATCAATTGTTAAACCCATTCCCCTTATTCCTTCAACCGATTTTCTTTCAAATTTTGTCATTGGAGTTACCATTGATCGATATCAACGAGAATCATTTGCTTATTTCAAAGCATTTCACCTTCTTACTCAAGGTCGATACATCACAGAAGAAGAAATAAAAATGATCAAATCAAGAGACGATTTTGAAAAAGCCAAAGGAATCTTGGGCCAAAATCTTGATTTATATAAGTATCAAGATATAGGTTTAGCACTCTCAAAACATATTGATTCTTTTCTTCGGCCCCTTGAAAACATAGTTAAAAAGCTTGAAAAAAAAGCTTCTCCCTTGCTTAAGCCTATTGAGGCTATTGGAAGAGAACTTAGACCCTTTCCGCTAGCACCTCTTATCCCTGGCGGAGCAATCTACAATCGAGCAATTTTTATTTGCAACATAAAACAAATAGAAGGTCGCCTTGATACTATAAAGCTAACGCTTGAAAACGGCTTAGGACCTGTAAATAGAGATCGTAATTATTACGCAACATTTGCTGATCTAGAAGAAGATCCTATGAGTAATAAATTCATGCGTATTCTCAGAAAAACAACGTATCCCTTCAACACAATCTTAGAACATCTCGATGAAATTTTTATAGACCCAATTTCTCAGCTTCCATGGGGAATGAAAACAGTCACCTGCTTTATCGTCACTATTCTTTCTGCAAGCAGCGGTATTCTGAGCATGCTCACTAAAGAATTCATTATTTCTCTCACAGGTTTTACAGTTGATACTATGGGCGGCTTAGGTGCTGGGACAGCTGTTGCAAAAGTTTTAACTACTATCATTAATGAAGACTTTATTATGGAATTTATCAGTGAAACATTTTACTGGGCTTGGATTCGTTATCTCAATACACGAATGAGCCGTTTGGTTGAATTAATTATTCAGGCCCGAGCAGATGGAGTTTATATCAATGGGGATATATTTAAACAAGAAGCTCAACGAGTTTTTCAATATTCATAATAATATTATAAATTATTTCTAGGCACTCATCCTATGGACCCAGAAAGACTTATTTTCACATATATTTTTGTGCAAAATTCTTATTTTTTGGTTTAAACTCAGCACGTCTGAGTGGGTCCAGATAGATTTGACTCTGATTAAATATCTTTTGTTTACTATTGGAGTTATATGTTTTGGATTTTTTTCGGCTTTGCTCTTCTAGCAAGCGCTATTTCAGTTAATAAGATTATTCTTGCAACACTCCCTGCAACTTTTTCTGTAGGCTTGCGTATGCTTTTTGGCGGAATAATTCTCTATGCCCTAAACTATCGATCATCTCATCGGTTAAAATTTTCTTATATCAAACAAGATTGGCTTTTGTTGCTCTGGATTGCGACATGCACAACGCTCATTCCCTCCATTTTAAAAGCATTTGGTTTAAAAAACTTAATATCATCTAAAGCAGCATTTATTGGCGCCCTTGACCCATTTGTAACGGCAATATACTCCTATATTTTATGGAGAGAGGTTCTTTCAAGGAAAAAATTTATAGGCATTATGCTGGGCTTCATAGGTGCTATTATTCTCTGTTTTTCACACACCGCTATTGAAGATACCTTTTGTAATCTACTCATTTTCTCACTCCCTGAACTTGCAGCATTTGGAGCTGTTGCCATTGGCCGATACGGTTGGATGCGTGCACAGATTACCATGAAACGAGATCGCTATACCCCACCAGAACTCAATGGACTTATGATGCTTACTTCTGGAATTATTGCTTTAACAATATCATACTTCGTTGATGATATAGGTTTCGCTCAAATTCCACTGACAGCATCATTTATCAGTCTACTTGCTTACACGATTATTATTGGAAATGTTGTGGCATATACGATGTATGCACAATTTTTGAAAGCGTACAGCGCAAACTTTGTATCATTAGCCGGCTTTTCAGTACCCATTTTTGTTACGCTGTACGGCAAAATATTTTTAGATGAAGCAATTACACTCAATTTAGTTATTTCAGCGCTGCTTATTCTTGTAGGTGTTTTCATCTTTTTTAATGATGAAATTAAAGCAGCTGTTTCCTAGCCTTATTCAGGAAGCTGAGAATCTCCAAGTCGAGCATTTTTGCGTAAAAAAGTTGGTGCATCTAAATCATGCTCATCTTCTTGTACAAATGATGCTGCCGCTTTATCCATAGCTCGCTCTCTACTTGGAGCCGTATGAGCAGCCTCTTTGTGCTCATGCTCTTGAGCAATTTCTTGCTCGTAATTAAATTTACTTGGAGCACTTTCAAAAACAGGCTCACAATGTCTTTGATTCGCAAGAGAATAATCTTGAATAATTGGCTTACGTTGCACAACTCTATCTGTTGTGGAAGAATATCGAACCTCTTCTGGACGCATGCGGGCAGTACTTAATATTTTTTCAGGCTGCGCGGTATCTCCAAAACCGGTTGCAATAACTGTAATAATAATTTCATCACCAACGCTGTTATCAACAACAGAGCCAAGGATAATATTTGCATCTTCACGAACCATCTCATACAAGAGCATTGCCGCATCATTGATTTCATAAAGACCAAGGTTCTCATTACCGGTGATATTAATCAGGACACCTCGAGCTCCTTGAATATTAACCTCTTCAAGTAATGGTGAGCTAATTGCTTTTAGCGCTGCATTACGAGCTCGATCTTGACCAGATGCTCGACCAGTTCCCATAATAGCCATACCCATATCTTTCATGATCGAACGAACGTCTGCAAAGTCAACATTGATAAGCCCAGCATCGGTAATAATTTTAGATATCCCCATAACTGCTTGCTTTACAATATCATTCGATTTTCCAAAAGCATCGAGCATAGAAATATCTTTATCGGAAATCTCAAGAAGTCGCTGATTTGGAACAACCAAGAGTGTATCAACATCATCTTTAAGATGCTTAATCGCCTCTTGAGCAAAATACTGTCGACGCTTGCCTTCAAATAAAAATGGCTTAGTAACTATAGCTATCGTTAAAATCCCTAACTCTTTGGCTGCTCGTGCAATTACTGGTAGTGCACCTGTGCCAGTGCCTCCTCCCAACCCTGCCGTCAAAAATAGAATATCGGTTCCCATTAGAGATTCTAAGATGGCATCTATGTCCTCTTCAGCCGCCCTGCGCCCTAAGTCTGGATTTGATCCAGCACCGAGTCCTTTAGTAATTTTTACTCCAAGATGAATTTTTTTCTTTGCCGTAGAAAGATCCAGTGATTGTGCGTCAGTGTTGGTAGCAATAAAATCAACCCGATCAAGATCCCCCGATCTCATCATCCAGTTAACTGCGTTACAACCAGCACCACCAATGCCAATCACTTTCAAGTTTGCACCTTGAACAATATTCATCTCTTCTTCAAGCATAATATCAATCATGAAATCTCCTTTCTTGCGGCCCTGTCCTGTACCTTAAAAAAAATCATAAATCCATGATTTCATTCGTTTAAAAAGCACACTAACAACCGCATCCTTTGTTTGCTCTTTACTTTGGTTTCCTCGTATTCCTGTTGCATAAACAAGCAGGCCATATCCTGTTGCATACACTGGACTTTTAAGCATGTCTGGAATTGAATGCATTGGCCCATCGGTGTAACCTCCAGGCATTCCTATGCGAACTCTCATTCCAAGATTGTCAGATGCTAATTCCTTCATCCCGGATAAAAGTGCACCTCCTCCGGTTAGCACAAGTCCTGCTGGCATAAATTGTTTAAGTCTAAATTCAATAAATTCTTCATGAAAAAGATCAAAAAGCTCTTCAGCTCGAAAACGCAAAATTTCTGAAGGCATGCTCAACTGGACTGTCTTCACACCGCCTTCATAGCCAAGATTCACATCAGCATACTCATCAATTTGTTCGGCTATCCCATCACGCAAAACAGTGCCGTAACAACGCTTGATTTCTTCTGCTTTAGTAAAGGGAATACCAAGTCCAACAGCTATGTCATTGGTAAAATGGTTTCCTGCAACGGGTATCACCTTTGAATGTCTAATGCGACCATCTTTGTAGATAGCAAAATCAGAAGTCCCACCACCAATATCAAGAATTCCAACGCCCATTTCGCGTTCTGCATCGGTAAGTACCGCATCAGCTGATGCAAGTTGTTCAAGTACAATATCTTGCACACCAACACCTGCAAGTTCACATGCTTTAATAATATTTTGTGCTGATGCAACTGCACCAGTTACAATATGAACTTGTGCTTCAAGCCTTACACCGTACATGCCAAGCGAATCCAAAACATATTCTTGACCATCGACACGAAAATACTGAGGAATAACATGTAAAATTTCCTGTCCTGCGGGCAAGGGAATCGCTTTAGCAGCTTCAATAACACGATCCACATCTTGTTGCGAAACATCGCGCCCTTTAACCGCAACAACACCCGTTGAATTAAATGAACGAATGTGGCCACCAGAGATGCCGACAAAGGCTGATTCAACTTGAATACCGGCCATCGCTTCAGCTTCTTTGATAGCGGTTTTGATCGATTCAACCGTTGTTCCAATATGAACAACAACACCTTTTTTCAACCCATATGATGGATGGTGACCAATACCAAGAATCTCAAAACTTCCTTGCGTATTAACCACCGCAATAATCACACAAATTTTCGTCGTCCCAATATCAATTGCGGTAAAATGCCGCCCAAAAAATTTCTTGCTCATAATCGCCCCCCCCGTCTTGCCCTATTAAGAAATTTTACATAAATTCTGTTATCAAACCTGATATCAAATAAAATATTGCACTCCTTACTTGCAACCAAGCGCGGCGTAATGAGCTCTTTTTTAATAAGATCATTAAAAGCAACATTAATTTTTTCAAGCTTATTATCATCCAAAGATGAGTCTACATCTGCAACTATTTTGCAAAGACAGACACTTTTTTCAGGAATAAGAATTATCGAACTTGGATTATTAAAAGAAATCTTAAATTTATTCCACATATCATGTGGCACTTTTTGAATAAAATTATAGACAGACGGTGCAAGCTTTTGACTACACCATAAATTGGCAACAGTTACATGTGGAAGTTGGGCAAGATTAAAATCTTGAAAATCTGAAGCTGAAAGTAAATTGCGACCACTCCCAATTACAAAATGGTCATTGACGACATACCGAGGGATTGCCCCCTGAACGGTAATTTTGATCGTTTTAGGTGCAAGTAATTCATAATTAATTGCTCTAATGCATTTGAACTGATTTTTAAGTTTCGCGTACAACTCTTCAGGCCTAAAATAAACGATCAATCGATCTGCGGCGTATTCACGTACAGAATCTTGCAATGAATGAATAAGATCGGATGAATAAATATTATGGATCTGACAAATTACTTGTTCAGGCTTGAGCAATGGTTCAACCCGATCATGCCAGACAGATACAATAGATTGAACACTCCTGATGATTACGGGAATGCTCAGAGCACAAAGAACCGCAAGCAAGAGCGACCGTCGTATAATTTTTTTCATCTTTTTTGCCGACATCATTTTTGCTTCTCACTCTTAAAAAAGACTGAACTTCTTATTGAGTAATAGCAAAACGACGATCAAAAAAGCAAAATATTATCTTTCAAACATAAAAACAAATAGGAAAAAGGCACAGATTTATGCAAATCTGTGCCAATATTATTCAATGTTTCAAACGGGAAATTAAAAATAAAATTAAGCCTTAGTCATTAGACTCAACTTCAAATCCATGTTCTTCCCAGTCTTTTATACCACCTTCATAAGCCCACACTTGGGTAAAGCCAAGATCATGAACAAGTATCGTATAAGCTTCTCTGCTTAACGGACAAAGCTTAGATGCACAGTAAACAACAATTGGAGTATCTTTACTGTATTTTTCGACAATCCTTGCCTTAAATTCATCTTTGTTTGCAATCGGTATATTTATTGATCCATCAATATGAGATTTATTATACCAGTCCTTGCTAAGAACATTGATAACGACAAGATCACTATCATCGCTCATCATATTTTTCAGATCATCCGCATTTATTTGTCTAACGCCATCAGCTTTTCTAATTTTCTCAACTAAGCTTTCACGAGGAGCGCTGAGTCGTTGTTGACTTATTTCACTAGTGCTTTTTTCTGTAGCTTGCACATAGCTTGCCGCAAAGTAGGACACAAATACCACCACACTTACAACAAACAATAATGGTACTACCAAATACCTGCACTTACGTGAAATCATATTTCTTAGATTTTTGTTCTTCCAAAAGTTTTTCATACATCCCCCCTCATAATCGGTTATTACCTTACCAAAAATATTTCTAACTCTGGAAAACTAGGAAATAGCCTCCTTAGTTAGAATTGTAAAATATTTTCAATTCGAAAATAAATAGATTTTAAATAAAAGTGAAAGAATACGGTTCTGAAAACATTTTATAGAAACAAAAAAGGTCCTAAAATATCATTTAAGACCTTTTTCCTAAGACTAAAAATCGATTTTTTAAGGTTATAATACGCAAATCTTAAGCCTCACCCAAGATGAATGCTTTTATTTGCTCAGGATATCTCATTAGTTTATACGCCGCTGCCATAGATTTATTTGCACTGACAAGTTGTCTCATTTGCATAAATATCGCAGCATCAACAAGCATCTTAGCTCGTGTTTTAGTCATACCTTGAACATACAAATGCTCTTCAAGACTCTGACCAAACCGCTGGCAAAAATGATCCTCCACCACACGTAATTTTTCTAAAAATGTATCTTTTTCAGGAAGGGTAATTTCTTGATTTCCTGGTTGCCAAGCAAAAAAAGACTCAAGTATCTCATACAAGTTTTGGCCAGGAAACTCTTCTCCTTCCAGTAACGGTTGGCTTATTTTCTCTGCATACGTAATAGCAGCCGTTGCTGCTGCGTTACCCACACCACCATTATCTATGCCTGGCTTTTGGTATATTCTCTCAAGCATCGCCTTGCATTCTTTACTCTCACTAAATTCTGGAAAGAACCCTTGCAAAAACATTTTTGCAGCAGCTTGGGTTGGTAATTCTGCAGGAACACTCAGATGCTGGACAACCTGTACAGCCCAGTCTTTGGGAATTTCTTGTCCCATGCTGTTTGCTTGAAAAAAACCAGATCCTAGACCCAACATCAACAAAAAAACATGCTTATAACTCACACTCTCTCCTTTTAAAAGCAGTTTTAAATGTTTACAGCGTCTTTGTTTGAGTCGATGCAAGAAACAATAAAATTCCTGATGCTACCGATGCATTATACGAAATATCGGGTGTTCGTTGGGGAAGTGTAACCGCTTGTCCAAGCGCCTGAACATCTTTGGTAATGCCGGTCGCTTCGTTACCGATTACAATTGCACATGGCTTTTTGAACTCAACTTCAGTCGCCTTTTTCCCATCAAGAACCGCCATGTAAAAGTTGTATCCAGCCTTTTTAAGGTCAACTACTGCTGACTTGAGTGATGGAACCAGATAGATATCAAGATGCTCAACAAGCCCAGCCGATGCTTTGCTTACAGCAGCATTGATCGGTGCAGACTTAGATTTACACATCACAACACCATCAACGCCCGTACAATAGGCTGAACGCAAAATTGCCCCTACGTTGCGAACATCCTGAATTGAATCAAGAACCAAAATAAATGGCTTTTTTTCTGGTTCAAATGGTTTTGAGACGAATTTATAGGGGGTCACCCAAGCAACAACGCCCATGTGATCAGGTGTACCGGCCATGCGCTCAAGGATATCTCGCGTAACATACTGAACGTTTCCTATTGATTTTGGCAAATGGCGGGCAATCCGCTCCCATGCCTTTGGCACCGGCTTGGTGGTATAAATCGAAACGATTTTTCGTTTCTTTGCCTTAATCAATTCAATAATTGAATGAGCACCGTAAACTATTTCGTTCCCAGAGTCATAATTTTTTGCTTTTACTGCCATCGTCTGCCATCATCTTTTATAGGTGAAAATTAGTTAAATAACCTTGTTTATTCTAGCCGAAATTAGGTTTTTGAGCAAAGGCAGCATATTATAAGCCGTAATAAAATGCAGTTTTCATCAAGCATCATCATCGGATGAAGGAGAGTCATCAATAAACAACTTTTCTGCATCACTTTCTGAATCTTCTTCGTCGCTGTAATCTGGACAATCCACACCTTGATTTTGTTCACCATTAAACTCTTCGTCAGAAGATGAAGTAGCTATAAATAACTTGTCTGCATCACTTTCCGAATCTTCTTCATCGCTCTGGCTAGAATCACCTTTAAGATTCAAGCGTATTCTTAAAAGCTCGCGACATTCCTCAAACCCTTGGATCCCAGGAAGACTCAAGCCCCTATATGAGTTTTCCAAATACAAGTCCATTAATTTTTTCTGAGGAAAAGTGCCATCACAACCCTCAAACAAGTGCTTAAAATAATCTATTTTTCCACTTTTAAAGCTGAATCTCAACCAATTAAAACGATGCTGAGAAAAATAATCTTCAGGTAGTACCTTCATTAAATTAACAAAGCACTGAGCATGAACAACTTTAACTCTATAAATAAGATGATTTAAAAAAACAGTGAGAGACTTGATGGAAGCACGAGAGTCTTTTTTAAAGCATTTAATTGCAGTCAAAAAATGCGTATTATCGACATCATCCGAAAGCCCTTTAATAAAAGTAATGAGCGATTTTTTTAATTGTTTTTTTTTGCATACACGGGCATCATTTGCAACTATTTCTTTAGCAATCTCGATGGCTTCCTTTTTTATTTCCTCAAATGTTTCTTCCGCGTGCAAAGGCGATATGATACAAATAAGACCTACTAGGGCGATAATTTTTATTCTCAAACAATCACTCATAAATTCCTCATTAAAACATGTAACGGAAAGCAAGTGTCGCTTTTTTACGGATAAAAACAAGAGCTAAAAACAAAATCTAGTATGAAGTAAAAACATATGCATATACTTAGAAGTACATTTTAACTTTTGTGGTGCATTATCACTCGTATATCGTGTATTATGATAGAAAAAAAAGCTCTTATTATCTTTCCGCATCAGTGCTTTGAAAATCATGAAGCTCTTAGCCCTGAACATCTTGTTATACTCATAGAAGACCCATATTTTTTTGATCGCTTTTCATTTCATAAACAAAAATTAATCATTCATAGAGCTACCCTAAAAGCCTATGAAAAGTTTTTAATAAAAAAGAACTTTAACGTAGTCTATTTTGACTACCAATCTTGTAAAAAAAACCTCGATAAAGTTTTTTCACTCTGCAAAAAAAATCATATCTCTACCCTCTGCTACATTGATGTGATAGAGAAAGAACTTGATAAAAAAATTAAACAATCTTCAAAAGCTCATGGATTCAAACTTGAACTCTATCATTCTCCATTATTTTTACTGACACCAGATGATTTACCAAAAATGATCGGCACAAAAAAACACTATCTCATGGCTTCTTTTTATACAAAAATGCGTAAATTTTTTAAAATTCTTATTCACGATGGCAAGCCTATAGGAGGAAAATGGAGCTTTGATACTGAAAATAGAGAACCTCTCTCAAAAACAGTAGTTGTGCCTAAAATTCCTAAAAATAATAATTCAAGCTTTGTCTCAGAAGCAAAAACTTATATTGAAAAAAATTTTCCAAATAATCCAGGCAGCACAGATACCTTTATATACCCAGTCACTCATCAACAAGCTCAAGATTTTTTTAATAATTTTCTTGAACAAAAGCTCATTTTTTTTGGGCCTTATCAAGATGCAATCGATTCTAAAAACCCATTCACCTTTCACTCAATTCTTTCCCCCCTTTTGAATACAGGACTCCTAACTCCTAAACAAGTTATTGAAACTACTATCGCTTTTGGGTTAAAAAATAAAATTAAAATTAATTCATTAGAAGGTTTTATTCGTCAAATTTTAGGTTGGAGAGAATTTGTTAGAGGAATATATGAACTTCATGGAAACCAACAAAAAAATACAAATTTTTTCGCCTATACCTTTCGCCTACCAAAAACATTTTGGACCGGGAAAACTAACATTGATCCTATAGATCAAACCATACATCATGTTTTAAAATTTGCGTATGCTCATCATATTGAACGCCTTATGGTTTTGGGGAACTTTATGCTCATTTCCCATATCCACCCGAATGACGTATACCTCTGGTTCATGGAAATGTTTATAGATTCATACGACTGGGTAATGATTCCAAATGTCTATGGCATGAGTCAATACGCTGATGGAGGCCTGATGACAACTAAACCATATTGCTCGAGTTCACGATATATATTATCAATGTCTGATTATAAAAAAGACAGTTGGTGTGCAATTTGGGATGCTCTTTTCTGGAATTTTGTCCATGAAAATGTTTCATTTTTTAAAAAAAACCAGAGACTTTCTTTTATTGTTTCTACGCTCAATAAAATGAATCCTTCAACATTAAAAAATCATCTAAAAATTGCTGAAACTTACTTAAAAAAATTAAATCATATAAAATAAATTGTATCTTTCTATCATTACTCTTAAAGCTTATTGCCCATTTTTTGCTCCAAAATTGCCTCTGCTCAACCATTCTTAAGTCCCAGGTTCTCTTGCACCTTTCTTGCCAAAGATTTTTGCATAAGAATATTTCTTAAACGCAACATATAAGACAACCAATAACCTTCAAAAGTCTCTCAAGCCAGCCCTATTTGTTAATGACAAAAAATCATGATACATTCTTCAACGGAGCCCTGATTAGTATTATTTAAAAATAGAATTTTTAATAATGGTCACTTTTATGAACATGTTACGATCATTTCAAGTTATTGCTATAACTCTCTGCATGCTTGAAATAGCTGTATATCAAAGCGTTGCAGCCAACTCACTTGAAGCTATAAACTATATCGAAGCGGTACTTGGCGCTTCTCGCGGTCCATTGGCCGCACTGTCTCATCAAAATGTCACTGGATATAAAACTAAAGCAAAGGCTCTGCGCTGCCTCACAAATCTTGTACGCATGACACATGAAGCATGCGCAATAATGAATCACGCAGGAGATAGCTCGTACTCTTTGGGAACCCGTGGTGCTTGGATAGCATTTGATGCGGTAAATTTTTACACCAACCTGTCCCCTCAAAATGTACAATCTGACGATGATGTCATCGAACTATCTGCTCGCGATAAAAAGACTATTGACCGATTGATTAGCAGCTCTCAGCTCTTTTTACTTCCAGCACTTGAGAGTATTACATCTGTCTATCAAGCACTTGCCATTGAACAAACTGCTCAAGCTCAATCCAACCGACGACAAGCACAGGCATTCTGCTCACTTGCTCGAGCAACATCAATTTTTTTAAATAATCGTAAATCGAAAGCCGCAATTGTGTTATTACTTGCAGCAATCAGCGAAGCAATGCTGGCAGTCGGTCGCAAAATTGAGCTCTCTTTAACTTTAGACGATCAAAATCAAGAACAGAACCTGGCGCAAGGGCAAAATGACGCCAATGCCCAGATTATTGAACCAACTGATGAAGCTTCGGAGAGAGAAATACAAGCATCCAGAGAAGAACAGCATCAAGAAATTGTACAGCTGAATACAGAACCTGCACAACCTGATGAGCATAATGCAAGAGATGAGACGCAAGAGATCCAAGTAGACGATCAAACAACAGAGCAACATAACAGAGAGCTCGCAGCAACAAAAGAAGAACAAAGAAGAGTTCAAATTGCACAAGAACTAGAAATGGCACATAAAGAGCTTCTGTTTGCCCTAGAAAAAGCAGAAATTGCTCGTAATGATTGTGCAAATTTAAATAGAGAAATGGATCAACTTCTAGCTGAAGAGAAAGAATTGGATGACCTTCTTTCACAAGATTCATAGAAGATGTTGCTCGATGAAAAATCTAAAGTTTTCAATGTCTCCCTTATCATGAACAGACAAGCGAAGTTCTTTTAAATTGCACAAGCTACCAGCAACTTCTGATTCTTCTAAGCTATTTTTTAAATTGCACAAGCCATCAGCAATTTCTGCTGCTTCTAAAGCTTCCTGCTTTGCTAAATATTTTTTGAGCCAAGTCTTACACACTCCAGAATTACTATTTTTTTTAGAGTCATAAAATGATGACTCATGAGAGAAAATGGTCAATATATCTTGGTCACAAATTAACGGATAATGCTTCACCATATATTTAAAATACTCGAGTCTTCCAAGATCAAAAGTTTTTCTCACAAAATCTAAAAGGTATTTTTTTGTATAATCAGATGGAAGGATCGAAATAAGCTCTGTTACCCATGAAAAATTTTTTGCTACACGTATGCCAACCAAATAAGACAAAAAGTTTGAAAGCGTTTCTTTTTTTGTATTACTCGATTCATTAAATTTGTTGAGTACTGAAAAAAATTCCAGTTTTTCTGCCTTAGGCTTCAATGCATTCAAAAATTTTTTTAAACGAACTTTAAGCTCTTTCTTATCTTTATTTTTAATTGCCTTGTCAGCACGAACTAATTTATAAACTAAGCAAGCAGAATCCTGTTCTTCTGTATGACCATCATCACCAATGGCATAAACGCTTGGTAGCGCAAAAAAAATAATCGTAAATACAATCGCTTTACATGTAAAATATAAAGACACAATAACTCCAATAATGTATTAAAAACAATTTATTCCTATTCACATCAAAAAAATTTTACATAAAAATCTTCTTTATATTCCACCATAAAGCGCATTTTATGTGCTATTTTTTTCTGATTCACATAAAATTACATTATTTTTAAAAAAAATTAACAGATCAAAAAGAACGGTTTAGAATAGAGACCCTTTTATTCCCAATACCAATGAAACCAAAATAGGAAAAAACATGTACATTTTAGAAGGCAATACCGGTGTCGGCAAATCAACATTCCTCAAGCTGTTAGCACAACACTGCCCAGATGTTCATGTTATCCCAGAGCCAAAAGATTCTTGGGCTGCCGGTTTCCATGGTAGATCGTTGTTGGGAAATTTTTATGATGATCGTCAACGCTGGGCTTATACCATGGAAACTTTTACCATGGCCTGCCGCGTCAAAGAACATGCAAAAGAACAAGCAGATCCAAACCCTAATCGAGTTATGGAACGTTCAGTCTATTCTGGCCATTTCTGCTTTGCACTCAACGGACATCAAGATGGTATGTTCAACAACATAGAGTGGGATATTTACAGACAGTGGGTTGATTTTTTGTTGCGCAAAGCATGCAAACCGCCACTCGGTTTTATTTATCTGAAAGCGCAACCTGAAGTCTGTTTTGGTCGCATACAAAAACGCAATCGCGCGGGTGAAGAAAACGTTACTTTGGAGTACATGAAGCAGATCGATTATTGGCATGACAAATTTTTGGTTCAAAAAGATGGCGTTTTTGAAGAGCTCACAAAAGTCCCTGTTTTGATTCTTGATTGCAATACAGACTTTATAATCAATGCCGATCTTATGAAGCAACATGCCGAAAAAATTAGAATGTTTATACAACAAACACAAATGATATCTCCGGCATCGCATTCTGAAAATTTTATAGCGGCAAAACCATAACGAGCAATGATTCTCTCGCTATTCAGTGTTCCCTAGAATTCATACAATCTACCGTTTTTTAATTTTGGGCTAGCCAACAAGAATGCTGTCTATTAAAAACTCAAGAAACCCTCTGCCCAAGGCATTACACATGCGTCTTTATATTTCTATTTGTGCGCAAATTAATTAGTCTACGTGAAAAAGGCAATTTGTTTATAAATTAATTATCTAAAAAAAGTCATTCTAGCAAATAATATTATTTATTTTTTGAAAAATAATGATAGACTCTCTCCACTTTGAGCGACATGTTGTCAGAGCAAATTGTATAAACCATAGATAAGGATCAAAATATGAATTTTAGAATATTCGCATTCACTGTAGCACTAGGGCTCATGCTCAACCCTTTAAAACAGGTACAAGCAACTGAATCCGAAACATTATATTCAGACGCAGAAATTGCTCAAATAGCTGATGCAAAAGAAATTATTCAAGAATGTTTTAAAGAGATTGAAGAAATACGTAAGAACGTTGAACCTACGCTTAATATACTCAGAAGCTGTCCTACCTTAAATCAAGATCAGGTTAAGAGCGCTTGGGAACTTATAAACACTAAAAAAAAAGACCTAAATTCCTTGGATACTATCATAGAAAAATTACCTCCATTCTTATCCATGGAATTTCTCGCCTGCACTTTAACCGCAGGAGCTGAAGCTTTAAATACGTTACTTGAAGAAGCCATACCATTGGCTTCTTCCACCACAACGCCTGAACAAAAAGCACAAGCTGTCGAAATAATATTTAATCAAGAAATAAATTCATTCAATTTGTTTCTCAATAAGTTAAATTCCAACAATATCGACAAAAACAATTCATACAACAAGCTTTTTATACGTGCTATTACAATAGTCCACCCACTGGTTCATAACATTATTAATCGGATAAACAACTTTCCAACCACCGGACAAGAAAATGAACTGAGCTCTCTCAGAACGATGGGTTCAGATGATATTGCTAGAATGATTACAGACAAAATAAACTCTGACCCAGAGCTTTTAGGACACCTCACAACTGAACTTGATAACGCACTGACCACCTTCACAAATAAAGTTTATAACTCAAAAGAAGAACTCCTTGCTGCAGCAGACGAATTCTTTAAAACACGTGTAACAATTGCCGAGAATTGGTTAGAAATAGCACAATTTTGGGTACCAGAAACTCCTTCTGATTATTCTGATATAACCACTAAAGGAGGAGATGCTGATTTTTATTGGACTCATGAAAGCGCAGATGCAGGGAATACTAGCGCAGATAGTTCTACCGATGGCTCAGCACCTGAAATAAATAAAATGTTTCAACTGTTACAGGAAAGCCATGTTGAACTAAGCATGGAAATGTCGATTGAAAAAATTACCAGAACCCTTCAAGAATTGGAAACGAAATACCTCAATTACTTAAAACCAGAGCTCAGTTCACTTGCAGAATGTTCATCTCTTACTGAAAATTCTGCTCTTCTAGCGCAAATTAAGCTTTCTCCTTATTTAGATGAAATAAGTACTATTTTTGCCGCTCTTCTAGAGATAAAAACAGACCAGATAGTATACCTGAATATGATTGACTGCATTTTGGCTGCATGCTCTCAAAGCTTAGATCAAACATCCGAAAGGCTACAATCTCTATCATCACCAATGTCCCCAAAGCTCTTTGCGGAATTACTTGAAATAGCAAATCAAGCTTTAGTACATGGAATTCATCTATTTCTTGAGCGCTATCATTCTAATAACCTGAACAATGATATAAATGTTCAAGATCTTTTTACTCGCACCATCGATCAGATGAATAAGATTTTTGATTTTAGCTTTCAAATTATGCAAAGCCATACAACAGAGCTTAATCCTAAAAATATGCTAAAAAATGCAAAAAATCATGTACAAATCCTTCGCGAAGTTGTAAAAAGAATCACTTTGGATTCAGATATTCAAGAAGGCCTTTTTAATGAGATAGATAAAGAACAGGATGCTTTCTTTAGAAAATCTTTTTCTTCAGTTGAAGAACTTCGCGCTGGGCTGCACACGTTATTCGATGAAACAGTCTCAATCGCCGAAAATTGGTTAGGCGTTGTACTATCGCTTGAGCAATAGCTTTACAAAATTTTTTACGAAAAATACGACAAAAAAGAGCTCCGTGAATATTTTTATTCATGGAGCTCTTTTTTTTAGCACAAATAACTACTCAACCTTCACGCTTGGATTCTCATCTCAGAATTTGATAGAATTCATGAATTCGATCGCGTCACATTTTACCAAATAAGGAGAAGGTGTAAGATGAAGAAATTGTATCTATTGGGAGCTCTTTTTTACGTAATTACCTCATCGTCTTTGCAGGCAAAGATCACTTTTCAAGCCAAGCAATTCTCTGAATGTACCCAAGAAGAAATTGCTCAACTGGCACAAATGCGACTTGATTATTTTAGGGAGTATCCCTATTTATACGATGGGACCCTAGAGTATGAAAAAAACTATTTGGGTGAGTACAAAGAAAAAGCGGTCGATGGCTATTTGGTTCAAGCGTTTGATGAAAAGGATGGTGAAAAGATGCTGGTCGGTATTCTTACCGGATGTGGATTTTGTAGTGACATCGAAATCATTCGCGATGG